>Ga0315339_1000253_pt1 | contig 79070 bp, 62 predicted proteins | sample ASW17metaG_FD_204514 | JGI IMG/M metagenome (GOLD analysis project Ga0315339, IMG submission 204514) | Ammonia-oxidizing marine archaeal communities from Pacific Ocean, United States - ASW #17 | ecosystem: Environmental > Aquatic > Marine > Oceanic | place: USA: California | collected 2016-12-05 | reverse complement strand
CGGGTGATGAGATCGTAGTGACGAATCAGGACCATGAAGCGAACGTGGGATTCTGGCGGCGACTGTCAGAGTATGGTGTGATGATCAAAGAATGGCGGGTTGGGAAAGCCGATGGTGAACTGGGTATTGGGGATCTCGATGACCTCGTCACGGACAAGACCAAGCTGGTGTGTTTTACGTTGTGTTCTAACCTTGTGGGCACCCACAATGACGTCGCGCAGGTGTGTGAAATCGCTCGAAAGGTTGGTGCAATCGTGATCGCCGATGGTGTGTCCTACGCGCCACACGCCATTCCGGATGTCAAAGCTTTGGGTGTTGATTTTTATGCCTACAGCACCTACAAGACCTTTGGACCCCACCAGGGGGTCTTGTGGGGGTCACCGGATACGCTGAAGAAAACGGAAGGGCAGAGCCATTGGTTCAATGAGGAAAAAGCGCAAGTTAGACTCAATCCAACGGGGCCACAGCACGCCCAAGTTGCGGCACTGGCCGGCATTACTGAGTATTTCGATGCACTCCATCGGCATCATTTTGGCCATGACCAAGGGAACCGTCATACCCGGGCCAAAGCGGTTTTCGAGCTGGTGGCCCGGCACGAATCCACACTGGCCAATATTCTCTTGGATTATCTGAAAGACACCCCGGACATTCGTCTGTTGGGCCAGGATCACGCCGCGCCCGGTCAACGGGCCGCTACCGTGGCGTTTCATGCTCGTTCGATGTCGTCAGCCGTGATTGCGAAGAAACTGGCTGACCACGGGATCGGCGTCGGCGCTGGAGATTTCTATGCCAGGCGCTGCGTAGAAGCGTTGGGCTTGGATCCAAACGACGGTGTGGTACGGGTTAGCATGGTGCACTACAATAAACCAGAAGAAGTTCAAAAACTTGTCCAAGCGCTTAATGAAATTCTGCGCTAGATTAGATCTAAAACAGTTGACCTTGCAGCCTGATTTGGAATCGGTAGATTGTGGCTGTAAATCTGGTTTCAAATCGGTCGGTATAGCTTAGTGATCTGCAAGTACGACAAATATATGGGAGCTACCATATATCCTATTAGGTGAAGAACCTCAATGTACCAATCGATACGAATTCTTTCATGAGCAACATAGCGTTAATTACTGGAATTACAGGTCAGGATGGTGCCTATCTGGCCGAATTTTTGCTAAATAGGGGATATATTGTTCATGGAATAAAACGGCGGTCATCATTGTTTAACACAGATAGAATTGATCACTTATACGAAGAACCTCATAAATACGGCAGACGGTTTATTCTTCATCATGGGGATTTGACGGACTCCATGAGCTTGGTTCGGGTCATTCAGCAGGTCGGGCCTACTGAAATTTATAATTTAGGGGCGCAGAGTCATGTTGCTGTAAGTTTTGAGGAACCTGAATACACTGCAAACTCAGATGCGTTAGGTGCTCTTAGAATCCTCGAGGCTATTAGAATTCTGGGTCTGGAAAACAGAACAAAATATTATCAAGCGTCCACGTCAGAGCTTTACGGACTCGTTAGCGAGTCACCTCAGACGGAAAATACTCCTTTTCATCCACGGAGTCCTTACGCTATTGCTAAGTTATACGCTCATTGGATTACGATCAACTATAGAGAAAGTTACGGCATCTTTGCGTGTAACGGCATACTGTTTAATCATGAATCTCCAATTCGAGGGGAAACGTTTGTTACTAGAAAGATCACACGGGGCTTAGCTAGGATCAAACTTTCTCTTCAGGACTGTCTTTGGGTGGGAAATCTTAACGCTAAAAGAGATTGGGGACATGCAAAGGATTATGTCGAGATGATGTGGTTAATGTTACAAGAAGAAACGCCTAAAGATTTTGTAATTGCAACAGGCATACAGCACAGCGTAAGAGAATTTGCAGAAAGTGCAGCTCGTGAGCTAGACATCGAGTTAGACTGGAATGGTACGGGTGTTGACGAGGTAGGCTGCGATAGGGAAGGGAATGTCATTATCCGAGTTGACCCGAGATATTTTAGACCATCTGAGGTTGATTCTCTGTTGGGCGATGCAACAAGAGCTCGCACACAATTGGGATGGTCCCCAAGCTATTCTTTCCGGGATTTAGTGTCTGAGATGGTAGAAAAGGATTTGCGTGAAGCTAAGCAAGATATGCTTTCTCAGAAACATGGTTATAAGATTCTTCAACATCACGAATAAATGCTAGATAAATCTTCAAAGATTTTTGTAGCTGGACACAGTGGCCTTGTGGGCTCGGCAATTGTTCGATGTCTGAAATCTAAGAATTACAACAATATATCTTTACGGACTCATTCGGAGCTTGATCTGACAGATCAATTCGCAACGCGGGAGTTTTTTTTGGAAGAGAAACCGGATATTGTATTTTTGGCTGCTGCTAAGGTCGGCGGTATTCACGCAAATTCTTCCTTCCCAGTAGAATTTATCCGAGACAATCTAGCTATCCAGAACAATGTGATAAATGAAGCTTTCAGAATAGGTGTAAAAGATCTAGTATTTCTTGGATCAAGCTGTATATATCCTCGGGATTGCTCCCAACCCATTACTGAAGATCAACTGATGACTGGGCCTCTAGAGCCAACAAACCGGCCCTATTCTATAGCGAAGATTTCTGGGATAGAGTTGTGTTGGTCTTACAACAAAGAGTTTGATACACGTTATGTAGCGGTAATGCCTACCAATCTATATGGGCCTGGGGATAGTTACGATTTGAATACATCGCATGTATTGCCGGCTTTACTTAGAAAGTGCCATGAGCTAAAAATGAACTCACAGAATATGATGACAGTATGGGGCTCTGGTCAGGTCTTTAGAGAATTTTTGTACAGTGACGATCTGGCCGAAGCATGTGTTTATTTGATGACTCAGCCCAAAGACCGACTAAACTTTCTGTTTGGGACGGACGGCCCACCACTGATTAATGTTGGCAGTGGCGCGGAGCATAGAATACGAGACTTGGTTACTCTCATTTCAGAAGTTGTAGAGTATCGAGTGGAGCTTAATTGGGATCGAACAAAGCCAGACGGCGCACCTCGAAAACTTTTAGATAGTTCGAAGATTAGAGGCCTAGGGTGGACGCCATTGATAGATCTGAAGGATGGACTACAGAGAGTGTACGGGGATTATCTGGAGCGCTATTCCTGCGAAGGTTAGCGTTAGGGAGGAATCAAAAAACTTTTGTTGTTGAGTTGCTGTTGTCGTTTCAGCTAGGGTAATTGACAGTTTTCAAAGTAGTATACGGTTAAGGAAACTAGAACGTCTTGTAACAGTGATGGAAAATAGTTAGGCTGGTACGCCCTTGTATATTTACATCAATTCAGGCCGAGAGAATAGAGACTTGAGTCGTTGCAGCACCCGTGGATTCACATACCCCTAAACAAAAACAAAGTTACTTCAGGTGGTTAACTGAAAGTTATTTAAGGTTCTTGATTCCCTCTGGGAGCCGGGTGCTATTCGTCGGTCTTGGTTCAAGAGATCTGCTACAAAATATCGATATTACTTATGGTTTAGTTGTAGATGTTCAATCTAATAATTCGCTGACCGATCGGTTAAATACTTCTAACGTTGAATATATGCACCAGGATATTGAAGATCCTGAGTTATTAAAATCATTGATTGAACGTGGCCCATTTGATGTGATAGTGCTGAAAGATACTCTGGGTTATCTAGGAGACATCCAGATATTCTTGAAACGTCTCAAACATGTATGTAACCCCGATACGAGGTTAATTAGTGTTTACTACGGATATTTATGGGAACCGTTGTTGCAACTGGCAGAACTACTAGGTTTAAAAGAAAAATCAATTCCAACAACTTGGCTACGGATGGCCGATGTCGAGAACTTTATGTTCCTAGCTGGGTTCGAGACTGTGAAAAGAGAGTGGCGCATACTCTGTCCATTTCGACTGTTAGGTATAGGTGGACTGATCAATCGATATGTCGCCACGCTTCCAATTGTTCGTAAACTTTGTCTTCGTCACTATCTTATAGCTCGAGCTAGGCCGGCAAATGAAATAAGCAACAATACAGTGTCTGTAGTTATCCCATGTCGAAATGAAAAAGGAAACATTGCTGCTGCAATGTCAAGACTTCCAAAACTAGGGACACATACAGAAATAGTATTTGTTGAGGGGCATAGTACTGACGGAACATGGGAAGAAATTCAACGTATCATCAACGAATACCCAGATCGTGATATTAAAGCTTTACGTCAGTCAGCTGAAGGTAAAGCAGATGCAGTAAGAACAGCATTTGACATTGCCGTTGGGGACATTTTGATGATCTTAGATGCTGATTTGACAGTTCCCCCGGAAGATCTTTCAAAATTTTTGGAGATTATTGCACGTGGTCAAGGCGAATATATTAACGGATCAAGACTGATATACGGGATGGAAGATCAAGCTATGCGTTTTATTAACTACATCGCTAACCATCTTTTTGCGTATGTATTTACGTATCTCATCAATCAACGGCTGACTGATACTCTTTGTGGTACCAAAGTAATCAAACGGAAAGATTATTTGAGAATTGCAAAAAATAGAGAATACTTCGGCGATTTTGATCCGTTTGGTGACTTCGATCTCATATTTGGTGCGAGCAAGTTAAACCTGAAAATAGTTGAAGTTCCCGTACGGTACGCAAGTCGGCGTTATGGCCAGACTCAGATCTCAAGATTTAGACACGGCTTATTGTTGATTAGAATGGTGTTCTTTGCGTATAGGAAACTCAAGGCAATTTAATTAATGAGCAAAGAAGGTGCTAGACGTAAATTATTAGAGCATCAAAAGATATGGAAATCTAAGAAGAGTCTTAAGTTTATATATCAAGATTATTTTCGTACCATTTTAGAGCAAACTGTTGAGGGTGATACTCTGGAAATCGGTGGTGGTTTTGGTGGATTTAAGGAGTGTTGCCCCAGTAGTGTTACAACAGATGTTGTCCATATGTCTAACCTCAATGTGGTTTGCGATGGGCACGCTCTACCATTCTTGCCGAGATCCTTCAACAATGTTGTTGCTATAGACGTACTACATCACCTGGAAAGACCAATCCGGTTTCTTCGCGAAGTGGTTGATGTTTTGCATCCTTATGGAAGGCTGATAATTCTTGAACCTAACATAAGTCCGTTGGCTCGCCTTCTTTATCTATTCCATAGTGAAACTACCGATATGACAGCAACTCCTTTAATTGATGGGCCTTTAACACGTGAAAGAGAGCCATTTGATTCTAATCAAGCGATTGGTACATTGCTCACAGGCCGATTTAGGGAAGATCTGGAGCAGATGATCCCTGGTCTAGTGTTTCGGAAGAAAATTCTGAAAAGTTTGTTTGCTTATCCTCTGTCTGGTGGATTTCAACCATGGTGTCTAGTAGCCAGTAGAGCTATTAGGCCGTTGCTTAGTCTTGAAAAACGCTGCCTGCCAATTTTGGGCTCACTAATGGCTTGCCGAATGATTGCCGTATACGAAAAACGGCCAGCTAAGCATGAAGTAATCTAAACAATTACAGATTTGTCTAGTAACGGAATCATTACATATAGGACTAGATAGATTGATTAATTTGTCACCCTATTCTTTAGATCGGATCCATAACAACGATAGCCTGGACAGCGTGTCCGTTATTGCTGGATTAATAATCGGAACGTGTTTGTGTTGGTGTTTTCGAGATATTTGTATATCGTTGTTTGCGGATTATTCACCCCAGTTGGTTGAAACTGTTATCTATGTTCTAGGGACCATTGTTGTTATAAGTTTGACAGGGTCACGGTTTTTTCGGTGGCCGAGCTTTTATCGTTCATTGTTATTGTTGTTATCAATAATAGCAATCTTGCTCTATGGAAATGCGCTGGAGTTGGAGTGGGTACGCAATGAAAAAGATTATTTTCTAATTGGTGGGATTGTTCCGGCGAGTGACGCAGGTGGATGGCTCGCAGGTGGATGGCGTTTGCTTGCCCTTGAGAGTCTTTTGCCGACAGATCAACGAAGAGTTGTGAATGCTGCACTTTATGCGCTACGTATATTCTTAACAGGCGACATACATACTAATATATATTTTGGCACTATTGTCGCAGGGACTGCGGCTATATTTTTTTCTTGGGTTGTACGTGGATCGCTTGGATGGATCGCGAGTGCAGTAGTGTTCTTTTTGTCGTTGGAGCTGATCCGTGATCACTTGCCTTTGACAATGACGGAGATTCACGGGTTCATCTTGGGCTGTCTCTCCCTCGGCATCTTATGGAAAGCAGCAGTAACTCGTTCGACAACGCTTTACTGTCTTGGATTGGTATTGTTAACTTTGGGCCTAAATGCGCGTGCGGGGCCATTTCTAGTATTGCCAGCGGTAATTGTCTGGGGAATGGTGAATTTGGATTCAGTCAGGCGTATCTCTTATATCCCACTAGTATTTGGACTATTAGCAGTTGCCGTTGGTTTCGTTGTGCCTCGATTATTCATCTATTTGTGGGGTGATATTGGGACTTCTCAACACGCAAATTTTTCGCTCACTCTCTACGGTATGGCGGTTGGAGGCAAAGGTTGGCTCCAAGCATTTAGTGATCATCCTGGACTACTAACAGGGCCTGAAGGTGGTCTAGGGTTCGGTGGGACACAGGAAGCTCACATAGCAAAAGAACTGTACAAGATTGCAATCCGAAATATTCTTACTAACCCAATTCCATTTATTTCATATTACTTGAGAGAGATATTAGAGTTTAATATGATTTTCGCAAAGTACGATTTAGGGGTAAATCGGCTATTGATGGTTGTTTCGGCTCTATGGTTATTGAAGCGATGGAGAGAACCTTTATCACAGTTGTTGATGGTCATTTATTTAGGCGTTCTATTTTCGGCTCCATTTTTGATGGACGATGCAGGAACGCGACCGTTTGCACCGATCTACCCATTGATCGCTGTTGTTAGCGCATTGCCAGTGGCGCTTCTCTGTCGATATGTATGTTCTCGATTGTCTGACTTAGACGACAGCTGGAGTCCAGTTAGAAGTCCCAAAGGCACTATCGTGTTGGGCTTTGTTGCTTTAGCAATTGTGACTTTTGGACCTATTCTTGCAGTAGAAAACTCTGAACCAGAAACTTCCGCCGGAACCCAGTGCTTAGACGGTGAAATAGGTATAATTCTCAGCAAATATCTAGCAGCCTCGGTGAACGTACTAGGTGATGACTACGAAGGGGTTGTTCTAATACCCAATATAAAACACAGCCAATTTATCGAGACATTTCCACACAGTCAGAGAGGGTCCTACAAAATTGCAGTTAGCAAGGCTACGACACCATTTGTATTTGCATCGGCGCTAATACCAGAGACCAAGCGTCGAGAATATTTTCTAATCGATGGTACAGTCGATTTTGCGGCAAAAAGTCCGTACTTGGTTTGCTTCCCAAGTGTGCCCGAAAAAGAAATTGCGATAAGGACTGGATACTTGGCGAATTAGTCAGTACGGTCTATCTTAAACGGCTTCTATTCCCTTATATGTGGAACTAGCTTACAACAAGTGAATTACTTCATAATTTGTTTGAAATAAGTAAGACAAGGGCTATCTTGTCACGCTAGAGTTTAGATCTGGCAAAGAACTAAACGAAATGCCTACATAGTGTTTACTGGGATCGATGCAACAGTCCACCAGACTGCTCCAAGTGTGAGTGACGTACTGGTCGAACGTATTGTTTGGGAGTGAGTGATGTGTGGAATCTGTGGTTTCTCAGGAGAAGGTAACCTAGAAGACCTCTCTAATATGATGGCAGCAATGCCATATCGAGGCCCAGACGGAGACGGACAGTGGCATGATGATAAAGGTAACTATTTTGGTCACGTGAGGCTTTCCATTGTAGATCTTGTCGATGGACAACAGCCTCTTGCAACTTCGGATGGTTCGATTATTGTAATATTTAATGGAGAAATCTATAACCACCGTTCCTTAAGAATAGCATTGGAGAACCGTGGTCACACATTTAAGACAAACCATTCCGATACGGAAGTGCTGCTCCACGGTTACAGAGAGTGGGGAATCGAACTTACAACCCGGTTGAACGGAATGTGGGCTTTTGCGCTTTTTGATCGATCCAATGGAAAATTATGGCTTAGTCGAGATAGATTTGGGAAAAAGCCTCTCTATTATGCCCAAAGAGGCGACACATTTGTGTTCTCTTCAGAACTACACTCTTTAATTGCACACCCCAATATTGAAACAACTCTCGATCGGTTGTCTCTAAAAAAATATTTTGCTCACGCCTATATACCTGCACCAAGATCGATTATCACGGGTGTAAGCAAACTTCCGGCCGGTCACAATCTCATATTTGATTTACAAACTAGAAATATTTCTACAAGTCGCTATTGGCGTTTTGAATTAGAGCCAGATAGAAAGTGGGAAGAGAAAACAGAAGAGGCTGAGGAACTGCTATTAGACTCATTGTATAGAGCAGTAGAAACTCGCCTAGAGGCTGATGTACCAGTTGGTATATTTTTAAGTGGCGGAATAGATTCTTCTGCGGTTGCCGCGTTGTCTGTAGCGGTTAATAAGGGGCATGTACTAAGGACGTTCTCCATCGGATTTGAAGAGCCAAGCTTTGATGAAACTGTTTATTCAAATTCAATTGCAAAATTGCTTGGGACGAAGCACACAGTGGAAACGCTTTCAGCAACTAAGTGTCATGAACTCTTAGAGCCAATTTACAGCAGATTAGATGAACCCCTTGCCGACGCGTCTTTGGTGCCATCATTCCTAGTTTGTAAACTTGCTCAAAGAGATGTAACGGTTGCTTTGGGTGGTGATGGATCTGATGAATTGTTTGCTGGATATGATCCGTTCAAGGCCCTGAGGTTGGCTAATTCATATAGGAAAGTCGTACCGAACTTATTCCATCAAAACTTTTCTCGACTGCTAGAAAAAATACCGGTGTCACATGAGTACATGACATTTGATTTCAAAGTTAAGAAGTTTTTGTCTGGACTCAGTTACGATGGAACAATACAAAATTCTGTGTGGCTTGCCCCTCTAACCCCAGCCGAGTTATCTAATTTGTTTGGCGAGTCTATAGACATCGAAGAAATATATTCCGAGTCAATAGAAGCTTGGGAGTATCCAAAGACGGGAAATCAAATTGAACGTACTCTACAATTCTATACAGAGCTCTACCTTCAAAACGACATTCTCACAAAAATGGACCGAGCCGGCATGCTGAACTCGTTAGAGGTCCGTTCCCCATTTTTAGATATAGATTTTGTAGATGTTGTTCGTCAAATGCCAACATCATTTAAGTTTAGTGGTAGACAAACAAAAAAAATACTTAAGAAAGTTTTGAAACCAATTTTACCGAAAGAAATACTAGACCGTCCCAAATCAGGGTTTGGTATGCCGGTAGGAAAATGGTTTAAAGATGGGCACTTGGAAATAGATCCCACTCACTTTGAGGGTATCCTTGATTCTGGATTTGTCAGTCATTTGTACGAAGATCATATGACAAACAAATCAGATAAGCGATCGTTCTTATGGGCATACCATGTTCTCGAGAATTGGAATAGGCATATCGGTGTTCGATAAGTGATCGATTGCAGATTGATGTTCTATTTAGAAGAAATTGACTCGGCTTTGTAGTATGGATCATTTTGATTTTGGTGAGAATTGGTGTTCCTTTGTTTCTAGATCGTTGTCCGTGCAGCATGTTAAATGTGCTAGGGAAGACTTTTCGGATTTAATGTCCGGTATCGATGTTTCAAATAAAACATTCTTAGATATAGGATACGGTCAGGGGCTATCATTACTTTGTGCGGTTGAGCAAGGGGCAAATGTTGTTGGATTAGACGTAAATTCGAAGAGTGTCGATGCGCTCAGAGTTACGGCGCGGTTTTTCCCAGGCGTTGAATTAGAAAAAGTTTCTATATATTCGGGTTCGATCCTTTCCAAACAAGTAGTAGAAAAATTGTTGAATCTCCAACCGAACGGTTATGACATAGTCCATGCATGGGGAGTTTTACATCATACCGGAGATATGAAACAAGCGTTAAAAATATGTTCTTCACTTGTGATGCCGGGTGGTTATCTGGTCGTATCAATCTACAATCGTCACTGGACTAGCCCTATTTGGCGAATAATCAAATATTTGTACTGCCGATCACCCTTCTTTATGAAGAAGGCATTTGTATACACTTTTCTACCATTGATTTGGGTTGCAAAACTTGTTGTTACGAGAGATAACCCTAGAAAAAAAGAAAGGGGAATGGACTTTTTCCATGATGTTGTTGACTGGGTGGGCGGTTATCCATATGAATACGCGTCGATCGAAGAGTTCATATCAATCTGTGGAAAAGAGAATTTGTTGTTGTTGAGCAGTAGGCATGCAGTAGTGCCCACAGGTTGTAATGAGTTCGTTGTCCAGAAACCTGTTCCATAGTTTTATAAAAAAGATAGGTCAAGTATAGACCAACCGATATGGCCCACTCCGACCTTAAAACCGCCACTGCATTTGCTAATTCCTGGAACAATCTGCCGAGGGGGGCAATATATACCAAAGAACAATATATAGATTGGATGTGTCCATTAATTAAAAATGACATAGCTGGAAAAAATATACTCGAGTTGGGGTGCGGTAATGGTAGTTTAATGGTCCATACGCTTTCTTGGGGTCCAGATCACATACATGGTATCGACTTAGGCGATTCAGTCTACTCTGCTCGAAACAACTTAGTGGATACGGGTTGTGAAAACTGGTCCGTGGGACAAGACGATTTGGTTGATTTTGCAAGTTCTGGATTTGATGTCGTTTACTGTATTGGTGTACTGCATCATCTAGATAAACCTAGTAGTGGTTTTTCTTCTGTTATAAGGAACACAAAAAGAGGTGGTAAGTTCCACTGTTGGGTTTATGCTAAAGAAGGCAATCAATTAGTCATAGCTTTCGTTGAGCCTATGCGTCGAGTAACGGCTCTATTGCCGTGGCGTTTAACTAAATATGTTATCTCGGCACCATTGGCATTAGTTTTCTTCTGCCATACAAAAGCTAGTTTGTTGCTTATACCTAGTGTGATATTTGATAGGTTGCCTTTATCAGAATATTGTCGCTGGATTAGCGCGAGGGGGTACAGATTTTTCTGGCACGTTGTATTTGATCAGCTTGTCGCACCAAAAACACAGTATATCTCCTACGAGTCGATTAGAAATTGGATCAATTCAGAGCCGAGAATTAACCAACATACGACTTACATTCACAAACGTAATGGGAATTCATGGAAATTTGGTGGAACGGTCGAATGAACATTTTACTGATTAACTATGAATACCCACCGATTGGTGGAGGAGCTGGGAATGCAACAAAGGAGCTCGGTAGGGCAATTAAGACATTGGGACATAAGGTCACCATACTTACTTCGAGAACGCCAAAAATCGTTGGTCAAAGTGTTGAGGAAGATATTCTAGTTTATCGTTTAAATGTGTTGCGCCGAGTAAGTGATCGCTCGAACATAGTTGAAATGACAGTCTTCCTCCTGGTATCTATTTTAAAAGGAGTATCTATCTGTCGGAAAAATAACATACATGCAGTCATCTGCTTTTTTTCTTTGCCTGTTGGCCCTGTTGGGTGGTTTCTAAACAAAATGATAGGGGTGCCCTACATAATTTCATTAAGGGGTGGGGATGTGCCTGGACTTGTACCTGAGTTATCGTTTTGTCACCGAATACTAAGAGTTTTTCGTCGACAGATCTTGAGAAATGCAATAGCTATAGTAGCTAATTCGAATTCGTTGGCAGAGTATTCTCGAATTGTTGATCCTTTCAAAATACAAGTTATACCAAATGGAGTGGATACTAAGTTCTATTATCCAATCAGTCAGCCTAAGACCGATACGGCCAAACATTTAATACGTCTCGTGTTTGTGGGAAGATTTCAAGGACAGAAGAATCTTCCCAACTTGATTACGATGTTAGCTGAGGCTCGGTCTCACTACAAAATAGATTTTCATCTAACATTAGTAGGCGACGGTCCAGAACTTAAAGCAACACTACATGCAGCAAAATCTAAAGGTTTGGCTGATGCAATAGACTGGCGTGGCTGGGTCGATAAAGCAACTCTTAGAAGAATTTATCAGCAGTCAGATTGTTTGATCAACTTATCGCTATATGAGGGATCTCCAAACGTTATTTTAGAGGCAATGGCATCTGGACTGGTCGTAATAGCGAGTGACATTGCCCCTCACAAGGAGTTAATTCAACATGGAGAAACTGGAATTCTTGTCCCGTTAAGTAAATCAACTGCGCTGGGAGAAACACTGTCTGAGTTAGCGATTAGGCCAGACAAAATACAAAGAATTGCTATCAACGCAAGACAAGAAGTGGAATTGACAAAGTCGTGGCGGAAAACAGCCGAGACCTACATGAAATGTTTTGGTCAAACTATGCTAAACAATTAGTAATTTAGTTGTTGTACTACGCTAGTGTAGTGAAGAGCAGCTAGGACTACTCCGATAAAGCGTTGTTTATGAATAAGTTTCAAAAAAAACAACCAAGTATAGTATGGTGGATAGACCATTTGGGCCCTGGCGGCACTCAACAGTTCTTGTCAAAAATTGCAAGTACTTTATCGAATTATTCTTTTAGTCAGTCAGTTGTTGTAATTAATAATGTGGTCGATTCTGTGTTACTCGAATCTATGGTCAGCAAGGGTATTGAGGTTAAGATAATTGGAAAATGGAGACTCTTACTGGGCATAGGCTTGATACAAACTATATGGTGGCTCAAAAAAAAGAATTTTGATGTCTCGGTGACTATGCTTTTTTATTCAGACATATGTGGGCCTATTTTATCGGCAGCCTCAGGAATAAAAAAAATAGTATCTACTCAGCGGTCAAGTAACATGCACTATAGAAAGTGGCAGATGTGGATTCTCAGTAAGTCTCTAGAATATGTTGATTCAGTGATACTGAACAATGAATCCAGCAAACAAGTGACCGGTCGTTATTTACCATTTGATAAAAGAGTTATAGTCATTCCAAATGGAATCGATCATAAAAAATATCAAATAAAGGAGGTCACCTCGAATATTAGGGAAGAATTAGGTTTTGATAAGAATGCAATACTATTGGGGTGTGTTGGTCGCTTATCAAAAGAAAAGGGAGCAGATCTATTAATTGATGCAGTTAATAAACTTTGTCGAAAACAAATCAAACTGCTGTTAATTGGTCAAGGACCTTACAAAGTAAAGTTGGAGGAACAAATAGCTGCGCTAGATCTTGAAGGTCAAGTATTTATGATGGGGCATCGTTTCGATGTACCAAATATACTAAGGCAGTTAGATCTCTACGTTCAGCCTTCGAGGTTTGAAGGTATGCCAATGGCGGTACTTGAAGCAATGGCATCATCCTGCCCGATTGTTGCAACTGCGGTAGATGGAATTAAAGAACTGGTGATTGATGGTAAAACTGGGTGGTTAGTGGAACGGGAAAATCCAGATTCGTTAGCAAAAGCTATTATTGAGTGCCTAGATAATTCTGTTGAAGCTAAAAAGAGAGTATTAAAAGCGAGTGAACGTGTAAGCAAGTGGTATAACGAACAGGATGTACACGAAGCCTGGGTTTCGGAGATTACTAACCAGTGACGTAATCATAGGTTTGATTATGAGTGAATTTCGGTGGAAGAACTTAAGGTAAGTCTAGGCGATGGGTTGCAGGTAAGTAAGGGTATTTATTTGACTATGTACTGGAATTAGAAAGATTGACGTGCTAACAGCAAACCGCTTTTTTCATTGCTACAGGTTGGCTGAATAATGCGACGACACTATCGGGTGTTTGTTCAAGCAAGAATGTCTTCTGCTCGACTTCCAGGTAAAGTGTTGGCACCACTTTATGATTCACCAATGATACGTAGGGTCTTCAGTTGTCTTGAAAAGAGTGGATTTGAACTGGGCCAAATACTTTTGGTAACAAGCCTCCATGAGAGTGATGATCCACTTGCAGAGTATGTGCGAAGCTTGGGAATATCAGTGTTTCGGGGTTCCTTAGGAAATGTTGTCAGCCGGTTTTTAGAAGCGGAAAAAGAATATCCGTGTAATTGGATTATACGAGTTACTGGGGACAGCCCATTTCTGTCAGTACAATTACTCGAATATTTGAGAAAAGAATTACAGAATACAGAGTCAGAGTTTATAACGACTACATATCGCCGCACGTTACCCAAGGGAATAAACCTTGAAGCTTTTAGCAGTAAGCTACTTCGAAGTATTGGAACAGGACATAAACTGGATCTTCCCGATAGGGAACATCTGACAAGCTATTGGCACAACAACATACCAGACAAAGGTTTGACAAGTATTGAGCTGGAAGGTCTTGACTACTCGGGGAAAGTAGCTGCTATAGATACACTGACTGATTTAGAAATGGCGAATGAAGGGAAATTCGAAGGCGTTGCAGATTGTATTCCTTGGGAACGATTAATCTCGCGCAGGGTAACAAGATGAAAAATCTGTTGACTGCTGGCGTTATAGGCCTGGGCGTCGGGGAACACCACATTTCAGGATTATTGCAGCATGGGTCGTGTTCGGAGATCAGAATATGGGATCTTGATCAAGAAAAAATTGAAGAGATGTGCCGTAGATATCCTTCCGTAATTCCTTGTGATCGGGAGGAACAAATAATAGGAAATACGTCAATCGACCTCGTATCGATTTGCTCGTATGACGATGTGCATTATCGCCAAGTACTTTCTGCAATCAGTGCTGGACAGCATGTATTTGTTGAAAAACCGTTGTGTTTGTATAGACCCCAGTTAAAACAAATACAGTCTGCACTCACGAACAAACCTGAGGTTAAGCTATCGTCAAATCTGGTACTTCGCACAAACCCAAGGTTTAAGGAGATGAAGAAGAGATTAACAGTGGGAGAGTATGGAGATATTTACTACATAGAAGCCGACTACTATTGGGGACGAGATCATAAACTAATCGGATGGAGAGCTGAAATAGAATATTATTCGATCATATTAGGCGCTGCTGTCCATATGATTGATTTAGTAATCTGGTTGACCGGAGAGTTACCTGTGGACGTGCAGGTGATGGGGAATAATATATCTACCAGGCATTCAAGGCAGAAATTCGATTGTTTTGTGGTTCTGATGTTACGGTTTCCGAGTGGATTAATTGCGAAGATTTCTGGAAATGGAGGATGTGTGCACCCACATTTCCATGGCCTAAAAATATTTGGCACAAATAGTACAGCTGTACATGAATTAAATAGTGCTTATTCAATTGGGAGGTTAGGGAACGAGTACCCTATCAAAGAGATTAAGGGATCTTACCCAGCAAAGGAGAGTCGGTCTAATGTGATAAAGAGTTTTGTTGATTACATACTCGATACTTCATCTGAACCAGTTGTTTCGGAAAAGAGTTTATTTGATGTGATGTCGATATGTTTTAGCGCTGAAGATGCTTTGCAATCAGGCCAAACCGAAAAAATAATATATTGAATTTTATGCCAAAGTTATGTTGAATGATTTATGTATGCGTGACTAATACATAACTAGGAGTCTGTAATAGATAAAGTCTTTTATTATTTTTTTCTCTTAGTTGTATAAATCGGGCGAAGTTATAGGATATTTGATGAAAAAGGGAATTCCGTTTGGAAAGCCGTTGATCGGTGAGGAAGAACGTGCGGCAGTCATGAAGGTGTTAGAGGGGCCGATTTTGGTACATGGTCCGGTTGCTAGAGAATTAGAAGAATCATTTGCCAATTATACTGGAGCTTCTGAGGCAATAACTACGTCATCCTGTACCGCGGGTATGCATTTGGTTTACTTCGCGCTCGGTTTTGGGGCAGGCGATGAAGTGATCGTACCTGCACAAACCCATGTTGCCACTGCTCATGCAGTTGAGCTAACTGGGGCCAAACCAGTATTTGTAGATTCTGAACAAGAGACTGGCAACATTGATATATCCGAAATAGAGAAGGCTATCACTCCCAAAACTAAAGCCATAGCTGTAGTCCATTATCTAGGCCTACCTGTCGATATGCCAAAAGTCTGTAGTGTAGCGAAGCGCTATGGACTATTTGTGCTAGAAGATTGTGCGCTTGCACCAGGGGCAGCAATCGATGGGACTCACGTCGGGCTTCATGGGGATGTTGGTGTGTTTTCTTTTTATCCAATTAAGCATATCACTACAGCTGAGGGTGGTATGATTATTCTTCGGAATAAGGAATTAGCGAAACGATTACGTCTTCTAAAAGCTTTTGGTGTAGACAGAACTCATAGCGATAGAAAGGTTTCGGGGCTTTATGATGCCGTTGCTTTGGGTTTTAATTATCGTATGAGTGAGATCCACGCAGCAATTGGTATAGAGCAACTGAAAAAACTTCCGAACTTTCTAAACCGTAGATATGAAAACTATTTGGTCTTACAGACTTTGCTAGAAGATCAGCCTGGAATTAGGATCCTGCCAGAGTCATCAAATAAAACGTTGAAGAGCAGCAATTACTGTATGGGCGTATTAGTGGAAGGTAGCTTAGAAACAAAGCGTGATGATATTAAGCTGGCATTAGAAGAAAAAGGCATCGGTACCAGTATCTACTATCCACAGCCTGTACCAAAGATGAGTTACTATCGAAATAAATATAGAACGAATGAGACGGATTATCCGAACGCCACTAAGATTAGTCGAACTATGATTTCGTTGCCTGTGGGGCCCCACCTTGAGCCAAATGATATGCACCTGATAGCTCAGGAGCTAGGGAACATTCTGAAGGAATTGTAATGACTAACTTTGATGCCTTAAACAATAAAAAAGTTGCTTTGATGGGCGGAGCTGGTTTTATTGGGCATAATTTGGCGTTAAGACTTAGTGAATTAGGTGTAGAGACGCATGTAGTAGATGGTCTGCAAGTAAATCATTTGGGATTTTATAACAGTGACTATTCGACAAATGCTAATGCAGAAATCTATATCAATTTTCTGAATGAACGTTTGTCCTTACTTCGGCAGGCTGACGTTCAAATGCATATATCGGACTTGCGTGATTATCATTTCGTGAGTAACGTAATCGAAAAGATACAACCTGATTTTGTAGTGCATCTTGCGGCAATAGCTCATGCAAATCGATCAAACAAGGACCCTTACTCAACTTTTGATCATAGCTTGCGGACGCTGGAAAATGTGCTTGATGCCACTAGGTCTAATAGTATTCACGTAATTTATTTATCGTCGTCCATGGTATACGGCAACTTTGAGGGAGAACCTGTTCGCGAGGATAGGGTTTGTAATCCGTTAGGTATTTATGGCGCACTGAAGTATGGTGCTGAGCGACTAGTTATTGGATATAACCAAGTATTTGATCTTCCTTATACGATAATTCGGCCTTCTGCTTTATATGGTGAACGCTGCGTGAGTCGACGTGTGGGGCAAGCATTTATTGAAAATGCTCTGAGGCGTAAGGATCTTACGATAAGTGGAGACGGATCTGATGCACTTGACTTTACTTACATCGGTGATTTAGTCGAAGGTTTGCTTTTGGTTATGGCGAATTCAAAGTCGAGAAATGAAGTATTTAATATGACCTATGGTAAGGCTCGCACAATAAACGAATTAGCCGGGGTGATCCAAAAACACTTTCCGGATGTAAAACTGCTACATAGTCCGAGGGATGGGTTGATGCCTGAACGAGGTACCCTTGCTATCGATAAAGCGCGTCGACTTCTCGGATACGAGCCAAGGTACCCATTAGAGGAAGCATTTGTTGAATATATAGAATGGTATAAAATGTTTGCTCGTAACAATAAACAATTGTTTGAATAGTTATCTGAATACAATACGTTTCTACATTCGTTAGATTAACTAGGAAACCGATATCTGATCTTGTAGATCTTCACATATCTTCATTATTTGAATTCAAATATCAATTCTGAGTCGAATATTTCTTGAGATTGTCTCATGTTAAGGGAAGCGGAGGTGCGAGCAACCCACTTCAGTGCCATTTTGAGAAAATGAGTTGGCCAATGATAGAGCCCGAACTTGGGGGTAGAGTTCTATGTCCCCGTGCTATTTGGCATGACGATAGTAACTATCGTCTCTACTATATGGAGTATGGTGCCAGTTGCTCTTTAGGCGTGAAGGGGGTTGTAGTTAGTGCGATTTCAAGTGATGGCGAAAACTGGACCCGAGAATCTGGTGTTAGGCTTGGGCCAGTTTGTACTCGAAGTGAAAAGCGGGTACTAGCTCCCGATATCGTTCGCTTACCTGATGGAAGTGGTCGTATGTACGCCGAGGGGCGTAACGACTATGGGTCGGATGTCATCATCAGCGCGCGTTCGGCTGATGGTATTGACTGGATTCCGGAGAGTGGACTTCGTATAGTAGATCCGACTGGAAAGATTTCCTTTGGCACCCCACACTGTGTTGAGTTATCCGAAGGAGGATGGCGCATGTATTGCCACGCTCTTTCTAGTGATGCATATCACATCATCAGTGCTTACTCAGACGATGGCCTATCTTGGTTAATCGAGCCTGGAGTTAGAATACTCCAAGAAAAACCAGAAGAACGTTATGCAGTCTACAGCCCATTTGTAGGGCGTACAGATAATGGGGTATGGTTTATGTTGTATTCTGCTTGGAGTTCGCCAACAAAAGGGGGTTGTATACTATCTGCTACGTCTGATGACGGCATCAACTGGAATAAGTGTTCCTCACCAGTATTACTTGTTGGTGACAGGTATGACTCCAGACACTGTTCCGAACCTTGCTTGTTAGAGTTGTCTGATGGGTCTTGGCGTTTGTATTATGAAGCATGTGATGCTCATGGTGTATGGCGCATTCTTGGTGCGGTGGGAAATTAGTGAAAGAATCCGACCCGCTGCAGGTAGATTTATGGCTAACAAATGTTGTTAATAGGCCATGTTACAAACTGGCTAGTCACAGATTTGTTACTCGCAAAGATTTGACTGACCTTCCACAAGCTGCATTTGTCTGGGCAAAGCTCCCCGTTGAAAAAATAGAAGATTGCGCTAAATTAATTGACATAGGGTTTTACATCGTCGACACAAATTTGAAATATTCTGGGTCACTAAGTATTAATTCCAGTATGGATTCAACAATTCGCTTAGCGCAGCCACACGACCAGGAAGTAATTTTAGGAATCGCAGCCACAGCATTTCAATATTCTAGGTTCCATCTTGACGAGAATTTCTCGGATGGTATTGCTAATCAGACTCGCGTTTCTTGGGTAAAAAGTTTTTTTGACGGTGATCGTGGTGATGTAATGATAGTAGCGATTGACAAACACGACCAGCCAGTCGGCTTTCTATTGTCAAAAATAGAGAACAACGAAATTACAATAGATCTTGTAGCTCTAGAAGTTGCTTCTAGAGGACAAGGCTTGGCATCTGCTATGATAGGGTCATTATCCCTATATTATCCAGACGGCAACCTATTAAAGGTTGGCACCCAAGCTGTGAACATACCATCGGTTCGACTCTACGAGAAGTTAGGGTTTCATGTTAGTGAAGCAAACCACATCTTGCACTGGCATTCCACTCGCGACTCATGAAAATTGGCAACTTTGATACTGCATTTCGCGTAATGATTATTGCTGAGATTGGTAATAATCATGAAGGTTCTGAAGTTGTTGCTGGCGAAATGATTGATGCTGCGGCCGCAATTGGAGTTGATGCTGTTAAGTTCCAGACTTTTCGAGCTGAACACTATGTGTCACAAAACGATGCTGATAGATATTCTCGCCTCAGGCGATTTCAGCTAGATTATGATCAATTTTCCCGTCTGGCAGATAGAGCTAAGTCGCACGGGTTAATTTTTCTTTCTACACCGTTTGATATCGGAAGCGTTCGGGCTTTGGAGCCTCTCGTACCAGCATTTAAGATTGCATCCGGAGACAATACGTTTTACCCACTACTTGAAGCTGTGGCCGATACACATAAGCCAGTACTTCTGTCTACTGGATTTGCTGATCTTGAAATTGTTCGTACCGCAAAGGAGCTATTCCAGCGGTGCTGGGGTGAGCAACCAGTCAACGATCAATTGGCTTTACTCCACTGTGTATCAAATTATCCTACTTCTCCAGAAGAAGCCAATCTTTCCGCCATAGCAACAATGCAACGGGAAATAGGTTGTACAGTTGGATACTCGGATCATACGATAGGTGTAGATGCTGCAGTCTTATCAGTAGCTATTGGCGCAAGAATAATAGAAAAGCACTTTACGTTAGATAAGAACTACTCAGATTTTAGAGATCATGCAATATCAGCAGACCCGGAAGATATGGCAGAATTAGTTCAAAGTATACGACAGGCCGAGACCTTGCTGGGGACTGGCGAAAAGAAACCGTCAGAATCAGAAGTAGCGACTGCACAATTGAATCGCCGTTCCATTGTTGCAGCCCGAGATCTTAAGGCTGGAGCGAAATTAAAGTTAACTGATATTACATGGGTTCGTCCTGGTACTGGCTTATCCCCAGGCCGAGAAAAGGAAATTCTTAATCGGTCCTTAAAGAAAAATGTGCCTCGCGGTACGCTTTTAACACTCGTACACGTTGAGTAACTCTCCGCGCTTGCCGCGAATAGTTGTTTTGACGACTGATACGGTGCATCACACCTATTTTGTCAAAGAAATTAGTTCTCGATTCGCATTAGTTGCTGTGATCACAGAAAGTAGCATGTTAGTTCCTCCATTTGAGACTACACATTCTTTCGAAGTTGAGAGAGACCATTATGAAACTTCGATGTTTTTTGGAGGGCAGCTGGTTACAATGGCAGATTTTACACATTCTTACATCGTATCTGATATAAACAACGACAATTCACGTGGATTGATTGCATCTTATGAGCCAGATATCGTAATTGTTTTCGGAACTCGTCGTATAGGTAAGGAGATAATTGATCTGTGTAAGGAAGGATTCGTCAATCTTCATGGGGGGGACCCAGAGCAATATCGTGGACTCGACAGTCACTTATGGGGTATCTATCACGGAGATTTTGGCTCCTTGGCGGTAACATTACATCGTGTCAATGAAAAACTGGACGATGGAGAAATATTGGCCCGAGAAACTATAGCCCTATCGCGTGACATGAGGCTTTATCAACTTCGAAAGGCGAACACTGAATTGTGTGTAGACATTACTATGAATACACTCAATCGTTGGGTTATTAATCGTACATTCAAGTCTTGGAAGCAACAGAGAATCGGACGTTACTATTCATTTATGCCTAGCGTTCTTAAGAATCACTGCGTAAGTAAGTTCGAACATTACACGACTGAGCTTAATGATGGACCCGACCACCTACCTGATTAATGACGGCTATTGTATTTTCTTGTTTCATGGTGTTGTGGAAACGGATAGCGATGGTCCGAGAAACTATACTAGAAAGCATTTACCATCTGAGGTATTCAGGGAAATTATAGATAGGCTACAAAATACTGGTACGGCGATATCTATGGACGAAATTGTGGAGGCGAAGCATTGCAACAAACCACTACCTCCTAGGAGTTTTGCGATTAGTTTCGATGATGGGTTTGAAAATAATTATTCGATTGCAACTCCAATTCTTAGGGAGTTTAATATTCCTGCGACGTTTTATGTCACAACTGGATTTATTCACTACAACTGGAACTCATGGATAGATAGAGTAGAAAACTGTATAGCTGATAGGGAAAATGTGATTCTAAATCTACCTTGGGCGAAAGCACCAGTAATGGCAAATTCGGTCGATGAGAAGATTGCATTGCTTGATCAAATTCGTAATAAAGTGAAATTCGATCGTAGTCTTAATGAAATCGAATTTGCCGATGATGTTGAGCAGCAAATGAATGAAAATGTTTCCTGTAAACCGGAAGTTACTGGCCCTCTGTACCAAAAGATGGCCTGGTCTCAAGTTGCTGAACTAGCAGCTGATCCACTATTTACTATCGGTGGTCATAGCCATACTCACTCGACACTATCATTTCTAAATAAATCCGATTTAGATGCTGAGATTGAAAAATCGATGGAACTGATTGACAAAAATATTAATTTAAAATGCGTACATTATTCTTACCCTGAAGGGCATGTCGACAGTTATTCGGATCTGGTTATTGAGACTCTTCGGCACCATGGTATAAAGTGTTGTCCAACGGCGATTGAAGGTGTTAATAAAGCTAGTCAAGATCTGTTCGAACTGAGAAGGATCGCGGTCACATGATGCCTATCCTACTCTAGTTAGAAGTTCGTTACGGTCACTTTAGGTTATTTCAACTCTCAGTGTTTTCCAGGCCTGTATCGTGAAGACGACCAATTAGTGCTTCCCAATATAAAGCGTCGTATTTGTTAAGCCAGACACCCTCTTCAGGAACGAAGATGGTGTTAAAGCTATCACGATGCTAAGAAACAGTCACCAGAGTGTTATCCTTATGCAAGTGGCAGTTCGATTGAACTAAAATTGCCGACATTCTAGAGGCCATACGACTGCGGTTTAACGTCTCCAACTAGAATATCTCATTCTAGAATTTAAGATAGATGTTAGCGCTCTTTTAGCAACAGTAAATTCAGGTCCGCATGCAATATTTTGCTTCACTTTAGTGTCTATCAACTATCGGAGATCAGCACAGTGGGCACATTCGCACAGAGGGTAATTAGGCTTATTAGGGCCTTAAGAAAACGGCAGTTAGTTATCTAAAATTTGATGTAGTCATAATTTTGATTAAGAGTGTAAAAATATTTTACTTTGCCTCAAGAAACATTTTCGCATTTAAGAAATTGAATAAGTATTTACTTTCACTATTCGGTAACTTTGACTGATTGACCAAGTTTTCAATAGATGTTTTCTTTACAATGTCGTAAATTGGACTGTCATCGAGTATAGATGCTCGAACATCTGGCTTTGATAAATTCAGAAGATGATCGATAGGGGCATTGAACCCAACTTTTCTCCTATTATCTAGAATTAGGTCCGGTACTATGCCTCTCATGGAATCACGTAATACAGATTTTGTTCGACCAGATTTTATTAGATGTCGAGTCGGTATTGAATACGCAGTTTCAAATAACGTACTATCGAGAAATGGTGATCTATTCTCAACAGAATATTTCATCGCATTTAAATCGTCTTCTCGCAGGCTTACCGGAACAGACTCACAAAATAATTCATTCAACATTCGATTTCGTAGTAAGTCCTCATCGTAATATGTTTCCGAGAATTCCTCTTTCCACGGTGTCTTTAACCGATCAGAGAAAACACTATTATTTAGAAATATGTGCTCACGAAAAGAAGGATTTTTTAAGAATAGATTGGGGTCACGTAAATATGGATTCCTTACATATTTAGCTTGATATTGTTGCCACGCAGTAAGTTCGTTATGGTAATTGTTTTTGTTTTTTGCCGCCTCATACAGGAAAAGGTTGTGGTGGTCGTAGTAGCCAGAAAACAACTCATCTGCAGCCGTACCACTGATTGAAATCTTGTATCCTTCAAGTGAAACTGCGCGCATCAGTTGCGAGTGAACATAAAATGAAATAGTAGAAATGGGTGCGTCATGCTGTAGGACTAAAGATTTCAAGTTTTCCAAAAAATGATCGGATTGTAAATAAATAGGGGTATGGCGAAGTCTTAGTTGTTCAGTAGCGTGCTCTACGAGCGAAGATTCCTCATAACGCTTATCTGTATTCATTATTGTGAAACCGTGAACATCGTGGTTGTAAATACGCTTCGCTATAGAAATTAGACTGTTTGAATCAACACCTCCGCTCATGCAAAACGCTAGTGGAACATCGGCTCGTAGCCGCAAACCCATAGATGCAATTAGTGCTTCTTTAGTCGCGTCGACGGCGTCTTCGTAAGACATCGAGTCGATAATATTGCGCTCTGGTTGCCAATAGGTTGTTGGTTTGCCGATGTTTAAAGTAGATATAAGAAGATATGACGCTCGAGGAAGCTCCTCGACATCAATATAGAAACTCTCTTGAACCTTGAATAGGGATTTGTAGCCATTAATTAGGTATCGAAGTAAGTGGGTCTGATTCAGTGCAGGCCATTCACCTGCCATTGTTGCTAACCCCTTAATCTCGGACGCAAAATATAATTGTTCATTTCGTTTCCAAATGAATAGAGGTTTTTCACCAAATCTATCCCTAGACAGTAAAAGTGACTCGGTTTTTTCGTCAAACCAAGCGAAAGCCCACATACCTTCGAATTTGTTTAACGCATTTGTGCCCCACTCCCTAAGTGCGTGTGCCAAAACCTCAGTGTCGCCGTTGGTTGAGAAGCAGTGACCTAGGCCTTCTAGCTCTTGTCGTAATTCCGAATAATTGTAAATTTCACCATTAAAAACTAACGAACTTTCATCATAATAAAAAGGTTGGTCAGAGCGCGTTTCTAGATCGATTATGGCAAGTCGGTTGTGCGTTAGTGCCACACCACAAGAACTCATCTTTTTCATGAAGAACCCGTCGCCGTCCGGTCCACGATGCCGTTGGGCATTCAAAGTGGCCTTAAGCCTATCAGGGTTGGGTAAACCAACACCATAGAATCCGGCAATTCCGCACACAGCCTAGTTGGCCGATCTGTCAGCTAAAGTTTTAGACACAAATATCTCATTAACAAATTTGTAAATCGCTTGTTGTAATCAACGGAGGTCGCTTTTTAGCAGCTGTTGACAGCATTCTAAAATGACAGATTAAGACGTACAATCATCTAGGGCTATTGAGACTTTTATAAGTAACATTTAATATTAGACACTATTACACATGGGCAAGCAAAATGAACACAATTGACAAAATTAAAGTTATGATGTGTGACTTAACCCACTTCAATAGTGTATTGGCGTCGGAGAACATTCCCCTTGGCGTAGGGATGTTGTCGGCATATGCCCAGAAGCAGTTAGGTTCAAAATTCGTGTTTGACCTTTATAAGGAACCGAGTTCGCTAGGTCAAGATCTTGAGAAATTTGATCCTCATATTGTAGGTCTTTCAAACTATCTCTGGAATCAAAGGCTTTCTTTGACGTTCGCTCGGCACTTAAAGGAAACTCGCCCTAACATTATCACTATCTTTGGTGGTCCGAATTATCCCGTTGATAAGGTCGAACAGGAGGAATTTCTAACTGCTCATCCAGAAATAGATTTTTATCTACCCCATGATGCAGAGATTTCCTTCACTAATTTACTGAAACTGATACGAGAGAACGAAATGAGCACAGAACTCATTAAAGAAGGTGATCCTCCGGATGGAGTGGACTATATACATAGGGGGAAATTCATTTCAGGCAAAATATCCCCTCGTGCGAAAGTCTCAGACATTCCTTCTCCCTATTTACTGGGTATGTTCGATAAGTTCTTAAGTCGGCATTGGGAGCCATTAATAATTACAGCAAGAGGTTGCCCATTCCAGTGTACATTTTGTGTCGAAGGACAAGACTATTATACGAAGGTCTATCCACGGGATATTGAGGAAGTCAAAGAAGAGTTGGCCTATATTGCAAAGAAGCTTGAGGGAACTGAAGCGCGCTTGAATATAGCTGATTCAAACTTTGGCATGTACAAAGCCAATATTGAAGTAGCCAAGGCCATTGAGAAATGTCGAAATACCTACGGATGGCCATCGTATGTAACCATTACAGGGGGAAAGAATAAAAAAGAAAGAGTACTTGAATCAGTCAAATACTTGGGTAAACGTACAAGTATGACATTAAGTATACAGTCGAGTGACGCAGATGTTTTGGATGCAATTGGTAGAACCAATGTATCACTAGATACATTGGTAGAGACATCTAAGGAATTAGAGCATATGGAGATGGGATCATATTCCGAAGTGATTCTTGCGCTACCTTTAGATACCAAAGAACGGTTTCTGAAAAGTATTAGAGATCTCATAACTGCCAGGATAAAAAAGGTTGTTGTATTTACACTGATGATTTTGCCAGGGGCAAAGCTTGGTAGTATCGAAGACAGGAAAAAGTATCGCTACATTATGAATTACCGAACATTACCCCGCTCTTGTGGAAAGTATCAATGGGATAACACCACATACGCTATCACCGAAGTTGAGCAAGTGGCGGTAGGTAACGAGTCATTGACTAAAGAGGATTATCTATTCTGTCGATCTTTCTCATTGACATTGACCATGTTTTACAACGGCATGATATTACGTCCGTTGCATAATTTTCTCCAGTCCCAAGGCTTAAGTATTTATGATTTTATTTATCATCTACACAGTAATTTGGAACATGCACCAAAAGACCTTATTGAACTCTATGCTGAACTGATGAACGATATCGAGGCAGAATTATTTGAAACCGAAAAAGATATTTTGGAACATTTCCAATCAAATCTAGAGGGCTATTTGAATGAGGATTTGGGAATGAACATTTATCATAAGACCATGTCAGAAGCCTGGTTAAATCATTTTGAATCTACTATTGATTTTGCCTTTAGGGAGGCAAAAAAGTTTTTAGACATTAAGAATGGCACGGTATCGAAGCAAGTTGAACAATTTCTGGATGAAATGAATCAATTTGTTTTAATGCGAGCTCAACATCTAATGGAGTCTGGCAAGGTTCTACACCGTCAATTCACATTTGATCCAAATCAATTGGAGAGTGGTAAATTGACTGATAATGGATTAATTAACAGAGAACCAACTAAAGTTGTATTTCGACATACTGTTAGTCAAAGGAAATTTATTGAGGCGCGCGTGTTAGAGGGGGGGAATAGCAAAGCGGGTATAGGAAGAGTATTGACGTCGACTAACGTTGAAGAGCTATTTCGTAATGCCTACGATGAAAATAGTGGAGTAGAACTTTCAACAGCGTCACAATTTTAGATACTCAATGTTCCATGAATTGCTAAAGGCATTGCCTTGTGATTCACAAGCGAATATAAGTGTGGCTAAACAACCAAAGGCAATTAATGAGGCAGATTGTATTTTTTGTTCGACATACTAATGATCTAGACCATATCTCTCCGGTTGTCTCTAGCTTAAGGCATTACCATGGGAACAATTTTGTCCTACGTGTAGTTTTGTCGCGCTTACGCCCGAATGAAGTTCTAGCCAGTCAATCTACTAAATCGGATCCGCGGCTACTTTATCTGTCGAGAAAGGGAATAGAATTAGAGTATCCAGCTAGGCCACGGTTTCTATTGAGTTTGCTGTTTCGCTGTTTCCACGTTACACATAAGCGTAGCAACTTATTTAATGCCTACGTTGTATTCCGACCCATAATTATTGTTTTGTACAAAGCTCTCCATCTAGCTTATTTAGGGTCACAGCCCGATCGGTACTGCCTAAACATAGTTGAAAGTATGCCCATTAACTCAATAATTGTTATGGACCATTCAGGATCAAACCTCTATCGAAGAATGGCTAAACTTGCGGAGAACCGGAAGATCACAACCGTATCTTTACCTCACGGACTGACGATGTTTAATGCTTCGTTCACACCTGAAGAAAATAACAACGACAGCGCGCATAGCGTCGAACACAACTGTAGCATCTATGACTACGTCATTGTTCCCAATGAATTCCATCGACGTCAGTATATAACTGAGGGACTAGAAAACGCTAGAATGGTAACGCTTGGTTCTGCGCGATTTTGCAATGAGTGGATGCAGACTGTGCAAGAACTATATCCAAACCCATTTGCGGCCAATAAAAGTAAGTTACGTGTTTTGTTTTTGTTCGAAAAATATGGTGTTACCTATGATGGAATTCGCCCCCAGGAAACCGATATAGGCCAACAGATATCAACCATCAGCCTGTTAAATCAGGATCCTGATATAGAGTTAATGGTAAAGATTAATACTCGTGGAATTACAAATGATCAGTCAGAGAAACTATCGAAGTTAAAAATACCTTTGATAGATCAGGATTATGCAACACCCACTTTGATTTCTTGCTCAGATGTCATAATCTGTGGTGGGGGAACAAGTGTAATTGTAGATGCGATAGTCCGTGGAAAGACGGTCGTGGTGCTCACATATTTCCACCCAGTCAAGCTAGCGTATCATGACTACAACATCCCTTGGATAGTGAAATCAGAAAAAGAACTCAAAACCGAGGTATTGCCACTCCTAAAAAACGATCGATGCTTCCAGCCGTACGATCAAGATCAAGTTGATAAATTCCTTTCAGATTTTGTTGACTCTAGAAATACTAATAACTACCAACCAGTATTGAAGCGATATGCAGAGTTTTTCGAAAATTTATAGGATCGATCGAATCTAGCCTCAAATGATTAAGTATCTTTTCGTGCCGATTGAGGTAAAGACTCGGGAATTGGACTCACGTCTATTCCTTTCACTCAAGTTGATATCATCATCAAACTCACATTGGAATTGCATCATAGGTGGCTATAAAGGGCTCAATGAACATTGGCTACAAGGTAAATATTCACCGTTTATATTTGTTGCTAGTGGTATAGAGGGTAGTGAACACTTTTTTAAATATTTGTATGAGGCTAACGGCCGATATGTATTAGTTGACGAAGAAGGTGGCATTTTTATTGATGCTGAAGATAAATATCCAAGAGGAGGTTTTAATCATCCTTGTTTAAAGTATGTTGAGCGCGTTTTTTTTTGGGGTCAGTCTGGAAGAGCTGATTGGCAGTCGCGACACAAAGATTTGCGACGAGATACTGCAATCGTAACAGGTAATCCTAGATTCGACCTTAGCAAACCAGAGTGGCATCCTTACTATAAAAAAATAAGTGACAGAGCCTTTTCGCAACCTTACATACTAATTAATACCGCTTTTGGATCAGTCAACGCTCTAGTTGATCCAGAATTAGAAATACAATTCTGGGAGCGTAGTGGCCTTCTACATACGGAAGATGTTCGTGGCCTGATGGAACCGTTAGTTGAGTATGAAAGTAAACAGTTCCCTCTATTCTTGAGTGGATTGTCACGTCTTTTTGAAGCGCTACCACAAGAACAATTTGTTATTAGACCTCATCCGGTTGAAGATCCCAGAATTTATCACGAGAAATTTTCGAAATATTCTAACGTTGTGATTATTATCCAAAGCTCGGTTCAGGAGTGGCTTACTAATGCAAAAATGGTAATTCATAATGGTTGTACGACCGCGGTGGAGGCATATTTCTCAGATGTCCAGCCTATTTGTTATGCACCGTATATTATCGATGATCAAATTCACAAATTGACATTTGGTGTCAGCGAAGTGGTAACTACGTATAGGGTCCTACTTCAGGCCGTTCTAAATAATCTTAATGACAATAAAAAGTTTATGTTAGGTCGTAGGGAATCAATATCAAAAATAGTAAAGCCACATATTGATAATGTTGACACTTGTTCGGTAGATAAGATTGTGTGTCATATTGACGCAATCGAAATGTCAAAAGAGCAGCATTTCAACTTTGATCATCTGCGAAGTTACAGGGACTACTTCCCGAGATCCGTTGTTGAACGACTAGCGAATTGGAAATCAGCGCTAGCTAAATCCGCCATGAATTTGCCGGGAAATCGGAGGAAAGTGCTACTAGACAAAGATCGGCAACGGATAATGCACAAAAGGGATCGAATTAAGTTTCCTGGACTAACAAAAGAAGAACTGACATTTCGAATAGCAGCTTTTTCTGAAGTTGATCAGTCAATCGTACCAACTCAAGTTAAGGAGCTTTCGAGTGGGATATTTATCATTTCAAGAAATAGATAAATTTATTAGAAACTAGATTTAAGTTGCAGGTAGCCCAACAATATTCCAGAAATGTCTCAAACACGAGATAGAATTGGGTATTGAGTATTCAATATTTTGATTACAGGGATAAGCAGTTTGATGGGTAGAAATGATGCTTATCGTAGAACATTGGTGACACCAACAATCAGTGTTGTTATACCAACTCACAAAAGATGTGAGTACTTGAGAATTGCTCTAAAGTCTGTCTGTGAGCAGAGTGTGCAACCTAGTGAGATATTTGTAATAGACGATGCAGGTGATGATGCAACTAGGTCTTTAGTGTGTGAGATGAGCCGCGAAGTTTCTGGTGACCTAATATATCACACAAAAAAACCTGACGATTATGGTGGTGCCTCATCAGTAAATTACGGTGCAACCTTGTCAAGGGGTGAGGTATTAGCATTCCTTGATGACGATGATAGATGGGCCCCAAACTATTTGCGTGATGCCCTAGAACGATTGTCGCGAGTCGACGGTGCAGTGTACACAGCTATGATGGTTGATCGAGGTGACTCAATTCATCCCTATAAGTGCTTACCGCAAAATCTAAATAGCCAGAATATTTGGAAACATATAGCGCTGTATAATCCAGGCGCACAGATGTCGAATTTGGTTATCTATAGAAAGGTGTTTATTGATTTGGGCAAAGTCGATGTAAGCATGTATCCCGCATCCTACGATAAAGACTTATTTATTAGGCTTCTAGATGCTGGTTATAGCTATGATGTTCAGAAGTTGCCGAATGTTATTTACCGTCGGCATGGCGGAAATGAATCAAAGCCTAGTTTGGATTTTGCGTCTGGATTAGAAATATTCTACGAAAAATACCACCTACGAAAAGCTTCAAAAGTTTTTACAGCGAGAACAAAATTAAGAGTACAGTACTTCAAGATGCGTGTATCCCAGCACAAATGGAAAAACATCATCGCGCATGTTGTTAAATATTTTCTATGACAGCCAGTAAACTTCAAGATTCTGATGTTATGGAGTTCGAGACAGATCGATATTTTGCTAAATATCGTAGGACGAAATCTCGTGACGTTGGAGAAATAGTAATCGTAAGTAAGTCAGCCGGACGGCATAGGGCAACTCATAATTCTTACAACGTTATCGATTCCGACGGACGAGTGCTTGAGACAAGGCAGATCGATTTTGTCGCTGCTAAGATGATCTTTGGCCAATTCCAGAGTTACGGGGAGACCGAAGCGTTCAATGTCCCAATTGAAAGATTCCAGTCCTTCAATTCAGTGTCGAATAAAGTGCCAAAGAGAGCAAAAGAAATAAGGCCTGAATCAATTATTCATAAGACGACAACTAAAGAGAAGTCTTACACTGCGACAGGGGATAAACTAGATTATCATTGGCCGGTTTTTAAAAAATATAAAGATACTGGTTTTGGCAGTATCATCAGGGCAACGTTGACGAATCATCAGGTGTGTTCATCAGCTTGTCAGTACTGTTCGACGATAGCTAGAAATAAGAAAGATTCTATCTCACTTGCAGAAGCTCAAAAATTTGTTCAAACACTCTATTTTGATCAGGCTGAGTTCAATAAAAATAATTTTGCTAAGTACAACGATCAGTATAGGGAACTAACCGGGACAGACATTCGTTTGAGGGGTCTGATATTGTCGGGTGGTGGGCAGCCAAATCTTTGGCCATATTTTTCAGACTTTGTAGATTGGTTGAGCGATTTTGATATTGATCTTGGGCTTATTACCAATGGATTCCCAAAGCATGTACCAGAAGAGACATACTCCAAGTTTGATTGGGTTAGAATTTCAATTACACCTGACGATGCATCACCTTTTTATCCTAGCGGCAGATTCGACAAGCAATATATACCAACAACTCTAATTAATGCACCTAGCGTTACTGTCGGATATTCGTATGTCCATGGGCCTTGGACAAAACAGAGTGTCTTTGACCGTATTTCACAGGCAATTGATGATAACGGTTTTGATTATGCGAGATTGCTAACTGACTGTAACCTTACTAGGAATAGTCAATTGTTGGCTCATGAAAATCTCGCAAATATACTAAAAGAAAAAGGTCTTGTGGATGACAAAGGAGAGCCAACTGGAAAATTATTTCATCAATTGAAATATCACGGAACTGAAACTGAAGCCGACAGTCTATGGTCTGACGGCCAATGTTTTTTACAGACATACAATGTATTTTGGGATACGACCGGTCATGAGGAAAATGGCTACTCATATTGTTATCCATGTGATTCAGTGACCGTTTTGGCTGAGGAACAAACGGATGAAAGTATTAACGTATCTGAGAGACGATTTGTGCCTAGCAAGTGGGGAACTTATAAAAATACAGAGGTGGAAAATTTGTTTAAAGGTAGAGTCCGACCGTTCTTCGACCCAAGGGAAATATGTAGTTCTTGTTTGTTCATGAAAAACAACGCACGTGTCAAATCACTAGTAGACAAGGAAATAGATTCTGCTGCCTTAAGTAGTGAAAATCGCGAGCAAATAGTCCACATAAATTTTCCTTAATGGTGGGCGAAACCAATGAGTGCTAATTTAAAAGATAGATTTACTGAAGACTATTTCGAGCGCGGTCGCGTTAAAGGTATATCTGGATACATGAATTACTCTTGGATGCCAGAACAAACCCTAAGGATGGCACATTACATGATCACCGACCTACCAATTAGTAGGCAACAAAAGGTGTTAGATTTCGGATGTGCAAAGGGCTACTTAGTAAAAGCACTTAATCTCCTAGACGTGGACTGCGACGGAGTGGATATTTCACAATACGCGATAGAAAACGTTGATACAGAAATAAAACATAAGTGTTGGCATATTGATACAGTGATTTCTCCAAAAGCACTGAAACGGCATTATGAATGGATGGTCGCCAAAGATGTGTTTGAACATATCGAAGAAGATGCTCTAAGAGATATTCTCGAAAGATTAAAGAAGAACGTTGAAAGAATATTTGCGATTGTACCTTTAGCTAAAGACGATAAGTCCAACGAGTTTGTAGTTCCTGACTACCATAATGATGTCACGCACATTACGATCGAAGACTTCGATTGGTGGTGCGGATTCCTTGCGGATTGTGGATGGACTATTGAAAAATCAAGTTATAAGTTTAGTGGAATGAAAGAGAATTGGACAGACGTTTGGGCCCGAGGTAACGGTTTCTTTGTTATTTCTAGTTGCTGACTGGATGATAAGCTAGGTGTATGGTTGTAGTCGTATTTATATAATTCAAGAGAGCAATGCTGCAATTTATAAATTAGAAGTAAAGATATAGTAGATCTTCGTATTGGTCAGAGAAGCCTAGCCACGACGTTAACTTAGGGATCTTATTGTCGCGAGATAGATAAAACCAACAAATATTGGGGCTTGACTATGTTGATAATTGCAGAACTGGGTATAAATCATAATGGCGATTTAGACATTGCTAAGAAACTAGTTTTGGGTGCTAAAGAAGCAGGAGCTGATGCGGTTAAGTTTCAGAAAAGAACAATTGATTTAGTTTATAGTCAAGAGGAGCTAGCATCGTTTCGGGAAAGCCCTTGGGGCAGTACACAAAGAGAACAAAAGGAAGGACTAGAATTCGGGAAAAGCGAATATGATGAAATCGATCGTCATTGTGCAGAGCTCGAAATAGATTGGTTTGCATCAGCATGGGATGTTGAATCTCAAATATTTCTACGGCAGTACAGCTTAAATTACAACAAAGTAGCGTCAGCTATGTTGACTAATACTAAGCTATTGGAAACCATTGCAGAAGAAGGGCGTCACACTTTTATCTCGACAGGAATGCATAGTTTAAAAGAAATCGGAGACGTAGTTGATCTGTTTAGAGGGAAAAAATGTCCCTTCGAGTTAATGCATTGTTGTAGTGCTTATCCAATGCCTACGGATGATGCTAATCTTCGAGTAATTGATACTTTGAGAAATACATTTAAGTGTGATGTTGGTTACAGTGGGCATGAGGTAGGGTTAGCCATAAGTGTGGGTGCCACGATGCTGGGCATTACTTCTTTAGAGCGTCATATCACCCTAGATCGTTCGCTGTATGGTTCTGATCAGTCAGCTTCTGTTGAGTTAGGTGGATTTTCTCGGTTAATAGGAATGGTGAGAGTGCTAGAGAGGGCTATGGGAGATGGCAAAAAAAGAATTACAGAGCAAGAAAAGTCTATTCGCCTCAAATTGGCTCCACTCCATTTGCAAACGATCACCTGAATTGGGAGTTGCACAAATAGATAAGCGAAACATACTCACTGTCTAAGTTGTTTTACGTAGAAATTTAGTATGTTCGATAATTGAAGTATCTGTAAGATGACCTCGAATTTGATACTCAGGAACCAATTTGACCCACGTTTTAGGGAGGTGTTTAATGGATTTTAGGGACAGAGTGTTAGAGTCAGTCTATCGTGCAATTCGAGAGGTCAACGACCAAGTAATGCAGGAAGATAAGATTGAGATTTCACCAGATACTGTTTTAGTGGGTTCAGGAACAAACGTAGATTCTATTGGTTTAGTAAACCTAATCGCGATGGCAGAAAAAAACATAGAAGATGAGTTTAGTGTCACTTTAACACTTGCCGACGAAAGAGCGATGTTACAAAAAACTAGCCCTTTCAAGACTGTGAGCTCATTAGTTGACTATATAGTTGTTTTGCTTGAAGTGAGTGACGGATGATTCAGAAATCGGTGATGCTGATTACCGGTACGAGTCGAGGAATTGGGGAGCATCTAGTAGAACACTATCTTCAGAAGGGATTCTATATTATTGGTTGTAGTAGAAGTGAAGCGGACATACAAGCCGATAATTATGTCCATTTATGCATTAGTATTACTGATGAAGTTGCTGTGAAAAATATGTTTCGAAAAATTCGTAGCGAGTTTGGTCGGCTAGATATATTGATTAACAATGCTGCAATTAATTGTGGTCCATGCCCTGTATCGATGCTTCCATATGAATCTGCACGCCAAGCGATTGAAACAAACCTTCTTGGGACCTTCCTGACATGTCGTGAATCAGTGAAACTAATGACGAGGAACTCGTATGGACGTATTGTAAATTTTGGATCGATGGCAGTTAGGCATGAAGTTAAGGGAGAGGCGATCTATACTGCTTCAAAAGCAGCTATTAGTGCATTTACAAAGGTGTTAGCAAAGGAAACTCATAGAAGTGGGATAACTTGCAATGTAATTTCCCCATCTGCTATTCAGACTAACTTAATAGCGAATATTGATACTGATAAGTTATTCGAAGTATTGGGCAGGAACGCGATACCAAAGTTGGGCAAAACAGAGGATATTGTAAATGCAATAGATTGGTTGATTGAACCTGGTAGCCAAACCATAACGGGGCAAACAATATATCTAGGTGGGGTTTAGTTTAATGAGAGCTATGAATTAGTTTGTGAAAGCACTGAATGAGTATTTGGTTCGAAAAAAAGACTCACGATCCGAGTAGATCTTACATTCATGGAATACTTCAACTTTAACTAAAGTCTGAGGTGTTGTTATCAAAGCCAACATAAAGGCAGTTGCATACTATCTACCTCAAAAGGTAGAAACCAATCGTGACCTGCAAAAAGCTAATCCACACTGGGACCTGGACAAGGTTTTCGAGAAATCTGGGGTGAGTGAGAGGCATATTGCGGAAGAAACAGAAACGGCTTTCGACTTATCGAAAAAAGCCTGCAACAATTTATTCAAAGAACACGACAAGAATGAAATAGATGGAATAATATTTTGTACGCAAAGCCCAGATTACATAATGCCGTCAAATTCGTTTTTGCTGCATAATTATTTAGGGCTAAAAGACGAGGTTTTTGCGTTTGATTTCAATCATGCGTGTACCGGCTATATATACGCGCTATCTATGGCGCATTCATTTATCACAGCGGGATTAGCACGTCAGGTACTTTTGGTCAACGCGGATACCTATTCAAAGTATATAAATAAGAATGACCGATCAACTCGAGTATTATTCGGTGACGCGGCGGCTTGTACGATAGTGGAAGGATCCAGCAACTCTCGGGGCATTATCGATATTGCACTAGCATCCTCAGGTAAAGATTACGACAAATTTTGGATCCAAGCAGGCGGTATGAGGATGCCTAGGTCTGCTCAAACAGCAGCCGAAGTCTCGGACGAATCAGGAAATATTAGATGTCAAGAAAACATTACAATGAGTGGACTAGAGGTATGGTCATTTATTAATTCGGTAGTTCCTAAACAGATTAGTAACCTACTGTCGAGAAACAGTGTTCAACCGGACGAGATTGATTTATTTGTATTTCATCAAGCTAGTCAAATGACTTTAGATTCAATAATTAGAAAATTAGAGCTTGATAGGGAAAAAGTTTTTATAAATATTCAAGATGTTGGTAATACTGTTTCAGCATCAATTCCAATCGCGTTAAAAGACGCTATGCGAATGGGCAGAGTTGTACACGGTAATAGAATAGTACTATCGGGTTTTGGTGTTGGATTGTCCTATGGTTCTATATTGATGAACTTGTAGGATACATCTGAATAGAATCTAGTGGGTGGATTCTAGCCATCGCGAAATAGTTTATGTTTCCTTAGATTTCCACCATGTCTCGTTAGAGAAAATACTGTGTTAAAGCTACAAAATCCCAGTAATGCTTGCGTTAGGATAGAAACCGAGGATTGCATTATGCTATGCGACCCTTGGTTTACTCGGGGAATATTTGAAGGAGGCTGGGACAACTATCCACCAGTCACCGAACCCGAAAAAATCATCAAAGATGTTACTCACTTATTTATATCGCATATTCATGAGGATCATTGGGACTTGAATGTCATTAGATCACTATCAAGAAATGTTGATATTTTCATTCCAGACTTGTACCCAAATCACTTAATAAAAAATCAATTGCAGAAGGAAGGATTTAGGCGCATCACTATGTTGATGACTGGTAAACCTGCGGTGGTGTCAAACGGTGTAACTCTTGAAGTGATTCCTCCTATGAACTCCTATGCCCAAGAATTCCCTCTTTACGGGGCGAATGAGGAGCAGAGACCAGTATTTTCGATTGATGCAGGATGTATTATCGACGATGGTGAAGTTAAGATTGTATTGCTCAGTGACAATAGTCCCTACAATCCTAGTAGCGCAGGTCGCTCCTTAAAAAGAATGAAAAATGCTGATCTTCTCGCATTTCCATACAATGGTGCAGCAGCAGATTTCCCCTTGTGCTATGAATTCCCCATACAAGAAATAGTTAAGATTGCAAACGAAAGAGAAAGGCGTCGTGAAAAAGCCACTGTTAAGTTTCTAGAACTTGTTACACCGAAGCTGGCTATGCCCTATTCGTCTGATTTTGCTGTATTAGGGCCTATGGCTGAAAAGCATTGTTGTTTTGAGAACGAGTTTTGGTTTAATAAGAAATCAGTCGCAACGCATTACAAAGAACAACACGAGATATCTACAACCTATTTATTGGAGGGAGATGTTATTTGTATTGATAAAAATGGGTATAGGTATGAATCAAAAAGAACTGATTTCCCACAACTTAGGGAGTTCTTATTCGATAATTATCACGAGAGTCCCTTAACAAAAACCCTTTACAGTTCTCCATCTTCATACGATGTCATCGAAAACAAATCGCGAGATGCTGCGGTAAATATGTTTCTTTTGATGGAAAAATATGGATTCGAAACTGATTGGTTATTGACAATTGAGCTCTCCGATTTAGATGAGAGAAGAATTATTATTGATTTCAGAGATAAATGTGTTAAGGAAACTAAAGATATAGATCGAAAGATGCTCACATGTATAGTGGATTCAGGTTATTTTGAGGCACTTCTAGATCGTAGAAGCCATTGGAATAATGCACACTCCTCGTTCCAGCTTAGATGGAAACGAGAACCAAATGAATACGATATCTTTCTCTATGGGGCGTTGAATTTTTTTCATTTACCCATAAAAAAAGATGCTACTTAGTCGCAATGTAAGGTACATTGTAATTGCTGTAGTTTGTTTTTCACTCTTTGAATTTATATGTCCTCTATCCAACACTAAGCGATCAAAGACCATTGCGAGTGACATCTGGTAATGTGTTTTAAGCTTGAAGACGAGCGAGGAATGTAGCAATGCTTGTCGAACTCGGTCTTATCTTTATTGATAGGCGAAGTATTGAAGGGATTAACCAGCTGGCTCAGCTTTGATCTTAAAATAAAGTAGACGATGATGTGACGAACATACTACTGAGTAATAGAAAAGCCAAGTAATGTCAAAACTTGTACCCGTAAATTACGACGTGACATTAATTGGCTATTCAATTGTTATCCGACCGATATCAATTGCTGACATCGGGCAGGAATACGTGTCGTGGCTTAACAATCCAGAAATTAATCGCTATCTAGAAACAAGTAGCAAAAATGGGAAGACGGTTGAAGATGTGTATGAATATGTAAATCAAAGAAGGTATGAAGGAACAGATGTCTTTGCAATACTAACTAAAAAAGAGAGAAGATTAGTTGGGACCAGTGGTTTAATAAATTGGAAAAATACATATGAATACAAAACGATAAAGAGATTAGGGCTAATCGGGGATAACATTGATGGCAACACTGCTCCACTTGGCTATGGCTTGATGATAGGAGATAGGGATGCCCAACGTATGGGTATCGGGGGTGAGGCCTACACCTACATGATGGCATTAATTTTTGAAATAGCCGCAGCCGAATTGATATTTAATATGGCTGTCGTCAAGCATCTGGAGGTCATAAAGATGGCAAAACGAGTTGGGTATAAGTTCATTCATACCTTTGAAAACCATGTAGAGTTGGCAGATGGAAAGTATGATGGGGCTGTCCTAACCATGACGAAAGATGAGTGGCAAACTCAAAAGGAACGCTCGAAAATACTTTTGGATAGACTCAAAATTATCATTAATTAATAGTGTTGTTTACTCCTTACTTATCTAAATATGGTTAAGGGCCGATATCTTTATTAATATGAATGTGAATTCGTGAAAAACCAAAACAGACTCGGCATTATGCAGGGAAGATTGTCACCACCTGTTGGAGACAGGATTCAAGCGTTTCCAACTGGGGTATGGCAGGAAGAATTTGGATTATGTCGAGAGTTAGGCCTAGGCTGTCTAGAATGGGTGTATGAATATCAGGATGTTCTTGCCAATCCTTTATCCTCACAAGCAGGCGCAAGGGAGATATTCAGAATGGCGAAATCTGCGGACGTGCAAGTAAGTTCTGTTGTTGCAGATTATTTTATGACCCAAAAATTGTTCGGTGAATGTATGTGTGAAGTGGAGAAGGCAACAAACGTTCTAGAAAAACTAATTAGGCAATGTGTTGTAGCACAAATACCATTGCTAGAGTTGCCATTTGTTGATCAATCAGCTCTCCTTACTGAGAAAGATAGAGTCGATGTAGTTAAAAATATATTGCCAGTGCTAATTAACTACAATAACTGTGGTGTTAGGATTGCTTTCGAGACGTCGTTAGAACCAACACTATTTAAGGAATTTATTGAGTCCTTTAGTCCGGTACGGGTATTTGTAAACTACGATATGGGAAATAGTGCCGCATCTGGCTTTAACCCTCTAGATGAATTTAAGTTGTTGGGTTCTCATATAACTAATGTTCACATAAAAGACCGAGTATATATGGGAGGAACGGTTCCCCTTGGGGAGGGTGATACAGACTTTGATTTGGTGTTTTCAGAACTCAAACGAATAAATTATCAAGGTGATTATGTTCTACAAGCGGCTCGACAAGATCTCTCTTCCGACTTCAGAGAGTCAAGCTATAAGAAAACTGTTCTATCCTATATAGAATTTATTTCACCTTACTTGGCATAATTAGTGCGAGCTCTCTTTTATGGGTTGGGCGGTATTGGTCAAAGGCATTTAAGACTATTTCGTGAACTTCAACCCGACGCTGAAATTGGCGCAGTTCGCGTTAAGAATAGACAGTTTGAAATAAATGACAGTCTAGCTGCAGATAATTGCGTAGACCTAACACAGAAATATGACATAAAAACCTTTCCCTCGACTAAACAAGCTTTAGATTTTCGTCCCGATATTGCGATTGTTGCTAATCCAACCAGCGCTCATGTCACAACCGCCTTGGAATTACTTGCACACGGAATTCCAGTTTTTGTTGAAAAGCCGCTTTCACATAGTATGTCGGGGGTAAATAAGTTATTAAGATTGTCTAAGGATAACAACGTTCCTTTATTTGTCGGCTACATGATGAGATTTCACCCTGCCGCGATAAAACTGAAAGAGTTGATCGAGAAAAAGGTAGTTGGAAAGATTTACAATGTACATGTAGCAATAAATTCATATTTTCCGAATTGGCATCCATATGAATCATATACGGACCTCTATGCAGCGAGTAAAGTCCTTGGAGGAGGTGTAGTATTAACTGAAATTCATGAAATAGATTTATTGTGTTGGTATTTTGGGGCTCCATCTCGTGTGGCCTCGATGGGAGGCACATTGAGTCAACTCGATATAGATGTTGAGGACACTGCAAGCATATTGATGCAGAACTCTTTCGATTCATATCCGTTTTTTACTACGATACAGATGTCATTTGTTCAGAAACACTTACTTCGGGAACTGACTATCCAGGGTGAGCATGGGTATCTGCGATGGGACATCTCGACAGGGAAGATCAACTTATCAAATCACTATAATAAGCTGAATAAAGAATGGGGGTACGCTGATGTTGAACGTAATGATCTTTTCAGATCTCAATTGAGACATATCATCGACTCAATTCAGAATGGTAGTAATGTAGAGAGAGGACATGATGCAATTGTGACGACACAACTCACGGCTATGGGTATTCATCGGTCATTAGAGTCTGGGCAATTCGAGAAAATTCCGTCATGAGGGAACGATTCAGTCTGGACAACCGGGTTGTAGTGATAACGGGTGGTGGTGGCTTACTAGGCAGGCAGCATGCGGAAGCTATTGCGGAAGTGGGTGGAATACCAGTGTTGTTTGACATCGACGGTGAGCGAACATGGAAGCAAGCAGAAGAAATAGCACAGAGCTTTGGAATAGAGTGCAAACCATTTATTGGAGATGTTTCCAATGAAGTCGATGTCAAGAATGCAGCTGAAGAGGTAATTAAGAGGTACGGTCATGTTGATGGCTTAATTAATAATGCAGCGTTAAATCCAAAACTCGAGAATACCGACCTGGGAGAATTTACACGGTTGGAGCACTTCGAACTCGAAAGTTGGAACAAACAGTTGTCAGTTGGCCTTACCGGGGCGTTTCTTTGTAGTAAGATTTTCGGTACCTATATGGCAGACTGTGAGGGCGGCATTATTGTGAATATTTCATCTGACTTGGGACTAATAGCTCCTGATCAGCGCTTATATCAACAGGATGGAGTAGAAGATGCCGATCAGCCAGTTAAACCGGTTACATATTCTGTGATCAAACATGGTCTAATCGGCCTTACTCGTTACCTAGCAACTTACTGGGGAGATCGTGGAATACGATCAAACGCACTATGCCCAGGTGGCGTGCAGGTAGATGAGTCTCCACAGTTTGTTTCAAGACTTTCGAGCTTGATCCCATTAGGGCGTATGGCAAGCCCAGATGAATACAAGTCTGCTATTCAATTCTTGTGTTCAGATGCGTCCTCCTATATGAACGGGGCTTGTTTAGTTATTGATGGGGGGAGATCATGTTGGTAACCAACGTTAGATGATATCGACACTATGTGATAAATGGATCAAGCAATCCGAATCGAGCCGATATATGCACATAGAGTTTTTGCTAAATGTATTTAATGAAGCTGAAGAAAATGATTCCATTATTTGGAATGGGACCCGTCATAGCTATAGGTCGTTGATTGATTGCATCTCTGGTTCTCAACTACTAATTGACAAATACAAAATAGAGCCAGGAGCAGTGGTGGCTCTGGTTGGAGACTTTTCACCAAGCTCAATTGCACTACTATTAGCACTCATTGAAAACCTATGTATCGTTGTGCCGTTGAAGTACAAATGGTCTGATAATTACACCAAGCAGATCGAAATAGCCCAAGTCGACAATGTGTTTAGGGTGGATGAAAATGATGTAGTATCGTTTGAGCATATCCCAAATAATTCTAATAATCGTCACTATGATGTTATTAGAGACAGGAAGCATCCGGGTTTGGTTTTGTTTACATCTGGAACATCCGGGCAACCAAAAGCGGCCGTACATGATGTGGTCGCCTTGCTGGAGAAATTTAAAGCAAATAAAACAGCTTTGCGCACACTAAATTTTCTGTTTTTCGATCATTGGGGCGGACTAAATACATTGTTTCATATCCTATCAAGCGGCGGCACTGTAATTGCAACCAAAAAGCGTACTCCGGATGATGTTTGTGAGCTGATCAATAAATACAAGATTGAGTTACTGCCAGCTTCTCCGACATTTCTTAACCTATTATTATTGGGTGATGCACACAAAAAATGGGACTTAAGTAGTTTAAGAATAATTTCTTACGGTACCGAGCCTATGCCCCAGTCGACGTTACAAAAACTTCGTCATACCTTTCCCAGTGTAAAACTGCTCCAAACTTATGGATTGATAGAGCTAGGTGTAATGCGGTCACAGTCAGAATCAAATGAGTCTTTATGGGTTAAGCTGGGGGGTGAAGGATATGAGACAAGAGTAGTTGACGGTATGCTAGAAGTTAAAGCGAGATCTGCTATGCTGGGTTACATTAATTCTAAAAGTCCGTTTACAGATGATGGTTGGTTTAGAACAGGTGATATGGTCCTACAAAAGGGCGATTACATCAAAATATTGGGGCGAGAATCCGATATCATAAATGTTGGCGGGGAAAAAGTTTACCCTCAAGAAATTGAAAACGTGATTCAAGAACTAGACAATGTAGCGGAAGTTGTCGTATATGGAGAAAAAAACTCCATAACTGGGAATATAGTTTGCGCTAAAGTACGATTGTTAAAACAGGAAGACACTAAAGAATTTAGATATAGATTACGAAAGCGCTGCAATAAATATCTTAGTAGATATATGGTGCCTGTAAAGATAACAATTGGAGATACGCCGTTTGTTACAGAGAGATTCAAAAAAATTAGAAAGTGGTCGTGATACATTGCCGAATTGGAATATTTAAAAATGCAAAAGGGGTATAGATTGTTGTTCGATAAGTAGAGATTGAGCATCTCAACTCGCCCCACGAATGGGGGCGTACCTGGATAGGAAGGCACAATAATAGGCAGTTCTACGATAAACTAAAGAAGTTCCTCTCGTATTGCCTGCTGGATAGTTGCGCTACCATGTGAGATTGAAGTCAAAGTGATAAGTCTTTACGACTTTTGAAACCAAAGATTGGTACTCAGATAAATTTCATAGCTAGGTTAATTTAGTTTATATAGACATGCATATAGCTTTTGTGCCAGCGCGACGAGGAAGTGAGGGTTTTAAATTTAAGAATAGATTATTTTTTGACCACACTGCGAACTTTATCGACGGGATGGATTGGTTCGATCAAGTTATTTGTTCTTCAAACGATGAGAACATTTTATCGAGAGCTGCAGAACGACTTTACACCGTGCATAAACGTTCAGACGAATTGTCAGGTCCTACGGTTTCAATCAAGTCGGTACTTACTAACGTTGTTGAAGATATAAGCCTGCCCTACGATGGGTATATATGGCTTTTCTATCTTCCAATTCTCTATAAAGACAGAGTAGATTTCGAGCGGACGAAAAAGATTATCGAAACTGAAAAACCCGGTAGTTTATGTACTTTTGTACCAGCTAGAACTCATCCCTATAGCTGCTGGACATACGATAACCGTAAGAGAATTCTAGGGCAATATTTTTCGAATGACATATACCGCCGGCAAGATTATCCCCAAGCTTGGGCTCACTACCACTACGTATATTGTTGTAAAGTCGATGAGATATCGAGCCTAAATAGCGAGTTATTAAATTCTAAGACGCGTCCAGTATTTTTGAATTCGGAAATATCTGACAAACTGATCGAAGTTGATACACCGGAAGATTATAAAAAGTGGAAAGGACAGATAGAAGGTAATGACACTCAATAAACCAATAATTAAACGCTCTAACGCTATATATAACCGAGCAAAACAAATTATTCCTTCTGGTGGGCAGACCTACAGTAAGGGTGTTACGCAATTTGTAGAGGGCTTCGCCCCGAAATATTTAGATCGAGGGAAAGGAGCACAAGTCTGGGATGTTGATGGGAATCAGTACTTGGATTTCATTATGGGGTGTCATCCGATTATATTGGGTTATGCAGACCCAGACGTTAACCAAGCTGTAATTGAGCAGCTGGAAAAAGGATCGACCTTCAGTTTGCAAAATGAGTTAGAAGTCGATGTTACTGAGTTACTGATTGACACTGTACCCTGTGCTGAAATGGCTCGATTTGGCAAGAATGGGGCAGATGCGACTACTGTTGGAGTACGATTGGCGAGAGCGATCACTCAGAAAGATCATATTGCATACTGTGGTTATCATGGCTGGCATGATTGGTACATAGCTAATACGGATTTAAACAGCGGTGTTCCTGAATTCAATAAATCTCTAGCCCACTCGTTTACCTACAATGATTTAGATAGTCTAGAAAAGATCTTTAGAGAGTTTCCCGACCAAGTTGCTATAGTAATTATGGAGCCGCTGACAATCGTGGAACCGAAATGCATGGGTATAGCCAACTGTACGAAATCTGACTGCGCCACAATCTGCCAAAATAATTTTCTCCATGAAGTTCAAAAAATGACTAAACATTATGGTGCCTTACTGATGTTTGATGAAATAATTACAGGATTTCGTTTTGCACTCGGTGGTGCGCAGGAACTTATTGGTGTGACGCCTGATTTAACATCTGTTGCTAAGGCAATTTCGAATGCAGTGCCTTTATCTGCTATTGTCGGGAAAAAAGAGTACATGGAGAGACTCGATAAGACATTTTTTTCTTTTACCTATGGCGGTGATTGTTTAGGTTTAGCTGCGGCAAAATGCTGTATCCCCAAAATTAAGCGTGAAAAAGTTCCGGAGCATTTATGGAAAGTAGGTCAGCAGCTAAAAGATGGTTTAAATAGCCTGGCGAGACATCACAATTTGGATGAGTTTATTCAGTGTATAGGTTACCCCTGTAGGTCTATTGTATCGTTTGATGGAAATGGTAAATACGACGAGCTTGAGCTCAAGTCATATTTTCAGCAAGAACTAATTCGCCGCGGTGTGTTGTGGGCTTCTTATCATGCTCTTTCCTGGTCGCATAGTCAGTCAGACATTACGAAGACCTTGAATGCATTTGATGAGATCATGGAGATGTTTGGAACGGTACTACGCGAAAATAGATTGCTACGCTCCGAAATTGAAGGGATACCGGTTAGACCAGTGTTCCGACGTGTTGCAGATTTTAATTCTTACACGACAAAAAAACATGTTGATAATGTAAGGTCGCCAAAATAGTTTTATAGTTTGACTAAACAATGTCAATTTGCCACGAATAAAACAGTTTACCTATCGTTGGTAATAATTTCTCTACGTTTGCTTACATGCTGAGATTAATTGCACGAAAGTATCGCTTAATCCAACCCAGCTAATGTTTTATGCGACCCAAGGCACAGGCAGGATAAAGTAATCGTGGTTAGTCTGACAGACCAAAAACATATCAAACCCCAGTGTAGGTAACAAATCGATCGTACATATAGATCATTCTAGATCACAAGTACTTATTACCTATACCGAGCACGTTTCAATATAGACATTTTAATTGGTACTCAGGCTGGATCGATTGGTAGCTTAATTAAATAAGAGAGGAGACAGTTATAAACATTGCAAGTCCACATTATTGTCTCCTCTATCGTAAGTCAAAGTTTAAATTACTAACTTTGTTTTTAGTAACGATAGCGGCATTACTAGAGATGATTGGGCTGAGTCTTGTGTATCCGTTGATTGTTCTTATCTTTGACTTGAGTGAAGAACAGAATGAGTTCATGTTGAAACTCCAATTTGTTGTAGAAAACATTGGAATTGAACTATCGCAAACCTCCTTAATAGTCTGTATTGTTGGATTGATATTTGGAAAAGCGTTGTTGATGCTCGGATATCGTTATGTCGTAGCCATCAGTGTCTATTCCTACATGGTCGGGCTACGAGCAGATATCTATGACTCGTATTTCAAGAGCACTAAAATAATACTTGATAGAGATACGAGTAAAGTTTTGAATGCCTTAACCACCCAATCACATGCGGCTTCCAGTGCAATGCAACTTCAGTTCAACATCTTGCAAAGTGTCATAACGTTGGCTATGACTGTTGTGCTTGGTTTTTTGATATCACCAAAATTGATGCTGGCTGCGATGCTTCTCGGTTCAGTGTTGTTTTATCTATCCAAATTTACGTTAACGTGGTCAAGAAAAATGGGCAGAAATTTAATATATGTAGATCAGGAATACTACAAAAATATTAATCAGATCTTGCAAAATTACGAATATTTGAAATCCAGTGGGGTATATAGACATTTTAAGCGGCAGGTATCGGAGGTACTTAAACGCGTATACAAAATTAATATATTTTTTGTATTGTTAAATCGTGGTACTCAAATCATGACTGAGCCAGTTGTAATTCTTAGCCTCGCAGTTGTTCTGTTTTCTGGACTGAATTATTTATCTGTAGAAATTGCATCCGTAATGTTGATGTACGTAATATTAGCGAGGACCTACTACCAAATTGGCGGACTAGTTGGCCAGTATCAAGGATATAACAAGGATTTTGTCGCAGTCGGTTACTGCAATGACTTCCTTAGAGATTCTCAACGAACTGTTCATCTGGAAAAGAGAACAAACAGAAGTAGATTTGATGGACAGATAAAGATAAATAATATTGCCTATACATATGGGGACCAGAAGATATTTGATAATTTGTCGTTGACCATCAATCAAGGGGAAACCGTCTGTTTAACCGGCTCATCTGGAACAGGAAAGAGTACTTTGTTAAATCTCATGCTTGGAACTCTTCAACCACTGTCCGGACAAATAACAATCTCCGATATTGAACCTCATACTATTTGCATTGACGATTGCTTTACAAACGTTGGAATCGTGACGCAATCACCTGCGATATTTGATTTGACGGTGAGACATAATCTAACTATTAAGAATCCAGATGTTAGCGATGAGCAGCTCGAATACTATCTCAATTACTTTGGACTCAATGGCATTTCTTCGGTAGAAAGTGCTAATTTAGATTACATGATAGTCGATCAGGGCAATAATCTTTCAGGTGGAGAGCGGCAAAGACTAGCTTTTATTCGAGAAATCGTGGGAAAGCCAAATCTACTGATACTCGATGAACCAACAAGTTCCATTGACCGCCACTCTACTGAAAAAATATTTAACTATTTATCAGGTAGTAGGAGAGACATAACGACCATATACATTACTCATGATCAAAGTTTGTATGATTACGCTGATACTGTTTATCGGTTTGAAAATAACAGCGTCTCTAAACTCGATAAATCAAAAAATATTTTATAATCATCGAATTGCAATTTTCCAAGAATACTAAGTACGCCTTTTAGTGTGTGATTTATGGGGTTGATGATTGGTGTAAAACCTAGTTAGAACTCGATCGATGATAGCGTCAACAATACATTGGTATTGATGCCTAATATAATCTAGATATGAAAGTATTGTTTCTTAAGGCCGGTGATTCGAACCTTAGTGTTAATAGAATATATATTGATAATTTGTCAGGATGGTTAAAAACATACTGCGACCATGTTGATGTGAGTCGTAATGTTGTGGCTGGTTATGACATCTACATATGTAGTAAATATTCTAGACGTCAAGATTTAGAAAAAATAAAACAAACAAGCCCAAATAGCAGGATAGGAATAATACATCCTAGTGATATTAACCGAGCTGTTCGTAGAAAGTTGTCCCTCGCTGATTTTTTTCTAGTAGGTTCTATTGAGGAAAAAGATTACTATTCTTCATACTGTAGTCAAATATTTAGATTCCCCCAGATAGAAAATATAAATATCGAAAGAAAGCGGCATTGCCAAGTAGACCCGATAGTTATTGGTTACCACGGTAATCTAGAACATTTGGAAGAGTCGAGAGGAGCATTAAAAAGAGCTTTAGAAAGATTGAATGAAGTGTGTCCACTAAGATTGGTAGTTGTGTACAACAAGCGTTTGGGTAGCTGGAGCAAGGGAAGGCCAAACATACCGATCCAAATAGTGGACTGGTCATACGAGAACATGATTCACGAGATGTCGAGCGTAGATATAGGAATAGTACCTTGCATAAACAATTCATTTTTGGATAAAAATATATTGGATATAGGAAAGATCGGGGCTGCTATCAAAATATCTAGTGGTCGACTCAATGACTACTCTTTGCGATTTAAGAATAATGCAAACAATGGCCGAGCACTAGTATTCCATCAATGTGGCGTACCTGTGGTCGCAGATTTTTGGCCATGTCATTTTGAGTTGCTTTCTAATGAAGACTACGGATACCTGGCACACTCAGAGGAATCCTGGTATCAGAGCCTTCTCAAATTGTCGAAATCTCATGAACTCAGGCAAGCAGTGTCGGACAACGCTTATCAAGCAGCAACAACAATATATGATCCGGAAAAATGGACTCGTAAGTTCTATAAGTTTTTGCAAAATGTGTGATACGACTCTCGAATCGTACCAGTTGTGTTCATAGCTATTATCTCTTAAACGATTGCGAAGTTGATTAACTAATGCTCTGGTAATGACTCCCAATAATATTGATCTGTCTAAGGCACTGGTAATCGATCTTCCTCTTATAACGTTTGATGAAGAAGGTGGAGTATTTACTATTTCTCAAAATGATATCTCTTGGGAAGAGTATGAGCAAATATATGTACTAGTAGAAAGATTGCGATGGTCTAACCCAAGTATTGTAGGCCCAGATGTGAAAGTTAGTGAAATTGAAACTGACTATCATGATAGATGTTTAGGTCGCTATCATTATCAACGATTTATCGAAGGGCGCGCTCATGAGAATACATGCTGGATTAGCATTAATGTAAATACAATTCCAATCGGAAAAATTGAGCAGGGGAAATTATTCAGTATTAATGACAAGATTGCTTTGATTAAAAATTTACCAGGAAATGGATTAGATAAATTATTCCGTGAACAAAGCCAGTGTATCAAGCGCGCATTAGATGTTGCTCCGAAGGAGCTTTTGGACTGCGTCAGTTGTTCAAACGAGGGGTGGGTAACACTTAAGTACGATGATCTGGAGAAATTTCTGCCTTGGCCAAGAAAGATACGTTATAAATCCATTCGGAGCTGGGAGAAATTTAGAGGTCGGAACTACGAACGAATCTTAGACGTGGTTGATAGTATTGAACAACAGGGATGGAAGCCTGAGCTAGCATCTTCTATTCCAAGTGCTGTATTAGGATACTCAACAAAAACGAAACGATATATATCGTTAACTGGCCGGCACAGATTCTCTGCAGTTACCTATCTTTACGGACAAGGCAAGATCAGTGGCGATACCGTAATTAACTACCCAACCATAAGATATTCGTGGCGACGCTGGCACCATGGAGTACCCAACCAAGTAGAACAGTTATGTTCGGAGTGTAAGTATCTATGACAAAAACGTAACAGCTATATATAGTACCATTTACTCTAACACTTAATATGCATATTCTCTTGCCGTAAGGACTTGGTTGAAATGATGGTCAAATTTATATCTATTCAACGATCGGTAAAGATGAAACTGTACAAATGTATAGACGAAATACTACAAGAACTCGGTTCGACCAAGAATTTCCGAAAGTAACTCGTTTCGTCTCTTTTTCCAACCCTTAGCTAATTCATTTGGATATAGCTGTAGTCCAACCCCAGATTGCTCTAAGTTAGAAAAAAACTTGTTATGGAATGATGACGTGGTTAGCTGAAGCGTATCATGGATACCGAACGTAATTTCGTACCCACGTTTGTTACAGCGTATGGTTGAATGTTCAAGGAAATGTTTTGCGTAATATGTGTTTGATGCGTTCCAGTAAAGGGTCATCTTCGACTCTGGTGAAAGTCGAGAAAGAAATGTGGTTGTAGAGCTCTCGTGTTTTTCTGGGACTGTTGCGCGATGTCGAAGTCTTGAATCGAACACTACCAGATCCCCCTGTTTTATAGGTAAGGATATGACTTCCCGTTGAGTTTTTCGTTGATTGGCGTAATCTCGAATTGTCGTGTTATACCACTTGATTAGTTGGCGACATTGGGCTGCCTTAATTAGTCGAGGCTGTATTTGAAAAATAGATTTGTGGGTACCGGGTACAATATCGATACCTCCACCATCAATTTTTGTGTTATCTTGTAGATAGATCCCACACTTAGCAAATAAATAATCCTTATCATAGAAATAATCATTGCCACGTTCTGACTGGGCGTCAAAATGCCAGCCAGAGTCATGATGGTTTATTTGTGCTTCAAGATCAGGTAGATAAGTTACTGATCTACCGAAGATTTGGGTTAATGTAGAAACAATTTCTGGATTATAAAGGTGTTGCGTCAGAACTTCATCCGTATACATAATTGATGCTGGTAAATAGGCTTTGTCTTCATTTTTCAATAGTGGTGGTAATCGGCTTAGATAGTTAGCAATAGTTGACCTAACCTGGGCTACCTCGGACTCGGTTAAAACGTTACTTACGATGACATAGCCGTCTTTTCGAAATTGCTGTCTCAGAGTAGTCATTGTAGAACCCCACTATTTAGATAGAAAACGTAGCAACGTGGATAGCAAGTGATTACTAAACGTTGGATGTTAGTCTAAGGGTCATCTGTTAACTATAGTTAGTGATTCAAAACATTTAATGAAACAGGGTCTTACCCAACTAACTTTTAGTGTACAACAACAAGTAGAATTCTTAATAGGAGTTGTTTTTTTGCAATGAAGCCATCAGTATTCATCGACTACCCAATAAATAAATGTGGGGAGTTTGTAGGGCTCAGTTTTCCACAGATTATATATAACTATTTCAGAGAGAGTAATGACGTAGTCTTGGCCGAATCAATGGTTAAGTCAGATTTCTTGTGGGTATTTGGTGCTGGGTCACATTATTCAGATGGCAGATCTACTGTAGAAAAGTTGTGTAGAAGATTGTTACAGAACAAATACTATTCACCAATTCATTTAAAAATGTTTGGGTTTGATAGGTTACAAAAGAGAAATAAGAAGTACGAGGAACGAGTCTATCGATATCAGAAAAATAACCCTAAAGGAAAAATCATACATAGGGTTGATGATAGATTCACACTTCTATGTAAGCTCTACGGATTCGACAAGTCGGTTACCTATATAAACAGCTTAGCTTATAAGACGATCGTTCAAACTGAGTACTGTCGGCAAATTTGGGAAAATGATCAAAACACTATATTTGGTAGACAACTAGGTATCAAACTAAAGAATCCCGTTAAGCTTTACAATCCCGTAGATACCAGTATTTTCACTGATTCTGGGCCAAGAATACGCCTGCCTGGAAAATTTAACATACTTCATGTTGCTACAAGCGCGATGCCCCGAAAAGGTTTAGGTACAGTACTAGAAATAGCTAATTTACTTAAGAATAATGAAGAATTCCATTTTGTCTTAATTGGTAATCAAGTTCATGACCCTTTGTTTGGACACAATATACAAGAGTTCTCAAACGTAACTCAGATCGAACCAATCACCAATCGAGTAGAACTATCGACCTATTATCGATCTTGTGACTTGTTGTTATTTCCTTCAGATTATGATTGCTCACCAAATGTCGTATTAGAAGCGATGAGTAGCGGGGTGCCCGTTCTATTAAAAGATAGTGGAGGTACTCCCGAATTGATATCCAAGGGTGGAATTACTGCAGGATTGCTAATCGATAGTAAGAACCCGATTTTGTCAGTTAAGACCGCTGTTGAGCGCATAACTGACTTGCGCCTAGGGGCGCTGACAATGATAAAAAACTACCACGATATTGATCTAGTTGGACCTAAAGCGTTAGAGCTAATGCTAGGGTAAATGAGTAATATTCTCCTGAAATAATAGATCTAATTATCTATTCCTTGAGAGAATAAAACAGAATTTAAGCTAGTCTGAATGACTATGAATTGAAAATCGTGGATCGAGATATGAATTGGTGTCACTCGGCTGCGATCTCGTGTTTCGTCAAGATTCGTATGTATGGTTAGAAATTTGAATCTTGTTGTTCTGTTTACCCATGGCGTATCGCTAAGTCAGTGGTTTGAAAGAGGATTGCTTGATCGAGAAATTGATTTCTACACTAGGTTAAGTAGTAATGGGGTTAATGTAACTTTTCTAACCTATGGCGATTGCTCTGATCGTCTAGACAAAAGCTTGATTAAGAAAATCAATGTTGTACCTATTTTTGAAAATAAAAGACGACCAAAGTCGCAGATTTATAGTCTTCTCTACTCATTGTTAGTACCGTGGTTCTATAGAGACATCTTTCAGCAGGCTGATCTACTAAAGACAAATCAGATTTGGGGATCATGGGTCGGGGTTATTGCTAAATATCTTTGGCAAACGCCCTTGTTGGTTCGGTGCGGTTATGAACCTTCTTTGTCCGCACGTTACAAAGGGTGGCGACGATGTATATTGCCAATTTACAGGCTAATGTATGCATCTGTGTATAGATTAGGAGATTTCTGCCACTTTGGATCCTTGGATGATGCAGAATATGTTGCACAGTACTACAACATTAGTCGCGGAAAAATTAAGGTTGCCCCAAACTGGATGGAAGTTCCCGATGTCAAGTCAAAGCAGGATCAACTAACAGCTCCCAGATCGATATTAGCCGTGGGTCGATTGAGTAAGGAAAAGAACATTTCTTTACTAATTAGGGCTTTAGAAGGTACTGGTTTGTCTTTGAAAATAGTAGGAATTGGTGAGGAAAAGACTTCACTAGAAATGTTAGCAGAAGCGCACAGAGTAGAAGTAGTGTTCCTCGGCTACGTATCAAAACCCGAACTATATGAAATATATGCAAGCCACTCGATCTATGCTATCTGTTCGCTGTATGAGGGATCGCCAAAATCGTTGTTCGAGGCTATGTCGTGTGGATGTGCGGTTGTTGCAACGAATTCGAGAGGTATACGAAATGTTCTAAATGATGGTGTAAATGGCCTTGTAGTTGCTAGAAATCATCTCGATGTTCGTCGTGCGATTTTAAGGTTGGTAAGTGACGAGCATTTAAGAATTCAGTTATCAAAAAATGCAGTAGAAGAAATATCTTCGAATTATTCTTTAGACTTGTTGATAGAAAGTGAACTGAATACTTACAAAAAGATACTGAATCTTTAGTTGTATGTATAGCGGAGAATTTAGTTGAGAGTTCGTTTGTATCTGGTGGTGATAGGTTTAGTAGAGCCATCGGAATCTGAAGGAATATAGCCATTGGTAACTTTTGGGCGCACTATTAGATTGATTGTTTTAGGGTATAAGCAAATAGATTGTTTAATAGACCAATTTCTGAGCTTGAAAAAACTTATCAAAGTGACATTTTCTAGACTTGCGTGTTGTCGGACATGTCGGTAGGAGGGTTAGGATTCTGAAATGTGTGGAGTAGCTGGAATTTGGCGATTTCGAGGTGGAAAGACAGAGGATGAGCTTCGGGATCTATCTAACAGAATGATTGCAAGCATGCGTCATAGAGGCCCGAACGATCATGGGTACACCATATTGCAAGATGTGTGTGTTGCTCTTGCTCACACTAGACTTTCTGTAATTGATACGTCCAGTCGAGGTCATCAACCAATGACTTCAATGTGTGGGAATTATGTAATTGTTTATAACGGGGAAATTTACAATACCTATGAACTCAAAAATGCATTAGCTGGTGCACATGTGAGGTTTAGGAGCAAGACAGATACTGAGGTGTTATTAGAGTCAATTTGTGAATTCGGCGTAGAAAAAACCGTAAAAATGGTAAATGGAATGTTTGCCTTTGCGGTATTCGATAAAAGACGAAAAATACTTTGGCTAGCTCGTGATCGAATTGGGATTAAACCCTTGTATTACGGTCTGTTTAGTCACGGCCTAATATTTGCTTCCGAATTAAAAACTTTAAAAGAAGATAAATCATGGTCTAGAGAACTGGAGAAAAAAGCGATAGTTGGATATATGCATAATAACTACATTCCACACCCACATAGTATCTACAGAAACATAAAAAAAATAGAACCTGGAACTCTTCTTCGGATTGATTCAGAAGGGACATCCAAATTAATTCGTTACTGGGACGCTAATAAGGAATTGCAAAGTAGTGCGGCAGAATTATTTTCAAATAGTCTAGATGCAAAAAGGCAACTATCCTCAGTTATAGAAGATTCAGTTAAGAGACAAATGATTTCAGACGTACCACTTGGAGCGTTTTTGTCTGGTGGTATTGATTCCTCGCTGGTGGTGGCCATGATGGCAAGTAATTCGCCTCACTCTCTCCAAACGTTTTCGATTGGCTATGAGAATCAGGATATGAACGAATTACCATTTGCTAGATCTGTTTCACAGCATATAGGAACGAATCATTCAGAATTGTACTTAAACTCTAGAGATCTCTTAGATGTTGTTCCTTTGATTCCAACATTATTTGACGAACCATTTTCAGATTCGTCACAGATACCTACGTACTTAATATGCAAATTAGCTAGAGAAAGTGTAACAGTGTGCTTGTCAGGTGACGGCGGAGACGAATTATTTGGGGGTTATAGGAGATATATTGATATTGCTAAGTTAAGTAGTTTACTCACTAGCATTCCGGGTGGAACCAGGAAATTGTTAGGGCGGGTTGGTCAAGGAATCCCTCTAAGTATTTGGAGATTAGTCATGGGAGTGGCCCCCAATTTAAACCGGCAGGGTGGCTTAGCAGAACGAGGCCAGGCAATTTGTGGAAATCTATCACGCGACTCGCTGGGTATATACTCGGCGATGCATAGTCACTGGTTAGGCACTGAAATACTAGCGAATATACCGTATGCAGTACGGCGCGATGTTATAGACGAGGAGCAAGCAAAATTTGGGGAGGTCCTAACGATGTCGCAGATGCAGTATCGGGATTTACTTGATTACCTACCAGACGATATATTGGTAAAGGTAGATCGATCAAGTATGGCGCAATCGTTGGAAGTCAGAGTCCCATTTCTGGATCATAGAATTGTTGAGATGGCATGGAAACTACCAGAGGAGATGAAGTTAGTCGATGGATCGGGAAAGTGGATATTGAAAGAAATACTTTCAGAATATTTGCCAAGAAGACTATTTGATAGAAAAAAGATGGGGTTCGGCGTCCCTTTAGACAGTTGGTTACGTGGCCCGATACAGGAATGGGCTGAAGACTTAATAAGTCCATCAATGCTGAGAAAGCATGGTATTTTTGATGAAAGCGTTGTTCATAAATATTGGGAAAGGCACAAAACAGGAAAACAAAATCTAGGATACTGGATATGGGACGTATTAATGTTTCAGGCGTGGTTAGAGATAAATTGTACTAATTAGGTAGGTTTTACTTTGACACCAGTTACTGTTCTCATGCCAGTACTAAATGGTGGTGAATACTTATACGAAGCCGTTTGTAGCATTCTTAACCAAGACTTTTTAGATTTTGAGTTATTGGTAATTGACGATAATTCTACTGATAACACACCGGAAATATTGGCAAATCTTTTGTCGATTGATAGCAGAATTCGCACTCTAACTAACGTCAAAAATCTAGGAATCGCACAAAGTTTAAATATTGGTATTGCGAACGCTCGTGGTAGTTACATCGCAAGAATGGATGCAGATGATATTTCAGATAAGGAACGGTTAAAAATTCAGTATAACGAATTTTCTAGAAACGAATGCTTGGTGATGGTTGGCAGTAATGTATTACATGTCACAAACGACGGAAATCCAATTTATCCAACAAATTTCCCATTAAATGACTGGGCTATACGTTGGACGTATATATTTTCGAATCCATTTGCCCATCCGTCCGTGATGATCAAGAAATCGGCACTAGAGCAAGTGGGTGGATACAATACGGACTTTGTAGTATCCCAAGACTATGAGCTTTGGGGTCGCTTAATGGATAGGGGCGACGTGTTGAATGTTGGAAAAAGATTAGTCTGTGTTAGACGACATTCGGATTCCATCTCTACAGTCCATAAAAGTGCTCAACTGCGGAATACTGCCAGAATACAGAAAGATTATGTTTCTCGCTTTCTACCTGGATATGAATGCCAACAAGATAATCTTAGTCACTTCAATCGTTCAATACTGTTTTCCGAGGATGATGGCTTGTCTCTCAGGCCTGACGCAAAGAAAATAATTGATTTTGTCGCTGAAATCATTGATGCGAAGAACCAGCAATACCCGGGTCACAAGGTAAACGAAGGGATTGGGCTTATAATCGGTCGGGTATTAGTACTCCTGATGCTCTCGCCCAATCGACTCGTTAATATCTGTGGGTTCTGGCGCCTGATACGGCAAAATCGAGGATCACTTTGGTTAGGATTGCGTTGGGTGTTCGGATATGTCGGACTTTGGATCAGTGTCCTGGGGTTTTGGGCAACTATTAGCAATTTGAGTGTACACATCCGAAACTTTTGCAGACGAAAAAGATGATCGCGAATACAGAGTTGTATTGAAAAAATTCTTAGTGCTCAGAAGTAATCCGATAAACCGTTACTCCATCTTGTCTAAATACGATCGGGAAACTTAGATCGAGTTGATATTTCGTTGCAAAATAATCAAATTTACGACCGGTCAATGCTCGAGTCTGAATTCCTAAAAAGTAGTTTTCGTCTAGCTTACCTACAATTTCTTCAAGGTTCTTTACTTCACCTTGAGTGGCTTCTAATGAAGATTCGGGGAATTTTAAGACATGTTCAAAATAGTATACCCATTTTTCATAGCTTTCTTTTGAAAAGTGTGTGCCGCCGCGATATTTGTAGGCATTTAATGTCGTAATGCTTCGGGCTGTCAATCGTGACAGATCATAAAGAGACAGTTCTGCAAACCCAGCCGATACAAAGTATGAATCATCTCGGGTTTCGCTATTGATCCATTCTGCTAACTTCATAATTGTCGAGTACCTATTATCATTTTTCAACCTATCGTCTAATAGGATGTATTCGTCAAACGTACGATTACCCTGAGTAAAAAATATCGTCTTAAGATTCGCTGCGCTGACACTAGTTGAGAAGGGAACAATTTTAATGAAGACAACTAAAGGTAATAATAGAAGAGCAATCCTAACGGGTGCAGTTTTAGACACAATTCTCAAAAGATAATCTGATCTGACGGTTGTATAGCGGATAATAACTAAGGCTAGAGCGGTCAATAAACATGTTATAACGATCGATTTACTGATATTTATAGAATTTGTAGTCAGCACTAGAAATCCGAAAAATGTGAGAAAGAAAACAACTAGGCTAGCTGCCCGAATTCGCGTAACTTGATTTGAATCAAAAAAATAATTAACAGTATAAGTCGTAGCGAAAAATACCAAAATCACAATTGGTAAATAAAGCACACGTCTGGGTTGGGTTAGGATTAACAGCTCTAAAATCAGCTCAGATACTTGAAAATATTCGAGAGATGAGCAGATAGCTATGTAAAAAAGAGCACTGCTTGCGAGAACTAGCATTGGTGTTCTGAAGAACAACGACCAAGAGTTTATTTTTTCGACAGAGATAGCGAAAAAGATACCGAAAATACAAAATATGATGTAAAAACAACCAAGAGTGCTATTTAGTAGCCATATTAATGAGAGGTCATCAGGGTCTTGGCTGAGGACATAGGCATACCAGTCTGAAGCGGTTCGTTTTCCTACCCCTATTTCAGTAGTAGTAATGCTCTGAATAAGATCTGTGCTAGCGCCCCCAAAAGTAAAATTAGATAGGTCTACGTTGGGTAATCCATAAGCTGCAACATACTGTAGAAATATTGCGCAGCCAGTTGGTATTCCGAACATCAACAAAGACCTGTAATGTTTAGTAGCGTAGGTCTCAATAGAAATAGCAATCAAACCTATTAGAACAACGTGAATGACATTCGCAGGATGTAAGAAGACCGCTAGTGCAAGAACAAGACCAGAAAAAAAAGGATTTCTTTGAATAATTAATAAATATATTGCTATGAGGATTAGTAGCTGAGCCCATACACCGTTATAGATCGCCGAGAGAAGAATTAGGTCACTACCTCCAATAAAAAGTCGGCCAACACCACCGACTGTTAACAGGATGATAGCAACCAAAGATGTAAGTATCTTTTTATCTTGGTCCGATTGTTCTGGCTGGCTGTCGAGGTACAATCGGAATAGAACGAGAACAATAAGTAATTTGAGTGTAATGGTAACTACAAGATAAAGAATTGGAATTTGAATTATCTGCCCTAATAATTCATTTAGACATGCGACTGGTGGTGTCCAGGGGTTTTTTGCTGGGATAATCGTGCACTGTTGAGAAATACTGTTAGCTAGAGCTAGGCGATCGGAGAAAGCCAAAGCCGTGCTAGGATCGGCCAGTCGTTTAACTAACCCGTATATCGATAGAAGCGCGATTGTTACGATCGCTGCAACAGAAGAAATCGGGGCGAAAGCCTTTTTCATAAGAGACAGCTATATGGTGTCATTGGCAGCCAAAGGGCAGGTAAATTTATCTGCAACCAAATTATCAAATGGTCTTGAGAAAATTAGAAGTGCCATTATCGAAAATTTCTACGTAGCTTAATCATAGTGCCACGATATCGGAATTTGTAAGATAGACTGACAACTATCAATAGGATCAGAATTGACCCCGCTAAAAATACAATGCCATACCAAAAATATCGATGTTCCAAAATCAGAAAAATTTCATTGTAAATTTTTTGTCTCTTTTGATGTGGCTCGAGATCCTTTAGCATTGCGGAACTGTTTATATGGGGTTGCAGTAAGTCTCTAGGCAGAACATCGTATTTCTCAGTACTTGTAAAGTGTGGTGTAACAGTAAAGTGGTCCTGAGACGCATCTACTAGAACGTAAGTTGATTTTGGCGTTCCATCTCCCATGCCAACAGAGTAACAAGCGATATTTCCAATCATGTCTACCCAGAAGATGGTGTTGACATTTTGGCTACCCCAGTTAGCTGAATCATTTTCGCTTAGATCAGAAAAATATTGGCGTTTGGAGTTTCCGGCAAATATAACGTCAACCTTTTCCTTCAATATCGGGTAAAGTTCATCAAAATAGTAACTCTTATCATGTTCATCGGGTTGTTTGCTTATCAACGTGTCATCCCAAATACGGTGATGTGAGAAGAGATAGACGTCGTCTTCGATAGAAACATCAATTAGAGCAGTTTCTAAATAACTTCTAATGTTGTCTGCGCTGTCTGATGAATTTATCAGAATGAAGTATTTTCCCTCGATAAGCATAGTTTTGTTTAGGTAACCAATATTCGTTAGATATTGATTTTTATCTATCGATATCTCTTGATTACCTGGAACAAAAAAAAGGTTAGCATCTATGGTCGATCGAAGAGTGTCAACTATTTGCGAATTTTGTAAGGACGAGTCACCTAATATAAATACATAATTAGGAGCTCTTGAATTAATATCATTAAGTAAGCTAGATAGTCGTATATCGTCCGCTACAATCGGGTATAGATGCCCCAAAACGACAAAGCTAATTGTATTTGGCCCATTATCCTTGGCCAGTAGGAAATCTATTTGCGCAAAAACAGACAGAATACAAAATAGAAATGCAAAGTAATAATTGTTGCAACTAATATACCCGAGGACAGATCCACGAATTGCAACATTACTGGTAAAGATGTTCAAATAATTTGTCAATTTGGTCTATGTTTAAATCGACGTCGCTTGCTATTCGTGAGTAGTGATCGTGGACAACACTATGTTCTACATTATTCAGTTTTGCAGAAATGAGATGAATAGAACCACCTCCATACTGTGATTTTTTTCTATAGGCAGTTAGTCCATATATGCTTTTGGAGATTGAAATATTTTCTAATACTAGTTGGGAATTGTCTTTGCTGGCGAGAGCTATATAAGAGTTATTAACCGACAAATTAGAAATTTGTACGGAACTTGCTTCACCAGCACTTACTCCCTTGTCACCGATATTATCTAAAATTATGTTAGATGCTACGACATTTCCGCCTGAGATATCTATGGCGTCGTTTCCTATGTTAGCTCCGTGGAGATCAGTAATTTGGCCATCAGAAAAATCCGAGTCTACAGCATCTGAGAACACGTCTTCAAAGTTCAAATGCCGTAGTAAAAATTCTGATTTAATAATGTTTAAATAGTCGTCACCAGAACGATTCTTGGTAAATATACTATGTTTGATTGTTACTGGTGATTCGAAGAAAGTAATCGCTCCAGTAATACCTGTCCCAGGTATATGTGGGCGTGATAACTGATGGAATACAACGTGTTGAAATAAGGAAGGGTGAGGCGCCTGTATAACCAGTAGACCGCCACCGTCGTTGTTCTCGGAAGTTACTATAATTGGGTTTGGCTCTGTTCCCAAAAACGTCATTGGAGAATACGACACGATACTAGCGTTATTTGACAAATTTAGCTTCGTTCCGGAACTAGCGACCACAATATATCCGGGCGGAAAGACCACATCAGAATCTATTGTCCAAGATCCTTTGGAAATTGATATAACTTTCTGTTGTTCATCTATAGAAACAAATTCGTGGGATATTGGTAGTTCTTTATAGAAGTTGTGTAGAGGTAAAAAAACAGGGTCGAATGTATAGCGATTAAAGGGGTTGATGTTTACTGTGTGCGTTGAATTTGTACCTAACAATGAATAGGTCACAGTAGGTGTGACCTCAGAATTCGATAGTAATGTTGCAAATTGTTCATTATTAATTGAAATAACAATCGGGTGAACTGGACTACCCAGTTGTTTTTTGGGAATTATGGAAGGACTGAAGTTGACGTGACGTTTTTCGAGTACATCTATGGAGTGAATTTCAATTGGGAAAGGGCTGAGATTGCTAATAAGGATAGCAGTGGGGTCAGTCTTATTAGTCAGTGACGCGTGAATTTTCGGGACTCTATTTAACCAGCTACGGATATAAGCCTGATTAGTTTTTAGAATACTCAGATCAAAGTGATGTCCTGTCTCTTGGGATAGAAGTGAGTTGTAACTGTCAAAATCAATTCCAGTTGTCTTAAGAAACTCATCGAGATAACTTGGTGTTGAAATATTTTCCAATTGCTGTAAATACAGTGCCATAAATTCAATGTCGGAAAAGATATTGTTTATAAAAGGTAGTTGATCTCGGTCAATAGTAATAGTATTCCCCATCCACCATCCTATATGAGGCCCATGTCTATAGACCGAATGTATTTCTCGACCTATAGGTTCTAGTACTTTGGTAATTGGGTTGTAATAGAACTTTATATCTCGCCAGTCAAACTCGTGTGAACCAAGAAGAGCTCGTATCGCAGCTAGGCTAGCGAGTGCCTTTATATCAAATATCGTGGACGCCGAATGAGTGCCATTACGAAAGGAGTTTAGTGCGGCGAAAGCAGATGATAAAGTATTGTTTCCATCGGACATATTTGAATATTTCTTGGTATTAGAAACGTCAACTGGAGCATTCCAATAGTCATCTTGCCAGAATACGCTTTGCCCGAGACTAGTCAATATGTTACTGTTGTGAACAGGTTCAATATGATTTCCATCATGAGATTCACTGGGAAACGGGTACATTAAGTCTTTAGTAAAGCCAACGATAGGCCCCTCCCGTCGTTTGTTGTATTCTAGAAGTTGATCACTATACTGCTCCTGTAACGTATAAATACCCAAGGATTCACCATTTAGAGCGAGGGTGACAAATTCGATTCGATGGGAAATTAGATCTTCGTGAGCCAAAAACTTCATAAAAAGCCACTCAACTAAAAATTCCCTAGTCCGGGGCCGTTGTAGGGACAAACGTTGCAGTCCGAACAGTGTTCTACCTGGCTTCACATTTATACGAAATGACCAGGCTTTAGAATCGTCCCAATGATCGGGGGAAGTACCTTTTATTCTTATCTTTACGGGCACAACTTTGTCATGGTCGATAGCTCGTTGTTTTGTGTCAACAACTATCGTTGCTGCTACCCAATCTTCTTCAGAGTAGGCTCCGTAACCATAAGCAAGATTACGTTCACGAGTTGCTTTCATCGTCTGCAGGTCTTCAAGTTTAATATGAATTAACAGTGTTTTTGGTTTTAGGTGTGGCTGCAACGTTGATGATAATTTGTAAAACAATTGGGATTTAGCGTAATACAAACGAGAGATGATTGGGTCTTCAAAACTTACATATAGAAAAGAACATGTAATTGTGACTAAAACAATAATTATTGCTATCCGCGTTCTAAAAGACTTGAACGACAAAAATGTTGCCGTAGGAGTTACGTTCGTTTTGATTGATAATTTCACGGGCTACGATGTGTATTTACTAAAACATTAGGTCCCTAGATGACGGCCTAATCAGTTATCAAACTGCACCAGTTGTGTCTTTCAGACTGTATTAGAATTCATTATCCATGTAGCCGTTTTACAGCATTAACATATTTTGAGTGTCTACTCGGGCGCAGAGGTATACCTTGTATTGCATTAGCTGCCACAGAAAGGAATTCTGGTTTGAATTTGACCTCAACAACGATCGATGAATAGGAATGATGGGCAGTTCGTAGATTTGGTACAGATGAATGAAATTGACTCCATACCGTTTGACTATGATCCGTTGTGATCCGAATGTTTCTGTCCAAGTTTTCAAAATAGTGACGGTAGTATCGAATAAGAACGATTGGCTGACTCAGAGAATCCAACCAGAGTTTACCTTCTGGGGGTATTTGTTGTTTCCATTGCGCTCGAATTGTTTCCCATCTTATAGGCATCGAAAACTTAGGAATATCAATATGGTGGCGTAATTTCCATCCTAATCGATTAGACCGACATTTCAGCTCAAGAAATCCTAAATGAAACCCTATTGATTTTCCATAGGTTCGAAAGCGGAGTTTATGGCGGGTGCTAACACCATCAATATTAGCTTGGTAAGTATTTAAATTCGATGAGTCAAAGTACAGGCTATTTATCCATCTGGGAGAGTAAGTTTGAACAAACACCATAGGGTTACGAGACAGCCAATTTGTAAAATATGAGTAGTCTGTGTAATGACACAAAAACTTAATTTCATTTCGTAGTTGTGAATCTGAATCCGTCATGTTGCTGAACAGTTCTTTAATTGTTTCAGTACTGTCGAACAATTCTGGGAACGCTGCTGAATCTACATTACCCATTAAATCAAATATTTTGTAATACCTAGAAATTAGGTATCGATTTTTGATCAATAAAAGTAATTCGGGAACTGGGATAGTTCTTTTTAAGAATACTAATCATTGCTTCAAGATTGTTTGACGAAGCAATGTCTAGCAAGTAAGTAGCCTCAAACGAGGCACCGTCCGAATGAAGACGTTGTAGATTAGAATTAACTGAATTGGATGCGACCAAACTGTTAATGATCTCTAATTGTTTATTGTCATTAGAGTTGGCATCACTATTGTCCCATGCAATTGTTAAAAACAAATGTTTTTCTTGTTTGTACTGCCTAGAGTATCTAAGAATTGTTACTAATGACAATATTGATAATGTTGCGACAATGGTAGCTAAAGTTTGGTTAGCGCCCAAACCAAGACCGATGCCGATAGCGAAAAAAAGATAAACAAGCTCCTCGGGCTCTTTTATTGGTGTGCGAAAACGAACGATTGATAGTGCACCAACAAGACCTAAGGATAATGCCAAAGAAGATTTAACTACATTGATGACTAATATAGTAGTAAGCAGTAGAAACGGAATAATCATCCCGAATTCATATCGGTTTGATAGGGCAGAACCGAATCGGAGGAAATGCCATCGAACTAGAATAGATAATGCATAACCGACTGCAAGATTAGCTAAGAGTGAACTTAGTGAAAAAATTCCTATGCTTTCTAGTCTAGAAGACAGAATGTTAGATAAGATGTTAGGGTCGTCTAACATATGAATTTGATTTAGGTGTTTCTGATTATAGGTTAGTTAAATCGATAATCTTTATACCGTGCATAGAGAAAATTATTGAATCGCCTAGAAGTGTTCCAATAAATGGGATGGCACTTGTATCAGAAAGTCGAGCGTTAGTATAGATATTAAATGGCTTATGGTATTTTAAATTATTTTTATCTAGAAATTTATTTTCTACTATAAAGTGGGTGACATTATATCTATCTCTTAGGGCGAGTAATGCGGTGGGTCGTGGGTCGGTATATGAATCAATTATTGCTAGCATACGTAAGCGAGTGTTGAGTATATAGCTTTTGTGGAATGCCTGATGGGTTTCTCGATTTAAAAGCGCGGATCGAGAGGAGACATACGGTATGTTTTCAATAATACCAGTTGGCCATCCTGCAATCATTGTATCCTTCGGCAAATCGGATATAAATTCATACAGGGGTTGATCGGAATCTGGAACTTTTATTAACCCCACTCTGCTACTACGACCGCCAAGTACTAATGCACACGTTAAACATAAAACAATCAAGATATGTTGTGTTGGTAAGTTGGATAAATTACGTCGATTCAGGTAGAAGCCAACAGATCTAAGTAGTAGTGTTGGAAATGCAATAACTGTAACGATCGGTAAGGTGTAGATCATGTATCTCAATGGAAAGTATAGATACGGTCTAACAAGGTCTGAGAGGATGTAGAACAAAATAGCGACACAAGGAAGAATCATAAGACGTTTTAGGTGATGATCTTTAAGTAACCGGACAAGAAATGGCGCAATAGCCACAATAATTATTAGAACGAGAATCCAGATATTAGTTATTGCTAATCTTTGCATAACGGGGAATAGAGGGGCATCCCCCTTAAATGTAATCAAAATCCAGCGGGCGATAGCTAGAAAGAGATTTTCCGTCTCTGGATAATATCTACCGTCTGGGCCAGCTTCGGGAAATAGTGTGAATTCAGTCGAAGTCACTATCGATCCAAAGTGTTCAGAACTTTGGAAAGACCACACAAATGGTACTAGACATATGAGTCCAGTAATTACTACAGTTGAGATGCGGGACAAAAAGTTCCATGTTGCTCCAGTAACTCGCCACGCGGAAGGTATTAGCAAAAGGTAGATCAGCAAGATTAGTCCACTGATCGCGGCTGAGACGTAGTAAAACATGGAGCCAATAATTGTTGCAGCGATGATATATCGAACTTTGCCTGTTATCAGACCTAGCGCTGCCAAAGAGACAATTGGAAATCCAAATGATCTGGGAATGCCCCCTGATATCATTTCAGGGAATACGCTTGAACTTAAGAAGATTATTGTAGATCCCCATACACCGATCCATCCACTTAGATGATAGGAACAACGAAGGACAAGAAAACATGTTAATGAATAAAGTATGTTTGCGAGAAGACCAGACGCGAGCCGAGGATCTATAAAATGAGATACAGTGATCATTAACATCGAGTAAATACGAGGCAAGATCGCTGTGAGGTAATAGTTAGCAATATAATCGTTGTCAATTAGACCATCATTCCAGTAATGCAAAAATGGAAAAATTTGTTGCCTTGAGTCGTTATTAAAGTAGGAAAAATCATTGGACTTCAACAACAAAGAATATAGTGAGGCAGGATCAACTACAAAAATCGTAATGATTAATAGTAAAGCAACTAGATAGGGATTAAAGCGTTGTAATCGAGCATCCATACTCAATAACTTAGAACTAAAGTTTGTCTGTGCCATCGTATCTTTAAGCTGTAGATTTAATGTAGTCTTAGAAACTTAGGATCTAAGATAAAATTTTGATGCTTTTACCTAATGTCTGATTCGGGCAGTTTAAAAAAATGCTGTACTTTTCGTAATTGGTTCATGTAAAACATGGGTGTTGAGAATTAAACATTGTCATCCTTATAACCAGAATAAGGAACGGCGCCTATTGCAGCACTTGGTGTGCTTAACAAGCGAATATTTCTGTCAATAGTTTAGGATACGTGTTCGATAACAATCCTTAGTCTAAATCCTATTGTTGAGATAATTGATGATTTTAAGGGAGTATAGGAGTTGGAGTCATATTCTAGAGTAGTAGTAATTGGTGGAGGTGTATTGGGTGTAGGTCTTTTGTATTACCTAACTAAAGAAGGCTGGAATGATGCGATTCTTATAGAAAAAAGTGAACTGACTTCGGGCTCTACTTGGCATGCTGCAGGGTTGGTACCACACTTTGTAGGGGGTCTAAGTATGGCTAAAGTACATTTTACTGGATCACAGCTTTACAAAGAACTTGAGGGTGAGACAGGCTACGCAACTGGTTGGCATGGTTGTGGGGCAATTCGGTTGGCACTGACTGAAGAGGAAGTAGACTGGTTTATGCACGTTAAGGGAATGCTCGACTATCTCAACATAGAATGCCACCTAATTAGTCCACGGGAAATCCTTGATTTACATCCTCTGCTTAACACTGACGATATCAAATTGGGTTTCTATACGCCTACGGATGGGTATACCGATCCTTCGAGTGTTACTAACTCGATGGCAGCTGGTGCTCGAATGGGAGGTGCAAAAATATACCGCCACACACGTGTACTCAATACATGTTTGAAAGATAGCGGTGAGTGGGAAGTAGTAACTGATAAAGGAACTATCATTTGCGAACATGTTGTTAACGCTGCTGGTAGTTTCGCCAAACAGGTGGGTCAGTGGGTCGGATTGGATTTACCAATAGTGAATATGAAGCACCATTACTTAGTGACAGAAGACGTCCCCGAAATAGCAGCACTCGACAAAGAGCTTCCTGTTGTCCGAGATCCTAAAGCTTCATGTTATTACCGCCAAGAACAAAATGGATTATTGATTGGGCCTTACGAAAGGCAAGGTGCAGAGGCTTGGAGTTTGGACGGTGTTGATTGGGAATTTGATATGGACCTACTTCACCCTGAGATAGAAAGGTTAGAGACTAGTCTTACATTGGCAGCCGAACGAGTTCCGTGCTGGGCTGAGTCGGGAATTAAGAGAGTTGTCCATGGTCCCATAACACATACCCCAGATGGGGGCTTTTTGTTGGGTCCAGCTGAGGGTTTGAAGAACTATTGGCTGTGTTGTGGTTCTTCAATTGGCATTACGCAGGGCCCAGGTTGTGGCAAATACCTTGCACAATGGATGGTACATGGGCAGACGGAAATCAATGTTAGAGATATGGATCCACGACGGTATGGTGCGTGGGCATCGGGCGACTATGCAATTGCTAAATCAATTGATGAATATCAAGAAATGTATCAGCCGTCCCTACCCGGCGAGTTTCGTGAGGTGGGTCGCCCGATTCGAATCACACCACTTTACCCAAAGTTGAAAGCGAATGGTGGACTATTTGAATCCGTATTCGGTTGGGAAAGAGCTAAGTGGTTTCCAACAGAAGATGCATCTGAAAAATATAGCTTTCGCCGAACTAACTGGTTCAATATTGTAAGAGAAGAATGCCGTGCTGTTCGTGAACAAGTCGGTATATTGGACTTATCTAGTTTCGCTAAGTTTGAAGTGAAAGGTAAGGGCGCAAAGTCTTTACTTGAACGAGTGTGTGCGAATCGTATTCCGAAAGTGGATGGTAGTATTGTGCTTTCTCAGGTGTTGACTACTAAAGGTGGAATTGAGTCAGAATTTACAATTACCAGACTATCGCAAGACAGTTATTATCTCCTCGCTTCTGCCAGTGGGGAAGTACACGATTTAGACTGGTTACGTCAACACATTGAGTCAAATCAAGAAGTTGAGGTAGCCAATGTAACCGATGACTATGGCGTCCTCCTGCTTACCGGGCCCTACGCTAGAGATGTATTATCGACCTTAACTGATTCCGGACTTCAAAATGAAGATGGCTTTACATGGATGACCTACAGAGAGATAGATGTGGCTGGAGTATCTGTACGGGCATTGCGGGTATCTTATGCGGGAGAGCTAGGTTGGGAACTGCATCATCCAATGCCCCAGATGCAGACACTGTATGACGCGCTTATGACCGCGGGCCGGATTCACAATATCCAAAATTGTGGAACCTATGCTCTTAATTCGTTGCGTATGGAAAAAGGGTACAAGGCTTTGGGGTCAGAGCTTACTACGGAGATATCCCTCGTTGAAGCCGACATGCTTAGATTTGCACGCAGTGAGGGCGGGTTTATTGGCGCTGAATCACTCGACCAAAAACAAAAGGGTGGAGTGACTACCAATTTGGTTTACTGTGAGATTGAAACCGATCACGCAGATGCAATAGGAAATGAACCAGTTTATTACGATGGAAAAATCGTAGGGATAACTACGAGTGGTGCTTATGGCCACTATGTGGAGAAAAGTCTGGTATTTGCATATGTGGGAACTGGATATAAAAAAGCTACCGGTTTGTTAGAAATTGAAATTCTTGGCAAGCTTTGTAAAGCGACGATATTGCCTGAACCTGTTTGGGACCCTAGAAATACTAGACTTAAAGTCTAGGAGATACATTTCAATTGAGTCGCCGAATTCGATCATACACATTTCAACAGTTTGCAAGAGATGTGGGGGTTGATAAAGTTGATATGCTGTAAGCATACGACCATGACGCTACATTCTAAGATGTAGTCTTTTCGAAAGTTGGTTTAACCAGGCGCATGGGTTGAATCGGTTCTTGGCAATTGTAGTAGAGAACAATATGAAACCAATTATTTCATAGATAATTAATAAGGGATTTAGAATTCCTTTCCAATAATCGCCTATAGTTGCTTGGGAGGATTCGGGAAATTCAAATGTTAAAACTGGCCAAAAGTAGGATGCTATATTTGGTAGGTGGAGAGAGGAAATATTGAATGAGTAACTGTTGGTGCCCATCAAGCTGACGGAAATATCCGAGACCAAATCGAGAATTATGTGAGACCCAATGCCGACTGAAAAAAGTTGCCCCGCATACGATGTTTTCCATTTTGAAGCTAGAAAAATAACAAAAGCAAAAATTATTGTGTGGCCTATCGACTTATCTCCATTTATAGCTGGGAGAGATACTGGTAGAAGATTGTTCAGTAGGTGTAGCGGTTTATCAATTAGGTCTGGAGCAAGACAACCTATAATTAGCCAACCAAAACCGTAAGTTCTAAAATCATTGTTAGGCTGATATTTCTGGGAAATATGAGTTACGACTTTCTTGGAAAAATACAATCCACATCCGAGGTGCCCAAAGATATACATATGTTATTGCAATAGCTTCCTTGTAATGCCTACATGTATTATCGTTCCAACATTATGGAGGCTTGAGGGATGATCTGTCTCTGGGCTCCTATTTTGACAGGGTGCTAAAACTTAAAAAAAAAATTAAATTACCCAGTTAGGAAACAGCATCGTTGTCGGTGATCATTGATTTGTTTAAGCTATAGTCACCGAGTATTAAGATATCAATATCTGTTGCAAGATATAATTGCAAGGCGTCGTTTGGTGTGCAACAAATCGGTTCACCTTTTATATTCATACTTGTATTTAATAGCATTGGTAGCCCGGTGAGATTATAAAACTCGTGAATTAATTCATAGTATTTGGGATTAGAATTCAATGTAACGAACTGGGGACGAGCTGTACCGTCGACATGAACGATTGCTGGAGCAACAAGCTTTGTTTCAGGAGTTACGTGAAACGTATTTATCATAAACGGGCATTGAGTTGGTAGTTCAAAATACTTGTCACTGTGCTCTTGTAACACGGAGGGACAGAATGGGCGCCACAACTCTCTAAATTTTACTTTTTCATTAACACGATCCCTATTAGATGCGTCACGCGGATCTGCGAGAATCGAACGATTACCTAATGCACGTGGTCCCGCCTCCATTTCTCCTTGAAACCAGGAAATCACCTTGCCTAAAGAAAGTTGGTGAGCAGCATACTTTGCAACATCAGAGTGAAATGTTAGGTTCGAATTAAGAATTGTTTTGGCTTTTTCTTGTACTTCAATATATTGAGTCTCATTAAATGAAACCTTTCTAAGGTCCGTTGATTTTATGTTTAGGTCAAGCGACTGTACAAGTGACTCGAATTGCACTAATGATTGAAAATCAGCCCGTAGGTCAAACGTCGAAACTGCCTGAACTATTTGTTCATTTGTAAACTGAGGCCCAAGAAATGCACTTTCAAAGTCATAGTCTTTAGATTTTGTCGAGATGTGTTCCACAGAATAAGCAAGGTTAGAGCCATATCCAATGCCATCATCACCGCTCATAGGAAAAATGTAGATATCTTCCAATAAGTCTTGTGACTGTTGCCATATAAAACCATTTACTTTGCAATTCAATGCAACGCCGCCGGAAAGTGTAAGGTTCTTGTGTCCAGTATGTTTTAAAAATCGACGTGCCATGCCTGTTAACACGATCTCAAAAGCATCTTGGATCGCCCAAGCTATATCTTGGTAATATGAGCTAAAGGAGTTGTTCGATAATGCAGGTTCACCAAAAAGATCAATAAACTTTTGAGTGAATTTAGGATATTTCTTATGTCTTTTGCTTAGATAAATATACGAGGCATCGATGTTAAAGTCGAAAACTTCGCTGGTTGAGATTGTCCATGATATGATCTGACTAATCTTTTTTTGAATTTCTGGCCTACGTTTGCCGTAGGGTGCTAGACCCATTAGTTTCCCTTCACCACCGTTGGGCTCAAACCCACAAAACTCAGTAAAAGTCCGATATAGCCAGCCTAAAGAATTTGGGAGTGTTTTGCTAAATATTTTTTGCAGTTTGGTTCCTTGGCAATCCCATACGCTGTACGTATCGAGTTCTGAATTTCCGTCTGCAACAATTCCCAGGCTTGACTCAAAAGGACTTGTAATATGCGCACATAGGGCATGGCAGTAGTGGTGTCCGTAGTGATGTACAGGCGGGAAGTAATCGTTACTCAATCCAGCATTGTTTAATTCAGTCTGAATCTTATTTCGAATCAGTTCTGGATGTTTTTCAGTAAGGTAATATTTCTCAAAGCGCAGTGATTCCGGTGGTTTCTCAGGATAAGCACTCCATTCTTCTAGAAAGTATAAAGGCACTTCGTGGGTGAACATATCGTGGTCGAACCCGAGTGTAATAGCTGCGATGTCGGTTAGACCGTTGGGAACTAAACTTAAACAATATTTAATCGCGTTTATTGGAAAACAATTTGGAGCACGCTTTATCCTAATAAATCTTTCCTCCTCGACATGGGCAACAATCTGAGATCCTTGAAAAAGCGTCGCAGAAGAATTTATACGGTCGATATCTAGACCTAGAATGAACTCTTTTGTGATTGGGGAAGATTTCGATTTACTCATAAAGTTTAGATGTGTGTGATTCGACAGCGTCAAAGTATATATTGTAATCAGGATACTCTATTAGAGGAATAAGGAGCGATAATAATCGTTTGAGTGGCCTATGAAATGTATACGTGAGCGCAAAAAATATCTAGCGGTGTAGTTGATCTCTGAAAGAAAGTGTTCACGTTGAACAGACTAAAATACTGAAGTAGTGGGCACTGAAAAATCAACTATGTTTTGACAAGTAAAAGCCTCTCGTGCCTAATCGAACCACGTGTTGTAGTAATAACAGAAGCTAAAAATGGAAATGCAAGAACATGGAGTGGCGCGTAGTCCTTTAGCCTATTTCTGGATTTTTTTAATCGTCCTGACAATATTTGCTTTGGGCGCAAATCGAGCTTGGGTTCAGCATCGAATTATCGATGGTGAATATTGGGTTTATCGAGTACAAAATACGGTTCAGTATCCGTTTATGTGGCAATATGATTTAGATGCAAAAATGGAGTTTGAAGCAGCCCAGAATTTCCCGAACCACTATAGAGGAGATCCATATTTAATTAGTCGTCCGTTTCTACAAATGAGTGTGAATTTTATAGGCCGCGGACTTAGAGTGTTGCTTAACCCGATTTTGTTGTCGGATACGCTTAGGCAATGGTTAGTAGATCGTTCTTTGATAAGTAGCAGCGCTCCAAGCTATGACAACATCCTTTTTACATTGTACATACTAGTTGGGTTTATAGTATTTAAAATATTGTTATTCTTTTTGTCTGGTGTGATGGCATACGAAATTATGCTTAATTACTTCCGGAGTTCTAACAATGCTCTGTTAGGGGTTGTACTACTATTTTTGACAGGTTACTCCATTCGGGGAATTAGTGTTTTTCACACATACGAATTTGAAATACTTACCCCAGTCGTAATCACGTTCTTGTTTATTGACATTTGTAAATCCTATAGCCTTAGAAAGAATATCTTATATTCCTTAATAGTCGGTCTTTTGATGCTGGCAAAGGCAAATTATGCCACCTATCTTACGGTACTGGTATTTTGTGTTGTAGTCGGTGGACTTCAATGGCAGATCGTATTCGGTATCATCGTTAGCGTGTTGGTACACCTTTTGCCATGGGCATGGTGGCAGCTTTATTTAGAGCTAAAAGGTATGCCGATTATAGGCATTCTGGGTGAAATGACGGAAGCCGCTAAGGTCCGAGATAGCAAAATTCTTGCGCTTCATCCCGCTGATATTATCGGCAGGCTACTGATTGATCGTGATTTAGTCTCAAATGTAAGCACGGTAGGAGCCGCCGATCAACCAGGTGTCGATATGGTCAAAAAATTATCAAATGATGCTGGGCTACTAATTCTACAAGTACCGAAACACTTCTTTGATTCGGTCAGAAGTTTGGCGGGAGACTTGGGGCTGTGGGGACTGTTTTCTGTTTATGGGATAGGGGTATTTAGATCTAGAGCTAAGAAAGCAGTCGTCACTTTCATATTAGTGTTTTTGATGTGCACATGGGTGCAAGCATTCGTTGCATTTCCATTCGGTCCGAAAGGGCGAACACTACTTGACCCAGTATTTGTGTTCTATGGCTTTGCAAGCTTAGCAATATTCCACATAGTTAGTGTGTACCGTACTAATACTAGACGTATTATTTATTCATCAATTTTAGTTTATCAGTTACTGTCCGCCACATTGCCCGAGTTTACTCCACCATTTATTCACCCACTTGAACAAATTGGAATTGAGCGTAAGCACTGATAATTCGAATTTCGAATTGCTTTCCAACACAGGCGGCAAGATAATAAAAAAGTCTCTTAATCAAAGTGCTATTGGTAGTCGAAATTACAGGTACTGTAGATTGACTACAAGGAGAGTTATCTAGATCATGAAGGTTGTGATACTAGCTGGTGGAAGAGGTACGCGCCTAGCAGAAGAAACTATTTTGAAACCGAAACCTATGGTAGAGATTGGTGGAAAACCACTTCTCTGGCATATCATGAAAATATTTTCGTTTTATGGACTTAATGAGTTCATTATCTGTTGTGGGTACAAGGCCTATCTGATCAAAGAGTATTTCATTAACTATGCAGTTCACACTTCGGATGTTTCCGTAGATTTGAGCAATAATACAGTTGAGCTACATAACAAGAAGGCAGAACCATGGAAGGTTGCTCTTGTAGACACTGGAATTGATACACAGACAGGTGGTCGGCTAAAGCAGGTAGCCGATCTGCTGTCTGGTGAAACCTTTTGCTTTACTTATGGAGATGGTGTCGCGAATCTTAATATTTCGGATCTAATAGAGTTTCATCACAAAAGCAAAAAACTAGCCACACTAACTGCTGTACGCCCATCAGGTCGATTTGGTAGGCTTCACCTGAACGGAAGTAAAGTTGTTAGTTTTAGGGAAAAACCAGTCGGTGGGGAAGGTTGGATAAATGGAGGGTTTTTTGTTTTAGATCCCAAAGTCTTGGATCTAATTGAGGATGATAGGACAGTGTGGGAAAAAGAACCTCTTCAAAGCTTGTCGGAAGCAGGGGAGTTAGCAGCCTATAAACATGAGGGATTTTGGGAGGCAATGGATACAACGCGAGATAAACTACATCTAGAGTCTCTTTGGGAGAGTGGTAACGCAGTGTGGTTGCGATGACTATGTCAAGATTTTGGCATAGCAAAAAGGTACTTATTACAGGGCATACTGGATTTGTTGGATCCTGGGTTACCCTATTATTTGAACGACTCGGTTCTACAGTTGTTGGCTATTCAAAAAGTGTTCCAACCCGCCCAAGTTTATTTGAGATTACGGAACTGGGAAGTCGGGTTGAATCGATTGAGGCTGATATCCGAGATTATGACAAGTTATCTAGTGTTCTCGAAGTACACAAACCAGAAATTATTGTCCATCTTGCAGCCCAGCCTATTGTAAAAGAATCTTTTGAATCTCCTCTCAGTACTTACTCGACAAATGTTCTTGGTACAGCTAACTTGCTTGAAGTTATCAGACAACTAGATAGCGAGGTGGTTCTTCTCAATATGACTAGTGATAAGTGTTACGAAAATATTGGGAAGCTTCGAGGTTATACAGAAGATGATAAATTAGGAGGCAGAGACCCCTATAGTAGTAGTAAGGCATGTTCAGACTTGATAACTCACGCATATCGAGAGTCTTATTTCAAAAAAAATAGCTTACAAGAGCATGGTAAAAGTATTTGTACAGTGCGAGCGGGAAACATAGTAGGTGGTGGTGATTGGGCAAAATATCGCCTTGTTCCCGACTGTATTCGTTCTTTTGAAGCCAACCAAACTTTGCTGCTTCGTTATCCTGAGGCAGTGCGTCCATGGCAACACGTGCTTGACGTGATTCGAGGCTTTCATTTGTTAGTGGTAAAGCTTATCGAGACAAAAGGTGAAATTTCTGGGGCGTGGAATTTTGGACCTAGTGAAGCATGCCACTGGTCGACAAAAGATGTTGTTGAATTTATTGCGAGTTTATATGGTGGACAGCCAAATTGGGAAATCGATGATAGAAAACAAGCACCTGAAGAGCAACTTTTAACTCTTGATAACACAAAATCAAAAACAATTCTTGGGTGGAATCCAATTTGGGACACCAGGAAAGCGCTTGAACGGACAATTAGTTGGTATAAGTGTTATAAAGATAATCCGAAAAAAATAGTTGACTACACGAACAAGCAGATCGATCAATATTTGTTCGAATCAGGATTCTAGACCTACTATATTGAAAGTCTAGTAGACAACGATTTTAGAAACAGAAAAATGATAATCAATTTTACTAACAATTAACAATTCGCAGTTTAGTTTCTTAATTTTATCGAGCATGCCTAGGGTCTTCAAGCTGTTGTTTCCGAAGTCTGCTGTTGCTTTTTCTTGGTATGCAAAGTGCATAACAAATTAGGGCTTATAGAGAGTGCTGGTGGATTTAACGACTTAATTAGGATCTAAGATATCCAAATTCTGCCCATCAATAAAACATCGTGATCCTATCAGTCATTATCTGCGCGCATAACGAGGAGGCAACTATTCTCGAAATCATTAGTCGAGTCAGAAATGCAATTCTGCCTTATGCTTGGACGGTCGAGATTATTATCGTAGATAATCTCTCAACTGATGGTACGCGCGAACTTTTGTCAACCGTAGAAACTGATGACGATATACGAGTCATTTATCAAACAGTAAACAAAGGCAAAAGCCACTCCGTGCGTAGGGCCATACCTTCATGTACAGGGCAATACGTTATACCGCAGGACGCTGATTTAGAATATGACCCTAACGACTATGAAAAAATTATTAACAAGGCAATTAGTGAGAATCTTGACGTTGTAATCGGCTCGCGTGTTAGTGATAGTCAGCGCTATCACGCGTATCGACTGAATGAATGGGGTATTTCAAAGCTTACGTCAATAACTAACCTTTTATTTAAGACTTGTTATACTGATGTGGCGACTTGTTACAAGTTAATGAATACTCAAAAGCTTAAACAATTAAAACTAAAAGGTAATCATTTCAATCTGGATTTTGAGCTGTGTGCAAAGTTCGCTAAGCACGATTGGCGTATAGGTGAAGTCAATATAAGTTACAAGCCGAGAACATTCAAAGAAGGTCGAAAAATGAGACCAGTTACTGGTGGATTAGGTGCGATGTGGACAATAATTCGAGAAAGGCTCACGCCCATCTAGTTGATTATTTTGACATAATATGAATATAACTGACTATAAAGAAATACAGAGTTGTAGAGTCTGTGGCAATGGTAATCTTTTGTCAGTTTTGGATTTAGGGAGTCAGCCATTAAGTGGAATATTTCTTGAGCACGATGATCAGAAAATTCCTGTTACCCCACTAGAAATTGTCAAATGTAGTACGAATGATGATGCGAATGCTTGTGGTCTTCTACAATTAAGACATTCGGCAAATATTCACAATATGTATGGGACTACTTACGGGTACCATTCATCGCTTAGTCCATCAATGGTACGGCACCTATGTGATGTACGTCGAACCCTCGGACGCTTTATAGAACTACGTTCTGGTGATTATGTATTGGATATAGGGTGTAACGACGGAACATTGCTCAATTCTATAGATGGACCAAATTTAAAGCGAGTTGGAATTGATCCATCAAGTGCTAAGTTTCGGTCAGGGTTCGATCCAGATATTACTTTAATTTATGATTATTTCTCGAAGGAAACAATTATAGAGAAAATCGGTAATAAGAAATTTAGTTTAATTACAGCAATAGCGATGTTTTATGATCTTGAGGATCCTCTTCTTTTCTTTAAAGATTTGAATTCTTTATTAACTAATGAAGGGGTATGGGCAATTGAATTGGCTTACTTTCCTACTATGCTAAATAACCTTGTTTATGACCAAATATGTCATGAACATGTACTCTATCCATCGCTAACCGATATTGAGTGGTTAGTAGACCGGTCAGAGATGAAGATATTGGATGTAGAATTTAATCAAATTAATGGTGGTAGTTTCCTGGTTATCGGTAGTCGCAACGATTCTTCATTGCGACCGGATAGGGATAAGATCGATAAAATACTCAAGGATGAGGTACAAATTAGAAAAGAAGCACCAATTAGAAAATTCAAGGACCGAATAATGGCACACAAAGATTCAGTTTGTAGTTTCTTTGATCAGGTCGGTCAGACAGGTGGAAGCGTAATTGGGTATGGTGCGTCTACTAAGGGCAATATAGTCTTGAATTATTGTGGCATTAATTGTGAGATGCTCCCAGCAATTTGTGATTCAAATCCGGAGAAGCTAGGTCGGAGGACTCCTGGTTCGAATATCCCAATAATCTCAAAAGAGAAGATGAGAAGTCTCAAACCAGATTATCTATTTGTACTTATATGGCACTTCCACACGGAAATTCTGGAAGATGAAGCGGAATTTATTCAAGCCGGTGGAAAAATTGTTTTCTCTTTACCTCGCCTACACGTTGTTGATAAGACTAACTACGATCATCACCTCCATTCGAATTATTTGGATTACGTATTTCCCGACTAGAGTGTAAGTTAGTCTGTATTAATTAGTGTGTTGATGCAGAAACACAGTTGCTCAAAGGGGTGTTTGTTTTTTGCAGATTGGTGACCAATTTAAATTTTGGGCAGGGAAACGAGTACTTATTACTGGTGGTTCTGGCTTAGTTGGAATCTGGTTAACTAAACACCTGCTTAAAGCTGGTAGTCGTGTCACGACGCTATCACGACATCAGTTAGAAGGAACTGAAAACCTATCAAATTTAGATCGTCAGGTGAATCTTCAACGCATTTTCGCGGATGTCAAAGAATTATCTGTGGTGTCAGATATTATGAGCTTGGACAGAACAGAAATTGTGTTTCATCTGGCAGCTAGTAATATGAACCGGGGAAGTGATCAAAATCTTGTCGATATCTACGAAACAAATATTCGAGGGACCTATAACATCTTAGAAGCGAGTAGGAAGCTGATTTCAAAGGACGGTTGTCTAGTGCTAACGTCTAGCATAGAGGTGGCTAATGCAACAGTTTATGATAATAACGGGCTAACTCCAGAGACAATGAATCAGCCGTATTCGATCTCAAAAAGATGTGGCGAGTTGATCTCTAGATCATATCGGGAACTATACGGTATTAATGTAAGTACGATCCGGTTACCAAACGTTTATGGCGGTGGTGATCGTAATTTGGCACGGATTGTCCCAAGCGTTATTTTCGACATACTTAGTAATTGTAGTCCTGTAATTAATGTTTCAGATGACTGTCGTCGAAGATTTATTTATGTGGAGGACATTGTACAAGCGTTAATGTTGGTGGCGGAAGTCAACTATGGTTGTGGGAATGTAGCTGAGGATTATGAATTTACTCACACTGGGGCGATATCAACCCCTGATTTGGTGCAATCAATATTAGAAGTGTCTGGCCGGTTTGATCTGAGGCTTTCGTTAAATCCAGATTACCGATTGCACTGCTCAGGGTTTCCAGCTATGGAGTGGACAGCAATTGAGTCACTTGGCTGGGGACCAGAACTAACTCTTAAAGAGGGGATGCTAAAGACCTATTCTTGGTATAAGGAAAATGTTTCACGACTATCTCGATGTACATATAAATGACATGTGTAGTGGAGTGCAATTCTGAAATTATCTAGGTACAAAGTAGATCCGAATAGTGTAGTGAGGCGGCAGGTTGCCAAGTCTTACAATTCATTGTTTATGAGCTGTTACGCATGGTTAAAAATGGTTATTGTCCCGTATGAAGAGATCTCTCAACGCGCCCCAACGACTGGAAATCTACTAGATATTGGTTGTGGCTACGGTATATTGGCGCAATTCCTTTCTCTTGATTCTGAATATCGACAAGTGTTGGGGATCGACATAAATAGTGGTCGTTTAAAAGCGATTAAGAAAGTTCTGTGCCATAGCCCAAAAAATGTTCGGTTCGAGGAAGCACGAGTAGAATCAATAAACAGTGAGGAGTTTGACTGTGTAGTGATGGAAGAAGTATTGCATCATATACCGAAATCAGAGCAGCAAAAAATGCTATGTTGCGTATACAGGATTCTCAGCAAGAACGGATTGTTTCTTCTCCGGGAAAATAATAAAAGGTTTAGTTTTAGGCATATTTTCGTAAATATCCCTTTAGAATATTTGTTATATGCTACTGATGAAAAAGCAAATTTTCGAACGAATGAAGAACTGACCAAAATGCTTAAAGAAGCTGGATTTTCGTGCGAGATAGTACCAGCACCTTGGTATTCCCTGGTCGATACATCGTTATTTATCTGCCATAGAGTTGTATAAACCATAAGAACACTTCGAATTCTAAAAGCTGTGTTCGTTTCTAGACTCCTCTAAGAATAGACGGTTTTCAATTAGTCAGGTCTTGGCCATTGGAGAATCTAGCTTGAGGTCCAGAAAACGAACGATTGAAAGTTTAAGTGCCGCGTACTTTCGGCAGCAGCACGAAGTCCCAGGGCGAGGGCATTTCTCCGACCGGGACTTCGATCAGGGCCGGGGCATTGGCGTCTAACGCTTGGTTCAG
>Ga0315339_1000252_pt1 | contig 79170 bp, 77 predicted proteins | sample ASW17metaG_FD_204514 | JGI IMG/M metagenome (GOLD analysis project Ga0315339, IMG submission 204514) | Ammonia-oxidizing marine archaeal communities from Pacific Ocean, United States - ASW #17 | ecosystem: Environmental > Aquatic > Marine > Oceanic | place: USA: California | collected 2016-12-05 | reverse complement strand
CGCAGCCCGGCCGCGATCGTATAGGTTATACGCAGGCTGAGCTTCACGAATACGGCGTATGGCCGCTTGATATCGATCGAGACCGATTTCACCACTGGCGGGCAGAGAGGCTGCGGTCTCACGGTTTTTTTCTACCCGTTCCGAAGAAGGTGGGTGGCTGGCGAACAGACCGGACAACCAATCCTGTGACCGGTCCTCCGAGAGTCTCACGAAAGTCTCCTGAAGCGCGACCGCTGCCTGAGGGTCATAACCCGCGTTCGCGAGGTAGTTAATACCATAAAGATCCGCCTCGAGTTCGGCGCCTCGGCCGTAGCGCTGATTGACGAGCTGTGCCCCCAAGTTTGCCGCGCCGATTGCTAGGTTGGAGTGGTCGCCGCGTGCCGCGACGGTCGTTGCTAGTAACACCCCTTGAAGGAGCATGCTGCGCTGCATCGCCTGTGCGCCGTGGCGCGCGGCCGCATGCACGATTTCGTGTCCTAAAACGGCGGCGAGTTCTGCCTCAGATCCCAGCTCCAGCAAAAGCCCTCGATTGACCGCTATTTTTCCGCCGGGTAGTGCCCATGCGTTGGGCACCGAGCTATTCAGGACCACGAATTCGTAAGGGAGGGCTCGGTCGCTGACATTTGCGAGGCGGTAGCCCACCTCTGAGACGTAGGTGTTCAATTCAGGATCGAGGACGTAATCACCTCCCTGCATCTGGCGAGAGGGGGGGTACTGTGCGTCACCGATGGAGATCTCCTCCGCCGTGGAGACCAGTCCCAGCTCTAGATTGCCGGTGACCGGATTGGTGGTGCAACTCGCGAGGGCTAAGGGTACAAGAAGGCCGTAAATGCTTCTAAAAGTCATAAATGAGCAGCTAAAATTCACGAACGTGCCGCTATCTTCTGGAATCTGTGCTGAGCGGTAAGGCGCCTGTACGTGGGCTCAAGCGCCGTCTCGGGCCCCTGTAATGGCGCCCTCCGTGATTCTGAGCCAGGCCCCAATCTCCATGGCAAACGCCTTGTAGGATTCGTAGACCTTGCGGCTCATCGGGTCTTCCGCGGCGAGCTCTTCCATGACCTCAAGGCTGAACCCACGCAAGACATCGAGCACATCGTCGGGGAATCTACGCAATTGCACCCCGTGTTCCTCGACCAGAGTCTTCAATGACTGTTGATTTCGCGTATTGAACTCAGCCAACAGATAATCGTTCTCGGCGGCGCAGGCGGTTCTGAGGATTTGCTTCAATTCATCTGAAAGGGACGCGTAAGCATCCATGGAAACAAAGCATTCGATGGAGCCCGAGGGCTCGTGCCAGCCAGGATAATAGTAGTATTCGGCGGCCTGGTGCAGACCGAAGGCTAGGTCGTTGTAGGGCCCCACCCATTCCGTCGCGTCGATCGCACCTGTCTGCAGCGCCGTGAAAATCTCCGAGGCCGGAAGTTGGACGGGCAACGCCCCCGCCCGCTGTATGACCTCGCCGCCCAGCCCAGGCATTCGAATTTTCAGCCCGTTGAAATCATCCACCGAGTTGATCTCGCGATTGAACCAGCCTCCCATCTGCGTGCCTGTGTTGCCTGCTGGGAATGGGATAACGTTAAGAGGGGCGTAAGCCTCCTGCCAGAGCTCAAGGCCGCCGCCGAAGTAAAGCCAAGCGTTGAACTCGTTTGGCAGCATGCCGAATGGGACGCTACCGAAAAGTTGTGCGGCGGGTACTTTCCCCCGCCAGTAGATCGGAGCGGAGTGGCCGAGTTGAATTCTGCCGAGCGAGACTGCGTCGAGTACCTCGAACGCCGGCACGAGCTCGCCGGCCGCGAATACCTCCACTTCCAGTCGACCCCCGGATAGCGCTCCGAGCCGCTCGGCAAGGCGGTTAGCCGAGGTGCCGTGCCCGGGAAAATTGGGCGGCCAAGAGGTCACCATGCGCCATCGATGCTGCTCCGCTGAGCCCGTCGACTCGCGCGGTTCCTCGATTTGTGTGCAGGCGGCGAGAGCTCCTAGGCCGCCATATATAAAGGTGCGTCGGTGCATGGCGCTCATTCTGCCACTCATCGGCCGTCGTCGAAAGGAGGCGGATACTGCTTTGCTTTTGGAATATTGAGTTGGCCAGCATCGACGATAGATATAGGGGTCGACGTGATTGGTAGGGTCAACATTGGTCGTCCGCTCTCTGATTCAATTGTGAAAAGGGGTATCCATGAACGACAATTGCACCTTATGGATATGGTGGAAAAATCCGGTAAGGACTTCATCCGGCAGATCGTCGCGGGAGACGTTACCGCAGGCAAAGATGGCGCTCGTGTGCAGACACGGTTTCCGCCGGAACCAAACGGCTATTTGCATATCGGGCATGCAAAAGCGATATGTCTAGATTTTGGCGTTGCCGATGAATTCGGTGGCGAATGCTATCTGCGATTCGACGACACAAACCCGGAGAAAGAGGACGTCGAATATGTAGAGGCGATCCAGGAGGATATTCGTTGGCTTGGCTACGATTGGGGAGACCGGCTCGCCCACGCATCAGACTATTTTCCAAAGCTTCACGACTTTGCGATCGATCTTATCCGGGCGGGGAAAGCATATGTGGACAGCCTTAGTGCGGAGGAGATTCGCTCACTTCGCGGCACTCTCAAAGAGCCGGGCACGAACAGCCCCCATCGGAACCGTTCTATAGAAGAGAGCCTGGAGTTGTTTGCAGCCATGGGTCGAGGTGATTTCGAAGAAGGTGAACATGTGCTGCGCGCCAAAATTGATATGGCTTCGCCCAATCTCAACCTGCGCGACCCGACCTTGTACCGTATCCGAAAAATCCCCCACCAGCGCACTGGGGACAGGTGGTGCATCTATCCGATGTACGATTTCGCCCACACCCTGTCTGACGCGTTGGAAGGAACCACTCACTCGCTTTGCACTCTTGAGTTCGAGGATCATCGCCCGCTTTATAATTGGTTTCTTGAGAACCTGTCGGTCCCGCATCGTCCGCGGCAGATCGAGTTTTCCCGCCTGAACCTCATGTTCACGATTTTGAGTAAGCGCAAGCTCTCTCAGTTGGTCGATGAAGGTCATGTGGAGGGGTGGGACGATCCCCGGATGCCGACACTCTCCGGGATCAGGAGACGTGGCTATACACCTGCATCGATTCGAGACTTCGTGGGGCGTATCGGTATCACCAAGAAGGAGAACGTCATTGAGCTCGGGGCACTGGAGAACTGTGTCCGCGAAGAGCTAAACGAGACGGCTCCCAGGCGGTTTGCGGTCCTTCAGCCTTTGAAGGTCATCATCGACAATTACCCGGAGGAGGGCGAGGAGTGGCTTGAGGCGTCGAACCATCCAAATCGGCCGGAACTCGGTTCACGACAGGTTCCGTTCAGTCGGGAGATTTTTATCGAGCGTGACGATTTCAGGGAGGATCCGCCAGGAAAGTTTCGTCGCCTCAGTCCCGGTATTGAGGTGCGGTTGCGTTATGCGTACATCGTGAAGTGCGAGAACGTGGTCAAGGATGAGAGCGGCGAGATCGTCGAGTTAAGGTGCAGTTACGATCCGGAGACCCGAAGCGGCACAGACCAGGCGCAGCGCAAGGTGAAGGGAACGATTCATTGGGTATCCGCCAGGCATGCGCAGCGCCGCGAGGTTAGGTTGTACGATCGCCTATTCCTATCGCCGAATCCGGATCAGGGTGATGGTGATTTCAAACAGCACCTCAACCCGGACTCGCTTCAGATTCTGCCAGATGCCGCGCTCGAACCAGCCTTGGCGGAGGCTGGGCCCGGGGAGCGCTTCCAGTTCGAGCGACAAGGATACTTCATGATCGATCCCGGTCTCGAAGATCGGGCGGTATTCAGCCGCACCGTAACTCTGCGGGACTCATGGGCGAAGATCGAGCGACAAGCGGCGCGGGAGCAGAGTAGTCGTGGTCAATAAGTTGCGGAAGTGCATTGAAGGGTGTGTCGGGTGGCTACACGCTGATCCACTACCCTAAAGAGGGCATCGCCACGATGTCCTTACAGTAACTGCGAGGATCTGTTTTTTTTAAATGTCGCCAGCAGTTCAACGACGATCAAAAATGAATAACAGAGCGAATGCTCGAGCCTTCGTGCATAAGATCAAATGCCGTGTTGATTTCTTCGAGCTTCATCGTGTGGGTAATCATCTCGTCGACTTTGATTGCCCCTGCCATATACTGATCAACCATATTTGGCAGCTGGCTACGCCCTTTGACCCCGCCGAACGCACTACCGCGCCAGACGCGTCCTGTCACGAGTTGGAAAGGTCGTGTAGATATTTCCTGCCCGGCGCCTGCAACACCGATGATTATGGACTCGCCCCAGCCCTTGTGGCAGCACTCCAGTGCTGACCGCATGAGCTCAACATTGCCGATAGCCTCGAAAGAGTAGTCGACACCGCCGTTCGTCATATCGACGATGACATCCTGAATCGGTTGATCGTGATCCTTCGGATTGACGAAGTCCGTGGCGCCGAGCTGAAGTGCCATCTTTTGCTTATCCTGATTGATATCGATCGCAAGAATTCGCTCCGCTTTCGCCATCACGGCGCCCTGGATAACACTCAGTCCAACACCGCCTAGACCGAATACTGCAACTGTTGAACCGGGTTCGACCTTTGCCGTGTTCAGGACCGCGCCGATACCAGTCGTGATGCCGCAGCCCAGCAGACAGACTTTTTCCAGAGGCGCCTCCTGCGCGATCTTTGCCACGGCAATTTCGGGCAGTACGGTGTATTCTGAAAACGTTGATGTGCCCATGAAGTGCAGGAGATCTTTGCCGCTCACCGAGAAACGGCTCGTGCCATCCGGCATGACCCCTTGCCCCTGGGTCACACGGATTTTCTGACAAAGATTAGTTTTGCCTGAAGCGCAGAACTCGCATTCTCTACACTCGGGTGTGTATAGCGGAATAACGTGGTCACCCGGTTTGACGCTGGTAACGCCTGTACCAATCTCTTCAACTACACCGCCGCCTTCGTGCCCGAGAACCGCTGGGAAAGCGCCCTCAGGATCTTCACCCGACAAAGTAAAGGCATCCGTGTGACAGACGCCAGTAGCCACCAGCCTCACCAAAACCTCGCCGTCTTTCGGCCCAGCGACATCAACCTCCTCAATTGACAAAGGCTGGCCCGCCTCCCAAGCAACCGCTGCTCTTGCTTTCATAATATTCCTCGAATTGTTTTTACAGTTGTTCCGTTTCGCGATTCACTGACTATACGAGTGCGTTTAAGGCCGACTGCGGTGCCCCGTCAGTTCCAATGTCAGCGCTCCACCGTACCCTGTGTCGCGAATAATCGGTCGGCAGTCGGCTGAGGAACATCCCAGCCCCTTGCCCAGTAGATGAATGGCGTATCGAAAGCCGCGATGAACACCTTGAAGAAGTATTTCGCCAGAGCAAGTCGAAAAGCCGTTTCTAGATCGAATATCCCCCACCAGACAATGACGGCATAGAGTACGGTGTCTAGTGCCTGGGACGTGATCGTAGACAGATTGTTGCGTATCCACAGGTGCTTTCCCTGGGTCCAATCCTTCACCTTGTGGAACAGCCAAACGTCGAAGCTCTGACTGATCAGATAGGCCAATAGCGAACCGAACACGAACCTTGGCGTGAAGTCTAGAATTCTGGAGAAGGCCTGGTGAATCTCGCCCGAGAATACGATCGACTCTGGGCGCGAAGAAGGCAAGTAAAGCAGGCTCATACTCATCATCACTACGATGATGACGCTCACGCCAAAACCGAGAAGAACGGCTTGATTGGCGACGGCGCGGCCGTACTTCTCGCCCAGTAGGTCGGTCGCGAAGAAAATACTGGAGTAGAAGATTACCCCCAGGCTGGTCTCCATGCCCAAGATCACCGTTAGTTTCGGGCCCTGCAAGTTGGCTAACAGGATCGCGAGCACGATCGCTGCGGTCAGTCCCAGCCGGCCAAACAGACGGTAAAGGAGAAGCGTCATGGACAGATCGAGCGCAAGCGTGATCATCCACAGTAGATCCTGGTTCTGGTGAAAGAATGAGGCTACCGAATCAGGAATCATGAAACCTTGTGCCCAGATGAGAATCCAAGGGATCAAGCGGGTTTCCGGAGGCCTCAAACCTGGATCAGTGAAGGTTTCGGACCCACTCGTCGGATCGGTTAGTATATTCGAGATGAGTAGCCGCGTAACTCAATTGACGAACACAGGCGACGTGAAGGACGCTTGGGGCCGCCTTTTGCGTGATTTGCGAATCTCTGTCATTGATCGGTGTAATTATCGATGTCCCTATTGCATGCCCGCCGAAGTCTACGGTGATGGGTATGAATTTCTCCCAAGACCCCATTGGCTGACGCCCGGAGAGATCAAACGAATTGCCGGGTTGTTTATGCAGCTCGGTGTCAAGAAGTTACGGGTAACCGGGGGCGAGCCCCTTCTCCGTCGCGATATTGTCGAGATCGTGAGCGCACTGAAAGAATTGCGCGGGCTCGACCTGGCTCTTACCACTAACGGGAGCTTGCTTGCTGAGCGTGCAGAGGGGCTTAAGGCAGCCGGCTTGAATCGAATAACCGTTAGCCTTGACAGCTTAGACGAGGCCGTTTTTAAGGAGATGAGCGGCGAGAAGGGTGATGTCTCAAGCGTGCTCGAGGGGATCGAGGCGGCCCGCGATGTTGGGTTGTCACCGATCAAGCTCAACGTGGTGGTGCAGAAGGGCAAGAACGATCACACCGTCTTGGATCTGGTAGACCATTTTCGCGGCTCTGGCGCCATCGTGCGATTCATCGAATACATGGATGTGGGAACTTTGAATGGCTGGCGTATGGATGAGGTCGTCGCGTCGCGTACGCTCATGCAGCAGATCTCGGATCGCTGGCCGCTAAAGCCGGTTGAGCCAAACTATCGCGGCGAGGTGGCGCGGCGCTACGTCTTCGAGGATGGGCAGGGTGAGGTTGGATTCATCTCGTCGGTGAGCGAGCCCTTTTGCGGTGATTGTCACCGGGCACGACTGTCTGCAGACGGCACTATCTACACGTGCTTGTTCGCTAGGCATGGTATCTGCGTGCGTGAAAATATCCGCGGCGGCGCCAGTGACGCAGATCTTATCGGCCTTCTACAGAATCTATGGCGGAATCGTACCGACCGCTACAGTGAGGAGCGCGGTAAGGATGGGGGGGCGGAAAAAACGCCCAAATCGCGGATCGAGATGTACAGGATGGGCGGTTGAATGCTAACCCATATCGATGAGGCGAACCGCCCTACTATGGTTGACGTCGGTGATAAGGTCGTGACGCGGCGAACCGCAAGCGCCCGTGCTGTGGTGGTATTTCCTGAGGAAACCTTGAAGAGCCAAGGGGATGTGCTGCAAACCAAGAAGGGTCCGGTGATCGACACCGCGATCGTTGCCGGTGTAATGGCCGCGAAACGGACGCACGAGTTGATTCCGTTCTGTCATCCCATCCCGCTCGAAGATTGTGCGATCACGATTGATTGGAATGCCGAGCGGGAGTTAGTCATTCAGTGCTCCGTGCGCGCAACCCATAAGACAGGGGTCGAAATGGAGGCGCTCACCGGTGCCTCCGCAGCCGCATTGACGGTCTACGATATGTGCAAGTCACTGTCCCACGGCATTCGGATTCGTGAGTTGTCGCTGGTGTCCAAGACTGGTGGTAAGGCTGATTACGCCGAAGCGGCGAAGTAAAGCGATGATCGGTGTGACCGCAAAGTACTTCGCAGTTTTCCGGGAGCAGGCCGGGCAAGACACTGAACCGCTGTCCACTTCTGCGACCACTGCGGGCGAGCTCTTTGTCGAGATCGCTACCCGTCACGGTTTCGCTGATCCAGTGGCGCGTTGCAAGGTCGCGATCAATGACGAGCTTGCGGGTTGGGAAGAGAAGATCTCCGAGGGGGATGTCGTTTTGTTTTTCCCGCCGGTTGCCGGGGGCTAATCGGCTTTGAATCAATCGACGTTTGAAATCACCGACCGAGCGATTGACACCACCGAGCTGACCGAGCGGCTGCGGAGCGATTCTGCGGGCGCGTACGCATCTTTCGAAGGTTGGGTTCGGAACCTGAACGAGGGTCAGGACGTGACTGCTCTAGAGTATGAGGCCCACGGCCCTGTCGCTGTCAGCGAGGGCGAGAAGATTCTGGCCGAGGCGCGAGAGCGCTTTGATCTATTGGCAGCCTCGAGTTTCCATCGAGTGGGCCGACTAGAGATCGGCGACTGTGCGGTGTGGGTGGGAGTGAGCGCGGCCCATCGAGGCGTAGCCTTCGATGGGTGTCGTTACATTATTGATGAGCTCAAGCAGCGTCTACCAATATGGAAGAAGGAGCATTACAGGGACGGACACTCGGACTGGATCAACTGTCTGACCAGCAAGAGCGGGAAACAGGGTAGCGCTTAGCCATTAACGGCGAAAATCCCGATCAGACAGTCGCGCTCTATCCCGCACCGTATCGACATCGAATGCCGCCTCTGGCATCGGCACGATGCCTAAGACACCGACCTCCTCACGTAAAAAGTTCCGCGCGCCGGCATCCCCGCTGAGCTCGCTTGCCTTTGGCCAAAGCCTGCGTGGCAACACCACAGGTACGCCTACTTGTCCGGTGTACTGAGCGGCTGCGGCCTGCCCCGGATGGTTTTGCCAGACATGCACTAGACGGCGTAGGGAGTTTGCGCCAACCCCAGGCTGGTCACAGACGAGCAAAAGCGCTGCGTCTGCCCGCGCGGGTAACGCTGACAGCCCGATGCGGAGCGAGCCCGCCATACCTTCGGGCCAATCTGAGTTGGTTATCGTATATACGTCGGGATGGTAACGTCTCAGCAATAGCCGAAGCTTCAGGGCATGGGCGCCCAAGACGACCAGCACTTGGCCGGGCGTTACAGCCTCGGCGGCAACAATCGTGTGACTGAGCAACGATCGAGAACGAAACCGCAGAAGTTGCTTAGGCATTCCCAATCGGCTGGATCCCCCCGCCGCCAGAATCAGGCTCCATAGGCCAGTCGGTTCATTGCGGCCTGAATCTCTCATCTGGAGACTATAACGCAGGCTCCAAAGCCAGGAACGTTGCATAACTTGAGGTCCTGCCGTGTATCTATCCAAGTTTTCCTGGGAATGCCTGCTTCCATCGCGTCTCGGTCGTGGAATCGGTTAGTCTATGTGGGCGTTCCGACTGCCCTACTAATAAGATAAAGGCGCGAACACGGGAATCAATGAGTATTCGTTTGGGTCTAGCGCGACAGCGCAATGTGACGACTATTGCAGCGATGTCTCGCGGGTTGATTGAGCACGGACTTCCTGGGATGTGGAACGAGCGTCGAATCTCGAAGTGCATTTCCAATCCTGATTGTGTGGTCCTCGTGGCACGAGATCGGCGCCGACTGGCCGGCTTCGCAGTGGCGGAGTTCTGGGACGACCGCATTCACATCAATCTCTTCTGTGTGGCGCCGTCGTATCAGCGCCAAGGGGTTGGGCGCAGCCTGCTGGAGTGGCTGGAATCCTCTGCAAAAACGGCTGGGACGTTTCTGATGCACTTGGAGGTGCGAGAGTCCAATACTGGTGCTCGGGACTTTTATAAGAAGCAGGGCTTCGCCGAAACCGGGTTCCGGAGGGGTTATTACGCTGGGCAGGAGGACGCCGTGCGACTGGCTCGTGATATTAGGGTTACCTCAGCCTCCTCCCCATCATTCTGAGGAACGCGTTCCGTTCTCCAACGCCAGACTATCAAGTACACTGAAAGGCCGATTTTTCTCGGAAGCATCGAGGAGAGAATCCTATGACTGTCAGACAGTGGAGTGGCCTCTTGCTCGTTGGAATGTGTCTTGTGAGCGTGACTTCGTCCGCGCACCACGGCGGGTCGGTATACGATACGTCGGAGCCGGTCACACTTCGCGGTCAGGTGACGCAGTTCCGGTTTGTGTTTCCACACGTGTTGGTCTACTTCGCCGTTCAGGGGGGAGATGGGGACACCGTGGAGTGGTCGGGTGAGCTGACCACGCCGCTTCGGCTGGCGCGTGGCGTTGGTGGTGGTGGGGCTTCGAATGATGTTCGCTGGACGACCGAGACGCTTCAGCCAGGTGACTTGTTGGAGGTCACGGGTGACCCAGCTCGAAACGGGGCTCCCTCGATGCGCATTCGCAGGATCGTCGACGCGACCGGTCAGGCGCTCCTTGGCGGCAACGAAGGAGATGTGCGCACCGCGACCTCGGTTGAATCGGCTGCTCCCGAGTCGGCATCCGGTGTGGACCTAAGCGGTGTCTGGATGCGCCGCTACAACGCCTCATACCAGAACTATGCTTTTACCGAAGAGCCGCCGTCCATGACGGCTTGGGCGAGGGAGCGGTTCGAGGCGACGAAGCCGACGTTCGGCCCACGCGGCGTCGCGGTCGTCGAGACCAATGATCCGGCGTACCAGTGCCTACCACCCGGGACGCCGCGCATCTATGCTCATCCCGCCCCGTTCGAGATCGTCCATACGTCTGACCGAGTAATGCTCGCTTACGAATACCAAAACCGGGTGCGACACGTTTTCACCGATGGCCGAGAGCATCGCGAAGGCCGGCCACCCACGTGGATGGGAGAATCGATAGGACGCTGGGAAGGTGAGACCCTCATCGTCGACACACGGAACTTCAATGACCAGACTTGGCTCGATCGTCGGGGGTTGCCACACAGTGACCAGTTGCGCGTGCTAGAGCGTATCAGCCGAAGCGGCGAGAATGGGTTGACTATCGAGATTACGGTCGAGGACCCTGTGGCGTTTCCGGATCCCTGGACTGCACGGCGAGTCTTCGAGAGAGTCGACTGGCGGCTCGAGGAGAGCGTCTGCCTCGATAACGCTTCGTTCTCGGAATACGAGCGATCCTTGCTCGATTACAGCGGGGATTCCGCCTCGAGCCAATAAGACCGATCACCCTTATCCGGAGGCCTCATGCCATTCCACAAAAAACTCGTCCGAATAACACTAATAATCATGGTAGCGGTCGTTAGCGGCTGCACCGGATCCGTCTCGTCCGAATCGCTCCAGGCGCTCGCGAATGCTTCGCTGGCGCAGATCGATGGAGAGTTGCAGGTCCCGGGCCTGAGGGAGCCTGTCGAAGTAATTCGCGACGAATGGGGTGTCCCGCACATCTATGCCCGAAATGACGATGACCTCTTTTTCGCCCAGGGGTACGTCATGGCTCAAGACCGGCTTTGGCAAATGGAGATGTGGCGGCGATGGCGCGAAGGTCGTCTCGCGGAGATCTTTGGGCCAGCAGCGCTTGATTATGATCGTCGTGTCCGCTTGATGATGTTTCGTGGTCCTTTTGACGCGACTGAATGGACCAGTTATCACCCTGACGCCGAACGTTTATTCACGGCACATGCTAACGGGGTCAATGCATATATTGAGAGCAATAGAGATAATCTCCCAGTCGAATTTCAGCTGACGGGCATTGTTCCAGAACCGTGGACGGCAGAGACCATCGTTTTGCGCTGGGCATCGCTTGCAGTCCCAAGTGTTCGTGGACACGCTATTCATGAAATGCAGCTTGCATTAAATGTTGCGCGCTTGGGTGTAGAGGAAGCTAATAGGCTTGCAGCGCCTGATCCATGGGATGATTTGGTCGTTCCTGAAGGCCTGGATCTGAGCATTCTTACCGAAGAACTGCTGGAGGCTATGCGTGCAGGGGATGATGACCCATTTGTAGCTGGCAGACTTCCGCCGCTTGAGATTCTTGAGCCTTATAGTGGCTTGGTGGCATCTGACGGCGTTCGGGTGGCCCAAGTTTCTCCATTACCGATTGCGACTGAGGGTAGTAACAACTGGGTTGTGAGTCCAAACCGCTCGCCGACAGGCGTGCCAATTCTAGCCAATGACCCTCACCGACGTATTGAGATGCCGGCCCTCCGGTACTTTGTGCATCTCGTTGCTCCAGGTTGGAATGTAATTGGTGGTGGAGAGCCGCCGTTCGCTGGCGTGGACGCGGGAAATAATGAACACATCGCGTGGGGATTTACCTTTGCTGGCACCGACATGGTGGATGTGTTCGTTGAAGAGATGCACCCTGAAGACCCGAACCTCGTGCGTTGGCAGGATGGCTGGGAACCTCTCCGTATCATCGAAGAAGAAATCCCGGTCAAAGGGCAGGATCCGGAATCTGTTGTCTTGAAATTTAGTCGTCATGGGCCTGTTTTTTACGAAGATCTGAATAATCGTCGTGCCTACGCTGCTCGATCAGTCGTTCAGGAGCCAGGAACCGCCGCTTATAAGGGTAGTTTTCAGTTAGCTCAGGCTGAGAGTTGCGGAGATTTTTTTGAACGAGCAATGCATTGGTTGGTTCCAAGTCACAGCCTGATCTGTGGAGATGTTGATGGCAATATTGCTCTGCAAGTGACTGGGTTTACCCCGGATCGTAATGGCTGGAATGGGCGCTTACCGGTGCCTGGGACGGGGGAATATGAGTGGCTTGGTCCCCGAGTAGATCTTCCTAGGGAGTACAACCCGGAACGAGGATATATCGCTACCGCTAACAATAACGTTCACCCGCCTGGGTACGAAGGTAGACCAGTTTTTTATCATTCTTCAGTGGGTGTTGAGACGTCGCGGATAACTCGGCTTCATCAGGTTTTAGGTTCTACCGAGATCCCCACTCTTGACGAACATATTCAGATCCAAAAAGACACTTACTTGCTTGCAGCCGAAAGGGATATTCCTTTATTCAGCGGGTGGGTTTCAGCAGACCCCGATGTCGATTGGGCGCGAGGTTTGATAGAGAGATGGGACGCAACGCTCTCCACAGAGAGTACGGCAGGCGCACTTTATGTGCGATGGAGCGAAGAAGTCGATGAAAGAATAAGGCGCTCTGATACGTTATCGTCACAACGCCGCGTACTTACAGAGGCGGGTCTTAGGTCCGCTCTGGATCGTCTAACAGCAGAGTTTGGAGCTGACCGGGATCAGTGGCGACATGGGCGGGTGCATGCGAGCCCACTTCAGCATATGTTTGTCCCCGACTTTGATTTGCCTACGGTTGAGCGGCCAGGTGGTTTTGGCTCGCTGAATGCTACCGGGGCTAACTTCCGACGGATAATTGACTTAGCCGATTTGGATCGCTCTGTTGCTACTAATGCCCCAGGGCAATCGGCGCAGCCGGGAAGCCCCTATTACGGTAATCTCTCGGAGACCTTAGGAAACGGAGATTATTTTCCGCTTTTATATACGCGCGAGGCTATCGAGGATCGGGCAGCGCATCATCTGACGCTGCATCCAACCGGTCGTTGAAGCAACCGATCAAGGAAAAATGATGAATCTAAATGGGTTATTAAACTTACGGTGGGGCTTTCTAGCCTCAATTAGCATGGTGTCTGCTGTTCTAGCGCAGGAACAGGATAGCTCTGAGCCATGGAACTGGTCGGATGATTATGTGCACTCTGTTGTTAATCAGGTCCGAGCTGGTCGTGATCTCAATCCGTCAAGCTGGCCCGGCGCTGCGAGAGTCGCCGTTCTTTTTTCATTTGATGTAGATAATGAAACGGTTAAGGGGCTGCGCACAGGTGATCCTAGTGTCGGCACCCTTTCTGCGGGACAGTACGGTTCTCGGACTGCGCTTCCACGAGTGCTTAGGCTCCTGGAAGCAGAATCTGTGCCATCAACATTTTTCTTCCCCGCTTGGAGTTTGAAAATAGCTCCGGAACAGGCGGAAATGATTCTAGCGCCTGGCATACATGAAATTGGTGTGCATGGCTGGATTCATGAGACCAATACCGCACTGGATGGTGAGACTGAGGCACGTCTTCTCCGACAAGCTACTGACGCTATTGAGGATATCACCGGATCTCGCCCGGTTGGTTATCGAGCTCCGTCGTGGAATCACAGTCCCAACACGTTAAATATTATTCGCGAGATGGAGTTCTTGTACGAAAGTTCCTTGTTTGCTGATGATCGTCCGTACGAGCTTATGCAGAATGGCGAACCAACTGGGTTTGTAGAATTACCAGTTGATTGGATTCTAGACGATGCGCCCTTTTTCAATCCATTAGGCAATCGGTATATGAATCCTCGAGATATCCTGCAAGTTTGGATTGATGAATTCGATCGCGCCTGGGAAGAGCGGACCATGTTTCTTCTGACCATGCATCCCCATGTCATAGGGCATCGATCGAACATTGTGGCCCTTGAAGGGTTAATTCAGCACATAAAGACAAAGGAAGGAGTCTGGTTTGGCACTCTGGAGGATGCGGCCATTTGGGTGCGTGAGCAGGCCGGCCTGTGATTCCATTGATTAACCACACTTGAAGTTATGTTTGAAGGTAGCGTGAGAAAAATAACAATTGGTCTCATCGCAACGCTCCTAACCAGTTCATTGGTTTTTGGCCAGGAGCCCCAACTGCGTCGCTCAGTTGTTGGAGAAGAGCCCGTCTGGACCATAACCCACATTAATGGGGGCGTGTACAGGGCATCCACTAACAATCATGGCACTGTGTTTTTGGTAACACAGGACGGAATTGTCCTGGCGGATCCGTTGAGTCTTGAGTTTTCGATATGGCTTAAAGGGGAGTTTGAGACACGGTTTGACGTTCCTGTTAAGTATGTTGTCTACAGCCACTACCATTGGGATCATGCTTCGGGGGGAGAGGTTTTTGCAGACACTGCTCGGTTTATTGGTCATGCCAATATGCCGTCCTATCTGGAGATGCCTTCATCCTCAACTACCTTGCAACAGGTCATTGGTCAGTATCAGCCTGTAGCTGCTCTGGATGCTAACGGTAATGGCGTGATTGATCAGAGCGAAGTTCCGGATGATTTCCAGCGTTTCCCGGGGTCAACCCAAAGCCAGTTCGATGGTTTCGATGAAAACGAGGACGGTGTTTTGAGTGGTGCTGAGGTAGTTCGCGGGCCTCTGCGTTTCGTCCACCCCCCCGACATCCGTTATTCAGACGAATTCCAGATCAGCCTGGGCGGTAAGCGGGTGAGGCTGACGTGGGTAGGAGACATGAATCATTCCAGTGATACGAGCCTGATTGCTTTTCCGGATGACGACGTGATGCTCATTGTCGACTATGTGTCGCAACGGCTTCCGAATCGGGAGATGGATTACGAGCTCGGGAAATTTCCGGAATGGATGTCCGCGATCCGACTAACGGAGGAGATGGCAAAAGAGTTTCAGTTCGTTGCGACAGGACACGGACCCGTGGGTAGCTGGGAGGACGTTAGTGCGTGGCGTGAGTATCTTGAAAAGCTTCGGGATGCAGTTGCCGCAGGGATCGCTACCGGCCAGACATTGGAGGATATGCAGCGCGATATCACAATGGACGAATACAGTGAATGGGAGGGGTTCGATTGGGTTGATGAGAACGTCCTCGGGATGTACCACTTCCTGACCGACTGATGGGGAAGGGCATGCTCTTGAAAACTTTACCTATCACCGCCGTGGCTTTCGTATTCACCTCGCTTGCTCACGGTCACCACAGTGATGCGGGTCTCGACATGGAGTCCCCTGTCACCCTTGAGGGGGCCGTTACCGAGTTCAACTGGAGAAATCCCCATGTCTACTTTGGTGTAGAAACCAACGACGGGACGGAGTGGGAGGTACAGATGGGCTCGACCATCGTCCTTTCTCGTATGGGCTGGACGCGCGAGTCTTTGGCTGTCGGTGACCAGGTGACCGTTGCGGTGTACGCAGCCCGCAATGGACGCCCCTACGGCTTAATAAACGGCGTGGAGAAGGAAGGCGGTCTCGCTTTGCCAGGGTCTTTCGACAGCGCGACCGCTGAGCCCCTCTTGAACGCACCCGCTCCGACCGAGAGCGCCTCGACCCTCGACGGTGTTTGGCTGTCGGATGTCTCTAAACTCGTCAGCTACCCGGGTGGGCTCGACGGGCTCTTCAACGCGTTGTTGAATGTTACCGAGAAGGGGCGTGCTGCGCAGGCTGCTTATTCCGAGATCTCAGAACAAAATCCTGGTGCAAGTTGCATCGGCTTTCCGACCCCGACCATTATCATCCTTACGAACCTCTATCCGCTTCAGATCCAGATCAACGCGGACGAGGAGACGGTTTCGATACGAAGTGAGTTCTACGATGAGGAACGAACGGTCTATATGGACGGCCGGATGCATTCCGGAGCGGGTGAGCGTACACATTCCGGGCATTCTATCGGTTGGTGGGAGGGCGATACTCTGGTGGTGGACACTACGAACTTTGCTGATCATCGTTCGCCTTACCAGATCGGTCTCCCTTCTGGAGCCCAAAAACATGTCATCGAACGCTACACGCTGACCGATGACGGCACTCGTATTGTCGTCGAGTTTATGCTCGAGGATCCGGAGTACATCTCGGTGCCGATGACGCACAGGCGGGAGCTGATCTACTCGCCGCAGATGGAGTTGTCGACCTTCGATTGCGATCCGGAGGCGACGCGACGTTTCTTGCCACAATAGCCCTTGAAGGCCGCGGCTTGGCATAGGTTAAATCCGTCTTGGTATAGTTAGCGCCGCGAGCGTTAGGAGGAGGCGTTTGGAAAATGAATAGGGATGGATGCATGAAACGATACGTTTCAGTGATGATTCTGGGAATAGTTGGGATTGCCGTCACGGGTGGTATGGCCAATGCGCAGACGGATCAGTTGAACGATCCGGATTGGCCCGACTGGGCATACGGATTTCTGACTCCTCTCGAGGAGGGCGATCGTGTCGCTCCTCCATGTCCACCGTCAACTTCGAATCCGCGCGATTGCAGAAACCAGACGCCTTCGGAGCCGGACGATGGCATCAAACACGAATTGCCAGGCACGGATAAAACCTTTACCAGCGCCGAGGCCAATTACGGCTATGGTCCTGCGGACTGGTTTCCGGAATTCCATCCTGAGATGCCGGACATCGTTGCGCACGGTAAGGAGAGTGCGGGCATCCGTGCTTGTTCGCTATGCCACTACCCTAACGGCCAGGGAAAGATGGAAAACGCGCATGTCGCCGGGTTGCCCGCGGAGTACATCCTCCAGCAACTCGATGCGTTCGAGCGAGGTGACCGTCGCAATTCCGATGTGCGTAAGGAGAACACCAACGAGATGTCGATCATGCCCAAGGGGCTCACCGATGAGGAGAAGCAACAGATAGCCGATTACTTCTCCTCAATACCTTTCCGTCAGTGGGTCCGGGTGGTAGAAGCGGAGGAGGTGCCCCAGGTACGTCTCACCAACGGCGGATTGATGGTGCCGATTCCCGGTGCCACGATGATGCCACTGGGTAACCGCATCATCGAAGTACCGGAGCATCCGGAACGCACCGAAATCATGCGCGATCCTAGGGCTGGATTCCTGACTTACGTGCCGGTGGGTAGCCTTGCGAAAGGCGAGGAACTCGTGACCACGGGAGCTGGCAAGACAATTCAGTGCGGTATCTGTCATGGCCCCGATCAGCGCGGCGTGGCGGCGATCCCTCCGATCGCCGGAAGAACCGCGAGCTACACGATGAGACAGCTTTGGGATTTCAAGCAAGGCACGAGGATGAGCCCGCTCATGGCCCCTGTGGTGGCGAACCTCACGGCTGAGGACATGATGCATATCGTCGCCTATCTGGCTTCCCTGCCGCCCTCAGAAGAATCGTTCCCTGGGCCTTAAGACACCCTGACCGGCGGCGGCGTTTGTCCGCCGGTCACTTCTTCGCGAATCAAGCGACCGGTTTTGACCGGTGGCCGCTGTCTGTTCAAAAGATGATCTGGACTTTTATCTGGGTGCTTCTCGTTTCTGGGGGAGCTCATGTTGCACGATAAGCTTCCAATAAGCGTTTTTCGATTGTGACCGTTGATGCAAGCCATAAAGGGGTAGTTATGAATGGGATTCTTGATATTAAGCCGACGATCGGAGGGCCTCCGACGAACATGCAGATTGGATATTTTTTCATGCGCATCATGCTGGGAATGAATCTATTCTTTCATGGTTTCATGAGAATCGTGACTGGTGTGAGTGCATGGGAGATTCCGATGGCGGCGACATTCGAGGACACGTTCCTCCCGATGACGCTCGTGCACACTTTTCTTTATATGATCCCCTATATAGAGGTTGCGCTTGGTACGTTGACGCTACTTGGGCTGCAGATGCATTGGGCGTTGCTTGGGGGCATCTCTTTTTACGTGATTCTGCTGTTTGGGCACACCGTGAGACAGAATTGGGCAGGCGTCCATATCGTCATGCACTACGGGCTGTACTACTGGATCCTGCTCGTGCTACAAGGACAGAATTGGCTGGCTTTGGATAACAGAAGAACACGAGACCAGGGGTAGTCGGTAATTTGATTCGTGCTGATCCCGGCGAGCTGTGCAAGGAGTCCTCAATGGAAATCGAACGTATCAACCCGGAAGGTGTATACAAACATCCTAACTTTACGAGAATCGTTACCGTCAAGGGGCCGATGAAGCTCATATTTATCGCCGGGCAGACACCCTCCGATGAGAACTACGAACCGGTTGCCTGTGGAGATTACCGCGGCCAATACGTAAATGTGATGGAGAATCTTGAGATTCAGCTCGAGGCGGCGGGAGCTGGTTGGCAGGATATCGTTTTTCGGCGGATCTTCGTGCTCGATGTTGAAGAGTTCAAGCTCAGGACCCGCGGGGAAGACGCGCCGCAGTTTGGCGATCCTGACAACCCACCGCCGACAACACTGGTCGGTGTTACCCAGTTAGCTCATCCCGATTTTCTGATTGAGATCGATCTGTTAGCCATCACCGACGCCTGACTATCGTCGTCATTAGCCTCATTCCCAAAAACTAGAGGAGAACGCAAATGAGTCACTTTATGATAAAGAAAACTTACACTATTATTTCAGGCATCGCTCTTGTGATGTTGCTTACAGCCTGCAGCTCCCTACCCTCACTACCATTCGCTGCAACGTCCGAGCGTACCGTCATCAGTCCCGAGAACTACCCCTATTTCGGGTTTCCTTACAGTCCAGGAATTTTGGTCGGGGACACGTTGTACATATCAGGGCATCTCGGGCGTGATCCGGAGACGACCGAGCTGGTTGACGGCGGTATCCAAGCCGAAACGCGCCAGATAATGGCCAACATTCAAGGAGTGTTGAGCGCCGCAGGAATGACACTTCAGGATGTCGTCACGGTCACTGCCTTCATTACCGACATCAACGCTTTTCCACAGTTCAATGAGGTCTACCGGGAATTTTTCCCTGAAGATCCGCCCGCGCGGGCTACGGTGCAAGTCGCGGCGTTGAATGTTGGTGCTGAAGTAGAGTTGCAGATGATTGCCGTTAGACCGTAATCGGTGGTGACTCCGAGGTACCGGGGTGATCCCGACCGGAGCAAGCCCCGTAACGGGTAGAAAAGGGGGCGGTACCTTCTTGATAGAATCCGCCTACAACGACTAGAGAAGTGGAGGGTCCTCGCTGTGAGATACGCTAGGTTTCTGCTCGTCGGGCTGATCCTTTCAACTGGTGTGCTAGCACACCATTCTCCCAATCTACACTTCGATAGGAACGATATTGCGGAAGTCACTGGTGATATCACCGATGTGGCCTGGCGTAATCCTCACACCGAGATCACGGTCATCGTAGCGGGTGAGAATGGAGAGGAGATTGAGTGGCTGGTGGACACTCGGGGTGCGACTCAGTTTTTGCGCGCTGGCCTTGACCAGGAAGCGTTCCAGGTAGGCGATTCTATTCAAGTCGCGGGTTTTCGCGGCCGACGGAATCCAAACGCCATTTTCTCTACGAATATTCTGCTCAGTGACGGACGGGAACTGGTTGCCGATAACTTCGCTGAGCCCCGTTGGGCCCCGTCTCGTGCGGTAAATCTGGTATTACGCGATCAGACGCTGCCATCCGCTGCGGACCTGCCGAGCGAGGCGGAAGGCATCTTCCGTGTGTGGGGCCGTGCTCGCTCGAGCTATGGGATACAAGGTACGGGTCGATCCCTGTGGAAGGACAGCTACCCACTTACGGAGCGCGCCCGGGTCACTCAGGCGGCTTGGGATCGTGTTGCGGACAACCCTTACATCAGCTGCGGTACTGGCATGCCGGCTATCATGGATCTCACCACGCCTATGGAATTCGTTCAGGAAGGCGGGAACATCGTTTTGTACCTGGAGGAGCAGGACTCCGTGCGCCGGATCCATATGACCGATAACGAGGCGCCCGGCCAGGCTGCTGTAACGCCTATGGGTTATTCCGCTGGTCGTTGGGACGGTGAGACGTTGGTAGTGACCACAACGCATGTCGGCTGGCCGTGGTTTGATCAGAGCGGCGTGCCTCAAACAGAAGCGGTGGAGTTTGTAGAACGCTTTGCGCCCAGCGCGGACGGCCGGATTCTGACCTATGAAATCATCGTGACTGATCCGGGGACCTTCACGGAGCCGGTTTTATTGGAGAGGCATTGGGTCTGGGAGCCGACCCTGCAGAGGAGACCGTACAACTGCGTGTGGGAACGGAACGACCTCTAGCGTGACTACTGCGTGTCCCTGCAAGAGACATCAACAATGTATCGGGAGACTCAGCCATGAACGTTAACCGTGAAATCGCCGGGAGGTTCGTTGGGTTGCTCGCGGGCATCGGCATTCTGGCCAGCGGGTGGGCGCAGGCGCCTGATCCTGCTGTTCCTGCGCCGATGATCGAAAGGAACGAAGCACAAAAGGTATCCGACCACGTTTACGTGATTCTCGACAAGAACCGCAGTTTCGTTCCTAACATCGGCATCATTGTAGGTGATCGTGCTACTTTGGTGATCGATACCGGGCTCGGATTACCCAACGGCGAGATCGTGCTCGAAGAAGCGAAGAAGCTCAGCACGAATGACGAGCTTTACATCGTATCCACACATTATCACTCGGAGCACGACCTCGGCGCAGGCGCGTTCCCGGCGAATGCCACGATGATTCGTAGCCGTGATCAGCAGCAGGACCTCGATGAGTTCCGTCTCTCGCACGCCGAGCGTTTTTCGAGCATGTCGGCAACGATGGCAGGGCTCCTCGTAGGAGCAGATTACAGGCAAGCTGACGTCTACTTCGAAGATGAGTACAGCTTGGATCTCGGCGGTGTGACCGTGCAGATGTATGCCGTGGGGCCAGCCCATACGCGCGGCGACACGGTGTTTTTAGTTGAGCAAGACGGCGTGCTGTTTGCAGGAGACGTAGCGATGCGCCGCTATCCTCGACTTGCGAGCCCAACCTCCGGTGTACGGGTGTGGCTTGAGGCCCTGCAGGCTATCGCGTCGCTGCCCGTGGAGTTGGTCGTGCCGAGCCATGGCCCGATGGGAGACGCCAGCGTGATAGAAAAGAACGCTGAGTTTTTCTCTCTGCTGCAGTCACGGTCCGCGGAACTTAAGGCGCGAGGGCACTCTGGGGATGAGGTTGCGGAGTTGCTTACGGCCGAGCTTGCTCCTTCATTTTCCGACTGGGCTAGCGAGGGTATCGAGAGAATAAGTCCCGCGGCCAGAGTGGCTTTTGCCGAGACCCGTTAGCGCCCCGAGCCGTAGCGAATTAATGAGGACTTGAATCTAGAGCGTTTTTCCGATCAGCAGTGCGTTGAGTCATTCTGATAGTTTCCCAGTGAGCCAGTAGCGCCTTCTTTTCGGTGCGCCTCGGGTAACGAAATGACTCACCTTGGGCGGGCTATCGCCACAATGGTACGCGTCGGCCACCCGTTTGAACTCCAAATCTTCGACGGTGATCCGCTCGGCACGGCGGAGATGATCCAACCAGGTCAGGTCAATGAAGCTTTCCACATAGCTAAGCTCATTGTCTGTATTTCGGTATAGACCCCAGGCGCTTGCACCATTCTTCAGACGCATTCGTCGCACATCGCGCATGGCCGCTTCGAAGTCGGATCTATCTTCCGGCTCTATGGAATACTCAATGTTCACCATGACCGGTCCCTCCTGAGCCCGGTCGGGCGTCAGGCTCGGTTCGGTGGACGGTTGGGCGATGGAATGATCCACATTGGAATGGGCCGCCAGACGCCAGCGTGAAGCTATCCAGCCGGCCAGGAGGCAGAACCCGGCGGCTGTGGTGAGGGCAGTGGTGGTGCTCGTAGCCGAGGCGAGTAGGCCCCAACTCGCACTGCCCACTGCCATGCTGCCCATGAAGGTTGCAATGTAGACCGCCAGACCGCGCGCTCGAACCCAGGCCGGCAGGGATAGCTGGGCCGACACCTGCAGTGTCGAGACAACACTGATCCAGGCAGCACCCGCTAGAAACATGATGACGGTTAGCAGCGCCGGTGAGCGAATATTCGCAAGCCCCAAAAGGATGGCTGTCGCTATCAGTGTGCCGGTGCCCAGCACTGCATCGTTAGAGAACCGGCTTCTGATGCGTGCCAGCAGGAGCCCCGTGATGACGGCGCCGGCGCCCATGCCGGTAAGTAGCCAGCCGTATGTTTGGGGGCCAGCACCCATCTCCTCACGCACTATAAGCGGCAGGAATGCGAACATGCCGCTCATTGCGGTGAAAAAAGCGAAGCCCCGAATCATCACCGTCTGTAGTGCCGGGGACTGGCGTGCGAAGTTGAACCCTGATCGCAAGGCTCCGATAAACCGTTCGGAGGGTAGAGTCCCTCGTGGTTGCATGCTGCGGTATCGAAGGATGACGATAAAAATCCCCACGAAGCTCAGCGCGTTTAAGAGGAAGACGGGCCCGGGCCCGCTAGCCGCGATGAGCGCTCCCGCGATAGCGGGGCCGATCGCGCGCGTTAGGTTCATGGCGATGCTGTTCGCGGTGACCGCTGCAACGAGATCCTTTCTTGGAACGAGATCTGGAACTAGTGCAGAGAAGGCGGGCCACATCATCGCCATGCCAACGCCCAGGCCGAACGTGAACGCGATCAGGAGCCACGGCGTGATTTGTCCCGTAACCGTCAGCACGCCGAGGAGCCCTGCCATAGCCGCCATCCACAAGATTGCGAACAGCATGTAGGAGCGCCGATCGACGATGTCGGCTAGCGCGCCGGCTGGAATGGTCAGTAGAAATGCGGGAAGAACCCAGGACACCTGGACGAGAGAAACCATGAATGGATCGGGTACGAGCGTCGCCATCAGCCAGCCCGCACTCACATCCTGCATCCAGGTGCCGAGGTTCGATACGAGATTGGCCAGCCAGAGGTTCCTGAAGATCTTTATTCTGAGGGGGCTCAACGTGGACGTCGAGGACCCGGCTGGCGGAAGCCCTGCTGCTGGTTCCTTCTCGACACTGGCCATAAATGGATGATCGCACAGTGCTCATCGGCACGGCCATGTGCTTGCGGGGTGAGTAGAATCCTGCGATGGTAGAAACGGCATGTCGGAGAATGCGAAAAGGGAATTCATTCCGCTCAGCATCGCGATACTGACTGTGTCCGATACTCGAGATGAGCAAACAGACGGATCGGGTGCGCTGCTCGAGCAGCGACTGATCGATGCGGGACACTGTTTGCACGAGAAAGCTATTGTCAAAGACGACCTCTCTGCGATCAGTGGGCAAGTCTCGCGATGGCTCGCCGATGATACAGTCGAGGTCGTCATCTCTACGGGTGGCACGGGCGTGACCGGGCGGGATGGGACCCCGGAAGCCGTCGAGCCGCTACTTGAGAAGCGAATCGACGGTTTCGGCGAGCTTTTTCGAACAATATCCTACGAGGAGATCGGTACGTCGAGCCTACAATCTCGATGCTTGGCCGGCGTCGCTAATGGCACGTACGTGTTCTGCCTTCCCGGGTCGACGAACGCGTGCGCAACGGGATGGGACAGAATCATTGCATTTCAGCTCGATTATCGCACGAGACCCTGCAACTTGGCGGAGCTCTTGCCCCGGCTGAAAGAGAAGAGTTAAATATTACCTCCAGCGACCGAGGGGTGGTCGGAAACGGCCTGAGAGGCTGACCAGACGAGTCAGCTAACCCTTAGAACCTGATCCGGTTAGTACCGGCGAAGGGACGGAAATTTTCGAAGAATTCCCCACTCGCGATACGACCGGATCTCTTCACGGAGGAGATCCGCTATGACGACAGTAACTTTCGCTCGCCCACCGAGAACCCTCGTTCTGGCGGTGACTTTCATTTGCACTTGTATGGTTATGGCGTCGGGCGAGGCGCAAGAAGGGGCCTCGGCCACGGCCACGGCCTTAGAGGAGATCGTGGTTACGGCGGGCTTCCGGGAAGATGATCTCATGACGAGCCCCGGAAGCGTCACGGTTATAGATCAGGCGATTATCGACGATCGTGCGGCACAGCACCTGGAATCGGTACTGAGCACGTCACCGAATATCAGTTACTCGAGTGGCGCCTCTCGCGCCCGGTTCGTACAGATTCGCGGTGTCGGCGATCTGGAGCAGTTCGCTGATCCCAAACACTTTCCGGCCGTCGGGATAGTGGTCGATGACATCAATTTGGGTGGAACGGCCAACGCGGGCATGTTGTTCGACGTCGAACAAGTTGAGATCTCACGTGGTCCCCAGGGCACACGATTTGGAACGAGTGCTTTGGCTGGCATGGTGAACATCCGTGGAAATCGTCCGACCGAATCGTTCGAGGGATACGGCCAGGTCGGTGTGGGGGCCTATGGTGGTTTGCAGGTTGGTGGTGTCGTCAGCGGACCAATAGCCGATACGGTATCCGCGCGTTTGGCTGTGCATCAAAACAAGAGCGATGGGTATATTGATAATGTCTTTCTCGGCAAGAATGATACCAACGGCTACGATGAGACATCGGTGCGCGGGAGTATGGAGATAGCGCCGAGTGAGAGCTCCACCTACGAATTCACGGCCCTGTACTTTGATGGCCAGAATGGTTACGACGCGTACTCCCTAGACAATTCCAGAAACACATTGTCGGACCAACCCGGCCGGGACAACCAAGAGACTTTCGGATTGTCCGCACGGGGTAACTGGCAACTGCGTGAAGCAATGACTCTGCAAATGGTCGCTACCTGGCTTAATAGTGATCTTGAGTATGGGTTCGATGAGGATTGGACGTTTGTGGGAATCTGTGACGGAACGCTGTGCGACCCGGTCTTCGATTTCTACTCGAATACGGACAACTATCTCAGAGATCGCACGGAGGCGTCACTCGACGTCCGTCTGCTTGGTGATCTCCAACTCGGTCCGATGGGCAACACCGAGTACGTGTTGGGGGCGTATGTACAACAACGGGACGAGGATCTACATAGACAGTTCTACGGAGATTTTTTCAGCTTTTATGACACAGACCGGCTCGCCGTCTACGGTCAAATGGACACGGCTGTAAACGACCGCCTGGGTTTTACGTTCGGACTGCGTTACGAGGATTTCGGCGACAGCTATCGAGATACGCTGGATTTTCAGTCTGTCAGCGATGACTCTTTACAGAGCGGTGAATTGACGCTCACGTACTCGGCGGACGAAAACTCTTTGGTGTACGCAACCGTATCGCGCGGCGCCAAAGCCGGGGGTGTTAATACTGAGGCCAGCGCGAAACTGCCCTTTATGCAGCCCGTGTTCCAATCTTTCATTGGACCCAGGCTGAGCGTAGGGAGCGAGACATTGCTAAACAGAGAAGTAGGTGTGAAAGGGTCGTATCTCGACGGCCGACTCGCGCTGCGCGCTGCGATATTTCATATGCGCAGGGACAATGCCCAACTCGAGTCCTGGATGTGGGACGGTGTGAACTACCTCTGGATCGGCTTCCTAGACAACGTTGATGGGACTAACTGGGGATCTGAGGTTGAGGGTGCGTACCAGCTTTCAGATCGCGTTCAGTTATTCGGCTCTTTCGGCCGGCTGGAGGCGGATGTGGATAGCATTACTACCTACGATTTGGACGCGGCCGATTTCATCGTCAGGGAGGATATCAGCCAGGCTAAGTCACCACAGTGGCAGTACTATGTCGGAGCCGACTTAATGCTGACACCGCGATTGAACGCTCGCCTGGGATTGGAAGGGCGGGATGTAAGCCGCTTCGGCTACCACCATGAGCAGAATCTCGGCGGCTACGATCTTTTGAACGCGAGTTTGCGTTACCGAACCGGGCGGACAGAAATTCAGCTTTGGGGGCGTAATTTGACCGACAAAGACTATGCGGTGCACGGCCTGTACTTCGGTAATGATCCGCGTAAGGGTTGGATCAACGAGACTTACTATCAGTATGGTGAGCCCCGCGTCGTGGGTGTAACCGTAAAATACTCATTTTAAAGGGAAATTCGGATTCCGGAGTACCAATGCGCATAACAGCCGAGATCAGTCTATATCCGTTGCGAGAGGAGTTTTTGTCGCCGATTCAGTCGTTTATTCGAGATCTCCAGGAGTCCTCAGCGTTAGAGATCACGGTGAATCAGATGAGCACGCAACTGGTGGGTGAACTACACGATGTGAGCCAAGCGCTGGAGAAGGCGCTCGAGACGTCGTTCCGAACCGGTGGCTCCCAGGTTATGGTGGCTAAATTCCTGAATGCCGATCTACCGCTCGATGTAGCTCCTGATCTTGGTCCCGGCGCGTGAGCCTCGGTGATCGATGATCTTGCCAACGCGCTCGCGGCGCTCTCGATCGCGGAGATCGCAGCCGTCATTCTAGCGCTAGCCTATTTAGTCCTAGCCGTTCGCCAAAATATCCTCTGCTGGTTTGCGGCACTGTTCAGTTCCTGTGTCTACATAGGCGTGTTCTTCACGGCCCAGTTGTACATGGAATCCGTTCTGCAGATTTTCTACGCGGCAATGGCGATTTACGGTTGGTATGAGTGGCGCTACGGAGGTTCCGAACACGCCGGCGTGCGCATCAACGTCTGGAGTGTCCGTCAACATGCCATCGCCCTCACGGGCATTGCGGTCCTATCGTTATTGTTTGGTTGGGGTATGTCGCACACGGGAGCTGCTTTCCCCTACGCGGATTCATTCACGACGGTTGCGGCGATCGTGACCACATTCATGGTAGCCCGGAAGGTGCTGGAGAATTGGGTTTATTGGTTCGTCATCGACAGTGTTTCTGTGTATCTCTACCTGTCACGCGAGCTGTATCCCACCGCACTCCTGTTTGTTGTGTATCTCGTCTTGATCGTTGTCGGGTTCAGAACCTGGTGGCGGGAATACCAGCATGTGTGAGGCGATAATTGGACAAGAAGATCTGAGTCATTTGTCCCGTTTGCTGAAGGTGAACGCCAGTGATCTGCTGGTCGAACCGCTCTCCGGTGGACTCAGCAATCGGAGCTTTCATCTCAGTCATGGCGAAAAACAATGGGCGGTCCGCCTGCCGAAAAACATCGAAGCGAACCGATTCCAAACACTCGACACCGAATGCGAACAACAGCTGCTCGCGGTGGTCGCTCACACCGGCCTCACTCCAAAGGTCGTCCTTTATGACCCAGACACCGGAGCACTGATTACGGAATTCCTGAGGAACGCCGTGCCCTGGACGCCGGAGATGGCGAGACTTCCTGAGAACATTGAACGAATCGCCACAACACTCCGTTCGCTTCATGGGATCAGAGTGAGTCCGGACCTTCTGAGCCCGTTCTATCCGGTCCAACTGGCGGAGAAGTATCTCAATATGGCCTATCGCTCGCAGCGAATTGAGGACCGCTATCTCGCTACCGAGGAGAAGCGTTGGGAGGAAGAGCTCCGTCGACTGGCAGGCTTGTATGAGGCCCGCTTTCCCCCGAACGCAGTCTGTCACCATGACCTTGTCGCGGCCAATATCCTCGAGGATGATCAGCTCTGGCTCTTGGATTTCGAGTATGCGATGTGGGCAGATCCGGTGCTCGATCTCGCGAGTCTGTCGGCCATGAATGGTTACGATGCGACTCAGCGCAATCTCTTGAGCCAAAAGTACTTCGATGCCGAGCCGGTTCCTTTCGCTACCGAGCATTTCGATGACGTCATACGGCTCGAGCTTTTGCTGAGCTACTTTTGGGCGGTATCACGACAAAGCGTAGTCGAAGAGGCGGACGACCTGACTCGTTTTGCTGACTCCATGGCGGCGATGCTAAGGTAGCGCCGAACTGATCGCAGGACCCACCAGGCCTCGGAGCATCCCTTGATTGAAAAAGTCGCATTTCTCGGTCTTGGTGTCATGGGGTTTCCCATGGCAGGGTGGTTACGGCGTGCCGGGTTGGAAGTTACCGTCTTTAATCGAACAGCGGAGAAGGCTGAGCGCTGGTGTGAAGAGTACGGTGGGACCAATGCCGATAGCCCGGCGGCTGCAGCGACGGGGGCCGAGGTCGTCTTCAGCTGCCTTGGGGATGACCCGGATCTGCGAGCGGTGATCCTCGAGCAGGGCGTGATCGACGCCATGTCACCGGGCTCCCTATTTGTGGATCACACGACAGCATCGGCGGATATGGCTAGAGAGATCGCTGCAGCCGGCGCCACGCGCGGGGTTCATTGTCTGGATTCACCAGTGTCCGGTGGACAGGCGGGTGCAGAGGGCGGCAAGCTGACGGTGATGGTGGGCGGTGAGGCCGAGCCTTTCCAGCGGGTCGAGCCACTGATCCGCGCATACGCCAAAACCGTCCGGCTGGTTGGGCCTTGCGGTAGCGGCCAGTTGACGAAGATGGTGAATCAGATCGCTATCGCGGGTCTCGTGCAGGGTCTGGCCGAAGCATTGAATTTCGCCGCGCGAGCGGAACTCGATCCCGAGATCGTTGTGGACGTGATCTGCGGGGGGGCTGCACAGTCCTGGCAGATGGACAATCGATGGCAGACCATGGTGGCTGGTGAGTTCGATTTCGGATTTGCCGTCGAATGGATGCGAAAGGATCTCCGCATCTGTCTGGAGGAAGCTCGCCGCAATGGCTCAGAGCTGCCGGTAGCGGCGCTGGTGGATCAGTTCTATGCGGACGTTGTTCGTATGGGTGGTAAGCGTTGGGATACCTCCAGTCTCATTGCTCGGTTGAATCGTCACGACAAGAGCTAATGGAACCTGTCCTCGCTGATCTCCTGAAGCTCCTTGAGTTGGAACGGATAGAGGAAAACTATTTTCGTGGCGAGAGTCGGGACATTGGCAGTCGTCGTGTGTTCGGTGGACAGGTACTGGGCCAGGCCCTAACCGCAGCGAACTACACGGTAGAGGATCGTGAAGTTCACTCGTTGCATGCCTACTTTCTCCGCGCCGGGGACTCCAAAGCACCTATCCTGTACGAGGTTGACCGAGCCAGAGATGGCAAGAGCTTCAGCAACCGTCGCGTGGTTGCGGTCCAACACGGGCGCCCCATGTTCAACATGGCGGCCTCGTTCCAGGCGCCGGAAGAGGGCGTGCAGCACCAGGCCGAGATCCCGGACGTCTCGGGCCCCGAGGGTTTAGCGGATGTGAGTGATGTTCCGGGGGACATTCTTGAGACCTTGCCTCTGGAAATGCGTCGTTTCCTGACACGCTCGAGACCTGTCGAAATGCGTCCCGTAGACCCGATCGATCTCACAAAGCGTGCACCGAGGGATCCCGTGCGTCGAGTCTGGATCCGTACTGTGGATGAGCTGCCTGATGATCCGGATCTGCACCGGAATCTGTTGGCTTATATTTCGGACTATCAGCTGGTTGGAACGGCAACGCTGCCGCATGGCATCCGGTGGGAGGAGGGGAACGTGCAGATGGCGAGCCTTGATCATGCGATGTGGTTCCATCGCCCGTTTCGGGCCGACGAATGGCTTTTGTACGCGATAGAAAGCCCCAACGCGTCCGGAGCGCGAGGATTGGCCACGGGCCGATTCTTCAAGCCGGACGGTACCCTCGTAGCTTCAGTAGCTCAGGAAGGCTTGATTCGTATTTGGCCAGAGGACGGCGACTAGCCCCACCCAAGGTTAGCGAGGAGTGAGCTCCTTTCGGTAACGCTGGCTACGCATCACATAGTGGTCCACCGTCCACTTCATGAGTTCAATTTCTTCTTCGGTGACTTCGCGGATGCGTCGGGCTGGAGAGCCAATAATCAGCGACCGGTCCGGAAATTCTTTTCTCTCGGTTACCAGTGCTTGGGCACCGACGATACAGTATTTCCCGATCACGACATGATTGAGAAGCGTTGCACCCATTCCGATCAGAGATCCGGCGCCGATATGGCAACCGTGTGCCGTTACTGAGTGACCAATGCTGACATCCTTTTCCAGAACGAGTGGTATACCAGTATCCACATGGAACACGGATCCGTCCTGGATGTTGCAGCGGTCGCCGATGGTGATCGTGTCGTTGTCGCCGCGAAGTACAGTGCTGAACCACACACTGGCGTCTTTCCCGAGAATCACTCGGCCAATGACTGCGGCATTCGGAGCTACGAAATAGTCATTACCGACGGTCTGGACACAATCGTCGCCAAGGTCGTATAGCATGAGTCAGTCCGCCTCCCGGTCACGATTGATGCTTGTGGTGTAGTGTAATGCGTTCAGACAACGGCGAAACCGGACGCATTGTCTAAGGAGCCCCAGCATTCAGTCCACCTCTTAGATCCGCCTCACAGTCAACGACCCCAAGCGACTCATTCGGATGCTTGATCTGCAATGGCTTTAGCGGCAGCAGCGATGGCCTCGGTATCCCCGAGATATTCCGCCCGCAAAGGTTGTAGGTTGGCATCCAGCTCATAGATCCGGGGAACACCCGTGGGGATGTTGAATTCGGTGATTTCCTCCTCGGAGATGTCTTCAAGCATCATCGCGAGGGCTCTCAAGCTATTGCCGTGAGCCGCAATTAGGACGTTTCGCCCCGCTTTCAGCTGTGGCTCGATTCGTTCTTGCCAGCAGGGTCGAATCCGTTCGAGCGTGGTTTTCAACGATTCCGTTGCCGGTAGATCGCCCTCCGCGATCTCCTGGTACCGGAGGTCATTTCTGGGGTGGCGATCGTCATCCGCTTTCAGCGGTGGGGGTGGAATGTCGAAGCTGCGGCGCCAGATCTTTGTCTGGTCTGCGCCATGTTGAGCGGTTGTTTCGGCCTTATTCAACCCTTGCAGCGCACCGTAATGACGCTCGTTCAAGCGCCAGTCTCGTTCCACCGGGATCCACATGAGATCCATCTCATCGAGAATTAGCCATAGCGTACGGATCGCGCGGGTGAGCACAGATGTGTAGGCGAGATCGAAGGTGAACCCCTCGCTGCTTAGGAGTCGACCGGCAGCAAGCGCTTCCTGGACGCCTTGTTTTGTTAAGTCCACATCTGCCCAGCCGGTGAAGAGGTTCTTGAGGTTCCACTCGCTTTGGCCATGCCGAATCAGCACGAGCGTCGCTGTCTTTAGAGCATCGTTGTTCATGGTGGCCGTATTGTTGGGACATCGGTGCCGCAGATCAACAGGCTAGCACGCAATATTGGTTCGGAGTGCCTCACGTGCCAGCGTCTCTATGGAATGTGCGGTGAAGCCAGGTAGTCGTGACTCTGCATTTCCTCCAAGCGACTCCTTGTACGCTGAAATTCCAGCTGGAGCCTCTCGCCGGTATAGAGCGACGATAAGGCGGTGGCCGCAGACAGAATTAGCTTTACACGCCGATCATAGAACTCGTCCACAAGTGCGACGAACCTCCGTGCCTGGTCCTCCAGCTCTTTCGTGAGTTTCGGCACATTCGATATAACTACTGTCTGATAGCACCGGGACAGCTCGATATAATCATTTTGGCTCCGAGGACCGTCGCATATCTGGGGAAAATCGAACCAGACCACACCGTCAGCGGCGCGCCGAGCCTCGATCTTTCGACCGAGGATCTCGATATGCAGGTTCCTTTCACCCTCGTCGGGTGCGATGGCCTCAAAAAATTCCGACAGTTTTTGATCTGCTATCCCCCCCGTGGGCTCCTGATACACGTCCGCCCGTTCTAGAACGCGCAGCCGATAGTCGAGCGGGCCGCCGAGCTCCACGACGCGAGTGTGCTTTTTGATCAGCGAGATGGCGCTCAAAAACCGTTGTCGCTGCAGCCCCCCCCTATAAAGATCGTCTGGTCTCGTATTCGAGGTGGCAACGAGCGTCATGCCCCGATCGAACAGTGCGTCGAATAGATTGCTGAGAATCATCGCGTCGGCGATATCCGACACGAAGAACTCGTCAAAGCAAATAATCCGCGTCTGGCCAGCGATTCTGTCGGCCGTGAGCTCGAGCGGGTTCGGTCGAGCTCGAAATTCCGTTAGGGCGTCATGAACGCCGCCCATGAAGCGGTGAAAATGTTCGCGGACTTTGTCCTCGAAGGGTAAGCAGTCATAGAAGAGATCCATGAGGAACGTTTTGCCGCGGCCGACGCCACCCCAAAGATATACGCCGCGTGTCGGAGTGAACGCGTTGCCAGACAACCTAGCCAGATAGCGCCGCCAGCCCCGGTGGCGCGGGCCTTCATTAACCAATGCGGCATAGACGTCCTGAAGTGCTTCGATAGCGGGCATCTGGTGTGGGTCTGCGGAAATCTTTCCACTGTCCACACGGTGCCGATAGCGGGTGAGAGGCGAGGTCATTCGGCGAGCTCTGCTCGGTTCTTGAAGTGCTCCAGCGCTTCTGGATTGGCTAGCGCATCCGTGTTGGTAACGTCACGGCCGTGAACGATGTCTCGTACCGCGATCTCCACAATCTTTCCGCTTCGAGTTCTGGGTATTTCGGCTACTTGCAGGATCTTCTCGGGCACGTGCCGCGGGCTAGCACCCTCCCGAATGGTCTTTCGTAGCCGTTCCCTTAGCGCATCATTTAGTTGATGGCCGGTCTGTATGCGGAGAAATAACACGACTCTTACGTCCCCGTCCCACTCCTGGCCTACCGCTATGCCCTCGGTAACCTCCTCGAACTGTTCCACGATGCGATAAATTTCTGAAGTTCCGATTCGCACGCCTCCAGGGTTGAGTACCGTATCCGAGCGGCCGTAGATGATGACCCCATCGTGCTCGGTAAGCTCCGCGTAGTCGCCGTGACACCAGACATTTGGGAAGCGCTCGAAATAAGCTGCCCGGTATTTTGCACCGCCAGTGTCGTTCCAGAACGAGACCGGCATTGATGGGAACGGCGCCGTACACACCAGCTCCCCTTTTTGTTCTCGAACAGGCTCACCCTGATCGTTGAAGATCTCCATTTTCATTCCTAGTCCGCGACATTGAAGCTCGCCGCGATAGACGGGCAATGTTGGGTTGCCCACGGCGAAGCACGCAATGATATCCGTGCCGCCGGCGACCGAGGAAAGTTGCAGATCCTGCTTGACGTTTTTGTAGACGAAATCGTAACTCGATGGCGCCAGAGGCGAACCCGTGGACAGCACGCTCGAAAGTTTTTTGAGCTCAACGTTGCGATTGGGCCTGTAGCCCGTCTTCTCAAGCGCGCTGAGATATTTGGCACTCGTTCCAAAAACCCGGAGGCGCTCGCGTTCGGCCATTCTCCACAACACCCCGGGGTCTGGATAGAAGGGCGAGCCGTCGAATAGTACGAGTGTTGCCCCGCTCGCCAACGCCGACACCAACCAGTTCCACATCATCCAACCCGTTGTCGTGAAATAGAATACGGGGTCACCTGGCTTGATGTCGCAATGGAGCAGATGTTCTTTTTGGTGTTGGATCAGAGTCCCACCGGCGCCATGTACGATGCACTTCGGAATTCCGGTGGTACCGGACGAATACATGATGTACAGGGGGTGTGCGAACGGGAGGTATTCGTAGAGAGGCTCTGCAGCTTCCACGAGTAGATCCGTGTAGAGCTTCGCGCCCGGCAGTCGAGAAAGATCGGGGGATTCGTTTTGATAGGGCACAACAATGAGCGCCTCTAGCGTGTCGAGTCGTTTGGACACCTCAGCTGCGACTGGCAAACAATCAATCGCTTTGCCGTTGTAGAAATAGCCGTCGATCACGAACATGGCTTTGGCCCCAATCTGGCCAAAGCGATCGAGTACGCCATTCGGACCGAAGTCAGGAGAGCATGAGGACCACACCGCGCCTAGACTCGCTGTCGCGAGCATCGCAACCACGGCTTCCGGACGGTTAGGGAGGAGGCCTGCAACCCGGTCCCCAGGGCCGACACCAAAATACGCCAGTGCTTGTGAGACGCTTGCTACCTGCTGGCGCAACTGTTCCCAGCTGAGTTCGATTCTATCTCCCCGCTCTCCGTAAAAGACAATCGCCGTACCGGTGTAATCGGGGCGCATTAGGTTGTCGGCATAGTTGAGGCAAGCGCCTTCGAACCAGCGGGTGCCGAGCATCTCCTCGACTGGTGTTAGAACGCTCTCGTAAGGTTGCGTCGCGCGGATCCCGCAAAAGTCCCAGCAAGCTTCCCAGAAGGCTTCGGGCTCGCTGATGCTCCACTCATAGAGCCCTGAGTAGTTCCGTGACGCCAGTTGATCTGCGTGGGCATTCAGGAACTGTTGTAGGTTGCTCTCCGCGATACGCTGAGCCGACGGTCGCCAGATAGGATCTGTCATCAGAAATCGGAGTCGTACATGGGAACGCTGGGGAATGGTACTGTTTTTTGGGGCTGCCTGTTTGGGCGAGGGGGATCCTATGTGACGACGTGCAAAGGAACGCGCTGGCGCGGATCGGCGAAGTCAGGGACTACCGTCAGGCTGCAGTGGCCCGCTCCTGAGCCTTTCGGCTACTGGCTCCTCCTCGAGTGGGGCGAGGTCGGGCTCACCCAACCATTCGAGCATGGCTCCTCGGGTGGCTTGCACTAACGCTAGGGCTGAATCGTGCGCCATCGGGTCAATAGACGGGCATATTCGAACCGACAACGAGCCTGGCGAGCAGAACCAGGAAGCGGAGGGGAGTTTGGCCCTGGAGCCTAGGATGACAATGGGTACGACAGGGAGCTTCGTCCACGAGGCGGAACTGAACGCGCCTAGCTGAAACGGCCTCAGGCCAGGGGTGTCGTCGAACGTTCCCTCCGGAAAGAACGCGAGCGAGTCACCGCGCGCGGCGGCTTTTAAAAGGCGCCGCGCAGCCCTATTTCTGTGTGAGCTCTTCTCCCGGTCCACGAATTCCGAACCGATGCGCTTCAGTAGGAAACCAGCTAACGGGAGCCTTGCCATCTCGTGCTTGATCAGGAACGTGAAGTTCGGTGGTAGGGCTGCCGTTAGAATCATCCCGTCCAAGTAACTGGCGTGATTCGCCACCACGATGCAAGGGGAGCGGGGCAGTTGGTCGGCACCCTCCAACCTTACTGGGCTGCCGATCAGTGAGAAGAAGATTTTCCCCCCCCAGCGTGCCACCTGTCGTCGGCCGCGCCGCGCCGGCGTGAATATCAGAAGGACCAGGATTGGAATTACGCATCCCGTCAACACAATCCAGGCATAAACCCCGTATGTAATACGCGTAAACTGGCTGGTAATTCCGGTAATACTCACGATTGTGTTGAGGCGGTGGTTTTCCCGTTGCCCGAAACGGGCTCTAAGGGGGTGTTTCCCGTGATTGATGTCTCTTTATGTTAATGTTTTTAATTGTTTGGGAAGCTGCTCACGAGGATTCCCGGCTGACTCAAGCATGCTCGGCTGGTCTGTGGTGATAAGGCAGGTACCCAGCGAACATACCATCAATCAGACGTTGCTGAGCCGCCGGAGATAAAGTACTACAGCAGGATGATCCATAATCTCTTGCACGAGACGTCCGCCGATTCCGGGGCGCGCCTATCGAAGGATTCGAAGGTGGTCGTGGATCGCTTTCTCGACGCGATCTGGGCCGAACGCGGTCTGTCCGAGAACACCCTCAAGGCGTATCGCGCGGATCTGCTTGCCCTGAACCAGCGCCTGGAGGGTCGTAAGGTTGATCTGGTGCGCGTGACGCGGGCTGATCTCCTCGAATATATCTCTTGGCGCGTGGACGGTGGCGCGAAGCCCCGGTCCACAGCACGCCAGCTATCCAGCTTCCGGCGTTTTTTCCGCTATCTTCTGCGTGAAGGTGTGATTGCTGAGGACCCGACTACACAGATCGCCATGCCGAAGATCGGCCGGACGCTTCCTCAGTCATTGACTGAGGAAGAGGTTGAAGCCTTGCTCGCCGCCCCTGTGGTCTCGGATCCCCTGGGGCACAGAGATCGGGCTATGCTCGAACTCCTCTATGCCACGGGGGTACGGGTGTCGGAGCTCATCAACCTTAAGCTGTCCCAGGTCAACCTGAACCAGGGTGTGCTTCGTATCATCGGAAAGGGTGATCGGGAAAGACTCATTCCGCTCGGCGACGAGGCCCAGGACTGGGTCAAGAAATTCATCGACGGTCCGCGCGTCAAAATTTTGCTCGAACGCCAGACCGAGTACCTGTTCCCCACGGGGCGAGGCGATCGTATGACGCGCCAGGCTTTCTGGCACATTATCAAGCGCTACGCTAAGAAAGCGGGTATTGGCAAAAAACTTTCACCCCACACGGTCAGACACGCTTTCGCTACTCACTTACTCAACAACGGCGCCGATCTGCGGGTCGTGCAGCTCTTGCTGGGACACAGTGACGTTTCCACGACCCAGATTTACACTCACGTTGCCCGGGAGCGCATGAAAGAGCTGCACTCCAGGCATCATCCCCGGGGCTAGATACTCCAGGCGTGATGCTGGATCTGTTAGGATTAGTCAAAGCTCTCTGAGGGGTTTCTCGAGAGTCGAGGGTCCGGACATCCGAATGCTTCAGTCTCTTAGGGAGATTACAGTGCAAGCCAAATGGTTATTAACTCTCCTCGCTATGATGGCTACCGCTTCGTCGGGCCAGGAGAATGAGGCTCTCAGCAAAGAAGAGCTTGCTGCGACGTTGCCAGGCGTTGAGGTCCAGGACATCAACGACACACCCATCCCCGGTATGTATGAGGTGGCTGTCGGTCCCCAGGTGGCGTATGTGTCCGATGATGGTCGTTACTTCATCCAGGGCGATCTCTATGACCTGGATTCGAATCAGAACTTGACCGAGCAGCGACGCGCCCGAGCGCGCGTGGACGTCCTCGCTGAAATCGACCCGTCGACTATGATCGTTTTTAGCCCGGCTCCAGAGGATGTGAAGCACACCGTTACGGTGTTCACCGACATCGACTGCGGTTATTGCAGACAGCTGCACCGCGAGATGGACCAGGTCAATGCCCTCGGAGTCGCTGTCCAGTACGTTTCTTACCCGAGAACTGGGCCCGACACGGATTCTTGGGATAAGGCTGATCGAGTCTGGTGTGCTCCCGATCGCAACACAGCGTTCACCGAGGCTACTCTGGCCGGCAAGCTACCGGAGGAGAGCTGTGACGCAACGCCGGTTGCAGGCCATTACGATTTCGGCCATCTCGTCGGTGTTCGTGGCACCCCGACCGTGCTCACAGACGAGGGGGTTCATTTAGGTGGTTACCTGGCGCCACAAGACTTGTTTGCCCAACTTGAAGCGCTAGCCGACTGACCCGAGTAACGCAAACCTCCCGATCTTTGCTGCGGGCACTCGCCCGCCGCCTGCAGGGGTTCCAGATGGACCGAACACCACGTGCGGGCGCGATCGTCACATTCATCGCTCTAGGTCTTGGCATTGGACCGACCGGGAATTCCCAGGAGTCGGCCGATCCCGACGTCATCGTCGTCGGTGCGGGTATTTCTGGCCTGGCCGCCAGCCTGGAGGCAGCGCAAGAGGGAGTGCGCGTACAAATCGTCGACATGTGGTCCGTATTCGGAGGCCATGCGGTCATGTCCGGCGGTGGCGTAGCCATCGTTGGCTCGGATCTGCAGCTCGAGATGGGAATCGTGGATTCTCCTGAGATTGCCACTCAGGATTTCTTCGAGTGGGGTGAAGATCCCGACCCCTACTGGGTGGACTATTACGCTCAACACTCCAGGATCGAGTTGGGGCAGTGGCTAGAGTCCCTTGGTGTCCGATGGACCGGCGTCAATCCGCAATTCGGCAATAGTGTGCCTCGCTTCCATCGTACTAACGGCCGTGGTCTGGGGCTGGTCACGCCGATCTACCGACAAGTGTTGCGCTACCCGAATGTGAACTTTCGCTGGAATTTCAAGATCAGCGGATTGCTGGTGGAGGGAGGTCGCGTTGTCGGCGTTCGGGGAGAGGACTTGAGAACTGGAGAAAGCGCCGAACTGCGCGCCGGCCATGTTTTGTTGGCGACTGGTGGATTTCAGAGCAACATGGAGATGGTGCGGCGTTTTTGGCCCGCCCACCTCGCTGAGCCGAGCGATCTTCTCGTTGGCTCGGGCCTCAACTCCGAGGGCTCAGGTCACGAGCTGGCGCAGGCAGTGGGTGCCGCCTTTCATCGTATGGATCATCAGTGGAATTACCCTTGGGGTCTGCCTCACCCGCATTATCCTGGAGAGGGTCGTGCACTCGCCTCCAGAAATTCCGTATCAATTTGGATAAATGCTGACGGCGAGCGTTTCGTTAACGAGCTCGATGACACGAAGTCGACCCTCGCCGCCGTCGTGGCACAGGCGCCGTCCACCTACTGGGCTATCTTCGATGATGACGACAACGAGAATTTCTACGTTTCCGGAAGCGGCTGGGATGACTATCAGCGAATTCGCAAGGAGATCCTCGACAACCCCGAGCTGACCACGCAGGCCGCATCGCTAGCTGAGCTTGGCAGAGCGATCGACCAGGATCCCGTGAAGCTCGAAGCGACGGTCGCCAGGTTTAACGCGATGATCGACAGCGGTGTCGATGAGGATTTTGGTCGTTTCGGCGCCGAAGACGAACTTTCGCCGTTGGCCAGTATTGATCAGCCACCGTTTTACGCTATCCAATTTTTCCCAATGACTCGCAAGAGCATGGGAGGCGTGGCGGTGGATGGCGAAACTAGGGTCATTCGTGAGGACGGCAGCGTGATTCCGGGGCTCTATGCTTCGGGTGAATTGACAGGGTTCGCGGGAGTCAACGGTTCCGCTGGTCTTGAAGGCACGTTCCTCGGACCGGCTATTCTCACCGGTCGCGTAGCGGGACGAACGTTGGTTCGAGACGTCGGTGACAATCGGGAACTCGAAGCTCCGACCCCCGGTCTCCTCGCACAGGACTTTCCGTCACAGGAGTTCTCATCGCTCGATGTCGGGACCTGTAATGCTTGTCACAGCTTGTCCGAGGCCGTAAGCGAACCGCGATCCGGATACGGGCACTTTGAGCGTGTGCACAGTATCGTTCTGGATGAACAACAGAATTGTGGAGACTGCCACGCTGGGCTTGCCCCCTACAGTCCACTAAACCATGAGATCGATAGCGTCGCTCAGACGGCCAACTGCGTCCATTGTCACTTGGTGGTCGAATAAGCGCGCGTTGCGTTCAACCTCAAGGCGCGCTCGGCGGGGGGATGCGAGCTCGTGTCGCTTGCTCGAAGGCATAGGCGAGCGCGATCAAACGGGGCTCGCTGCACGCGAGTCCCGTAAACGAGACGCCGAACGGGATCGGCTCGGGCTCAAAACCCTCGGGAAACGGGGGTTCTGCGCGTGTCGCGACGCGTCCGATGGGGACGATCACGGATGGATACCCTGGCCTGGCAGCGACGTTGGAGCCTCGATTCATCGGAAAAAGTAGCGCGTCCAGGTTGTGTTCTGTGATGGCGGCGTCAATACCGTGCGCGCCCGTCAGCTCAATGTCCTTCGCGCGGTCCGCTTGATAGCGTGCGCGGTCCCTATCGAGATCGATCTCGTCGGAAATATCGAGCAATGCCTGCTCGTACTTGATGGTACCGAGGCGTACGTTTTCCCGGTTCCATTGTCGAAGCTCGGTGAGTGAGCGTACCGGTGCGGTGTTGCCTAGCGTTTCCAGCCAAGCGTTGAAATCCCGCTTCATGCCGTACTTGAAGACGATGGAGCAGTGCTCATCATTTCCGCGTGTAGTGTTTTCCCCTGCGCAGATTCCCCATCGAAATAGATTACGAGCGGGATCTGGATCGAGCACCGTGGGTAGGTTCGCTGGGTCGACGATGGTCGCACCTCGTGCTTCTAGAGCTTCTACGGCCTCTTCGAATAACTCGAGTTGAGCGGCGTCGAGTCCCCCGCGTGGGTTCGCCGCGCCTGGCACTGCGTTGGGTTCCACGAAACCCGCTCGCGGGATCCCGATGCGCGCACCACTCAGGCTGTCGGCGTCCAGATACGCGGTGTAGTCGCTGTCGGGCGGGGCCTCACATCGACTGGTGGCCGGATCGTTTGGGTCCGGCTCGGCACTCTCTAGTACTCCGAGGAGAATGGCGGCGTCGGTAACGCTTCTCGCCATCGGTCCCGCCGTGTCCTGATCCGCGGTGATCGGAATAATCCCGTAGCGGCTGATGCGCCCCAGGGTTGGTTTGATGCCGACCAACATGTTTTGGTTCGAGGGCCAAAGGATGGACCCGGATGTTTCTGTGCCCACGTTGGCTGCCCACAAGTTCGCACTGGTGCCGATGCCTGAGCTTGAGCCGCCCGGCGATAGCACCGGCATGCCGTCACCGATACCGGGACGTGGGTCGCGGCGAGGGTCGTACGGATTGAACCCATAGCCGCCGAGGGAACTGTAGTTGTCAGGCATATCGAACGGCGCTCCAGCGACCCAGTTTGCCAGCTCGGTCAGCACGGTCTTAGCGATGATGATGGCGCCGGCTTCCCGTAGCCTGATGGTAAGCGTCGCATCGTACGGGGGGGTCAGTCCCTCGAAGGCCAGAGAACCGCCCGTGGTGGGCATGTTCGTCGTATGAATATTGTCTTTCAATGCGATGGGTATGCCGTGGAGCGGGCCACGGACCCGACCCTGCGCGCGTTCTCGGTCTAGCAGTTCGGCTTCCGCCATTGCGTTAGGATTTACGCTGATGGTGGCATTTAGTTGGTTTTCGTAGAGTGCGATGCGCGTCAAGTACCGCTGCACGAGATCTTGCGCCGACAGGCGCCCCTCGTTCATCGCGTTCTGCATGTCCGGGATACTTGCTTCTACGATGGAGAAGGGCTCGTCGACCTCTGGCTCAATGGGGGTGTCCATGTCGCAGCCAGCGATCACGAAGAGGATCGCGGTCATCACATAAGAGGGGCGCGCTGTGGCCATCGTTTCCTCCCCGTTAGCTCAGTGTGTCATGGAGTAAATGACGTAGTTAACACCGAATCGATATGCGAGTGCCGTCAGGGGTTCCGGATAATAGGCATCGTCCGCATGCTCCCACGCGTCGCCGAGATCCATATTGAAGTTGATGGCGACTAGCAGCCTTCCGTCGTCATCGTAAACTCCACGCCAGTGTGCCGGCACGCCCTGGGGGTGCTCCCAGGTCACACCACGCCAGATAGCTTGCTGTCCCGGAATCTGCACGCGCTGATCCACGTCGTAGAGCACGTGGAAGATCTCGTCGTGCTCCGGAATGTCGACGATGGGTCGATCCCAGAAGACCTTCTTCAAGGACTCGGCAAACTGCGTCCATTCGCGCGGGCCGTGGAAGTCATCGACGATCAGAAAACCGCCTCGCAGGAGGTATTCCCTCAGTCTTGCGGCCTCGTCGTCGCTCAGCCGCCAGAAACCGACTTTGACTGCGTAGATCGCTGGATAATCGAAGAGCCGATCATCGATTAGAGACACCTGACGGTTGTCGGTAGCGGCGTCGATTCGGGTGAATCTTCGCACGCCATCTATGAAATGCACCTCCGCTTCTGGCCAATCCCGCAGCCAAGGTTCGCCACGCCCTATGCCGAAACGTTCGCCGTGATAGCCAAAAGCAACACGAGCGAAATGAAATTCGGAGTCCATTAACTCCAGTGCGGGGCGATCCTGCGCCGCCCCCGAGCTGGCGAGCAGGAGAGTCCAGCCGAGGAAGAGAAAAGTACGTTTACCGTTCACTATCATTCGAAATGTCACTCTTGAAGGCTTTCACGACCGTGCGCTGATGGCCTTCCCGACAGACGAAATTCCCGGTGGCTAGTTATAGCTATGATAGCCTCTGAACGGGACCCCTGTGGAGAGAAGTCATGCTGTATAGAAGAAAAATGATCATTTCGAGGCGGTTTTTAGGACCGCTAATTTGCCTGCTTATTTCGGCGCTTTTGCCGATGATCTCTTCGGCCGCTGATCCGGTGGTTCGGGAGTACATGATCGATGAACGTGGCGAATTGCGGGCCTTTTCGCGCGCAGTGACCACTGAAGGAGGGAGAACAGTCTGGCTGGCTGGTCAAACGGCAACCATCGATTCCAGCGGTAACTCCTTGGTTGGCGATTTCGAGGCTCAGACTCGGGAGATCTTTCGTATTCTTGGCGAGCGTCTGCGGCAGTTTGATGGCACGTTGTCGGATATCGTTACCATGACCGTTTACATTAATGATGTGCGTAATGGAGACACTTTTGTTGAGATAAGGAAAGAGCAGTTTGAGGAGGGAAGGTACCCTTCTAGCGCCCTAATCACAGTAGTGGGGTTTGCTCGCCCTGAGATTATGATTGAGATCAAAGCTACCGCTGTTGTAGAGGTGGATTAAAGGCGAGGGTTCTATCAGGTTCGTTCGCTGGGTTTATCTGGCAAGTAGTAGAATGATCTGACTTCATTCGGAGAGATCATGAAAAAAGACTGTGGCTGGAAGCGTCCCTCTTATGTCTTGCTGTTGCTAGTGCATGCCAGCTGCACATTATTTGTATTGCCTGCAATAGCGCAGGACGAAAGAGGGCCTCGAGTTCAGCCAGATACAGAGATGTCCCTTTATGCACCGGAGCAACATGAGCTTTACGATGGGCGGTTCATCATTACGGGACAGAAAATTTATCAGGTAGGAACTCTGAATGATGAATCCCCTTGGGATCATATGGGCGATGACGCCACTAATCTGCGTTCGGTCGAGGGCAGTATTTTTCTGGATGTTAACGAGATAGACAATACAGGCGTATTCCGGGCAGAACTTGAGTTACCCGAGGGCACGTATATTGTTGAGTTAGACCGTTTCTTTGAGTTCTCTCCCTGCCAAAATGGGGGAATTGCAGCATATCTATTTGAGCACGGAAATTCTGGATGCGGCGATTCTAATTGGCCAAAGAGTCTTCTGTTTGTGGCGGGTTGGGGTTACGGAAAGGCTACTTTGAACGATGAGTTGTTGTACGAAGATTATCAGCTGCACTTTATGGTGACGCAGGGTATGCGAGATAGAGATACTTTAGAGGTTCTACTGGAGCCGCGTTCTGGAGAAGCGGGCGCTATTAATCCTGCGGCTCAACAACTTGATTTTTATATTCGGAGCCCCGAGCCTAACGAACAGAATCATCCCGGTCGGGAGGTTTTCGATCATTTCTTTGCCATGGAAGTGACCTGGCATTAAGCAACCCGGGGCCTCGGCATGAAAAAAAATATTTTCATCCTACTTGGTATTTTTTTGGTGACTCCTTCAAGCATTGCGCATCATGCTTTTTCGGGAGTTTTTGACATGAACGATCTGACCGAATTAGAAGGTGAGATCACACGTCTGATGTGGCGTAACCCCCACGTGCAGTTCACAATTCGAGGTGCTAATGGGGAGTTGTGGGACATTGAAACCAACTCCGTAAGCATCCTCAGCCGCATGGACGTGAGCGCGGAGCTCCTCGCAGAGGGTGATCGGATCACGGTCGCCGGATACCCTGCCCGGAGTGGCGCCAACGCAATGTGGATCAACCATGTTCTTCTCTCAGACGGGCGAGAGCTCGTCACGCGCCCCGGCGTTGAACCCCATTGGGCGAGCGAGCATCTAGGCGTGTCGGAGACCTGGTTAGCCGGCGGTTTCGAAGGCGGGGCGGAGCAGGGGATCTTCCGCGTCTGGAGTACGCGTTTCAACGGCCCCGGTCGTTACATGGGTCTACCCGAGTATCCGCTGACCGCCTCTGCGTCAGCCGCCCGGTCGGCGTTCGACCCGCTTGCAGACGATCCCATCGGCGACTGCACGCCAAAAGGCATACCGTGGATTATGCAGCAACCCTATCCCGTCGCCTTTTCTCGGAGTGATGAAGACATCCTGTTCCACATTGAGGAGTACGACCTCGTTCGTACCATCCACATGGATCCGGATGCCGTGGATGAAAATGCCCCCCCGAGGCTTCTGGGGCACTCCGTGGGTCGGTGGGACGGAGACGATCTGGTGGTGCATACACACTCGGTCGATTGGTATCACTTCAACTCGAGCGGAATTCCCCAGAGCGCCGAGGCGCAGTTCGAAGAACGGTTCTCCTTGAGCGACGGCGGGGCTAATCTTGATTACACGGTGATCGTCACCGATCCGCAGACGTTCACAGAGCCAGTGACCATGAAAAAACAATGGGTCTGGCGGCCGGGCGAAACAGTCAAGCCCTACGAGTGCACAAACTATTGACGGATGATTTTCTCGTGATGATCCGCGTCCTCGTCCTCGTCACTTCCGTAATGCTGTTGTCATTACCGATTGTGACGATCGCCCACCACAGCGTTGCCGCGAATTTCGATGAGAGCGTATTGACGGAGTTGGCAGGGGACATTGTGCGTGTCTTCTGGCGCAATCCTCACGTGGGGTTCACGATAAGAGTCACGGGCGCAAATGGCCTGGAAGAGTTTTGGGACGTGGAAAGTACTTCCGTCAGCACGTTGCGTCGAATGGATATCACTCAGACGCTGGTGTCAGTCGGCCAGACCGTTCGCGTAGCGGGTAACCCATCCCGGCGAGGTGATCGACTGATATTTGTGAATAATCTGCTGTTGCCCGATGGACGGGAGGTGGTGATGACCGCGGGGGGCTCGCCTAGATGGGCTACGGACACCCTCGGCATGTCCGGGCCAGGATTCGAGCCGGTTAGAGACGTTGACGACGATCAGGGAATTTTCCGGGTCTGGAACTCGCCTTTCGAGTCGTCCATGTTATTTCCGGAGACACTGGATCCGTCGACGCGACTCCAAAACTACCCGTTGACGGAGGCGTCGAGAGCGGCTCTCGCTGGTTGGGATCAGGAAGCAGACAGCCCCATTCGCGACTGCCAGCCGAAAGGGATGCCCATCATCATGGAGCAACCTTTTCCAATGGAATTTGTGGATCAGGGTGAACAGATACTGCTACGAATAGAGGAGTATGACCTTGTTCGTACGATCCATATGGATGCCGGTACGCTCAGCGATCCAGTGCGTGGGGCGTTAGGTTTTTCAACGGGCCAATGGGATGGGAATACGCTGGTTGTGACGACCATCCAAATAGACTGGCAGTATTTCAATACTGTGGGCATACCTCTCAGTGAAGAGGCTATTGTTGTCGAGGAATTTACACCCACCGAGGGTGGTGGTCGCCTCAATTACACGATGACTGTTTCCAATCCAGGTTATTTTACCGAGCCTGTAGAACTCACAAAGTATTTTCACTGGGTACCGAATGTCGAGGTTGGGCGTTACGACTGTGCGATCACCGAAGGCGGGTCGTCGAGCTAAATTGCCTTACCCGTGAGTGCCACAAGCTTGGCGCTAAAACGCGACCTGATCGGCACCCTTGAGACTCAGGATCTTACGGGCCTCGTCAGGGGTGGCAATCTCGAGCCCCAACTCCTCGAGGATTCCGCGGACGATCGTCACTTGTTGAGCGTTAGACTCCGCGAGCTTTCCGGGTCCGGCCCATAGCGAGTCCTCCAGGCCTACCCGAACGTTCGATCCTAGGCTGGCGCCCTGGCGCGCGATATCCATTTGATTGCGCCCGGCACCGAGGACAGACCATTGGTAGGCGTCGCCGAGCAGCCGATTGGCCGTGCGCCGCATGTGCTCTAGGTCATCAGGGTGCGCGCCGATACCTCCGAGTATGCCCATAACGCTTTGTACGAACAGTGGCGGTTGGACCAAACCACGATCGAGAAAGTGTGCGAGGTTATAAACGTGGGAAATGTCGTAGCATTCGAACTCGAAACGAGTGCCGTTCTCTCGGCACGAGCTCAAGATGTACTCGATATCCGCGAATGTGTTCTTGAAGACCAGGTCTCGCGAGTTTTCGAGGTGAGCTTGCTCCCACTCGTACTTGAACTCCTTGAAGCGGTTCAACATAGGGTAAAGACCGAAGTTCATCGAACCCATATTTAGCGATGCAACCTCGGGTTTTAGCTGCAGAGCTGGTTGCAGCCTCTCCTCGATCGTCATGCTCGGGGCGCCGCCACTTGTGAGGTTGATGACGGCATCGGCGTTGTTCTTGATGGTCGGGAGAAATTGGCGAAACACATCTGGGTTCTGAGTGGGGCGGCCATCCTCGGGATCCCTGGCATGAAGGTGCAAGATAGCCGCACCGGCTTCGGCCGCCGCGATGCCTGCGTCGGCGATCTCCTCCGGTGTTACCGGCAGGTATTGGGACATTGAGGGTGTATGGATCGAGCCCGTGGGTGCACAGGTGATGATGACTTTTCGCTGGGCAGACATATCGATTCCTTTATCCTGCAAATCTGGGCTCTGGGATACCGTGGATTCCAAGCCCGGTAACGCGAAACAATGATCCCGCGCCGAACTGGGGTTTTGCATCGACGCGAAAGCGCTCGTGAACAGCGGGATGCTTCACCCTCGCCATCGATGTCACGTAGATCTCGTCGAGATTATTGCCGCCGAACATGACCGAGGTGATGTTGGATACAGGCATACTGATTTTGCGTTCCACGGCTCCTTCTGGGTCGTAGCGCACGAGGTCGCCTGAGATGAGCTCCGCGTTCCAGAGACATCCTTCAGCATCGACAGTGGAGCCGTCGGGAACACCGGAAACATCCTTTGTGCTAGCGAACACGCGCTTGTTAGATACCTTACCCGTCTCAATATCGTAATCGTAAGCCCAGAACTCATCGACGAAGGTGTCTGCTACGAAGAAGGTCTTGTCATCCGGGCTCCAGCACGGTCCATTCGTGCAGATGATCCCGTCCTCGATGCGGGTTACGTTGAAGTTAGGATCTAGCTGCCAGAGTCCGCAGATCGCGAGTTCTTCCTTGTCATCCATGCCGCCAGCAACGAACCGTCCACGCCGGTCCACCTTACCGTCATTCAGGCGTGATCGCGGTTGATCTGCCTCGATCAAGGTGATGAGTTCGAGGTCCTCGTTATCAGGGTTGAAGAGATAAAAGCCGTCGCTAAGCGCAAGAACTAGCTTCCCGTTTTTTCGAACGGCAAGCGCCCCGACGTCATGGTCTAGAGACCAGTTGGATACACTATTCGTCCTGGGGTCGAGGCGCCAGATGGAGGGGTTGCCGACTCGGCGGCCGGTGCCGTCTAACCACCAGAGAACGCCGGTGTCCACATCCCAGACGGGACCCTCGCCTAGATGGTTTTCGCATTGGAGGACACATTCGATGCGATATCCCATTCGCTGTCCTTGTTGTCGTTGCAGGAATGCCGCGATTTTCGCGTCGACATTATGCGTCACCAATTCATGTAGAATCCAACGCCTTCGCTAGAGTACGGAGGTGCACTGGAGTGCGTAGACTGTTCACAGCGCTATGGATCTTTTTCGTCGCTGTAGGCGCAGTTCACGCGCAAGATGATGAGCGGCTAGACGTCCTCTTCATTGCCATTGACGACCTTAACGATTGGGTAGGTGTTCTCGGTGGACACCCACAGGCGAAGACGCCCAATATCGACGCACTTGCCGAGCGCGGAATTTTGTTCACGAATGCGCACTCGGTGGCTGCGTTGTGTAACCCTTCTCGCACCGCCCTGATGCTCGGGTTGCGCCCATCCACTACGGGCATCTATGGCAATAACCCCAGTTGGATGGATGTGGAGGGGCTCGCAGAGCTCCCGACTCTACCCAGATTTCTCCGCGAGCGAGGCTACCGGACCTATGGCGCTGGGAAGATCTTCCACGCCGCCACTTTCCGTGAGCCTCTTTTTTCCGGGTACAACGATCCGGCAGCTTGGGATGCGTTTTATCCGTCCCTAGCACGCCAACTCCCTGATGAGGTGGGTCCGCCGGAACGACCGGCCAATGGCAATCCGATTGATTACCGTTTTGACTGGGGATCGGTCGTGGTTGATGACCGAGCCATGGGGGATGGACAGGTTGCCGCGGCCGCGGAGCGGCGGATTCTGGCCGACGGCAATGGGCCTCGATTCGTCGCCGTCGGAATCTATCGGCCCCACCTACCATGGTACGTCCCGCAGAAGTATCTCGATATGCATCCGCTGGATCAGATCGAGCTTCCCGCTGTGCTCGAGAGCGACCTCGACGACGTTCCTCTGATAGGGCAGCAGTTCCAACAGAACTCCTTTTTGCCGCCTATGGACCTGCACCGTTGGGTCGTCGCCGCGGACACTTGGCGAGACGGAGTTCAGGCCTATCTTGCGAGTGTCAGTTTCGCGGACGCCATGGTGGGACGGGTACTCGATGCCCTAGAGCGAAGTGGGCGGGCGGACCGGACCATCATCATCCTCTGGTCGGATCATGGTTGGCACCTAGGTGAGAAGCTCCGTTGGCGTAAAACGACACTCTGGGAGGAATCCACACGAGTCCCTCTCATCGTTGTTGCTCCGGACGTGACGACGCCCGGTAGCCGAAGCGCCCGGACGGTGTCCTTAATCGACCTCTTCCCGACACTCACCGAGTTGCTTGGAATCGAGGCGCCGAGTTACCTGGAAGGTACGAGCCTGGTCCCGTTACTGGAAGATCCAGATGCACCCTGGAATTACCCGGCCATCTCGACTTTCGGGTTTGGGAATCACGCGGTGAGGACCGAGCAATTTCGCTACATTCGCTATTCCGACGGCAGCGAGGAGCTTTACGACCACGAGACGGACCCCAACGAGTGGACCAATCTCGCGGCTGATCTGACCTATGCGGGCGTCAAGGCCGAACTCGGTGAGTTGTTGCCTAGAGAGAACGCACCAGACGCTTACTACCGATGATCCTTTACAGGCTGATCACGATTTTGCCCATGTGGGCACCGCTCTCCATATAGGCGTAAGCTGCTGGCGCTTCCTCGAACGGGAACACGCGATCGATGACAGGCCGCAGCTGATGCTCGGTGAGAAACGCGTTCATGGCCTGAAAATCTTCCCGGGTGCCCACATTGATATTCGTCACTGAGGAACCCCTGGGTAGGCGTCCGAGCGGCAGTGTATCTGCATCCCCTGAGAGGCTGCCGATGATGGCGATGTGGCCATCGAATGCGAGTGCTTCGATGGCTCGATGCAGCGTCTCTTGTCCGACGACGTCCAATACGTGATCCACGCCACTACCACCGGTCAGTTCGAGCACTTCCTGTTGCCACTCGGGGTTGGTTCGGTAGTTCACCGTGCCCACGGCGCCCAGGGATCGTGCCTGCTCTAGTTTCGCGTCACTTGAGCTCGTGATGATCGGGTTTGCACCAGCCGCTGCGGCCAGTTGTAGGCCGAAGATCGACACGCCGCCCGTTCCTTCCAAGAGCACCGTTTCACCGGTTTTCAGTCCGCCTTCGACAAACAACGACCGCCAGGCGGTCAAGGCTGCGCAGGGGAGCGTCGCCGCTTCCTCGAAGCTCAGGTAGTCGGGAACGGCAACGAGCCCGACCTCGGCGCTCACGATCATTTCCGCGAGCATGCCGTCGACGCTGCCGCCCCCGCGGGCGCTCGCAATGGCTTCTGCGGTTCGTCGCCCGCCCGAGAAATCTTTGAAGAACGTGCCTGCGACCCGATCCCCGACGTTGAATTGTGTGACGTTGGAACCAATTGCAATGACTTCGCCGGCGCCATCTGAGGTCGGTACGAGTCCCCTCGATGTGTCTCTGCCCTTAACGTAGACGTCTCTGCGATTGAGTGAAACCGCACGCACCCTCACCAGAACTTCATTAGCACCCGGGGTGGGTTGAGCGACTTCCCGGACCGTGAGTTCGAGACCGTTCGCGCCGGGCTCGAGCTGGTATTGGTTCATGGTTTGGGCGTCGGCTGTTGGAACGGCCGTCATGGCTCCTGCCAGCAGGCTCACGACTACCAGTGTTCGCGCCAGATAGAGTTCTTGCATCCTTAGGCTCCGCGATGAGGTGGGTTTGACTCGATGTTATCACGCGTCGGGCTGGAGGGGTTTTCCGGAATACGGGGAGGATTGTTGAACGGGATTAAGGCAAAAAGGAGGTTTTTGGATGACCATGCTGTTTAGACTGACAGCATATTCGATCGATGAAGATATCCTGGAAATTCTTCGTTCCGAGCCGAGATTCCCATCCAAAAATAAAGTGCAGAGCTCCAAACGCCTAAGCTTGCGCCCCGCCCGTTGGTGGGCAATGTTGGCGCACTGTAATTTTGCGAGATGATCAGCGGCTGAACAGGTAGACCGCGCCTGTATCGAAGCCGGAATTATCAGCTTGGTCCCCCCCGATAGCTACGGCCGTACTGTCTTCGTATTGAGCTCCGATTGCGATGAGGGACCCATCCCGGTTCAGGCTGAGGGAGCTGCCGAACTCGTCAAAGGCCTCGGTATTCGATCCCTTCATGTAGGCGGTCTGAGCCCACGTGTCCCCAGATCGGGCAAACAAATAAACCGCGCCCGCCTCGGTCGCGCTATCGTTGCCTTGCTCGCCGTCGATTCCTCGAGCCGAGCTGTCTTCGAGCTGTGCGCCCACAGCGAGGATGTCGCCGCTGCCACTCAGCGCCAAGCGGGAGCCGAACCAGTCGTTTGCTCCAGTGTTTGAAGCCTTGATGTAGGCTTGTTGTGTCCAACGTCCGTTTGCGTATACGTAGGCATAGACAGCCCCCGTAGAGGTATCGCTGTCCCGATCGGGCTCTGGGAATTCGTTGATTCCGGTTGTCATGCCGTCTTCATCCAACGCCGTGGCGACTAGGGTATTACCGTCATCACTGATCGCGACGGATACGCCGAGTGAGTCCGAACGCTCGGCATTGGAAGCTTTCAGGTAAGCGGTTTGGTGCCAGCCCTCAGTGTTGTAGTCGAAGACGTAAACGGCGCCGGCGCCGTCGAGGTCATCATCTTGCTGCTCGTTGTTTGCGGCCAGGGAGCCACCCTCATCGTAGCTGCCGACCGCGAGCCTGCGACCGTCCGCCGTAAGGGAGAGTGCGTAACCGAAGTAATCGCCTTCTCCAGGATTGGAAGGTTTTATATACGATGTCTGACTCCAGTTCTCACCATCACGCCGGAAGATGTATACGGCTCCTGCAGAGCGCGTAGAGTTATCAGTCTGGTCGCCGTTTATGCCTGGTGAGCCGCTATCCTCCGTGATTGACGAAACCGCGAGTACGTTACCGTTGTCGCTCAATGTCATGGCGGTGCCGAATTGATCCCCGTCACCGAAGGCCTCGCCCTGTGAAATTTCGCCGGTGTTCGAGGCCTTGATATAGGCTTGTTGATTCCACTCGTTGCCGGTGCGTGTGAAGATGTAGACGGCGCCGGCTTGGGGGATCGAGTCGTCGTTCTGATCCGCGCCGACCCCGGTGTCCCCGCTGGCCTCGAAATGGGCGGACACTGCAAGCGTCTCGCCGTCCGCGCTCAGGGTTGTTATGAACCCGAAGTTATCGGCAATTCCTGGGTTGGAGGCTTTCAGATAAGCCTGCTGTTCCCAGCTCTCGCCGACGCGGGTGAAAATGTAAACGGCGCCCGCACCGTACATAGCGTCATCGCTTTGATCGCCACCAGCGCCGGTAGCTCCGCTACTCTCGAAGGGCGCTCCCACCGCGAGTGTGAGGCCATCCTTGCTCAGCGATACAGCATCTCCGGATAGCGTACCACCGGCCCCGAAGTTGTCCCCATCCCCGGTGTTGGAGGCCTTGAGATACGTGATCTCTTGGAGTTGGACTGGAGAGCCCCCCGGTGTGTTGACTGCTGCCTGCGCCAAGCTAGTGTCGAGTTCCTGCGCTGGCTGCGGGCCTGTCTCATCGGTGCCGTTTGTGCAGGCTGCACCGAGGATGATTGCCGTGAGTCCAACGGAAAACCGAAAAAAGCTATTCTTATTATTCATTGTCGGTATGCACTGGTTTCTGAGAAATCTCTCGTTCGATAGAGTTCCGTCCCGCTGTCGGTCGAAATGACCTGCGCTCTTTCAGTGAGATTGATATAGGGTGCGCCGCTTTTCAGTCGGCGTCCGGTTAGCGTCACCCTGTCGCCGGGCTTCAATATCTCGCGCGTCCACCCGAATTCGGTGTGCATTCGGTTTGGATTACCGAACTCAGCATGCCACCGCACGGTATTGCTGCGCTCGTCTGCGACATCGAGGATGAGTCTCGAGTGCGGGTTCATGAATTGTAGTGCGATGACGGTTCCAGATACCGTTATGACTTCGTCCTTGTATCTGCCTGCATCACCGTGGTGGGCGAACGACAGAGAGACCGCTGACAGACTCACTCCGAGCGCACACAGCCAAAAACGAAGGGTTTTCGTTAGGGCCATCAATTTCACTTTGACTCCATAACTGAGCAGTTGGCTCTGATTATAAGGGGATGGGGAGTGTCGGTCAGTCCTGCAATAGGAGAAGATCGCAATCCTGGAACGCACTCGATACACTTACAGTCACTGGCCCGAGTGAGCGATAGCCTGAAAGTCAGCAGTCGCGGGCGGGTCGAGATCCCCAACACAATCCGAAAACAATTCAAGGGGGGGCTAATGAGAATAACAATTCTTTCACTCGCGTCGATGTTTCTTTTGAACGCCCAAGTCGCCTCGGCACAACATTCCGTGGAAGCGCTGAATGATCTGCCGAATCCCTATGAGCGTGTCTATCCCTGGGCGCAGATGCCCGAAGGACTTCCTTGGGCTCAGACCATTGGTGTAGAGCAGGGGCCCGACGGCAACATCTATGCGTTGCACCGTTGCTTTGAGACTAATTGCGTCGATCGAGACGAGCCGCCGATTCTCGTATTCACCTCTTCGGGTGAATTCGTCAGGAGTTGGGGCGAGGGGATGTTCGTTAGGCCTCACGGCTTTCATATCGATTTCCAAGGCAACGTTTGGACAACGGACGATCGTGCCCACGTGGTGTATAAATTCAGTTCTCAGGGTGAACTTTTGATGACTTTGGGTGCAGCGGGTGTCCGCGGCGATGGACCGAATGAATTCGATCAGCCTACCGACATCTTGGTGGCCCCCGATGGGAACCTGTTCGTCACCAATGGCCATGGGATGGGAGCCGACCGCGTCATGAAGTTGACCAGTGACGGTGACTTCATCAAGGCGTGGGGGTCATCCGGTAGCGGTCCAGGCCAGTTCAACATTCCGCACGCTCTCGCCTTGGATTCCCAGGGGCGGCTCTTTGTCGGTGATCGCAACAACGCACGTGTGCAGATCTTCGATCAAGAAGGTAATTTTATCGATCAGTGGTCCCAGTTTGGGCGCCCCAGCGGGCTTGCCATCACGCCAGACGACATGCTCTATGTGGCTGACAATGAGTCTTACGGTCCGCTCAATCCGGGCGTCAAGAAAGGTATCCGGGTCGGGAGCGCGAAGGACGGAACTCTCCACTATTTCATCGAGGACCTGGAGGCGACTAGCCTTGAAGCTGCCGGTGCCGAGGGCGTTGGTGTGGACGCCGAAGGCAATGTCTACGGTGCGGTAGTCAGACGGATGATGCTGGAGAAGCACGAAAGACAGTAGAATCGGCAGATAATCACAAAGTACGGCCAGCTAATGACCGATTCCCCGGAGGGACCGGACCCTAAAGATTCCGGGCATGAGTCACCCAGTTTCTCCCGACGAAACTTCGTGACGGCGGCCTCGGCTGCCGCCGTAGGCGGGCTTGTCAAGCCGCCGGCGTCGGCTCAGGGTGTCGATGAGGCGCTTAATTTCACAGACGTGCAGACACTCGCGCGTCGGCTTCGGGCTCGGGAGTTGTCCGTGCTCGAGGTCATGGAGACCTTTCTCGGGCAGATCGAGCGGGTCGATTCACAGGTTAATGCCATCCCGACTTTGCGCCCGCGCAGCGAGCTCCTGAACGAGGCTCGGCAGGCAGACCGCGCGCTAGCGCGTGGTGATGAGGCCGGTGCTCTTTTCGGTCTTCCGTTGGCGGTCAAGGACCTTTCGTTGACGAGGGGTCTGCGGACGACATTCGGCTCGCGCATTTATCAGGATTTCATCCCCGATTCAGACGAGCTGTACGTCGAGCGCTTCAGGCAGGCAGGCGCCATCATTATTGGCAAGACGAATACACCGGAGTTCGGTGCTGGTTCGCAGACTTTCAACGATGTTTTCGGTGCGACCCGCAATCCCTATGACTTGTCGAAGACTTGTGGTGGCAGCAGTGGCGGTGCGGCCGCGGCACTCGCGTGCGGGATGGTGCCTCTAGCCGATGGCACCGATCTGGGTGGTTCCCTGAGGAATCCGGCGAGCTTCTGCAACATCGTGGGTTTTCGGCCTTCTCCCGGTCGGGTGCCGAAACTTGCTGCGAACGCGTGGAGCATGCTGTCGGTTCATGGGCCCATGGCCCGCACTGTCTCGGACCTTGCCTTTTTGCTCTCCGTCATGGCGGGTCCTGATCGACGAGATCCAATTTCGCTGGATGAGCCCGGCTCGACGTTTCTACGTCCGTTGGATCGGACGTTCAGGGGTACGCGGATCGCCTGGAGCGAGAACTTGGGCCGTTATCCGGTTGACCCGGCTGTAAACCGTGTGTGCAACACCTCACGACGGATCTTTGAGGAGCTGGGTTGCGATATAGATGAGGGGACGCCAGATTTCTCAGGAGCCGACGAGATTTTCCAGGCACTACGAGCCTGGGGTTTTGCCCAGGGTAGGCGGGACGATCTCGCCGCGCACCGCGACTTGATGAAAGACACTGTAATTTGGAATACCGAGCTTGGACTCGATCTGACGGCGAGGGAAATCGCGGAAGCGCAAGTTGCAAGGACCGCATTGTTCAGACGAGTGACGACGTTCCTGGAGGAATACGAGTTCCTCATGCTTCCTGTGTCCCAGGTGCCGCCGTTTTCGGTGGAGGTCGAATGGCCCACAGAGATTGATGGGGTGCAGATGGAAACCTATATCGACTGGATGGCGACGTGCTATGCGATTACCTGCACCGGTCTTCCTGCGATCTCGGTACCCTGCGGGTTTACACAGGATGGTTTGCCCATTGGTTTGCAGATTGTTGGGCGCCGGCATTGCGATTTCGAGGTACTGCAGATCGCCCACGCGTTTGAGCAAGCGACACAATACTCTCGACTGCGCCCGCCTATCTCCGGATAGCCCTAGTTTTCTTTCTGACCTTTTTTGAAGGGGATGATGATGACGTTCGGGAAAGTTGGCTATTGCGCGGTCGTGATCCTTGTTGCGTGCACAGTTGGGCTGACCGCCTTAGCAGACCCGATACCGCCGGGATATCGCGGCCAGAACGTCGAGGTGGTGGGCTACGTTGACGCTGCGGGTCAGTCGCCGTTCAAGATGTCGCTCCTCCAAGACGGTGATATCTGGTACATGTACACCTCCAACTTATTTCATCGGGGTTGGGGCATTCTCGATGTCACCGATCCCATGGATCCGAAGGTGGTCAAATTTATCGAGGGTCCAGAGAACACGGGCACCTGGCAGGTAGATATCGCCGATGGCCTGATGATTGCCTCGCAGGACGCGCTGCCTGCGGTCTGGGGTGGGGATCCCGAAGTGCCGCACGCACCCGAAGCGGTCTTGATCTGGAGTCTTGAGGACCCGCTGAATCCACGGCAGATCGGTAGCTTCACGACGGGTGGAGGCACGCATCGCAACGGTTACTTCGGTGGACCCTATATGCATCTCGCCGCCAATCATCCGGACTATCGCGGTGAGATGTACATGCTTGTGGACATCAATGATCCGGAACGCCCGGTCGAGGCCGGGCGTTATCAACCCGGAGGTCTTCTGGTGTCGGATCCGGAGCCCTATGACAGGGCGCGGTTGCATGGTCCAGCGGACGTGCGCGGTGATCTAGCGTTCCTACCGTTCGGAGGTGCTGGGTTCATCATCGCGGATATATCAGATCCGGCGAACATCGAGGAGATCGGACGGCTTGATTTCTCCCCGCCATTCGGTCCGACGCACCTCTCCGTGCACACGGCGACGCCTTATCTCGAAAGAGATCTCGCAATAGTCAATGGTGAGGCGATCGCCGAGGAGTGTCAGGAGCCGCTTAATTTCGCTGGGCTTGTCGATATCTCGGACATGACTCAACCGAGACTCCTATCGCAGTTCCCGCTCCCGCAACCCCCGGTGGGGGAACCGGCCGACTACTTTTGCACCCACGGCGGGCGCTTCGGTCCTCACAACCAGAATCAGTTGCAGCACAACCCTTTGGTCAAGAATCAGGACGACCTGGTTTATCTGACGTACTTTAACGGTGGGCTGCGAATTTTTGACATCTCGACCCCCATCAATCCGCAGGAGGTGGGCTGGTTCTTGCCGCCAGACCCTAGGGAGCGTCGCGGCCCGTTGCCAAGGGGGGCGCTCGCGCTGCAATCAGAAGATGTCTTGGTGGATATTCGCGGCAACATTTTCGTTAGCCACAAAAATCAGGGTATCTGGGTGCTTCGCTATACCGGGGAGTAAGTGTGCGACACACTGGAAGCTTCCGCCCTGGAAGGTGCCTATTGGGGCTCGGTTGCTATCTCCGGATCACGTATTTCGAGTGGTATGATCAGTGTGGAGGAAACGCTAAACATGAACAATAACTACCTTCGTGTAATGATTTCGGTGCTGCTCTTGTGTTCGGCCGCATCTGCGATAGCTCACCACTCATTCGCTGCTCAATACGACCCCGACAGGCCCATCACGCTTGGGGGCATCGTGACGAAGATTGAGTGGACCAATCCCCATGCGCGATTCTACATCGACGTCGAGGACGATAGCGGTAACGTCATAAACTGGAATCTTGAGTTGGCCAGTCCGAATATCCTGGTACGTAACGGTTGGACCCGAACCTTTGTAGAGCCGGGAGACGAGGTAACGATTGAAGGAACCCTCGCGAGGGACGGTTCGAATATGGTCAATGCCCTGTTGGTGTTTCTAGCCGACGGTACGCAAGTCATGGGCAACCGAGAATAACGGGAGGCGATATGAAATATTTTGTCCCGACAGCTATTGTTTTTCTTTTCGGTTGCCCGTCGCTGGCCCAGGAAGGTCAGGGTCGAATAGAAGAGGGTGATTACTCTGATACATTTGCCCGGGCAGGCGGTGACCTAGTTTCCCAAGTACCCGGCGAGGATGTCATGTCGATGCCCGCGCCAAGGTTGCCTGATGGGACGCCCGATTTTTCAGGGCTCTGGATGGGATCAGGTCCCCACCGAGATATCAGGTTCGGCCTTCAGCCGGGGGAAGAGGTTGTACTTTTACCTTGGGCGCAAGAGCTGATGGATTCTCGGATGTCCAGAGATGATCCTGAAGCTAACTGTTTACCCACAGGAATACCGAGAATTGCGCCCTTTCCGTGGAGAATCGTTCAAGCACCTTTAAGCGGTAAGGCAACGCATTACTACTTTCTCTTTGAAGGCAATATCCATAGTTATCGCCAAATTTTTATGGATGGCCGGGAACATCCAGAGGATCCGGAGTTGTCTTGGTATGGGCACTCCATCGGGTATTGGGAAGGCGACACATTGGTTATAGACACTGTTGGTTTCAAGGGTGTTGAGACCTTCTGGTTCGATTTCCAGGGACACCCTCACACGACAGAACTTCGCACGGTTGAGCGTTATACACGAACGAACTTTGGGACACTGGAGAAAATCACCACGATTATCGATCCAGGGGCCTACGCTAAGCCGTTCACTATTCAGTTTGATGCGACGCTCAGGCCTGGATGGGAAATAATGGAGTACGTCTGTAACGAGAATAACCAGGATGTTGAGCACATCGTAACGTCACCCAATATCCAAGAGTTTCAAGAACGCGATTAACAAAACTTCAGTCCATGAAGGGCCGCCAGGATGCGGCCCTTTTCTATTCCGCTGTTTGGGTGCTTTTTTCCCGCCAGCCTGAGTAGAATCGTCCTATCGTGAGCGAAATCGCCGAAAATTCCGCAAAAGACTAAAGACTAACGACGGAGGATAATCTATGCAGGATCTGCTTAATCGACGTGATTTTCTCGTCACCTCCTCCGCCGGGCTAACGGCGGTGGGAGCGACCCTCTCTTCCTTTCCGCTATCGTTAAACGCCCAGGGTAATCGGTCCGCTTCGGTACCGCGCGGAACTTATGTGCGTGCTGACGCGGATATGGATCTTTTGTATCTCTCGGGGACTACGGCGCTTGATCTTTACCATCTACACCCACACGTGCCGTATGAGATCACCATGCCGGATGACATCCGCGGTCAAACGCATATGTGCATGCGAAACCTGAAGGAAGTCCTGGACGACCAGAGGGTGACGTGGAGAGAGGTTGTCAAGGTCAATCGTTTCCAAACGGATATCTCCGAGTCAGAGGCTATCGAAGAAGTTATGCATCAATACTTTGACTTCTGGGAGTGGTGGCCCGCGATGACTGCCATGCAGATCAGGAACTTAAGTTCTGCGCCCGCGCGGCTGGAACTCGAGCTTATTGCCGTTATTCCACGTGACGCCTGAAGTGCACGAAAACGAAACTAGGAAAAACGAACATGCCTATTGAAGTAGTTAACACAAGAAACGTCTTGAAGACGAGTTTCGCCGCCGGTATCCGCGTCAGCTCTGACATGGACATTCTGTTCTTATCCGGCGTCACGGCCCGCCCGCTGGATCTAGCTCCTGAGGAGCCATTCGACTTTCCGGAGGATATCGATCAGCAGACCCGCATGGTTCTGGATAGTATCCAGGGCGTGCTTGATGAGGCGGGAATTACCTGGCGCGAAGTCATCAAGATCGTCAGGTTCTACACTGAATCGGGTGGTAACGCAGTCCGCGCGGAGTACCTTGGGGACTGGAATCCTTGCAGCACGACGCTCGGCGTCGAGCAGTTGCCGGAACAGGGCGCGAAAATCATGTACGACGTCACCGCTGTCGTACCGAGGACCTGAGAGTAAAGCGCACGACCCAGGGCTCAATTCGACGCAATGATGGGTGGAGCGAGACCTTAGTCTATGAAGGACAGGCTAACGCACCGTGCGAGAACAGGGATTGTGCTGACCCTCGGGTTAGCGATTTCCAGCGCATGGTCCCAGGACGGTACCCTGCTGGTGGTAAACCGCCACTCCGAGGCCGGGAGTGTGTCTTTTTTTGATCTGGAGACCGAGACGGAAATTGCGCGTATTCCCGTCGGCCCAGGTTGGCCCCATGAAGTCTCTGTGTCCCCTAACGGCCGCTTGGCGTTGACCGCGGAGTACGGAGAAAACGAACCAGGTCGCCGCGTGTTCGTCATCGACATTCCTAGGGCTCAGATTCTCGGATCCATCGACATGGGTTCAGGGTCCAAGCCCCATGATTCTGTTTTCCTGCCGGACAACCGCCATGCTGTGGTTACGCTTGAGACCCAGGACAGGATTGCCATTGTTGATACGCAAAGCCTCCTCATCTTGCGCACTTACCCGATTGGCAATGGTGCTCGGGAGGGGCACATGATCCACTTGAGCCCGGAGGGCGACAGGGTCTATGTGGGTGGCCGTTTGGGAGGAGGGACAGTGTCGGTGGTGTATCTGGATGAGAATAGAAATCCCACGGTGATCCAGACCGGACTCGGAGCCGAGGCGATCACCGTGACCCCCGACGGCGCCCATGTGTGGGTGATTAATCAGGACGAGAACACCATCTCTGTCATCGATCCCGACGCACTGGTCGAGTTGGAGAAGTTCACGGCGGCCACCCAGCCTCGGCGACTCGCCAACCTGCCGGATGGGCGGATGGCCGTCGTTTACGGTAACCGCGAGACGGTTGGTATTCGAATCTTCGACACGCAAACGCGTGAGGTTCTGCATGATCTACCCATTCCCGGTGAAGAAGTGGGGGCCGGCGGCTTCGGATTTCTTGCCATTGGCAACGCGGGATTCGTTAGTACGCGGCTCGATGGACGCATTCTCGTTTATGATTTTGCAGATCCTTCGGTGCCGCCGCGGACGTTGGTTTCCGGTCACGAGACGCCGGACGGCATGAACTGGACGCCATTGCGCGTCGGTGTATTCAATAGATAAGGGAAAAATTCGATGGGCCACATCCTTTTGCTTTTACCGTTGCTCCTGTTCTCGAGCACTGCCACCGCTCACCATGCAGTGGCCGTCGCCTTCGATACAGAGAACCTACAAACGATTGAGGGTGTGGTTACGGACGTCTTCTGGCGTAATCCGCATATTGTGCTCACGGTCGAGCGCACGATGGAGGGCGGTGAGGTAGATACCTGGCAAGCCGAGTCGGGTTCCACCAATTCGCTGCAACGGGTCGGTATCGGTCCGGACATCGTTTCGGTGGGTGATCGCGTGTCGCTCTTCGGTGCACTGTCCAGGCGCGGGTTAAACAGCATGGCTGCTTACACGATGACGTTGGCGGACGGCACGGAGGTGCCGCTGTGGCCGCAGCGGGCTGTGCGGATCGGGCGGGACGTCGCTCTAGCGCCGATCTCCGCCGCTGCGCAGGAACTCGGCTCACGCGAAGCTCAGGGTATTTATCGGGTCTGGAGCCGAACCGGCACGGGACTTGAGTCCTACCTACCGTACACGGATGCTGCGATCGCGGCTCGGGAGGCCTTCGATCCCCTGGGAGATGACCCCGCTCTGTTGTGTATCCCGCCAGGTATGCCGGCGATGATGAACAACCCCTATCCGATCGAGTTCGTGGACGAAGGGGACCGCATCTCATTGCGGCTTGAGGAGTGGGACGGTGTGCGGACGATTCACACGTCCGATGCCGCTGCCGTTGAGGGTCAGCCCCCTTCCTCCTACGGGTACTCGATCGGGCGCTGGGAAGGCAACACGCTGGTGGTCACAACAACTCGGATCAACGAGCCTTTTTTCGACGACATTGGCACGCCCCAAAGCGAGGACATTGAGATCGTCGAGCGTTTCACTATCAATGAACGCGAGGACGAGCTGCAGTACCGGGTGGTATTGACGGACCCTGCCACCTTTACCGGGCCCGCAACGATGAGTGGGGTCTGGTTTTGGAAGCCCGGTGAGGAGATCAAGCCGTTCGAGTGCGCTCTTCCCGGCGGGTGAGCCTTCTTGGGGCGCAGACCCGAGATTGCGTCAGGTGAAGGCTGTAACGGGGATTCTCTAAGCGTTCCACGCCTTGTTCGGTGCGGAAAGCGTGAATTCTCAATCAGCAAAGGGCCTCAACCACCTGATTCGGTTGGGTTGCCAGTTGTGCCTCATTGGGGTTGATCCCTTCGACTTCTGGCCAAGATTTGACCATTTTCGGCAAATGCTGGGTAGAATGGGCGGGCAACTAATAACTACAAGAGGGGATAGCATAGTGCGCACATTCCTACTGATTTTAATGTGGCTGGTCTCAGCCGTTGCGTTTGCTCAGGAAAAGGGCGGTGACGGGATTACCGGACCGTACGACGTGGTGGCGGGTTGGCCCCAGGATGTTTGCGGTGACGGTTGGCAGCAGGGAGCCACCGGGGGCGTCTGGGCCCAGAGTGTTGACCGCATCTTCGTGTTACAGCGCGGTTGTCTGCCGGAGCTAGAGCAGTCGAACTCCATCGTGCCGGGACGAAACGCGGCCGGGTACTCGTTCACATCTAGTGATCCCGAAAGACATCCTCGCCGGGGGTGGCACCTATTCATCGTCGATCGTCACGGCACGGTGGTCGAGAACTGGGATCACCTGGATGACATTATGATGCGGCCGCATCGCGTGGTCATTAATCCACACGATCCCGAGAATCATATCTGGTTGATCGACGATGGCTCACATCAGATCCACAAGCTCACGAACGACGGTGAGATCGTCATGAGTCTCGGTGAGTGGAGTGTGTCGGGCGACGACGAGAGCCATTTTTACCGACCGACCGACATCACCTTTCTGGAGAACGGTGACTTCTTTATCAGCGATGGCTACGGGAATTCGCGTGTGATGAAGTTCAACGCCGACGGTGAGTTTCTGCTCACCTGGGGTGAGAACGGCACTGATCTGGGCCAGTTCCGCACGGTGCACGGCATTACCGTGGACGAGCAGAACCGCATTTACGTCGCCGATCGTGCGAACTCGCGTATCCAGATCTTCGACACGGAAGGCAACTTCCTGGATGTATGGAACGACATTGCCTATCCCTATTACATTCACATCTCGCAGGACCAGCATATGTGGATCGGGGATGGTCGTACCAATAAGATCCTGAAGTACAATCTGGCCGGGCAGTTGCTGCACTCCTGGGGAACGTTTGGCACGCTTCCGGGTGCGTTTTGGGGGCCACATCAGTTCAGTGTCGATGAGGAGAGCAATCTCTACATCGCGGACGTGCACGTTGGTCGGGTCCAAAAATTTGCGCCCAAGGACAACGTCAATCCGGCACGCTTGATGGGTCAAAAACCCTAGGGCGTTCAACAGGAACTCCATCTGGGAGCCCGCCGAGCCAATGGCTCGGCGGGGCTCCGCTCGACCCTACTCGCCGGGCTGGGTCGTGCTTGGGAAACTCAACCCTGGGTATACCGAAATGAGCCGACTCTCAGTCCTGACATTGGCCCTGTCGATCGCAGCGTCCGTTGGTCTAATTTCCAAACCATTGGGTGCAGCACCGTCCGTCTACCCGACGGGCACCACGATCTACGATCCCTCCCGGGCTTGGAGCGGTTACGTCGTTTTTCACACGCCGGGTCCTGGAGGCGCTGTGCTTATCGACATGAACGGCAGGGAGGTCAGGCGTTGGCCCGATCTCCGCGCCTCCCCCGGACCCTTTCGCGTGCTGCCAGGCGGCTACGTGATAAGCGGTACTGTTCCTCGCCCACCCCATCAGGAAACTGTGGCTCTGGTTCAGCAGGACTGGGAAGGCAACGAGGTCTGGCGGTTTGATCGGGCGGAGCAGGTCGAGACGGAGGATGGTGAGATGGTCTGGTCCTCCCGCCAGCACCATGACTGGCAGCGAGAGGGTAGCGCGGTCGGATATTTCGCGCCGGAGAGCGAGCCGTCCGTTGACGGTGGACGCACCTTGATCCTCGCGCACAAGAATGTCATGGCGCCGGCTGTGACGGACAAGCGTCTCGAGGACGACTATATCTACGAGGTTTCATGGGACGGAGAGGTGCTGTGGGAGTGGCTCGCGAGCGATCATGTTGAGGAATTCGGTTTCTCCGAGGCGGCACGAAACGCGCTGTACCGTAACGCGGCTTGGAACGAGGAGCGGCAGAGTTCGGACTGGTTCCATATCAACTCGGCGTCTTATCTGGGCGAGAACCGCTGGTATGACGACGGCGACGAGCGCTTCCATCCGGACAATGTGATTATCAGTTCGAGAAACGCGAACATCGTTGCGATCATCGGTCGGACTGGGGAAATTGTGTGGAGGATCGGGCCTGACTATCGTGAGTCGGCGGCAATGCTCGAACTCGGTCAGATCAGCGGACAGCACCATCCCCACATCATCCCGAAGGGTCTACCGGGTGCCGGGAATCTGATGATCTTCGATAACGGTGGAAGAGCCGGCTACGGTGCGCCGAACCCGAGCGCGCCGGGTGGTACTAACGCCGTCACTCGCTACCACTCTCGGGTCGTCGAGCTCAACCCGTTGACTCTGGAGAATCTCTGGGAGTACTCGATCCCTGGTGGTAGGAATTTTCAATTCTTTAGCTATAACGTGAGCATGGCTCAGCGATTACCTAACGGCAACACGTTCATCACCGAAGGAGCGGCTGGTCGCCTGTTTGAGGTGACGCCCGAGAACGAGATTGTGTGGGAGTACATGAGCCCATATTTCAATCCTAATGGCAACGGCAGAAACAACATCTATAGAGCGTACCGCGTACCTTACGAGTGGGTCCCGCAGCTGGACCGACCCGAGGAGCGGCAGGTTGTTCCGCCCGAGCTGAGCGAGTTTCGTATCGAGCCACAGTAGCGGCTACCCTTGTGAAAAAGGCGGGCTCGGTTAGCCCATTCGCTCGACGAGCCAGAGCGCAAGTCCTGGGAACCGTATTAAAAGCGCCAGGATGAGAAGTTCACCAAGGACGAACGGGAAGACGCCACGAAAGATATCTTCCATAGGCACATCGGGCGCCACCCGGCGCATGACGAAGACGTTCGCGCCGATGGGGGGCGTGATCAGTGCAAGCTCAGCCATGATTACTAGGAAGACGCCAAACCAGACAGGGTCAATGCCAAGTTCAATGACCACCGGCAGGATGAACGGAATGGTTAAAACCAGCATTCCGAACACGTCGAGCATGGCGCCGAGCACGAAGTAGAGCAAAACGAGCACAACGAGAAATCCCGTACGTCCGAGCTCGGCGGCAATGATCAGGTCAACCAGCGCATCCGTGACGTTTGTGACCGCCAGGAAGCGCGCAACCATGTAGCCGCCAACGATGATGAGGAAGATCATCGTGCTGATCAGTGCGGCGCCTCGTAATGCTGCGGAGATCGCTGTCCAGCTCAGTTTGCGTTGCAGCAGTGCGATAACCAGCACGCCGGCGCAGCCCACGCCGGACGCTTCCGTCGGAGTAAAAATTCCCGCGTAGATGCCACCAATGATCAGCACGAACAACGCCGTGACAGGACCCAGCCGGGTGATCGCGAGTGCCCGCTCGCGCCAAGAGGCGCGGGGTCCTTTCGGACCTAGAGCGGGGTTGAGTACGCAACGAACCAGGATGATCGAGGAAAACATAAGAGCTGTGATCACGCCCGGAATGATGCCCGCAATAAACAGTGCACCGATGGATGTCTCCGTCATGACGCCATAGAAAATGAAAATCAGGCTTGGTGGTATCAGGATGCCTAGAGTTCCGGATGCCGCCAGCGCTCCGGTGGCAAGCCGGGAGTCGTATTTGAAGCGACGCATCTCGGGCATGACAATCGTGCCCATAGTGGCTACCGTGGCGATGCTTGATCCCGTCACGGCTCCGAATCCACCACATGCGAGCACGGAGGAGATTGCCATGCCACCCGGAACGCGCCCGACCCATTTGCGGAGCCCCTCGTAGAGGTCGCCGGCGAGGCCCGCGTGATAGAACAGCTGACCCATTAACACGAACAGTGGCACAGCGACGAAAATAAAATCTCGTCCGTGTTCCCAGGGGATCAACGCGGCATGTGCCATGGTTGGCGCTGGTCCTTCGACGATCCACAACCCGAGAACGCCGGTAAAGGCCATCGCGAATGCTATAGGTACGCCGACGGCCAGTAGGGCCAATAGCAGGATGACGCCCAGGATGCCGACGTAGATCAGATCCATGGGTTGGACGCCTCGCCCCCGTTCGTTGGTGCGGCGCGCGGATTCGCCACGAGTCGTGCCGAGAATACGATACCGCAAGCTGCCACGAACACCATGAATGGCCACAACTGCACGTTCAAATCCTCACCGGTTTCTGTAGTCACGTACATGTAGCGTGCGAAGAGGAAGGCCTGCGCACTCAGCAGAGAGAAGAACACGAACCCGGCCAATGCGGAGAGCACGTCTGCGACGCTGCGCCATTGAGGAGACATTCGCGTATGGATGATTTCCATACGAATGTGAAACCCTCGATCCCAGGCGTGAGGAAGCGCGGAAAACAGAGTGATCAGCAATAGCAGTCCATTAGCATCTCGGCTCCATTGCAGCGGCGCATTGAAGAGGTAGCGCAGTACCACTTCCAATGTGACGAGCGCTAACAAGGCCGGCAATGCCCCGTAAACGCCGATGTTATAGAGCCAGCGGGATGCTCGTTGCGACCAGCGATCGAGCGCCGTCATGATCACAGATCGATAATTCCCTGCGTTGGTGAGTTGATGATGCGATCGTTAATCTGCTCATCGGTGAGCGCAGCATACTCGGCCGCCAGTGCCTCCAGATCGGCCACGACCTCTCGCGCCGGCAGTCCCTCGGCTTCGTTTTGAGCGATGTAGCGTTCTTTAAGCGGTGTGACTCTTTGGCGCCAGCGCTCGAGCTCGTCTCCATCCAGATCGAACACCTCCACTCCGGAGTCCCGCAGCGTCGCGAACGCATGTGCGTGCCCTGGTCCGCTGTAGAAGTTCTGTACTGCAAGCTGACTCCTGATGCGCAGCAGTTGATAAAAACTCGCCCTCAGATCATCAGGCAGTGCGTCGAAGCTTTGGCGATTGAGGCAGTAATGCAGGATGAGCACGTTAATGTCGACCCGTGTGTAATACGGCCCGATCTCGTGGAGTCGGTAGGCGACGATGTCCGAGGGAGACAGTGAAACCGCGTCTATGACGCCTCGCTGAAACGCGGGATAGGTTTCGGCTGCGGCGATCGCGACAGGGGCTGCGCCGAGCTCGCGGTAAATCTCTGCTGTGAGACCACCCGTTGCCCGGATTTTGATTCCGTTCAGATCCTCCAGACGACGAATGGGCGTTTTGGAGATGATGTTGTACGGGCTTGTGCAATCACAATGGGCGAAGTACACACCCATGCGCTCAAACTCCGCCTTGAAGTGCTTCGGGTAAAGCTCTTCGACCACGAGGCTTGCAACCTGAGGACTCGAGAAGAGGAACGGCAGTTGCGACGCGTGTAGTAGTCTGAAGCTGCCGGGTTGGTAGGTAATGTAGGAGTGGGTGTAATCGGTGATGCCCGTCACTGCTGCCTTGAATCCGTCTATTGGACCGTGGAGGAGTTTATCCGTGAAGGGCGCAAGCCTCAGTCGACCTTCGGTCTCGCGCTCGACGAGTTCGGCGAAGGGTACAAAGCCTTGAGTGTAGAGTCCATGTGACCTCGGGGCGTGTGATGTGTAACGGAGCGTTATCGGTTCCTCCGTCAAGTCCCGGCGCCCCGCGATGAAAGGCGCGGCCACACCCAGGCCGGTTAATGAGGTCACCAGGTTGCGGCGCGTGTGATCGACAGTCGGGTTTGGATCGTCACTCGTCATGCGAGTGATCATAGGGCAGGAAACACCTAATTAAAAAGGCTCCTACGGATGGAGAACCGCCAGGAACCTCCAGATACCGTCTATGTAAGCGCGCTCATCCTGGATATGGGCGTCATTGTGAGAACCACGAAGTGTTAGCAGCGTGTGTGCCGCAGGGGCGGCCTCGAAGATTTCTCTACCGTGATGATAGGGAATAATTTCGTCATCGCGACTGTGAACGACGAGAATGGGGCAGCTTACGTCTCTGACGTAATCTTTGGTGGCATGCTGTAGTCGGCTCAACCACTGAACCGGCAACCACGGATAGAACTCTTTTGCGATATCGGGTACGGACGTGAAGGAGGATTCCACGATGAGTGCCAGCGGTGCTTGCTTGCTTGCCAAGTGAGCTGCCACGGAAGCTCCTAAGGAGCGGCCGAAAACGATAATGTCCTGAGGTCGCACGCCACGCGTATCGGTGAGGTAACGCCACGCCGCGTCTGCGTCACGGTAGAGACCATGTTCAGTCGTTCTGCCTCCGCTTTGCCCGTAGCCTCTATAGTCGATGATGAACACCGACATTTCGAGGTTCCGGAACTGTCTTATTGATTCAAGACGATGGGAGATGTTGCCGGCGTTACCGTGGAAGAATAGCAGTACACGTCCCGTTCCCCCGGGCACGAACCAGCCGTGTAGAGTGACGCCATCATCCGTCTCGATGGAGACATCCTCGTAGTCCATGCGTTCGGCGCCCGGCGTCACCGTCAGTGCGCGCCCCGGCACGTTGGGCAGATACAGCATGCGGTCCTGCATGAGGTAAATGGCCGCCAGGACGAGCGTATAGCCTGCGGCGAGGAGTGCGAAGAACTTCAGCATGGCTCTGATCGTAAGCTAGGGGAGTCAGTAGGCTCCTTCTCGTTGCCGTTCCACCGCATTCATTGGCGCGCATATTAGGTCCGTCACTCCCGAGAAAATGCCGTACCAGCCAAAAAAAGTGATCCTGTCCGGAGACTCGCGCCTGAAGATTTTGACGTCGCTGATCCAGGGCGCCGTATATGTCGTTGGGTCATAGAGCGTCATCTGCATCTCGATCGTGTCTGCGTCGACCCTTCTGTAGCGCTCCTCGATCCGTGCGGTGAAGCCCTTCACGTTCCCTGAGGTGTCGAGCCAGGCCCGCTCATCCATACCTGCGGTCGTCACGACCAACTCGTCACCCTCCCACTCCGCAACCGAGTGTCCGTACCAGGAGGGTCCGATGTTGTCCATGTTCTCCGGGGACGGAGTCTCTCTCCCATCCATCCAGAATTCCCGCAGTGTGCGTCCACGCTGGTGAAGTTGTAGGATTCTGCCGTCGATATGGACGAATTCCCACGTCCGTGGCGCGGTGTCAAACATGACACGGGGGAAACCACGCGGATTGCAGGCGAAGGCCGGATCGTTAGAGATGGCAGGATCGTCGACTGCCGGCACTCTGGGATCGGAGCTATGGGTCGGGATACGTGTCAGATAAATCTCCAGACCCTCGGGTGTTATTTCCGGCCTATCCGGACCGAACGGAACCACGCCTCCACCCCCGCCAAAGCCGTACCAGACCCCTGTCAGGTCACGAGTATCGTAATTCTGCGCTAGCCCAACTGGGAACTGAAGCGACAGCAACGCGAGAACGAGCAATACCCGCAGATGCAGCATGAGTGCCCTCTTCTAGTCGATATTTTCGCCGCGGACGAAGATGACTGTCCCGTCTTCCAAGACAATTCTCTGGCAGAGCCCGATCGTGTTGTCTTCGGTGCCCGGATTGACGTAGGCCGTGACCTTTTGCCCCGGCCTTAGGACGTTGCGGTGATAGCCCAAGCGGGCCAGCGTGCTGACGTTGCTGTGCTCTATCACCCAGGTGACGGGTTCGCCCTGCTGATCCTCGACGTCTATTAGTATGGCCACATGGGGATTGCGCCACACGAACTCCTGAATAGTGCCATCCAGCGCGATTTCCGAATCCATGTCGTATCGCGTACCGCGGCCGTGGTGCGCCAGAGTGAGCTCGTTGAGGAGGAAAAGGCCCGCTGCCACTGCAATGAACAGACGTAACTTATTCATCTTCCCTCCCCCTGAGTTATCTATTTTTCAGCAGCATACGGTTACGAGCGAGGTTTTCCAATCCGAGATTTCCAGCGGCGGCCCGTTCCTCGATTCATAGCTGGTTTCCGCAATCATAAGGTTGGAGCTGAATATCGGGCTGCCACACCCAGTATCGGGTGAAATTTAGCGTTTCCGTGAAAGTTTCGGGATCTGTGACGGTCACCCGGTAGTTCAGCCGGTCCTGTGCTTCGTTCATGGAAAATTCTTCGACGAGTTGAATCGCGTTGCTCGTCGGTGTGCCGTCCCCGTAGAGGATGGCACCCTCGATTCTCTCGGTCTCGACGATCAAGGTTTCGCCTTCCCACCGACCCTGCGAGTAGCCGAGCGGGGAGTGGTTGTTCGGCATGGATGTACTTGGCTCACCAATGTGAATGAGCCGCTCCAAGTCGAACTCCTCGATTCGAATCAGCAGGTCGTCCCCACGCGTTTCGAACTTGATCGGGTAGGCCGAGCCCATGATGTAAGGCATCGGTTTGGCGGTACATTCCGAATAGGGGCTTGAGCGTGGATCCCAACGCGCTTTCAGTATTTGCGCCGCATCCGTGAGCGGGTAGTCGCCGGCGCCGTAGAGCGGATAAGCCTCGCGATCGTGGAAGATGGGACTCCAAACGCGGAAGATGCCCTCGGCAGCGCGACGGCCTTCTTGAGCGCGGGCTTCGTCGGCTGTCCGCTCATAGAGAACTCCCTGCAGCCCTGCCTCCCAGTATGGTTCCGATACGGCTCTCAATAGGACCTCACGTCCGTCGTCCAGCAGCATGTTCTGAGCGAACATTTCAGGCACGCCTCGTAACGAGGATTGCCCCGCCAGCCGCACTTGGGCGCCGACTGCAAAGAAATCTCGATCCACACCACGGAGCCGGAGGGTGCTAACGGAGCCGGTCTCGATCTCCCACTCCACGCTTTCCCCATTCTCGTCCTCCACTGCCACGGTAAAAGTGGGATGGGGATTCCGCCAGCGCAGCGAGGTCACAACGCCTTCAATCTCGACCAGATTCTCTTCGTCGTAGATGCCGACACTGCTGTGATGGCCATGCGTCGTTTGGACTAGAAGCAGCGAACAGCAGCATAGGATATAGCGCAAGATGACTCTCCTTAGACCCTATCGAATTATTCCATAGCCGAATTCTACCCCTTCCCAAGGTGGGCTGAGCAGACTCTTGACGAGATAATCGCACATCCGGTTCCGAGAGGTCGCTCGGTCATGCTGGTAGGTTGCTAGAATCGGAGCTGGTCGCAGCCGTCTGGAGAATCGGCTCTGGAGGCAGTGACCTTGGAGAACGTGAGGAGTAAAGACATGACTCAATCCAGGGATTCGAAAGAGGCGCCGAAAGAGGCGTCGATCGAGCGCCGGAAGTTCCTCCAGCACGGCACACTGGCTGGTGCGGCGGCGCTCATTGGCTCGACCGGGTCTGCCCCAGCGCAGGCTCAGTCGAGCGAGGGTGCTGAGGAGCGTCCCGCTACGACACCAGTTATGACCGCGGAAGCCGAGGCGACGCCGCCCCAAGATGTGCGGGTGCTCGGGACGAATGAGCGCAGCGGTTCCGATTTCATGGTCGATGTTTTGAAGTCACTGGACTTCGACTACGTGTGCGCCAACCCCGGATCGAGTTTTCGTGGATTGCATGAGTCGCTCATAAACTACGGTGGTAACGAGAGCCCGGAGCTCATCACTTGCTGTCACGAGGAATCCTCTGTCGCGATGGCGCATGGGTACTTCAAGGCCGAGGGTAAGCCACTCGCCGTCATGGCTCACGGAACTGTGGGTCTTCAGCATGCCGCGATGGCGATCTATAACGCCTGGTGCGACCGTGTGCCGGTCTACGTGATTCTCGGTAACCACAACGATGCCGCGCTCCGCCGAGCGGCGGAGTGGTATCACGGCGTGCAGGACGCGGCCGACATGGTCCGTGATTACACAAAATGGGACGATACGCCCTGGTCCCTAGGTCATTTTTCAGAGTCGGCGGTGCGCGCGTACAAGGTTGCAATGACGCCGCCAATGGCTCCTGTGGTTATGGTCGTCGACGGCCATTTGCAAGAAGAGCCGATTTCCAAGGACGCAGGGTTACAGATCCCGCGGCTCACGATTCCTGTGCTGCCGCAAGGTGAGTCTGCAGCGGTAGAAGAGGCCGCGCGAATGCTCGTCGAAGCGGAGTTCCCGGTACTCGTGGCGGACCGCGCCGCACGCACACCGGCGGGGATGGCTCTACTGGTGGAACTCGCCGAAACCCTCCAGGCGGCTGTGATCGATCGAGGCAGCCGTTTGAACTTTCCGACGCGCCATCCCCTCAACCAGACCCACCGATACTCTAATGGGCCACCGCCGATGAATCGGCCAATAATCTCCGAGGCCGATGTGATCCTTGGTCTAGAGGTGATGGATTTCTGGTCGACCGTGAACACGTTGCGCGATCAGTTGCACCGCTCTGTTACCCGAGTCGCAAAGCCCGACGCGAAGCTCATCTCTATCACCACGAGCGATCTCTACATCCGCTCGAACTATCAGGACTTCCGGCGCATGCAGGAGGTGGATCTCGCGATTGCGGCCGACGCGGAAGTTACGCTTCCTTCCCTCATTGAAGCTGTGAACCGACTGACCACGGGCGCCCGGCGGCGGGTGTTCGCCGAGCGGGGCCGTAGGCTCGCCGAGGCCAGCCGGATCTCGGATGAGAACGCACGCCTTGCGGCAAGCTACGCCTGGGATGCGAGCCCGGTTAGTACGGCGCGGCTGTGCGCGGAGATTTGGGCCCAGATAAAGAATGAGGATTGGTCCTTGGTTTCGAGCTATTACAGTGATGGGGGAGGTTGGCCTAGGCAATTGTGGGACTTCGACAAGTCTTATCAGTGGCTCGGGCACGCGGGCGGTGGTGGTATCGGCTATGGCGCACCGGCCTCGGTGGGTGGAGCGCTCGCCAATCGTCGACACGGGCGGTTCTCGGTCGCTATCCAGACGGACGGCGACCTTATGTACGCGCCGGGAGCACTCTGGACGGCAGCCCACCATCAAATTCCACTTCTTAGCGTGATGCACAACAATCGCGCTTATCACATGGAGGTTATGCACGTGCAACGCATGTGTAACGCGCGCAATCGTGGAATCGATCGCGCACAAATAGGTAGCGAGCTTGTCGATCCCCACATCAACTACGCCAAAATGGCGGAATCGATGGGTCTGTATTCGGAGGGCCCTATCGACAGTCCGGCGGATCTGGGGCCCGCACTGGAACGCGCCATTGCTGTCGTTAAGCGGGGTGAACCCGCATTAGTCGACGTCGTCACCCAAGTACGATGAGGTCGAAGATGGCGACCGTGGAACTACGGGGGATAGTTATCGCGACGATTCTAGTTTCCTTATTCTCCTCGGAACTACATGCGCAAGAGGCGGCAGGCCGCGACCGGTACGCGGGTTTCGGCTGTGCAAACTGTCACGGCGAGCGAGGGGAGGGGGCGTCGCTCGGCCCTGGTGTTGCGACGGGGGCGCTAAGCTTGGAGGAATTCACCGCGTACCTTAGGCAACCGACGGGTACCATGCCGGCATATCCGAGCGATGCCATCTCCGACGAGGCAGTCGCTGAGATGTACGCTTATCTGATGTCTGACACACCACCGAGCCAATTTACTGGGAGGGTCGATGTGGGCGCCGAGCTTTACCGTAACACCGGTTGTTACCAGTGCCACTCCAATGAGGCGCAGGGAGGTGCACAGGGTCCGCGTCTTGGGCCCAATCCGATCTCCTTTCCTCGGTTTACCTGGTACGTTCGAAACCCCAGCGGTAGCATGCCGACCTACACCGATTCGGTGATGTCGGATCAAGATCTGGCCGACGTCTATGCTTTCTTGGAAGCTCGTGCGCAGCCACCCGAGGTGAGCAGTATCCCGCTGCTCGCGCCTTAAGTCGGTTCGGCGAGAATGATGCGACGCATTAGCCGTTACGTATGTACCCGCCTGCTGTCCTGTGGGGTGTCGCCCCGCTGATGCATTCCGTAGTCGCGGTTGACTGCCGCGATGCGCAGGCGGTAGTCGGAGAAGATGGATTCCCGGCCCTTACGCTGAGCATCTCGGTGCTCGGCGATATTGCGCCACGCGGTGATGGCTTCTTCGTCGCGCCAGAACGATAGTGACAAGATTTTTCCTGGCTGAGTGAGGCTTTCGAACCGTTCGATGGAAATAAAACCGTCGATTTCGTCGACCAACGGTCGCAGCTCACCTGCGATCCCCAGATAATCATCCTCTTTGCCTGCTTGCGGTTCGACTTCGAAAATCACTGCAATCATTTGTCTTTCTCCGAAACCGATGGAAACCGAATGAGCCGAGTTTGTTTTACTGCAGCTCGTATAGACTAGCGTTGTCCGGGTTACACTCGAACGGCATTGGCTCGCGATCGGGTGCGTAGGCCCACACCATACTGCCCGTCATGGGGTCCACCATGTATTCCGGATCTTCGACCATGTAGTCGATTAGCAACCGGCTACCACCCTCGATCAATCGATATCTTTCGACGCTGTGCTTCTGTGCACCCGAGGGTATTCCGCTCCGGTTCCCTGCTCGGTTGTCGGCGTAGAGCGTCGTGTCCACCACTAAGACATCGTTTTCCCACCACGCGATCGAATGTCCTTGATTGGTGCGCTCACCGTTCTCCGGATGGCCGCGACCGTCGGTGTAGAAGGTGCGCTCTACTTGAAAGAGTTCGGTTCTAACCAGAATTCTGTCATCGAGAATCTCGATTTCATTCAGGTAAGGGGCTGCGACGATAGTTGGCAGGGGAAAGGGCACACAGTCTGAGGTGGGGTTATCCGCTTCCGTGTAGGCGGCCTGAGCGCTAGCGCCATTCTCGGTTAATCTCCCATAGATAAAGCTACGGGTTTCGAAGCCCGCCAGACCATCCCAGACACCGGCTATGCTCGTGGCACGAGCACTCGACTCGCGGGCGCCCGATCTCGGCGTCAAGAAAACGCCATCCGTTTTGGTGAGCGATACCAGTAAGCCGTGGTTTCGTTCTGTGTTCCGATCTGGATTCACCCTTACCGTTACCGGATCTCCTGGTTCGAGGATTGTTGAGGACCACCCGCTTCGCGTCATTATTGGCGTGGGGTCTCCCTCGAGTTGCCACTCGGCCAACCCCCCGTTCTCATCCGGGGTTTCAACGTAGATGTAGACATGCGGGTTTCGCCAATCGTAACGGGTCACGGTGCCCTGCATCGTGACGAACGAATTCATATCGAATATTCCCGTAAAACCGTGATGAGCTGAAACTGGCGTTACAACCCAACACGCCGCGATGAGAAAGCCGTAACTGCTGCGCATGATTCACCTATTGTAAAGTGTAAGCCCAATCGATTATTTCCTCGACGGCCAGGTTCGATTCTACCGAGTTCGAGATAGGGCCCCAACGCCGACGCGCTTAGGGGCCTGGTTGAAGGGTATTATCAAGATTGAACTACCCTGGATCCCAAGGGTACTGAGCGTGTCTTCGACCCAAGCAATGGCGATCAGAGGGGTGCAGAGTATGAGGTCAACACGTTCTCAGGGGCAGGATCCCCTTGCGAAGTACTCGCCTGAAGAGCAAGGTCGGATCGAGCGGAAGACCCGAGAGATTGGGGGGTAGGTGAATTGACCGCTGGCGGTTATTTGAGTGCAGGCGATCGCCGAGCTCCGGTCCGCGTGCGCGCTGTCGAGTCATTGGGGGTGATTGAGGAGGCCGGCCATGAAAGCTAAACGACTTGCAGTCATCGGCACATTCAGCGCTTTGCTTGGCCAGTGGTGCGGTGCGGCATTGGGCCACCACTCCATCGCCGTGACGTTCGATACAGAGCGAATGTTAGAAATTCAGGGGGAGGTCACGCGCATACTTTGGAGAAATCCCCATATCCGACTCGTTGTCCGCACTTCCCTAGGCGAAGCGCAAGCCGATTGGACCATCGAAGGTGGTGCCGTGAGCCGCCTGTCCCGATGGGGCGTTGGCGAGGGCATGCTGGAGATCGGGGATACGATCAGGCTTGCGGGCTTTCCGTCCAAGCGCCGCTCCAATGAGTTGTACGCGCAAAACCTGCTGTTGCCGGACGGGCGGGAAGTGCTCATGGACTACCGCTCGCCTGCCCGTTGGCGCGATGATGCTATTGGTGGACAACGGCTCTCTACGGGGGCAAGTAATTCGTCTCTGGGGATCTTCCGTGTTTGGACGAGTGACGGCCAACGCTATGACAAGGAGGTCGACAGCTACCCGCTCACCGACGCGGCGCGAACAGCCCAAGAGGCCTGGGATCCCGTGCGAGACAATCCCTATTTCGGTTGCATGCCGAAGGGTATGCCCACGATTATGCAGCAGCCTTTTCCGATAGAGTTTACTGACCAAGGCGATGAGATTCATTTGCACATCGAGGAATACGATCTCATTCGCGTAATCTCCATGCGAGAAGGTCCGACGAGTTCGACAGTTCCGCCGACCATACTTGGCGACTCGGCTGGCTACTGGGAGGATGAGTCGCTGGTAGTGACAACGACGAACATCGACTGGCCCTATTCATTCGGACAGGTTGGGATACCGCAGAGCGATGCAGTCGAGCTCGTCGAGCGTTTTACGATCATGGAGGGTAGTGGTCGGCTCGAATATGAAATTACTTCGATTGATCCTGTGACGTATGCGGAGCCGCTAACCTTGACGAAGTCTTTCCTCTGGGTGCCTGGGCTTGAGCTATTGCCTTACGAATGCACTGACGGTTAATGACCGATCCGTCTTTGAGGATGCGGGTTAGATTGACGCTCACGGTTCGCGGCCGAACGCAGACGTTCGAAGGAACACGAGCAATGAGGGGCCTATGAAGAAGGTTGAGAAAGAGGAAATCATTGAGCAGCTCCTTAAAAAGGGGGTGGATCGCCCGTGCCCTAGGTGCGGCAATGACGCCATTACGCTCGTCGATGGTTTTTTCAACCAAACGGTTCAGGACGATGCCTCAGACTTTGTGATCGGCGGTGCGAGTATTCCTACTATCGTCACCGCTTGCACGAATTGTGGGTTTCTCTCTCAACACGCACTTGGCGTTCTTGGGCTCCTTCCTCATCAGTTGTGGGAATAGTTTGCTGTCTCGCTGAGACTCTGTCATGTCTTAGGGGAGAATCATGTTTGCTCAACGCAGTCTTTTTGAGAATCTAGGTGGGATTGTTGTAGGAGGTCTGCTTCTCCTATCGAACACCGCATTGGGACACCACTCCATTTCGCCGTTCGACAGGGAGTCGATACAGGAGCTAGAAGGAACGGTTTCCTCGGTTCAATGGATAAACCCTCATATCCGATTGACGATTCGAGTGGGTGATGAGGAGTGGGAAGTGGAGGGCGATTCTCCCAACGCGGCGGAACGACAAGGGTTGACCCGAGAGTCGATCCAAGTGGGTGACGAGGTGCGTCTAGCGGGATGGCCCTCAACACTCGGGCGTAGAGAGGTATTTCTGACAAACATACTCATAGACGGAGCGGAGACCGTCGTTATGGATCTCAACCTGCCCCTGGTCTTCACCCAGTCGGAAGAAGCACCTTTCGTCGACCCGGCGGAAGCGGACCCTGACCGTGGTATTTTTCGCGTTTGGAGTAGCTCCGGTGAGCTTTACCAGCTGAGAAGCCCATACGTGCTCACGCCTGCGGCGGAGGCTGCGCGAGCGGACTGGGATCCGTATACCGACCAGCTCGCACTTCGCTGTGTTGCTCCCGGCATGCCCAACGCCATTCTCAATCCCTACCCCATCGAAATTATTGATAGGGGGGATCAGATCCTCATTCGGATTGAGGAATGGGAAGCGTTTAGGACTGTCGATATGGTTTCGGAAACGATCCCGGAGGACGCGTCCGGTAGTCTTTTGGGTTATTCAGTGGGACGCTGGGAAGACGATCGTACGCTGGTGGTCGAGACCGGAAGGGTAGATTTTCCGTATCTTGACGACGCTGGTACTCCGATGAGCAACGACGCCAGAATGATTGAACGCTTTTCGCTCAGCCAGGATGGCAATGAGCTCGACTACGAGATCGCGGTTACGGATTCCGAGAACCTGGTTGAACCCGTGGTTTGGGTTGCTGCATGGACCTGGATTCCCGGGACCATCATTAGACCTTACGAGTGCGAAGCGGATTAATAGTCGGGGTGTGGCCGCAAAACGGCGACGTTCCTGTGATTTGATATCCAGTAGAATCTGTTGCTAAGAAAAACTCCAATCTTGGGGAGGGTATATATGGGTCACGGTCGACGAGCGTCAGCACTATGGGCGGCAGCATTGATAATCGCTGTCACTCCCGTCCTTCTTAAGGCAGCCCCTAGCGTCTACCCAACTGGTACCACGATCTATCAACCTGACAGGACGTGGAATGGCTACACGGTGCTCAACTCCAGCCTCTCGGAGGTTGTGTTGATCGACATGAACGGAAATGAGCTTCACCGCTGGGACGGCATGCGCGGTTATCCGCCGAGGCTGCTTCCGGGTGGGTATCTCTTGGGTGGGCTAGGTACGCGAAACCCCCACTTGGAGACTATTACCTTTGCTCAACTGGATTGGGATGGGAACATCGTTTGGAAGTATGACGGCACCGAGGAGGTGCGGCTTGAAAATGGCGATACGGTTTTGTCTGCCCGCCAGCATCATGATTGGCAGCGAGAAGGCAGCCCGGTCGGCTATTACGCCCCCGGTGCCGAACCAATGGTGGATGGTGGGCGAACGCTTGTTCTTTCTCACAAAAATCTGATTAACACCAACGTCAGCGACAAGCGTTTGGAAGACGACTACATCTTCGAGGTGTCTTGGGATGGCGAGGTGCTCTGGGAGTGGTTGGCCAGCGACCATATAGAAGAGCTCGGCTTCTCCGAGGACGCCCGCAACGCTATCTACCGGTCCGTTCCATGGCATGAGGGTCGTCAGAGCGCGGACTGGATACACTTGAACAGCGCGACCTATATTGGCCCTAATCGCTGGTACGAGGCTGGTGATGAGCGTTTTCATCCTGACAACATCATCATCAGTAGCCGCACCGCTAATATCGTTGCGATTATCGAACGGGCGACTGGTGCGATTGTTTGGCGAATGGGCCCTGACTATCGGGAATCTAGCGCATTACAGGAACTCGGCCAGGTAATCGGTCAACACCACCCGCATATCATTCCGGAAGGGCTGCCCGGAGCCGGGAATCTGCTGTTATTCGACAATGGTGGCAACGCAGGTTACGGGCCCGGTACCCCGAGTGCTCCAACCGGAGTGAATAACGTTACTCGGATGAACTCTAGGGTTCTCGAGATCAATCCGGTCACATTCGAAAAAGTTTGGGAGTACTCGATTGCGGGCTTGCCGGGATTCCTCTTCTACAGCACCTTCGTGAGTTCCGCCCAACGTTTGCTCAATGGCAATACTCTGATTACCGAGGGCGTGGTGGGCCGGGTCTTCGAGGTCACCCCGGGGAACGAGATCGTCTGGGAATATATGAATCCTCATTTCGACGAGGACGGGGCGCCCAATCTCGTCTATAGGGCCTATCGTGTTCCCTACGAGTGGGTGCCGAGACTGCCTCAGCCCGAAGAGCGGGCCGTGGTCCCACCGGATCTCGGCGGGTTTCGTATTCCATCCCAGGATCAATGAGGTTCGGTTGGGTATTAATGTAGTCTTCTAGATTGTTGCGCTCTTCTGCTCAACGTCTGATAGCATTCTGACCGGCCGATAACCGGGTAACGACTATGGTGAAGCTGACGCTTGTGATCGCTGCTACGCTCGGCGCCGCATCCGCGGCGCAGGCGCAGTTTCATTCCGATCGGTTATCTAGCGATCACCTGAGTGTCATGGCGCCGTCCGCACGCGTGAACGGCGCTCCGGGCGACATGCGCATAGTGGAGACCTCATGTCCGTCGCTGCCCATGGCGGATGCGCGTCGGCGCATCCTCAACATCGCCGTCCAGGAGTGGGGGTTCTTCGGTTTTAACGTGCTGGATCAGACGAGTCTGGAGGAGTCGGACTCGAGAGATCGATCCAGGCGGCGGGGCTCGAGGCTCAGCTCGGAAGAATCAGCGCGTGTGGCTGACTCCATTGCTGGCTACTGGTCCATTACTTCCGATGGCGATTGGATCCTCAGACGGCAGAACGCTGTGTGGAAGGGTTTCAGCGGAGTCACCGCCCGGTGGCGTGATCCGTGGTCGGCAGCATTTATCTCCTGGGTCATGTGCGAGGGTGGTTTCGGCGAGTTGAGCCAGTTTCGTCGAGCGATCGCCCACCATTCCTACATAGATCAGGCGATTGAGGCCCGTGATGACGGTCGGTCGAAGGCGGCTTACGTCGCTCACGATGTGGGTGAGTTGCCCATTGAGCCAGGAGACCTCGTTTGCTCCGCGCGCAGGGCGGCCTATCGCTCGATCGCCGACAGGGCGGAAAACATCGGTGACGGTATTCGTTCCCATTGCGATATCGTGATGAAGGTAGACGAACCGAAAGACCGGATCCTAGTCATCGGCGGAAATGTGCGTGGCGCCGTGCGCTTGAAGTTGCTCGCCGCAACCTTTGATCGTGGCTCCGGCCCTGAATCTTTGGTTCGTTCGGTTGGTCTCGGAAGACGCACTATCT
>Ga0315339_1000251_pt1 | contig 79727 bp, 79 predicted proteins | sample ASW17metaG_FD_204514 | JGI IMG/M metagenome (GOLD analysis project Ga0315339, IMG submission 204514) | Ammonia-oxidizing marine archaeal communities from Pacific Ocean, United States - ASW #17 | ecosystem: Environmental > Aquatic > Marine > Oceanic | place: USA: California | collected 2016-12-05 | reverse complement strand
GCGTGGGCGCGCGCTTCTCTATTGCCACGGAGGGGGAGGTCATAGCTGCCTGCGCCAAAGCGCTGGCGGACGCAGAGGCCGTCGGCTGGTTTCAGGGCCGCATGGAGTTTGGCCCGCGCGCCCTGGGCGGCCGGTCGATCCTCGGCGATGCGCGCTCGCCGAAAATGCAGTCGATGCTCAACCTCAAGGTCAAGTACCGCGAATCGTTTCGCCCCTTCGCGCCGTCCGTTCGCCGCGAGGACGTCGCCGATTGGTTCGAACTTGATGGCGAAAGTCCCTACATGCTTTTGGTCGCCGATGTTGTGGAGTCGAGACGACGGGCGATGACCGGTGAGGAGGAAGCGCTCTTCGGGATCGACAAGCTCATCGTGCCGCGGTCGGAGATCCCAGCGGTTACCCACGTCGATTACTCGGCCCGCGTCCAGACCGTCCATGCCGAAACCAACCCGCGCTACCACGCGCTCATCACCGCATTCAAGGAAAAGACCGGCTGTCCCGTCATCGTCAACACAAGTTTCAACGTGCGCGGCGAACCGATCGTGTGCACCCCCGAGGACGCGTTCCGCTGCTTCATGGGGACCGAGATCGAACTTCTAGCCGTCGGCGACTGCCTTCTTCGCAAGGAAGATCAGGACCCGGCGCTCAAGCTCAATTACAAGGACGCGTTCGACCTCGATTAGGCGAGCCCCTATGCGCGGCTCAGACGGTCCATCGCGTCACGGGCGGTGACGACGGGGATGCCTTCGACTGAGCCGAGCGCAAGCACGTGTTTCTTGTCGCCTGAGACGATCAAGTCGGCCCTCCCGGCTATTGCCGCGGCCAAGATAGGGTTGTCCTTGGGGGTCTAGTGACAGGTTCACGTCCGGCGGCGCGTCGAGGATAAGGGCGCGGGTGTCGATGTTCTCAAGGATGGCCGCCGCTTCGTCGACGTCGAGATACTTTTTCAGACGGGGGCGGGCGAGAACGGCAGCGCCCTCGGCAATTTGAGCCGCGGACGTTACAAGCTCAATCTCGCCGCGAAGCCACGCTTGGTACAGCTGGTCCGGCGGCGTGCCTTTGGTAATGAGGGCGCCGATCAGAATGTTGGTATCAAGGACGATCCGCACGCGTTGCGTCCACGTCCTCGCCGATCAGGTCGAGGATTTCCTGCTGGTCGTACCGAGCGTTGCGGTCCTTGATCTCGCGAACGGTGAGGTCAAACACGCGGCGGCGCACGGCTTCATCGACGAACCGGGAGAGGTCGCCCTTCTTGCCGCCGGTGCGCGCAAGGAAAGTTCGGACCGCTCGGTCCGTCTTCTCGGGGATCGAGAGGCTCCATCGGGTCATTGGCATATTCTCCGCACATAGGCACATAAGCGCTTATGCGCCTATCTTATCGGGTTTTTGGCCGGTCGGGGTGGGAATTGCACCTGCGACCCTTTCAGCTCATGTGTCCGTACCCGGCGGTCCGTGCGCGCCGGCGCCGGTAAAATATGGCCTGAGCGCCCCCAGCACCCGGTCGAGCACCTCGGCCTGCGACGCAGCATAGATCCTGCCGGCCGCTGCCATTTCCGCACGCTCCGACTCGCCGCCAATCAGACGCCGGGCAACATCGGCAAAGTTGCCCGCGTCAGTGCAATCGACCGCCGCGCCACCGCCACGCAGGCCATCGGCGATCTCGGCGAAATTGTCCATGTGGGGACCGAAGATGAGGGCGCTGTCGAGGCGCGCGGGCTCCAAGGGGTTCTGGCCCCCGTGGCTCACCAGCGAGCCGCCAACGAACACGACACCGCACAGGCGGCACCACAGGCCCAGCTCACCGAGCGTATCGGCAACATAGATCCCGCCAGTCCCGGGAAACTTGTCGCCGGCCGAGCGCAAGGCCACGGCATGTCCCGCGTCCTGTAATGATTTCGCGATTTTCGGACCGCGGGCCGGGTGGCGCGGCACGATGATGCTCAGCAAGCCGGGAAGCTCGCCGACAAGCCGCCTGTGGGCGTCGCCCACCATCTCTTCCTCGCCGGGGTGAGTACTGGCCGCGACCCAGCACGGGCGGCCGCCAATGGCCCGGGACAGGCGGGCGAACACGGCCTCATCCACGGGCAATGGCGGTGCGGCAAATTTGAGATTACCGGGGCACGACACGTTGGGTGCGGCGAAGGCCCGCAAGCGGTCTTCATGCAGCGGCGATTGGGCGAGGCACAGGTCGAACCCACCCAAAAGGCGTTCGATGACCGGACGCAATCCCTGCCAGCGCGCAAAGGAACGCGCCGAGACGCGGCCGTTCAGGAGGACGCGGGGGATTCGGCGGCGCTCGGTCTCGATCAACAGATTCGGCCAGAACTCCGACTCCACCCACAGAGCAAGGTCCGGCTGCCAGTGATCGAGGAAGCGCCGCACGGCCGCGCCCAGATCGACCGGCACGTATTGGTGTATCGCACGCGCTGGCAGGCGTGCGACCATCAGCGCTGCGGAAGTCACGGTGCCGGTGGTGACGAGCATCTGCCATTGCGGATACGTTTCACACAGCGCCTCGATAAGCGGCAGGGCGGACAGTGATTCGCCGACACTGGCGCCGTGCAACCAAACGAGCGGGCCCTGGGGCCGCGGCATCGAGGCATGCCCCAGGCGTTCTTCGAAACGCGCCGCGTCTTCCTTGCCCGCCGCCTGCCGTCTTTTGAGATGACCGACGATAAATGGAGCGCCAAGCGCCCCCGCCGCCCGATAAACCGCTAGCCCGGCGGCGGCGGCGAACGAGGTCCTCACACGAGCCCCAGTTCTATCTCCAACGCGCCGCACAGCATCTGACCGATTGCGATATGCATTTCCTGAATTCGCGCCGTCGCTGTCGACGGCACGAGGATCAACGGATCGGCGACGCCCGGTAAATCCCCACCGCTGCCGCCGCTCAACGCCGCCGCAACCAAGCCGCCGCCCCGCGCCTGTTCCAAAGCGCGAATGACGTTGGCGCTCTTGCCCGAGGTGGAGATGCCAATGGCGACATCGCCGGGCCGCCCCAGGGCCTCGATCTGGCGGCTGAACAGATATTCGAAACCGAAGTCGTTACCGATGGCTGTGAGCGCCGAGGTATCGGTTGTCAGGGCGATGGCGGCAATCGCGGCGCGGTCGGTCTTGTAGCGCACCGTCAATTCGGTCGCCAGATGCTGGGCGTCGGCGGCGCTGCCGCCGTTGCCGAAGAACATGAGCTTACCGCCGGCTTGGATCGACTCCGTGCACGCCGTGAGCAGGCGCGCGAAGGGCTCGGCGATTGCGTCGCGCGTCGCGCGGACGACCGACTCGTGTTCGTCAAACTCGCTGGCCAGAAAGGCAGCAGTGTCCATTGGTATTCCTATGCTTGGGCGACCGGGGCGAGCCTAACATACGGCCCGGTTCGGCCGCGAGTGTCAGCTCTTTCCGAGGTACTTGAACCAGCCGCGCGTCGCATCGGCGATCGCGTCCGGCTCCCACACCGGCGCCTCGCGCCAGTAGTCGATGTGTTCGAGAAGCTGGGCGACACCGTCCTCGATCGGCACCTGTGGCGACCAATCGAGCTCGCGCAGCACGCGGGCGATGTCGGCGAAGGTGATGTCGGGCTCGCCCGGGCGCTACGGAATATGGACCGTGTCGCCACCCAAGAGCTCGATCAGCCGGTTGACCGATACGGTGGCGCCGCTGCCAATGTTGTAGACCTCGCCCGTTCGATTGCGCGCTGCGGCGGCGTAGAAGGCGCGGGCAACGTCGGTGACAAAGGTGAAGTCGCGCGCCTGGGTGCCGTCGCCGACCACCGTGAACGGCTTGCCGGCCAGCTTCTGCGCCAGGAAGACGCCGAACACCGCGCCGTAGGTTCCCGAGGTGCGCGAGCGGGGCCCGTAGAGGTTGAACAGGCGCAACGAGAGCGCCGGAAAGCCATAGGGCATAGGGGTGCTGCGGCCGAATTTCGGCGCTCTCCGGCGTCGGTGTACGGTCCGGGATGCCATAGCACGACGACGACGCGGCGTAGACGAAGCGCTTGATCCGCGCGGCGCGGCACGCCTCAAGAACGTTGAACGTGCCGTCCACATTGGCCTGGAAATAGCCTTGCGGATTTTTGATGGAGGGCACGATGTCCGCCAGCGCCGCCAAGTGGATCACCCAATCGGCGCCGTCGATAAAGGCGCGCCCAGGGTCCGGGCGTCGCGATATCCGCCTCCTCCAGATGCACGCGGCCGGAGACATGATCGAGGTTGGCGCGGCGGCCGGTCGAATAGTTATCGACGACGGCGACATCGTGGCCGTGGGCCAGCAGCAGATCGACCAGGTGGCTGCCGATGAACCCCGCGCCGCCGGTGACGACGGTTTTCATCCCTGGGCGCCGGCACCCGGGCCGCCATCGAGGAGATCGAGTAGGTATTCGCCATAGCCGGACTTCGCCAGCGGCGCCGCCAACTTGCGAAGCTGCGCGTCGTCGATGAAACTCAGGCGCCAGGCCGTTTCCTCGGGGCTCGCGATTTTTACGCCCTGGCGCGCTTCCACGGCCTCGACGAACTGGTGCGCTTGCAGAAGCGCGGCAAACGTTCCGGTATCGAGCCAGGCGGTGCCCCGCCCCAGGATTTCGACGCGCAGATCGCCGCGCCCCAGATAAATATTATTGATGTCGGTGATCTCGAGCTCGCCGCGCACCGAAGGGTCGAGGCCCTTGGCGATGCCGACCACATCGTTGCCGTAGAAGTAGAGCCCGGTGACGGCGTAGGGCGAGCGTGGCCGCTGCGGCTTCTCCTCGATCGAGGTCGCGCGGCGATCGCCGTCGAAGGCGATCACGCCATAACGCTCGGGGTCTCTGACCCGGTAGGCGAACACGGTGGCGCCGGTGGTGCGCGCCGCCGCCACGGGCAAGGCCTCGTCGATGCCCTGGCCGAAAAAGATGTTGTCGCCGAGAATGAGGCAGACCGGATCGTGGCCAATGAAATCTTCGCCAATCAGGAACGCCTCGGCGAGGCCGCCGGGGTCGGGTTGCTGGGCGTAGGCGAAGCGCATGCCCCACTGGCCGCCGTCGCCCAGAAGGGCATGAAACAGGGGCCCCTCGTGCGGCGTGGTGATGATGAGAACGTCGCGGATGCCCGCCGTCATCAACGTCGTCAGCGGGTGGTAGATCATCGGCTTGTCGTAGACCGGCAAAAGCTGCTTGCTGACCGCCAGGGTGGCCGGGCGCAACCGCGTGCCGCTGCCGCCGGCGAGGACGATGCCGCGATAGGGCGTGGGCTCGCTCATGGCCGGCATATGGGGCGAGGGCGAGCGAAAAGGCAAGTGGCCCGGATCAAGAGCGTGCCACCCCGGCAAGGCCAAGGCGGCCGCCGTCATAATTGCCGGCGAGCACCGAGCGGCACCAGTCCTCGTTTTCCAGGTACCACCCGACGGTCCGGCGCAAGCCCGTGTCGAAGGTCTCGAGCGGCGCCCAGCCGAGCTCGGCCTCGGCCTTCGCCGCATCGATCGCGTAGCGCGCGTCGTGGCCCGGCCGGTCTTCGACGAAGCCGATGAGATCGCGATGCGGCGCACCGCCGGGGTGCAAGTCGTCGAGGACGGCGCAGATGGATTCGGCGACGGCCATGTTCGTCCGCTCCGCCCCGCCGCCGAAGTTGTAGGACTCGCCGGTCCGACCGTTCTCCAGCGCCAGGCGCAAGCCGCGCGCGTGGTCCTCGACATAAAGCCAGTCGCGCACGTTGGCGCCGGCGCCGTAGATCGGCATGGCCTCGCCGGCCAGCCCCTTGGCGATAAGCACCGGGATCAGTTTCTCCGGGTATTGATGGGGTCCGTAATTGTTCGAACAATTGGTAATGACAACCGGCAGGCCATAGGTGCGATGCCAGGCGCGAACCAGATGATCGGCCGCTGCTTTGGTCGCCGAGTAGGGCGAATTGGGCCGATAGGACGAACCCTCGGTGAACGCGCCGGTGGCGCCAAGGCTGCCAAACACCTCGTCAGTGGAGACATGAAGGAAGCGGAAGGACCGCCCGTCTTCGGCCCGCTCTCGCCAATAGGTGCAAGATTCCTCCAGCAAACTGAAGGTGCCAAAAACGTTGGTGTCCAGCGCCGGCCGCGGCCCGTCAATGGACCGATCGACATGTGACTCGGCGGCCAGATGTATGACCGCATCGGGCTGGTGGCGGGCGAAAACGCCGGCGAGCGCGGCGGCGTCGCACACGTCGACCTGCTCGAACGCATAGCGCGAAGACTCCGCCACCGCGGCGACGTTGAGGGGGCTGCCGGCATAGGTCAACGAATCGACGTTGACGACCGCATGATCGCTCTCGCCGATAATCTGGCGCACCAACGCCGACCCGATGAACCCGGCGCCGCCTGTAACGAGAATTTTCACGGCATTGCCGTCCCGCCGTCCGCGCGGTCATCCGCGACTATCGCCATCATCAGCGTGAGTGACTCGCCATCTCTCGAAGCCATGCTTGCGCCGCTCGCAATGGGCTATGGGCCGGCGCGTAAAACCATCGCCGGCATTTCCAACGCCGGGTAATGTACGCCGGAGGCGCCCCGAAGCTCAATCATGGCCAGCGCCGAGGACCCGGACGCCGCCGTCAATTGCCCACGGTCCGGCTAGCGTTGCCGCCAACGCCGAAAAGCAGCGACGGCTCAATCTCGATTGTAGTCGTCCTCCAGGCGGACGATGTCGTCCTCGCCCAGATAGTCGCCGATCTGGACTTCGACGATGCGCAGCTGGCCGGCCCCGCCCTGTGTGCGGACGATACGTCCGGCCCAGTATACCAACCGAACGGTTGGCCGATAGGTTCAGCTTGTCGGCGCCGGTCCGCAGGTCCGTGTTACAGTCGGGAACAACCTCTGTTTGTCTTTGCGGAATCCGCATGGAAACACCTTTGGATCGCCGCGGACGCGTGACGGGCCGCCGTATCAGGACCATATTATCATACGCGATCCTCGTTGCGACTCTCATCTTGATGGCTGAGGGCGGGGCCTACTTGATCCTGTCTTTTCGTCCTACCGGCAATCCCCTGGCATTGCGGGCCGATGAGGCAACTCTCCACATATACTATCCCCAGAGCGCCGGACACTTTTTCGGCGTAAAGCCCAACTACCGGCAAAACTTCGTCAGTGACGAGTTTGAAACCGTCGTGCGCGCGAACAACAGGGGTTTCAGGGAAGACTTCGAGTATGACGGCGGCAGACTCGACATCGCGGCCGTGGGCGACTCATTCACGTTTGGACACGGTGTCAACGCCGGCGAGCGGTACACTGATCGATTGCGTGAACTTTTCCCGGGCCGCCGTGTCATGTCCTTGGCCGGACCTAACGGCTCGGCTCCGCCGCACTACTATTTGTTTTTGCGGCAGCACCCGGAACTGATTCCAAAGGTTCTTATCGTCGGCTTATTCCCGTGGAACGATATGCGTGAAGATATGGACCAAACCGTGCTCATCTATGATGATCAAAATGAGTTGATCCGGACGGAATACAAGGGAATGGCGGTCAACCCGGACGGCAATCTTGTGACGCCGGACCGGCGAAATTGGGTGGAGCCGACTTGGCGGCAGCTCGTCAGGCATTCCAATTTTGGCCGAGTGGTTCTTGTCCTGGGCAGCAAGGTGTCTCGGATTCTGTGGCGCCCAGCCAAGGTGCCGCCCCTCGCTGAGGACGAAGGACTGCCGGTACATTCGGATCGCATGAGCGTGCCGGCTCTCGAGTCGGGCGTTCTTGGCGCGACCGCCAGGCAATCATTAACGTTTGTTCGTAAGACGGCAGAATTGGTCCGCGCGAACGGCGGACGAACAATCGTGCTCTACATTCCGGCCTCCTATCGGATCGGAGACTATTCGTTTTTTTGCCAGATGATGTCGGGTTTCAGCGCCGCTGAGTGCGCAAATCTGAAGGCTCACGATGAGCTTGGCACGGCGTTGGGCGACTGGCTGGCGGCATTCGGAATAGATTACGTTAACCCGACATCCGATTTCAGGGCCGCGGCCGCAGATGGATCCCAACTCTATTATGCGAAAGACGGCCATTGGACTGCGCAAGGCCATGCGTTGGCGGCCCAACTATTGGCTCTGCACCTACGCGCTTTGTAGTTCGCGCGGGTCAGATTTTTCCGTTTGTCAGGATCGCAAGCGACCCGTTTTGGAGGCACGAAATGCAAGGCATTCCCGACGTAGCCCGGTATCGGATGAAGCCATGTTCGTCCGTTTGACAATCTGGGGAGACAACGATTTCGACGCCAAATCATCGTTTTCACGCAAGCCGGATGCGGTAACTTGATTATCTACAGGGAGGTCTTGCGCCGAATGCTTCTGCAAATCAAACGGTCGGAGCTGAATCAATCGTCAGGGTGTCGATCGCGCCGCCAACGAATGCGGCGGCCGAAACCTCCAAGCTGCGTCGCGCCGGGATCGCGGAGACGCCTGTTGGGCCTCCGACTTGGCGTAACGACCCGGCAGCTAGCCCGCCAGGTCCTCAGGACATGACCGAAACGCTCTCCGTTATCGTCCCGGTGTTCAACAATGCCGAGTCTCTTCAGGAGTTGGACGAGGAATTCACGAAAATCGAAACCGCACTCCGGGATCTCGATCTGAGTTTGCAGCTCATTTTTGTTGACGATGGGTCAGCCGATGTTTCCCTCGCCAAGCTGATCGAGATCCAGCGCCGCCGCGACAACGCCGTCGTCGTCAAGCATACGAGAAACTTTGGCGCCGTCGCAGCGCTGAAGACCGGTTACAAATTTGTCGAAGGTAACTGCTTCATGGCCATCGCGGCCGATCTGCAAGACCCCGTTGCGCGAATTGTCGATCTCGCCAAACATTGGATCGCGGGCTCTAAGTTCACGGTGCTGGTGCGTGAGAAAAGGAGCGACCCCTTGCCTGCACGGGCGTTCTCGTTCTTGTTTTACCGACTCGTCCGCTTCTTGGTAGCGCGCGACTATCCCAAGACCGGATTCGATGTCGCGCTGATGGACCGACAGCTTCTTCCCTACATGCAAGATTCGGCGAAAAACATTAATCCCAGCATATTCGCCCATTACCTTGGCTTCGAACCGAAGATGGTTCCGTATCGCCGCGACAAACGCCGTTACGGAAAATCTGGCTGGACGTTCGGCAAGAAAGTTCGCTACTTCCTCGACTCGATCTTCGGCTTCTCGATTGCCCCCAGCCGCTATGTGACGGGCCTTGGCCTCATTGTTGCGCTCGCGAGCCTCGGCTACGGCGTCGCCGTCGTCGGTTCGGCGTTGATCTTCGGTTCGCCTCTGCCCGGCTTCCCGGCGCTTGCCGCGTTGATTTCGCTTCTGTCCGGCATCAACCTGATCATGACGGGCCTGGTTGGCGAGTATGTTTGGCGCGTCTTCGACGAAGTGAACAAACGGCCAGAGGGGGTGATCGATATCGTCTTCAAGGACAACGAGCCGACAACCGACCCGACCACGTAACGAAACCAGGTTTCCACCACCTTGCGATCACGGCGGCGCCCGCGTTGCGGACCTACCCGCCGGCCGGCACCCTTCGGGCCCCCGGCGTGGCGACGCGCTTTCCGGGTTCGACATCCTTATTGACAATCGAGCCCGCGCCGACCCGTGCGCCGGCACCGATTCGTATCCCGGGCAGTAAAGTCGCACCGGCGCCAACGATTGCCCGGTCCTCAATTGTGGACCCCCTGACGGTGGAGGCGTCATAGACGTGCGGGTCTTTCAGTTCGTCATTTGTCATGCCGACGAGCAGGCTGATGAAAACGTCATTACCGATTTGGCAATTTCCCGTGACGTGGGTCATATCCATTATCTTTGTGCGATCGCCCACCTTCGTGTTGTAGTTGATCGTCACGTAACGAGACACGATGCATTCCGACCCGATCGAACACATCTCGCGGATCGAAGCGCCGTCTCCGACCAGCGTCCCATCGCCGATCTCGACGGAGTAATAGATCGTTGCTCTGGGGCCGATACGGCAGCGCTTCCCGATTGTCACCAGCGGCTGGTATTCGGGCTTCCGCGCCAAGGCGGCCGCCCCCGAAGGCCGTTTTCCAACGATCGTCCCTGCAAAAAGTTCGGTATCCTCGCCGATCTCGACACCGCGTTCGACCAAGCAGAAGGGATGCACGACGACCCCCGGCCCAAGTCTTACGCCCTCACGAATGACGCAATATTCATGCACCACGGCGCTGCCGTCTATTTCGGCCCCTGCGACAATGGCGGTGGGGTGAACGTTCGGCACGTTAATCACCGTTTCCTGTTTTCGTCGTCACGCGTCCAGCCCACCGCCGACGCTTCGCGACCGACCCGTGGATTGCCCGCAGGTTCGCGCAATCCTAACGCCCTTCGGTTGCGGCGGGAATACGTCGCGCGCTGCGAGGCGCAGGAGTCTTCAGGCGGGCAAGCGCGGTTCGGAGAGCGCAAGACGCTGCGGAACAGTCCCTCCAACCCTTCTGTATTTGACACCGTTCAGCCGACGAATTCACTGATATTTATGTTCCTCCGGCGCGCCAGGGGAGATACGATTCTCGCAGTTTCAAGGGTAATTGCGAAATATCAACGATGCAGGCTTGTCCGAACGATCAAGGCAGACGTCGTGAACGCCTCCCACGAACCAGTCGTCCCCTTCATGAGGAGCGAAAGCCAGATGGTTCTAATCAGGCCCCGCTTCCTCCTCGAACGGCCATTAGGTGCGACCGAATCACACGAGCCGCGCAGTGAGGAAACCATTGGGTAGGAGTTTGATTTGGCCTTTTCTTGGGTGATGCGCGCCGCAAGGCATCGCAACGTTGTCTCAACCGCCCACAAAAAAGACAGCCGCGGTCTGGCGTTTGTCGTCATCGCCACGGTCGTCCTTGCCGTTGCGGCTCGACTCACTATTGCCTGGTTGGCACCTGCCGTCAGCCCGGATGGCGGCGTATACCTGATCGTCGCTGATAATATCCGGTTGAATGGCTGCCTCTCGCTCTCGGATCCGACGGGCGGCCAATGTGTCCCCCATTGGGGAGGAAATCACCCACCAGGCTATCCGATCATGCTCTGGCTGTCTTGGCTTCCCTTCGGCCGTACGGAGTTCGCTGGGCTGGCGGCGCAGTCAATTCTGTTCGCGCTGGCCGCCGGGTGGATGGCGCGGGCCGCGGCGCTCTATTCGGGAAGCATGTGGATGGGCCTTGCGGCCGGTTTCATCGTTGCGCTGTCGCCGGTTCAGGTTGCCTGGGCCCGCTTCGTTCTGCCTGAGACCCTTGCTCTCACGGGAACGATTTGGCTCTTTGCCGAACTCATGCTTTCGCTGGAGGCGAAGAAGCTGCGGATCGTGCCCATTGGCTTGGCGCTCGGACTCGCTTTTTTTGCGCGGTACGACAATCTTCTGCTGATTCTGCCTGTGGCGCTCTGTGGATTTATGCTCCATCGGCCGGTCGAAGCCTTGCGGCGCGGCATGGCCGTCGCACTCATTTTTTCGGCGCCGATCCTAATCTGGAGCGGCTACAACGTGGCACGAGGACTGAGCCTCGTGCCGGATCCATTCTTTTTTCAAGACGGCCGGCCGACCCCACATGGCTATCTCGCCTGGGGCAACACATGGATTACCACGATCTACCAAGGTGGGTCGTTCGCCTATCCCCTGCAAAACAAAAGTTACGACCGCATTCGCATCGATCCCGCAGCCTACGATTCGACCGAAGAACGCACGCGAATTGAAGCCCTGCTGGCACGGCTTTCAAGCGCCAGCGGCGAACCGTTTCCAGCCGAGATCGACGCCGAATTTGCCGAAATCGCCGCGTCGCGACGCAATGGAAACCCGCTCAGGCACTGGGTCGGCGTACCGCTGCAACGCATGGTGCAGTTCTGGATCAACCCTTACTACAGCTTCGGTTGGCCGATCGAGATCGACTCCAAGTTGACCCCGACCCAACGGGAACTTCTGGCCAACGGCTCGGTGGGCGGCGTCCTGCAGGTGGCGCGCGCGTACGCTGTGGAAAGCGCCGTGAAGGCGGGAATAACGGGCTACCGGTACGTCCTCTTGGCGCTAGGGCTCGGCATCGTAGGGCTGGCCCTTGGCCGCAAGCTCCAACCGGTCAGTCCGTTTGTGTGGCTCGTCGCAACCTACGTGGTTTCAAGGACGATCGCTTTGTCGCTTCAGTCCTCGATCGACAATCGCTATATGATCGAGGCCCTGGCACCCCTCGAAATAGCTGTCGCGTTGGCGGTCGGGATCTTCCTGCTGAGCCGGAGGCGCGCCACCGCGATGCAGCCAGATGGATGACCCCCCGAACTAAAGTCACGATTCGCTTGCGAGCGCCGCGGCAACGTGGCCGATCTCCTCTTCCGTCATCGCCAGGAAACACGGGAGGCTCAGGACTCGTTCGCCGAGCCATTCGGTATTGTTGAGCGCCGTGCCGATCGCAAAACGCCCGCTCGCCGCCACTTGCTTGTGATCCGGAATCGGGAAGTGAACTTGGGTCGATATTCCCGCCGCGGCCAGCCTTGAAACGAGCGCTGAACGGTTCTCGGACGCGACGACGTAGAGGTGCGTCACGTCCGATTCGGAGTCGTCGGGCGGTGCGGGGCGCCCCAGGCTCGTCGCGCCGAGCGCCGCGTCGTACACCCGACGGATGGCGCGGCGCTGTCCGGTCCATCGATCGAGCTCCGCCAACTTGACGCGCAGAACGGCCGCTTGAATCTCGTCCATCCGGCTGTTTCGTCCGCCGCCAAGCGCCGTGACACCTCGCCGGCTCCAACCGTACTCGCGCAGCAATCTCACCTTTTCCGCGATTTCGCCGTCGGACGAGACGACCGCGCCGGCGTCGCCCAGCGCCCCAAGGTTCTTGGTGGGATAGAAGCTGAAGCAGCCGGCCGCCCCCCAACTTCCGGCCGGCCGGCCGCCAAGGTTCGCGCCGTGCGCTTGGGCGCAGTCCTCAATGATCGGAACGCCATGCCGCTTCGCGCGCTCACAGATCGCCGGCATATTCGCCATGCGGCCATAGAGATGCGTGATAACCAGCGCGCCCAGCGAGGCGAACGTGTCGTCGCGCAAAAGCTCGAGAGAAAGATTGTGGTCCGCCGAATCGACATCGATGTAGACGGGGGTCGCGCCAATGGCCAGCGTGGCCGCCGTCGTATACATCCCGGCGTTGGCGACCGTTCCGACGCGCGTGCCGGCGCCGACGCCGACGGCCCGAAGAGCCAATTCGAGGGCGTCGGTGCCGTTGCCGAGCGCGACACAGTGGCGGCGTTGGCAATACGCGGCGAATTCCGTTTCGAAGCCTTCGACTTCCGGGCCAAGGACGTAGCGCCCGCTGTCCACAACCCTATTCACTGCCGACCGGACGCGCCCGGCAACGTCCGGCTCGTGGCGGGAAAGGTCGTTGAACGGAATCTCTAGGTCGGGCACAGTCGATACATTACAGGAACGGCCAACGCGGTCGAGAGAGCCGTCGGGAGAGCCCATGAGTGAATCTCAATTCCGCGAGTCATCGCGCGCCACGGCTTCGCTGCGCCGCGTTCCGGGAAGCACCGGCGAGGGCGTTCTCACGATTGTCGAAGCCCACAGCGACATTGGTTTTGACATCCGCCGCGTGTTCTTCGTTACGGGAATGGCGCGGGGCACCCGGCGCGGTGGGCACGCGCATCTCGCTCTCGAACAATTTCTTGTTTGCGTGCATGGCCGTATGAGCGTGACTCTAAAAACGGACGCCGGTGAACAGAACCTTGAACTCGCCAATGACGGCAGCGGTATCGCTGTGCCGCGGATGACTTGGGTCGAGTATACCGCCGAGGAGGACGATACGACTTGCCTCGTCCTCGCGTCGGATGTGTACGACGAAGCCGATTACTGCCGGGACTGGGACGAGTTCGTGCGGCTTCGCGGCGCGTGAAGGCCGGCGGCCCTTTTGATTTGAAGCCGCCAACCGCTAGATAGACCTTGCGTACATCATAAGCTCCAGTCCGTTCAGCGCGTAGGTTCGGCGCAACTCCTGACATGGCCCGAGGGGAGCGATGATTTCACGCATCTGCGCCTGAGTGCGAACATGAGCGCCGCGGTCAAAGCGGCGAAGAAGATAGGGGATGGGGCGCAGCAGGGCGGATCGAGGATACACGGCGTCCAACACGACGACACTCCCGCCCGGCTTGGCGACGCGCCGGCACTCTGTAACAGTCTGCTTTGCCGCAGTGTCGTCCAGGTGATGCAGCAGACCAAAACACCAAACGGATTCGAACGATCCGCCCGCGAACGGCAACCGCGTCGCATCGGACGCCACAGCCATGCCGCCCGCCCGCTTCCAGGTGCGCATGTAGGGCAGTGAGACATCCGTGCCAACCACGCTGCGGCCGCCTCGCGCCAGCCGCGAACGCGGCCCGCAACCCACGTCCAGGTAGAGCGCGCCGTCGGGGATGGCGTCCAGGAGCGGGGCGCACACCCGGCGAAGACCCGTTTCGGCACCGGGCGCAAGGACGAATTGCGCCAAACGGTACACGATCGGAATCTCCAGGATTCGGTAAACGCCGCGGTGGTGGCTTGGTCCTTTTGCGATATTCCCGACCTTAGAAATGCAGCTCCCCTGGACGGCGCGCCCGGGCCGGCCGTGGCACCAATCTAGTTGGCGCGGCCTAGATGCGACGGCGGCCAATCCGCGGATCCAGAACCTTCGGGATAACCGGAAGGTCCCGTCGCGGTGCCCCCCGGCCGCTCCTCCGTTGCACCGTACGACCGGGCCGCCGAGCGTAGACTTTGAGATATCAGCTGCTAGTGTGATCACCCTTAAGAGCGCAGAAAGCGTCGAATCATTGAGCTTCACGCGGGGACTTGCCCACGCAAGTCCATTAGAGCAAAATACGGCTTCACCGCATAGCGCTGCGAATTTGATGCTGACCCAGTCACTAGAAACGCCGAGCAAGGACCGCGACCTCGCACCGAACTATCGGGCGCTGCCCAGTCCGCCGCACCGGGCGCGCAAGCAGCGCGCGATGAGCCAGGCGGCTTGGCGCTACATCGCTCGCCGCCTTTTTCGTCAGCCCGACAGGTGGGTGGACAAATTAGATGTGCTGAACGCCGATCTGCCGCGTGACGTGGGGGTTGAGATCAACAACGTCTGCAACGCGAAATGCAGCTTTTGCGGGTATGACAAGGGGGATGACGGAAAAGCTGCCGATCCGCGGGTCAAGCGAAAACTGGACGTCTCGATCTTGCGTCATACGCTGAAGTTGTACGCCGAGGCGGGCGGCGGGGTTTTTAGCATAAGTCCGATTCTCGGTGAGGTCAGCGCCGACAAACGCTGGCTGGATTTTGTGCGGGAGGCGCGAAGTTTCCCGAACATCACGGGCGTCTCGTGCTACACGAACGGGATTCTTCTGGATCGGTTCGGCGCCGAAGCAATCCTGACCTCTGGTCTAACAAACCTCGCGCTGTCCACGGCATTAGGTTCATCCGAACAGTACATAAGGCTCTATGGCGTCGACAAATATGATCGCGTCGTGACAAATATTTTCGACCTTCTCGAAACCAACGCGCGGCTCGGCGAACCTGTATCGATCCACATTGAGCTCCGCATCGACAAGCCATTTTCGACGTTCTACGAGTCCGAAATTTACGCGCGGCTCAAGACGTACCTGGACGACGAAGACATACGCATTCTTGACGACGGTTGGGACGACTTCAGAGGCGTCATTTCCCAGAGCAGCCTGCCCAAGGGACACCGCTTGCTTGACAACGTCAAAGACAAATCCGTGCCCTGTTACGCCCTGTATCGCAAACTGCAGGTCATGATCGATGGCACGCTGCAAGCTTGTTCATGCCGAGTGGAGCCTGAACTCTGGGGCGGCAACATCCTGCAGTACGACACGTTGGCCGATGCTTGGCGGGATCCCGCGATAGAGAAACTGCGTACAGATTGGCATGCGGGCCATCTTTCCAAATGTTGCCAGGAGTGTACCCACTATCACCCCTACACGAGCCTCATTGAGGACAGCCGATTCCCCGCGGTGGCAAAACGGGTGCTGCGCCGGGCCCTGCGCGGCGGACGAAAATCTGGCGCCGGTGCCGTCGCTCCAGCCGGCTTAGAATAACCGAACATAGGCACCCGGACGTGGAAGGCGCGTGTTAAGGCCAGATTTGGGGACGTATTCGGCAACAGGTGCGCGATCGTCGGGAGCGGACCCCACGTGGGGTGACGGCGCGATCCTCGTCATGTCCAGTACTCTTCGCGGGCGCACCGCAATCAATCGATAGAGGAGGTACGCAAGCGTGTCAGAGAAGCCGGACGCCAGCGACAATCTGATTGATATTCCGTTCATCCTCATCGCTTGGCTGAAGTGGAGCTGGTTCATACTGCTCTTGGCCCCCGTGGGCGCCTATTTTGGCTACCGCGATCTGCAGGCGTTCCAACCGATGTTCTCCGCCAGTATGATCGTCCAGCCCTCATCGGAGAATACCCCGCAATTTACCGGCCGGGCAGCCACACTCTTGAACCTTGGGCAGGCAACCAATGCGACGACGACGGACTTCGACCGGCTCAACGTGTTGATGAATTCGCGAAGCCTCGCGGCGCAATTGCAGCGCGAGTTTGGGCTCATGCAGATTGTCTTCGCGAGAAGTTGGGATGCGGCAACAGGAACCTGGATCAAACCGAGCGGGGAGGACTTCGAAAGGAGCCAGCGGATGAACCGGTTCTTTCGCCGCAACGGCTGGTCTGAGCCGACATTAGAAACACTCGCGAGATTTATTGACGGCAGCATCAAATTCGAGCGGATCGAGGGCACCGGATTTTTCCGAATATCGCACGAGCACAAAGATGCCGACTTTGCCGTTCAGCTGCTTGAAATGGCATATGGCGAGGCCGACGAGTTGCTGCGCGCGGAAGATCGTATCGAATCCGCTCAGCGCAAGGCCTACGTTATCGGGCAACTCGAAACGGCGACCGTTGTGGAAATGCGGCAGTCCCTGATCGGGCTGCTGGCCGCCGAAGAGCGGCGCGGAATGTTGCTCGATTCCAACCTGCCCTACGCCGCGCGCATCATCGAGCCGCCCGCCGTGTCAAACCTGCGCACGGAACCTGATATCCGGCAAATGTTTGGCTTTCCCATTCTGATTGCCCTCATGATCGGGCTCGCACTGGTGACCGTTTTCGTTATCGCGCGTAAAGAGTCGCCATGATCCGGCGCTCGGCCCATGAACATTAACTGGCGGTCTTTCTACGTCTTTCTATTCCTGTATCGCTGCGCGTATTCCGTACTTGCGCAGCAGGTCATCGCCAGTCTGACGCTGCTCGGCGACTCGAGTCAGTATCAGCTCGGACGCATTCCGCTTTTGGAGGGGGACCTGACCAATCTCAGCGGCTACTTCAGCAATACACGGGCCCTCGCCACCGAGATCACGGAATCCGTGGGCGGCGTTTTCCACGCGCTGTTCTTTGGCAACCCAATTCTGATCAACATCGGTTTTCAAACGATCGCCTTCGTCGGCATCGTCGCCTTACTTCGCGAAGTAAGGCCAGGGATTAGGATTTGGTTGGCGGCGTTGCTTATGCTGCCGTCCTTCTCGATCTGGTCATCCATTGCCAGCAAAGAGTCGATCATCGTGCTCGCTCTGGGGATCATTGGCGCCCTGATCGTTAGGATGTACGAAAATCGGACGGCGTGGCGCCTGCGCGAAACGTTCGCCTTCGTGATCGTCGCACTTTTCAAGACGCATTATCTTCCTGCGCTCTTGTTCATCATCGTCGGAACTTGGTGCGCGCGGCGGGTCCACCAGAAGACAACCCTGATTATCGTCGGCGGGATATTCAGTCTGGCCCCGCTCTATCTCTTCAGGGACCTGCTCGAGGATCTCTCATTTCTTTTGATCCCGCATTTCGCGCTGAGCGCCGGCAGCACGCGCCCGCCGTTTTGGGTCGAAACTTACGATCTATTCTTCAAGGCGCCTCAGGGCATGTTCCAGGCGTTCTTTGGTCCGACGTTCAGCGAGACCTCTCACGGAATCCTTCTTCTCGGGAGCTTCATCGAGAGTAGCGCGATTCTCGCCCTGCTCTTTGTTGTCGTCGTCGTGCGGCTACCGCGTCTGCCCGTCTACGTGGTCGCCATGGTGGGTATGACGATCTTTTGGATTATGTTCGCAAATTATCCCCTGGGAATCCAAAATCCGGGTTCGGCCATTCGCTACCGCACCGGTTACGAGATACTCATTTACGTGGCCATCGTCGTTCTTCTGTCTCGCGAAACGTACAACGTTTGGCGCGGGGCCACCCCGGCGGACGGCCTCTCTCGATCGGCAGCGCTCGGATCGGCACCTCCGGGTTCTGGCGCCGGGCAGCGCGCCGAAGACGGGGAACCCGGAACCTAGCGCGGTTCCGCCGGTTCGGGCTTCGCGCACGCCAACTCCGAATAGAGCGTCTCGTACCTTGATGCCGCTTTGCTCAGGGCGAAATGCTCGACGATGCGATCGCGGGCGGCCTGGCCAAGTTGGGCCCGGCCGTCGCTTCCCCGCTGCAACAGCGTCCTCCACCCTTGCGCCAGCTGCGCGGCACCCCGAACCGGGCTGACGATGCCGGTTTCGGCGACCACTTCGCGGGCGTCGCCGACATCGGTGGTGACGCACGGTACGCCGCACGCCATGGCCTCGATGAGGATATTCGGAAACCCCTCGCCGGTGGAGCAGCAGCTCGCAATATCGAACGCCGCGTTCAGGCGCGCGATATCGGTGCGCTCGCCGAGGAAATGAACCCGCTGTGAAATCCCCAACTCGCCGGCAAGTTGCGCCAGCACGCCGTTGGCGCCGTCGACGCCGGCGCCCGCAAGAACGAAATGCACATCCTTTTCGTTCGCCAGATGTGCCGCCGCCTTCAGAAACGTCCCGTGATCCTTCAGTGGATCGTAGCGCGCCACCAGCCCGATCAAAACGGTCTCGGGAGGCAGATCGAGTTCGCGGCGCACGCTCGCGTGATGCCCGGGCGCGGGGTGAAAGTGATCGGTATCGACGCCGTTGTGAATGACCTCCCAGCGCCGCGGCCGATAACCCATCGCCCTGTGGGTCTCGGTACCGGCTTGCGAATTGGTCACGATGGCGTCCGGCCGATCGGAATATCTCGCCAGGATGCGGACCACCAGCCCCGAGAGTCCGGATCGATAGCGTGAGTCGGTTTCGGAACAGCGGATGCCCCACACGAGGCGCTCGACGGCGCCCGGCCGGCGCGCCAAGAGGCCCAGCAGATCGGCGTGATAAAGCCACGTCTGGAGGATGTGCGGGCGCTCGCGCCGAAGGATCGAAATCAGCCGAATCAGGCCGCCGGGATGGGGAACTCCGCGCCGCATCCCAAGGGCGTACACCCGCACCCCCATTTCGCGCAGCTGGGCGCCCAGCGTTCCCTCATCGGTGACCGAAATAACCACCGGATCAAAACGCCCCCGGTCCATGGTGGCGACGAGACGCAACAAAAAGGTTTCGGCGCCCCCCACCGACAGGCTCGTTATCAGGTGGGCCACCCGGATTTTCTCCGGGCCCACTTTTGACGGCGTCCGCGGCTCGTCAGCGCTCACAGCGAAAGTGCCAGTACGGAATTTGCGGCGATATTGTCACCCGGGAAAACGTGTCGCTGAGCTGGGAAATCTGTTTGTGGCTAAATCTTTGCTCGATCTCCGCGAAGAACCTGTCGTAGACGTCCTGCTTGATCCGCCGCACGGTCTTGCCGTGATAGAAATCGTAAAGCGGAACGGCGTTCGAGAGCCCAAACGGCCGCAAGAGGGTGCCCAACCAGATCAACGGCAGGTAAAGCGACATGGTCGCCGCCCAGGTGAACGCGGAACGAAAGGCCCGGCTTCTAACCGGATGGACCAGGAGGCGGATCTCGGTCACCAAACGAAGCAAAATCCGATAAATCGGCGGCCGCTTGTCGAGCGCCGAATAGAGATAGATCAGAAGATCCGGCGCATACCGTTTCAGTCGGCGGACCTCCGCGAGGGCGTCGTTCGGCATGTGATGGAGCACGCCCAGACAGACGATCAGGTCTGCGAAACCCTCGCGGAACGGCAACGACTGCAAGTCGCCCATCAGGAAAACCGCGCGGTCGCACTCGCGAAGATGTTCGCGAGCCACGAAGATCGAGTCCGAAAAGTCGACCAGAACGAGCTCCGAAACGCGGTCGCGCAGGAAATAACTCCACCTGCCGATTCCGCAGCCAAGATCGCACACGCGCTTGCCGGCGAGCTCGCCCAGATCGAGAAGGTCGAAATACTGCCGGAATTCCTCCTCGTGCTCGCTGAGAATCTCGGGGAAAGCCTGCCATTCGTCGCCGAAGGACCGGCGAATCCCATCCTTCTGGTCGTCTTCCGGGGGGTGTCCCGCGGGAAGATCGGGCGCCTCCGGGCGCGTCAACACAATGACGTCGTCGACCACCGGGTGACGCTTGCCATCGACGACGATGACGCTCGGCTCCACATGTACGCTCGCGGCGCCGAAGATGTCGCGCAGGAGTTCGACTTTGTTGGCGTAGTACGAGGTCAACGGATCAGGCCAGCGTCGGCGTCCCCAGTGTACACGCTTGCCATTCGCGACACCATTTTGTGATGCGAGAAGTTCTCGACGATCCTTTGTCGCCGCAGGCGGGCCGCTTGCGGATCACCCCGGCGGATCTCGCTTAAGACCTGCTCCCAGCCGGCGACGAGGGCCCGCGGCGAACGCGGCTCGACAACAGCGCCAAGCATGCCGACGATCAACGCCGAATCGCCAACGTCGGTGACGACGGCCGGCCGGCCCGCCGCCATCGCCTCGGCGACGACATTGGGAAAACCTTCGCCGTACGCCGACGCCGATGTCACGATGTCGCTGGCGGCAAGCACGGCGGGGACATCGGCGCGGTAGCCCTCCCATATGATGCGCCCGGCCAGGCCCAAGGATAGCGCCAGCGATTGAAGCTCGTCGCGGCTCTTTCTGCCGTCGCCGCCGACGCAGGCAAATCGAACGTCCTCCGCCTTCGCCGCGAGCACCGCGGCCGCCCGGAGGAAGGTTTCGTGATCCTTTTTCGAATCGAGCCGGGCAACGAGGCTGATCAGCTTTTCCTCGGACGCAACGCCCCACTCCTTGCGCAACTTCGTCCGCGCCGCCGCGGACTCCGCAAAGCGCTCCACATCAACGCCGTTCGGCACGACGATCAATCGCCGTACACAAAACCTTTGTTCCTTCAAATGGTCTCCGCCGGCAAAGGAATTCGCGACGATCGTGTCGGCCCAGCGCGACAGGTAGCGCTCGACAGCGAAGACGATTCGCCACGTCATGTCGTAGTCGCCGAACTCCATCTTTGACGACCGGATGCCCCACACCACGCGAAGGTTGGGCAGCACCAATTTGAGGCCGATCGCGAGGATATTTGGCGGCCCCATGAAGCTATGGATCAGGCCGGGGCGCAACCTGCGCATAAGCCGGATAAGGCGCAGGGTAAAGCCGATGAGGTCCCAACGACCTTTCTTGTCCAGCGAAATGACGCTGACACCGCCGCGTTCCAGTGTGGCGCGCAGTTCGCCGACCGAGTAGAAACAGACGACGACGGCCTCGAACCTGGCTCGGTCAAGGTGCAGGGCGAGCAAGGCGACCTGGGTTTCCGCCCCGCCGACTTCAAGGGAGCGCACCAGAAACACGACGCGCAGCGGCACCACGGGCGCGTCTTGGTCGCGCGCCACGCTTCCGCGAGTCATTGAGTGGGCGCGCTCCACCGCAGCATCAGCTGGCGACGGGACCGGCAACAATGCCGGCCTTTAGGAACAATTCCTCGTCCGTGTACCGGGTCCGCCAATATTCGCAGATCTCGCCATTATGAAACTCGGGAAACGAATAATAGGGCACCAATACCGCATCCAAACCCGCGTCGATAAAGGTCTTCAGGACGTCCGGCGCGCGCAGCAAATTGATGCTCGTGCCGAATTTCGCGAAGTACGCGTCTGGGTCCGCGCCGTACATTTTATCAAACGGGTTTCGCGCCCGGCGATGAGTTCCGAAATCTACAAGGTGCAGAAACCGCCCCCCGCGCGCCGTGACGTGAGCAAGTTTCTTGATCGTCACCGCGAGATCGGAAATATGCTCGAGGCAGGAATTCGATAGCGCGATATCGAAATCACCGTCGATTGCGGCTTCGATGAAATTCGACCGCACGATTTCGACGCGGCTCACCAGGCGCTCGAGGAACTCATCGAAGGTGCACTGGGGGCCGAAAAGGGCGCACAGGTCCTTGTAGGTCAGCAGGAAGACTTTTTCGATCAGGGTCTGGTTGTTGATAACCGCCGGATTGAACCGCGGCTCGACACAAACATAGCGATCCGCACCGAGGAAAACGCCCAAGGGGGCCCACCCCATCATCGGGCCCGTACCAATTTCGATCACCTGACGGCCGGCAAATGCCAACGGCTCCCAGCCACACGCACGCTGAAGAATCGTCTGGTAGCGGATGAAGAAATTCTGCGGCAACTGGGACTGCATGTACTTGCTTGTCGCGAGTATCTCGCCGATGTCCCAGTGCGCGCGCCGCCCCCGTAGCCTTGCCCCGATCCGCCGAACGCTTTCGCGGGGCGGCAATTCATAGAGGCGACGAAGTATTTTTATGGTCAAAACCGATCTCCAAAGTTCGTTGGCGCGAGATCCGGCCGCGATTGAGATACGGGCCGAAGCAAACTAGTGCGAGCCATGATGTAACGCGTCGGCGACCATTTCCTGAAAATGCCGAGCGAACGACTCGCCGCCTTCCTTCGAGGACACGTGCTAACGGAAGCGATCCTGAGCAGTCTTGGCTATTTCGACATGGGCCGAATGGTTGCTCAGAATTTGGTCCAACTTCTCGCCGACGTCTTCGAGGTCCCAGTTGTGCACGACCATCGTTTGGCCATCGTCATAGAGCGGCGGATAGGTATCCAGATACGACATGTCGGGTTTCAACAGGACCGCGCCGCAGATAAAAGTTTCGTAGTCGCGCATCGCATGCTCGCCCCACCCGAACGGCGACAGAACGACCTTGCTCCGCGTCAGTTCGCGGTAGTACTTGGCGCGCGGGACGCGGCCGGTCGCGGCCCGGTTTTTCATTAGATCGCACATTCGAACCCTTTGATAGGCAACGGTTTCGCGCGCGTAGGACGTCGCCACCCGGCACGTGGCATCGACGGGGCGCTCCCGGGACGGCGAGTAGAAGCGCGTTGGCGCATCGAGCAGCCACTTGATGGGAAGGAGCCGGTACAGGGAGGCAACGCGAAAGTTGATCGGCCCATGATGGGCAAAAGCCATATTCCATCCAACTCGCAGTTTCGCGCGATCCGATGCCGACGCGATCGCATCCGAAAACTGCGGCTCGCTGTCCTGTACCCCCGCCGACTCGTGGTAGTACTCGGTGAAGGTCCGGCCGCCGTAATGGGAACGCGCATAGGCGTCCGGTTCGCGCAAGAGAAAATTTTTCGCGTAGATCGTGACGTGTGGCAAGACCGCGTTTCGAATGAGACCGCTGCTGTCGTACATATCGAAGTAGATTTGCCCGCCGGCGGTCCGCGGCTTGGCCGGGATCGCGTTGGGCTTGTTCCAGGATCCGCTGCCAACCGTTCGACATATCTTGAGGGTCGCGGGGCCGGACGACGATCCCATGCTCGCCGATTATCTTCGCTGAATCGCCGACATCGGTCGCCAGGGTTGCTGTTCCGACGGCCATGGCTTCAGCGACGACGTTGGGGAAGCCTTCACCGTAGGCCGACGCCGATGTTAGAACATCAAGGGCCGCGAGAACCGAGGGGATGTCCGACCTGTGCCCCTCCCAGATGACATTGTCCTTGATGCCGAGCGACTGGGCGAGTTCTTGCAAGTCCAGCCGGTTGACGCGGCCGTCGCCGCCAACACAAACAAATCGGACGTCCTTTCTCTTCGCCAGCAGGAGGGCGGCGGCGCGTAAGAAGGTTTGATGGTCTTTTTTGGAATCCAACCGCGCAACGATTCCGATCAGATGGTCCGTGGGCCGAACACCCCAGTCATGCCGCAGCCGGTTTCGCGCGTCCTCGTCGGGCTTGAAGCGTTTGATATCGATCCCATTCGCAACGACCTGAAGCCGGTCTTTGAAGAATCCGTTTGCACGCAGGTGATCGGCGCCGGCGTGTGAGTTCGCGACGATCGCGTCCGCCCAACGCGACAATATTCGTTCCAATTGGAATACGGCCCGCCATGTGAGATCGTAGTTGGCATATTCCATCTGCGAAGCGCGCACGCCCCAAATGACGCGCGTGCCGCGCAAGAATGGTCTTAGAAGAATGGCAAGCAGGTTCGGCGGCTCCATGAAACTATGGATGACGTCTGGCCGCAGCGCCCTCATGCAGGAAACCAATCGAGAAATAAAACGAAATATCTCCTAGCGCGCCTTTTTGTCGAGGCAAATAACCGGTATGCCGTCCTGTTCAAGGCTCGCGCGCAAAGGACCGTGTGGGTAAAAGCACACGACCGTCGCCTGGAACTTCTTTGGGTTCAGGCGCCGTGCCAATAGGGCGAACTGAGCTTCGGCGCCTCCGGCTTCGAGCGAGCGAACGGGAAAGACGACATGAACGCGGGCGTTCTCGACACCGTCCGCGTTATCGTCGTCAACCAAGCTGTCGTTCGGCAAAAAATAGCGCCTTAGTGGGGAATGGAGCCGCTTGCGGCGGCGGTCGCATCGCGGATGAGACCGGAAAAATGGTGGACAAAGGAGTCGCTCCTCTCACCGGCCGACACATAGGAACGAAAAAGGTCCTGACCCGCAATGGCGATTTCGACCGCGGACGGATAGTCCTGAAGGATCCCGTCCAGCTTCTCTTCGACATCGCCCAGGTCCCAATCATGCGCAACCATGGTCACGCCGTCGACGTAGAGAGGCGGATAGGTCTCCAGGTGTGACATGTCCGGCTTCAACAGGACCGATCCACATACGAACGCTTCGTAGTCGCGCATGGCGTGTTCGCCCCAGCCAAAGGGCGAAAGCACGACCTTGCAGCGGGTCATTTCGCGAAAATACTCGGATCGTGGGAGGCGCCCGGTTTGCGTTCGCCGGCTCATCATCTCGTTGAGACGAACTCTCTGATAGGCGACCGTCTCGCGTGCGTAGGCGGTGGACATGCGGCACGAGACATCAATGGATCGGGGCGCGGATGGCGAATAAAACCGCGTTGGCGCATGCAGCAAGAGTTTCAAGGGCGCGTACCGGTACAGAGAAGCGACGCGATAATTTAACGGGCCGTGGTGGGCGAAGGCGGTGTTCCAGCCCACCCTCAGTTTCGCCCGGTCCCGCGGATCCTCAATCGGAACCGAGTACTGTGGATCGCCGTCCTCGACACTGTCCGCGGTGTGATAGTAATGCGTGAAAATACGACCGCCGTAGTGAGGTTGCGCGTAGGCAGCACGATCCCGAAGAAGAAAATTCTTGGCGTACAGAGTGACGGTCGGAAGTACGGCCGCGCGGATCAACCCGCTACTGTCGTACATGTCGACGTAAATAATCGCGCCCGTCTGGTCGGACCATTCGCTTAGCTGAGCCAATATTGGATCCGCGCCGTCGTTCCATTGCTGGCCGAAATACTTCGCGTGGATCATCAGGACATCGCAATCGGCGAGCGCCGGCGTGGGGGCCGTGAAGGTCCGTAGCTCGATCCCCATCTCCCTAAGGCGGCGGCTGTTGGCCAAAAGCGGTGTCAGGAATGCCCGGCTGGTCGTTTCAACCATCCGGTCGCTCAGGACGTGAACGCGCGTCACGATAAATCTATTGGAGACATTGGTGAGGGCGGCGGCATGTCGCGGACTGTCTCGATCCCATCGGGCAGGTTCAACAGACCGCCCCATACCTTGAGGACAGACTCCAGGCCGTAGGGCTCAACCTTCTCTCGACCCGCGGCGCCCAGGGTCTCACGTAGTCCAGGGTCTTCGATCAATCGCGATAGGGTGTCCGCCAGCGCGTTCACGTTATCGTAGCGGCACACCAGGCCCGTCACGCCGTTCTCGACCAGTTCCAAAGGCCCGGGCGAGGCGTCGGTGACAACCACGGGAAGTCCGAAACTCATGGCCTCGATCAGCGCGTTTGGCGTTCCCTCGTATCGCGATGCGGATACAAAGATGTCGGCATTCGCATAACATTGGGCGATATCCGCGACGGGGCCCAGCCAATCAACGCGGTTTTCGATTCCCATCCGCGCCGCGTTGCTTGCCAGTTCCTGCCGGAGATCGCCTTCGCCCGCAATGACCAGCCGCCAGTTGCCCGCGGACGCAAGGATCTTTGCGAAAGATTGCAAAAGGATATCGTACCCCTTTTGCCGTGCAAGCCGGCCAACCGCCAAGACGACTTTGGTGTCTTTTCGTCCCGTCATTGCCCGGCCATCGAGGCGGAGAGGGTTCGGCGCATAGGCCAGTTTCTTATCCGGAACGAAACGCCCGAGCGACACGACAGCGCCCCGGCTGTTTGCGGTGACAAGATCGGCCCATGGATAAACAATCCGCCTCAGAAAATTCCAACCGCGTCCGAGCGATTGCCGAGCCGGGTCATTGCGTTCCGAAATGACCACGTTCAAGCCGAGTCCCCTTGTCGCAATAACCGTCAAGATATTTACGGCGCCGACGAAGGCAACGACGACCGGCGCGTGTGCCTCGCGAATGGCACGGCGCAATCGAGAGAGCCTGCCGATATTGGCTGCGATCGCTCCGGCAACGGACGCAGAACGGCCAGGAGATCCGAGGATCATCCGTGACACTCCTGCATCAAGAAAATAAAAGTCCTCCGAGGCAGCGGCAAGAGTGATCACGCACACGCGCAAACCACGGCCGACCCACGCGTTTGCCAGCGTGGAAACAACCATCTGCGAGCCGCCGCTACCCAAATGGCTAATGACGATGGCGATGTCATGGCTTGGCGTGTCCGTCAAATATCGATCTCGCAGCCCGTCTCAGCGCGGCGCTAGGTGCAAATTTCGGCAGAAGGGCCGCAGGATGAGAGCGGCCCGCCAATCGGTCTTGGCGCCGGATCGGCGCGATGCCGCAAACGACCGGTCAAATTACCAATTCGGTGATCTTGGCGGCCACATAGTTGCGCGCCTCGGATGTAAGTTCAGGGAACATTGGCAGCGACAAAATTGATGCCTGGCAGCCGTGGGCGACCGGAAAATCGTTGCGCACATGCCCTAAGTGTTTGTACGCGCGAAGGAACGGTAGCGCGACCGGATAGTGAATACCGGTGGCGATCCCGGCCTCCGCCAGGCTGCTTTTCAGTTTGTCCCGCTCGTCTAAACGGACGACATACAAGTGGAAGACGTGATCGCTATTGTCTCTGATCTCCGGGATCTTGATTGCGCTCACATCGCGCAGCCGCTCATTATAGGCAAGCCCATGCGCCATTCGTGCCGCATTCCACGAATCAATATGCTTCATCTTCGCCAAGAGAATGGCCGCCTGCAGCCCGTCCATGCGGCTGTTGACGCCTTCTATTTCGTGCTCATGTTTTGTCAGCGATCCGTGGTTGGCAAACATCCTCGCCCGTTCGATGAGGCCCGCGTCATTTGAGGTAATGGCGCCGGCATCACCGTAGGCGCCTAAATTTTTCCCCGGATAGAAGCTGAAAGTGGCGACGGTGCCCAATGTTCCGACATTGCGGCCCCGATATTTGGCAAAATGCGCTTGGGCACAATCTTCGATGACGAAGAGATTGTTGCGCTTTGCGATATCCATGATCGGATCCATGTCGGCAGACTGTCCGTAGAGATGGACGACGATAATCGCTTTTGTCCGATCCGTGATCTTTTCGGCGATACTTTCCGGATCAATCGTGAAATGTTCGTCGATGTCCGCAAAAACCACTTGCGCACCGGTCTGAGTTATCGTCTCCGACGTGGCGATCCAGCTGAGCGCGGGCGTGACAACTTCGTCACCTGGACCAACACCCAGCGCCCGGAGCGCGATGTAGATAGCATCAGTCCCGTTGGCGCATGAAACGCAATGGTCGGCACCGAGTGCTAAGCGAAACGTTTTCTCAAACTCGTTGACATATTTGCCACGAACAAAAGCGGTCTCGTCGATGACGTTTTGAATGGCCGTGTCTAGCTCTGCTTTCATGCCAAGGTATTGCACGCGCAGGTCGGCGAACGGGACCTTCATTGTGGACGATGTCCGATAATTGCCGCCGGGTTGCCGGCGACAACGGCGTTGGCGGGGACATCTTTGGTCACCACCGCTCCCGCACCCACTTGGGCGTGTTCGCCGATCACGACCGGAAAAAGTGTTGCATTGCTGCCGATAACCGAACCGCGTTTGATCAACGTTGGTTTCCATCCCGTTTTTGTGCCCGTGCGCCTGAAAGACGGAGGGTAAATATCGTTGATTGTCATGACGCCGTGACCGAGGAAGACATCGTCTTCTACGGTCACTATCGAACAAATGAAGGAGTGACTCGAAATCGTGACGCGGTTGCCGATCAAAGCATCTCTTTGAATTTCGACGTAAGCGCCGACAGTGCATCGCTCTCCGATCGTGCAGCCGTAGAGATTGGCGAACGCGCGCACTTTGGTGCCGTTGCCAATCCGGCAGTCGTCGATAATGGCCGTTTCGCTAATTTCAGGAGTCACGCGCCACCGATGCCTGCTCAAGAATTCCGACCACTTGGGCGGCCGTTCGGGGGCCGCTAATACACTCCGTCCCGTTGAGAATGCAGTCGAAAAAGTGCTCGATCTCGACCATGAGGGGCTCGCGCCACCCGATCTTCGGCAACACGACATCGCCTGAACGATAACTAATGGGCGGAAGCGCCAAAGGTTCGTCGAAGTCCATGTCTTGGCCCAGCACCGCCATGCGATCGATGCCCTTGTCGTAGATTGCCACCTTATGTTCGGCAATGTCGTCGTAGACGACCATCTTTTCAGACCCGACCACCGTCATCGTGCGAACCTTGTGAGGGTCGAGCCAGCTGACGTGGACATTCGCGATCATCCCCGCCGGATATCGGATATTGAGAAAAACAACGTCGTCGATTCCGTCTTGGACCCACGCCATTCCGTTGCGCTGGACATCGACGGGCTCGGGATTGTTCAACCAGTTCTGAATAATGCTGACGTCATGCGGTGCCAGGTTCCACAGGGCATCGACGTCGTCGCGAACGCGGCCAAGGTTGACCCGCTGGCTGTAGATATAGCGCACGGTTCCAAGGTCCCCGTTCGCGATGAGCTCTTTGATATAGCGAACCGCACTGTTGTACAGGAACGTGTAACCGGCCATCGCTACAAGGTTCTTTTCGCCGGCCAGCTTGGCGATGGCTTCAACCTCTCGGAGCGACCGGCCCATCGGTTTTTCGACGAGGATGTGTTTGCCCGATTCCAGGACGCGCATTGCGATGTCAAAATGTGTCGAGATTGGCGTAGAGATAATCACGGCGTCGATGGCACCGTCGTCCAGCACCGCATCGGTATCCGCGCACAGCTCGACGGAGGGATAGAGGCGGCCGACGAACTCCCGTCGTTCTGGGGAGGGCTCGACCACCTTTTTCACTTGGCAGGCGCCGTTTGCCATCAGGTTTCTCAAGAGGTTCGGCCCCCAATAGCCGACGCCGATTTGTGCCACCGATAGCCTCAATGTGCTCTCCCTTCAGCGGTCGCCGGGCGCGCGAATCGGCGCCTACAGGCGATCAATTCCGTCAACACTACCGCCTGCAGCGGCTTTTCTGCCGTGTCAAAAACGGTAGATTTGTGTTCAATTGGATGACATCGCCGACCGGCGCCGCGGCGGAGTATCGAACGTCTGAGTGCTAATATCCGTAGCGACCGCGCCGCCAGGGGACATTCGTTGAGAGTTCTTATCGCCATCGGCTTGCACACAGCGTTTGAGAAGCCGCTGGTTACCGGTGTGTGGCGCCCCACCGGTACGCCCGCCCTTGCCAAGCTCATCGAAACGCTCGACCAAGCCGACCAAGAGCCGGAGGTTTTTTTCTTGGGCAAGCGGCCGGAACAGTTGCGCGATTTCGGGCACTCTGGGCCGCTCCGTCTCGAAGGTCTGACAACGCGGCCGCGTTACATACCGCCGTTGCGGCGCCTAACATGGCCGTTGAACCGTATTCGGTGGTATCTAAACGAAGCGTGGCAAGTATGGGCCGTGTTGCGGACCTACCGGACTTTCAAACCCGATGTCATCTATTTTGACCGGGCGAACGTTGTTATCGCCGCACTGTTCGCCAGCGTGACGCGAACGCCGGTGGTCTTCCGGTTGCTTGGCATGCATCCGACCATGTACGCCGTGACCGACGGCCGGCGCCCCTATTACGCCCTGATGCGATGGGCCTACCGTTCGCCGTTCGCCTGCGTGATCTGCAGCCAGGACGGGAGTGGTGCCGAAGGGTGGTTGGACCGGCTTTTTGCGCCGGGCGTTCCTCAGCACTTGATGCTTAACGGCGTCGACCCGCTTGATCGGAACGTTAATGAACATCTCTTGCCGGGCGTGCCCCGCGACAAGACTGTCGTTACGTTTCTTGGGCGCCTCGAGAAGGAGAAGGGCGGTGAGGAATTCGTCGCCGGATTTCTGCGGGCGCTGGCGGTCGAGCGCGACGGACTTCATGCCGTCATTATTGGCGATGGTTCGCGCGCTGAGTCCATGCGCCACACCGTTGCCGCGGCCGGTGCCGCAGACGCGGTGACGTTTGCAGGTGCGATCTCCCACGACCACGTCCTCGGTGCTCTTCGCAACACCGATATCTATGTCTCGCTCAACCGATTCGGTAATTTGAGCAACGCCAATCTCGAAGCCATGCGAGCCGCGTGTTGCATGATTTTCCCGCGGTCTCAACCGGACATCGGAACGGACTTGGCGACCGACCAAATGCTGCCACCCGAAACCATCCTTCGCATTCCATCGAGCCACGACGTTGAGGCGCTGGCAGAGGCCATTGTGCATCTCCACCGAAATCCGGCCGAGCGCCAGAGCCGCGCCCGCGCCACGGAGCGGGTGGCCAAAGGATTTACGCGAACGTGGGCGGAGCGCATGGCGGCGGAGATGCGTATTCTCGAAAAGCTCGCCGGGCGTGCCGGTCGCGCGCCCTAAGTCGCTTTAGCCCACACCGCGAACTCTTCGGCGAGAATGGCGCGTACGGCCAGTCGATGAAACCCGCGTTCTTTGCGCCGCCGCCAAAACTGATCGACGAGCTCCGCCGATAAGCCGGGAACGCGCGGCGCTGTGTCGCCGTAGGTGTCCAGCAACGCGTCCTGCGGGAACACGAGACCGCGCTTGGGCCGGTCGACAATGCGGTCCGGTAAATAGCGGCGCAGCAAGCGGCGCAACACCGATTTTTGCCCGAAGGCCAAGAGCGACCGCGGATCGAATTCGGCCATTCGTTCTTGAAGGCGCCGGTTCAAGAATGGCGTGCGCAACTCCATGCTTGCGCGCATGGAGCCAACGTCGCTTGCCGTCAGATGGGCATTCGCCAGTCCTTCGGACACTTCGAAATAGGGGACGGCCAATTCGATCGGATCGGTAGCACCGCCAAATACCTTTTCGGCCCAACGCGAGAAGCCGGGTATCTGGCGTAGGATCGAGATCGTCGGCTGGTTCTTCTTGGCGAGGTATCGCTCGTAATCTCTTACGGATACGAGGTCGCGAAAGATGGATATTTTACGCGACACTCCGGCGAACGGTCCCATGGCCGACCCGAGCGAACGCCGCAGCCATTCGGGCTGGCGGTACAGACCACGATGTTTGAAGAAGAAATCGTTTTTCAGGTAACCGAGAAAGATTTCGTCGCCGCCCATCCCCGTGAGGCCGGCCCGGAAACCCCGTTCGGCGCCAGCTTTGGCGATTTGATACACCGAGGCGACGGTCAATGTCCCATTGGGCTGGCCATACATCTGAAGGTAAAATTGCGCGTCACCCTGGGCCTGGCCCTCGCGGCCGTCGATCACCGTGTGACTGACGCCTAGGGCTTCGGCGGTCTCCCGGGCGAGGCCGGCTTCGTCCAAAGGTGTGCCGGGAGCGATGCTGACCGTGATGCAGTCAAGGGGCCGGTCGAACTCGCGGGCCGCCAGGGCGACCAGTAAGGATGAATCGACGCCGCTCGATAGGAACACACACATGGGCGCGTCGGCGATCAATCGGCCCTCGATGCTTTCGCACAGTATGTCGTGGACCGCATCAAGGTCGCGTTCGCTCAGCTCACGAATGGGGCCGCCGTGCACTAGAAATTTTGCCGGGCGCCAGTAACGGAACGAATCGCCGGCGCGGCCGTTGCGTATTTCGATCATGGCTGCGGGGCCCAACCGTTTTACCCCGGCAAACGCTGTCTTGGGCTGGGGGATATAGTCCAAGGCCATATAGGCGGCAAGCGTATCGGCGCTCAGATCGGGCTGCGCCTTGAGGGCGCGGGCAAGCGGCTCCAGCTCCGATGACACATACGTGCCGTCCCGGTTGGTCGCGTAATAGAGCTGCTTTTCGCCAAACGGATCCGTTGCCAGGTAACCCGCCCGCCCGTCCCACAGGGCGTAGGCGAACATGCCGTCGATCTCGTCCAGCGCCCGCGGGCCGAAATGCTGCAGCGCTCTTAGCAAGACTTCCGTATCGCCCGTCGAGGAAAATTTCAGGCCGACGCTCTGCAATCGTTCCCGCAACGACCTGTGGTTATAGATTTCGCCGTTGTACGCGATGACAAGATCGTCGCGCACCATGGGTTGGTCGCTCGCGCTGCTCAGATCGACAATCGATAGGCGGCAATGGCCGAGATAGACCCCGCGCTCACGGTCGATCCACTCGCCCTCGCTGTTGGGACCGCGATGGCGAAGGGCGCGCACGCCGGCTCTGCCCAATTCGATGTCGGCATCGTTGAGCGGCCGGCTCAGGAACAGTGAAAATATCCCACACATTTTGACGGACTTCTGGCGGCCGTGCGGCTAGGGGGCTTCCTTTGCCAGGAGAAGCGTACGAATGCCGCCCGTGCGGCACAAAAGATCGATGACGTGGTCGTCGCCCAGATTCTCGTAGATCGCGCGGCGTTTGAAATCCGTGCGCATGGGCTTGGACCCCTTGTAACCGAGCGCGTTGATCCGCCGGGTGCCGGAATCCATCGAGGAGGCAACGTAGCGCGCCTTGTAGCCGATCTTGAAGAGCCGCCGCAGGGGCGCTTCAAAATCGTGCTCGGGCCCGTAGGTTCGAATATGCGGCTCCAGGATGATCATCGGCGCCATTTCGCCGTTTTCGATCGCATCGATCATCCCGTTAATGATTTCCACCTCGTGTCCTTCGACATCCATGCGGATCAGATCGGGTGGTCCGTACGGCTTCATCACGTCCGGAACCGTGCGGGTTTCGGCGACGATCTCACCGCTCGCCGGATGGATCCGCTCGTCGCGGTGAAAGCTGCTTTGATTGGAAAGCGGTGAGACGTAGAAGGTCTTGTGATCCTCCGCATCCGACAAGGCGAACTCGAGCACGTGAATATTGGAATGGCCGCTGAGCGCAATGTTCTTCTTCAGGAGCGAGGCCGTCGATGGCGCCGGTTCGACGGCGATGACCTGGCCCGAAGCCCCCACCAGCTGACGCTCCATCAGAACGTAGTAGCCGATGTTCGCGCCAATATCCAAGATGTTCATGCCTTCGCGGAGCACCTTCTGGAGGATGAACCTATGATCCAGCTCGCGGCGGCCAAACAGGATGAGAGTCCGGGAAATGCCCTTGTCCTGCGTGTCGAGGTACATCCAATTTCCGAAGATGCGTTTCTTCAAATACCGTTTTCCGAGGACATCTCTGTACACGCGGATTCTGACGAAATTGTAGCAGGCAACCGCAAATCCGATCGGGCCCATGTAGCGAAGAATCCGGGCAGCATTCACCAGCATCTGAAACATCTCATTTTGTGGGTACAAGCATGAATTCCCCGGACTCCAATGCGGCGACCGCACCGCTGTCGTCGCGGCATTCGTATCCGAGATCGGATACCAACGCAGATAGATCGGCCATTTGATAGCCCAGCTGTTCGATCTGTTTCGGATGGACGCTCAGGAAGATCGTCGGCCGGGCGCTGCGAATGATCGACGCGGCGCCCCGCAGGACACCAATTTCCGCCCCCTCCACGTCAATCTTCATGACGTCGGGGACAAGGGCGCGCGCGGCGCAGAAGCCATCCAGATTCACCTGCCGCACATTGCTACTGCGGAACGCCGAGCTGCTAGGGTTCTCGGCGATCGAGTTGAGCCCGCTGTCGGTTTCTTGCTCGAAGAACGCGACGGCCGGCTCCTCGGTGGCGCCGACTAAGGCCGCAATGACCTCTATGTTGTTGGCGCCGTTACGCTCGATGTGGCGCACCAGCAAGGCGCGGTTGGCGCGCGCCGGCTCAAACGCGTAAACTCTGCCGCCGGGTGCAAGGACCTCGCTGGCCGGCAGCGACACAAGGCCAACGTGCGCGCCGACGTCGAGAACCACGTTCGCGTTCTTGCACGCCTCGATGCACGGGCGAAAGCATGCGTTGTGCCCACCGCCCCAACTGGAGAAGTCACTGAAAGCGAAACGTCCGTCGAGTTTGAACGGGCCGTACGGACCGATGCGCGACGAAACCGTGGTGTTCACGTGCAGGACGGCCAGCGTCGTTCGGTAGGCTTTGCCCAGCACGGTCCAAACCGGACCCCATCGCCTGAGGCGGCCATTCCGCAATTTCCGCGCAACCTCGAATAACATGGCAGTCCTAGGGTTTGTTGCCGGTGCTTGCGGCCGGCGCCGAAGCCTCGACTAAGGAACGACAGAATTCGGTCTTAGAAGTCCTTGTAGTGGAAGCCCCGTGAATTTTCGTAGAACCCGTAATGGCGATCCAACTCAGCCTTGTGCCGGCGCGCCCAGGCGCGCGGTGCGAAACCACGGTTGAGCGATAAGTGTCGGTAGCTCCTTAGGGTACTGAATCGCGGGGCGCTCTTTGCCCCCCACTTCGGGCCCCAAATTATCTGCGCCAACAGAGAGAAAAGGTGCGCAAGGCGGCGGCTCCGCAAGAACGGAGAAAATGCGAACGGTAAGAACAGGGAATCCTCGACGAATTTACGCAAGACGCGTGCTTCCTCCGAGCCGAGTATCCCCGCGTCCTCTGCCGCACGGGCGATCGCATAGGCGTACCGATGGTGGTGCATGATCGCCGCAACGGTGAACAACTTGACCGCCCGCTCCCACTTGCGCTGGTCGCTATCGTCCGAGGCCAGGATGCTTCCGATATCCTTGAGGTAAAGGACGTCGCCGCCGCCCACATCGCCCAAAGTCCCGAGAGAAACGGCAACCCCGAATAGGAGAAAGCCGCGGCCGGTCATGAGCTTATGAATATCGGCAAACTGGTTGCGATCCCCTATTTGGTAATATTCGACTTCGGCCGCGACGCAAAGAATTTCGCTTTCGAGGTAATCGCCGGCGCCCTCCAGCACGAAGTAGTCGTTTCGTTCAGCGTCTATCTTCAGAACGTCGACGGCCGGAAGCACTTCTTCCTGGCGCAGCTGGGCGATTGTGCTCACGTCAACGGTAATGACGTCGTGCCGATCCGCCGGGTCCTTCGGTGTGCTCGGGGGCGGCCTCAACGAACTGTTGGTGGGATAGACTGAGTGGGCAAAAAACTCCTGCGGCCCAACAGAATCGGAAAGCGCCATCTGGAAATAGCGCGTGACCTCATCGTCCTTCAGCTCGGCAAAGTTTTGCGGGTTCGGCTCAAAGCCAAAGTATCTGGCGTACCGCGTAGCCCCGTTTTCCCGCCAAATGTCCTGAATCCCGCCGGCGGCACCCACATCGACAACCACAAGCGGCGACTCGGTCAGAGTCTTCGCCACAATTGGCAGGTCAAACGCCGGGGGACTACCAAAAATCTGCACGATATTCCTCTGATCCTGCGGCTAAGGTCTCATGATGGCGGCGGCGCGATGCAACAATTCGTTTCGAACCGTCGAGCATTTTCCCACCTACCGCGTGGCCGGCCCAGAGCGGAAACTAGCGCACCACGGCCGACGGTTGTTGGTCCATGGGGCGATGGGACGCGGCCCCAAGGTCAATAACGTGGTCGGCAATGTCCGCGACCGCCGGCTGGTGCGAAATCGCCAGGACGGTCATGCCGCGACGGTCGAGCGATCCCAGAGTATCGCATAATTCGGCTTCGCTTTTGGGATCGAGAGCCGTCGTGGGTTCGTCCAAAATCAATAGCCGGGGCTTGCGAACGAGCGCGCGCGCAATACCGATCCTTTGACGCTGGCCGCCGGAGAGCTTGCCGCCCCGTTCGCCCACGACGGTATCGAGACCTTCGTTGGCTCTTGAGACAAAATCCATCGCGCCGGCATCGGTGAGCGCGGCGACCACATCCTCTTCCAAGAAGGCGGGGTCGCCGATGGTAACGTTGGCGCGAATCGTATCGTGAAACAGGAACATTTCCTGGGGCAGATAGCCGATCTGCCGGCGCCACGACGCCTTGTCGATCGTTGAAAGCGCAACGCCATCGATCAGAATGCAGCCCGCGTCGGGCTCGTACAGCCCGGTAATCAGGTCGAGCAGCGTGCTTTTCCCGAGACCGGAAGAACCGAGAACCGTGGTCACGGATCCGGCCGCGATTTCAAGATACAAACGGTCGAAAACGGCATGCTCGCCGTAGGAAAACGACAGATTGTCCACGACGATGGAACGGCTCAACTGCGGTGCCGCTTCGCCGCCTTCCTTCTCCGCCGCGGCGGTTGCCTCGTCAATCTTGAACTTTATCGCTTCCCGGAAACTTTCGTTGCCGCGAAGATTCCGGTAGCGCCTTTGCAAGTCGGCAATTCGCCCTGTCGTCCGGACGAAGATAAGACCCAAACCGATCAATATTCCGGGCGGAAACGCAGCCGTCGCGGAAGCAAGCATGATGCCAATAGCCACGAACGCCACGACGAGGGGCTCCTGCGCGGCCGCCATGGCTTGTTTGCTCATGACTTCCAGACGCAGCGCCGAATTCAATTCGTAGGTTTCCTTCTCCAGCATCGGCGCAAATCGGTCCTCGAGCGCCATCGCCTTGAGCGGTTTGATACCCTGCAACGCGTCCCCGAGGCGATGCTGGAGAATTTCCAACGATCGTGCCCGGGCGCGGCCCGCTCGACGGCCCATTTTCACGAAACCTCGAAGAAGAATCACGATCACGGCGCCCGCCGCCAATGCCGCGACGCTCGCCTGCCACGACGCAATCGCCGCGATTGCGACGTAGATCGCAATTTGTATTGCGCCGGCAATCAATTGCGCGACGGCGAGAAAAACAGAGGCCGCGACGTGGGACTCCATGCCGAGGGCGTTGGAAAAGCTGCTAATCGGATGCCCTAAGAAGAAGCTCCAGCGCGCTTTCATGAGGGCCCGAATGAGGGCGAGCCGGTATTCCGTAGAGACCTCGGTCACCGCGTAACCGATCTGCAGCATGGCCAACAGAACAAGGCCGCCTTTGGCGACCATGGCCAAAATGATAATAATCAGCAGGGCCGTGGTGGAGGGCGACACATGGATGTACGCCATCGCCCCGCTGACCAATTCCTCCACCGCCGTCGGTGCGGAGCCACTGTCTCCGAGGATGAACCCGAGCAAGGGGAAGATCGAGATCATGCCCAAGCCGTCAGCCAGTCCGCTCAGGGCAAGGCTCGTCAGAACAATGACGCCGCGCAGGGGACGTTCCTTGAAAAACTCCCACAGCAGTTGCCGCACCTTGGTGCCCTGAAACTTGGCGACACCCGGCAGTCCAGCCGTATAGGGGGTGGCGCCGCCGTTACCGGCGGCTGTCGCTTGCTGTGTCACGTGACGCGGGCTCGCAAGGCTAACTTCCCGGGTCGATATCCGCCAAATCGACCCCCTCGTTCTTTGCCTTGGGGCGAATCAGCGCGTGGCCACGAAGAATATCCCAATCGACCACGAACCCGCCGCTGGTGGCCCGCTTATAGGCGATGTTCTCGTCGCTCAGAACCGTCCCGGCCGGCAAATCGGTCTTGGCGACAATGCGGCGGCGCATGATCTTTTTACTTTCGTGCTCGCCGGTTGCCGGAACGATGTCGCCGCTGCCCATCGCCGCCTCCGCCAGGCGGATGTCGCGCACGAGCCGGCTCATTTTCTCAACATCCATGGAGAACCAATGATCCGGCCCCGGAAGGTCGTGATCCAGCGTGAAGTGCTTCTCGATTATTTTGGCGCCCAGAGACACCGCAAGGGTCGAAGCCAGCGTCCCCTGACTGTGATCCGAGAATCCCCAAACAACGTGTGGGTAGAGCGATACGAGCCTTGGAATTTGGCGGAGGTTGAGAAACGCCGGGTCGGTGGGATAGAGCGATACACAATGCAGGACGGCGAGTTGGTCGGTAAGGGGCCGCAGCGCGCCCAACACGCGGTCAACCTCGCCGAGATCGGACATCCCCTTGGAGATGATCATCGGAAGGCCGGTGCCGGCAAAGATTCGCAGGTTCGGCAGATGGTCGAAGTCGTCCGATCCCACCTTGATGCCCTTCAGCCCCATGGTCTGCAACATCGCCAGATTCACTGGGTCCTGGACCGTCGTGAGGAAAAGAATCCCTTCGTCATCACAACACTGGATGAGATCGATCCATTCGCTTTCGGAAAACTCGAGCCGGCGGAACATATCGAACTCGACCTCCGTCACCTCTTGGCCCTGGCTCCGGTAGGTAAACGTCTTCGTCCGGTCGGCGCAGAACTCCTCGGCGGAAAAGGTCTGAAACTTGATGCAGTCGGCGCCGGTTTCCTTGGCGGCCCGAACCATCTGCCTGGCGCGACCAAGGTCACCGTTATGATTGGTGCTGGCTTCCGCAATAATGAACGCGGGCTCCTCGCCGCCGATGCGGCGCTCGCCGATCTGAATGGTCTTAGACATCGGACATCGCGTTCATAGATTTTGAGCGGCCCTTTCGGGTCTCAGGGCTTTGCAAGAAGAAAGGCCTTGTCAACGTTCCCGGGTTCGTCGAGGCAGTCGTAGGCCTCCTCTCGGCACACCCGCAAATCGGAAAAGCGTTCGTGAAGGAGGCGCCCATAGTCGGCCTTCCAAAGGAGATTCTCGTTGCCCCGGTAGTTAACAGGGGTGAAATCGGGCGCATAGTATTCGAAGCCCCAAACGAACCGGCGCGTGACCCTGTGAATCTCGTCGAAGACCTGCGCCAAGTCATCGGGGGCAAAATGAATGAGCACGTTGTTTGTAAAGACCAAATCGAAGTAGCCGTCCTTGAAGGGAATATCGGCCGCCAACGCCTCAATGATATCGATTCCCGGCGACAACTGCTTCGCTTGATCGACACAGTATCGCTGCACTTCGATCCCATAGAGATGCCGGAATCCTAGGCGCTGCAGCACCCGGAGCTGATTGCCAATACTCGACCCGACCTCGAGAATCCGGGCATCGCGCGGCACGTCGGACAACCAGTCCTGACAAATCGCATCGCGCGTCCTGCCGTAGCGCCGGAGATACACGCTGTTGAAAGCCTTGTCGTCGGCAAAGGTTGTGCGATCGGTATAGGCGCGGCCAAAATCGCCCTTCCAGATACCGATCTGGCTTGTTTCAGGCACCGTCATCGCCCCGCGCCCGCGGCCGAGCGGTCCTCGAACTTCCGCTCCAGCACGCGCCAGTCCTCCTCGGTATCGACATCGCACGTGCACTCATCAGGCACGCGATAGGGAAGTAGCTTGTTGACCAGTTTGACAGAGTCGTATTGCACCATCGTCTCGGCGTTGAAGAAATAGAAGAGCCCGGCGTCCGCCAACGTTTGCGGCAAATCCTGGGAGTTCACAAGTGTCATCTTCGGAAAAAGTGCGCTCAGGTATCCTTCGGGGCCAACTTGCAGGGCCCAATACGGGCTCACGGCATAGCGCTCGCAGCTCATGAGCAGTTCCGGTTCGCGGTCCCGATATTGCCGATGCGCATCCGTAAAGAGCTGCGCCGTGACGAGGGCGGCGGTCGCGAGAACAAATAGAACCTCTTGATCGCCTCCGTTTGCATCGGAATAGCGCGGGATATCGTGGTGGATGAGATCGATGAACCCGGGCGCGCTGGTGGCGAGTTCCGGCGCGCGCAACTCAAGACAGTCCGCGCCGTGCGCGGCCGCGATCGCCGCAATCTCGGGATCATCGGTCGAAACATGGACCCGATCGACGAACCGGAGCCCAGCCAACGTCTCGATGACATGTCCGATAATCGGCTTGCCACCGAGGGCACGTATGTTTTTCCTCGGGATGCGGCGCGAGCCGCCACGGGCCGGAATATAGGCAAAGATTATGTCTGCTCCGTGCGCCTAGTCGTGTTCCGAACATTCGCCGGCAGAAAGAACGTCGCGCGACGACGAGTCGTCCGGCCGCGGCCCGCCGCCATCGGTAACGCCCTGCGCCAAGGCCAAATAGTCTTCCCGGGTCACGTTGTTGGACAGAATGATTTCCCGGCTCGCGGCGCCGCGCCGGAACAATAGGTCGATGACGCTAAGGTGCGAAACAAACGGTGCTTTGCGCTGCTCGTAGGTGGGGTGGCGGTAGTCTTGGAACAATGCGGCGATGCCCTTTTCTCGAAACGCCTCGGTGTCAGCGTAATCCTTACCCAGGGCGCCGAACAGGTGGGCATCGGCACCAAGCTTCAGACAAATGTCGACGAGGCGATCGGATTTCGCACCGACGAAGGAATAGCTGCTCGCCCGGCGAACCGGCGTATCGATTCGCAAAAATCCTAGGAGCAGCCGCAAGAGCCGTTCGTTGAGATCCGCCAGGCGTTCCCACTCGGCCTCGTACACCGTCCTTAGGTCGTCCGCATAGTCGCCGAAAAAGGGAAGACTCCCATACGCCTGTTCGATGCTCCGCCAGTGCTTCTTGCGCCAAGGCTTCGAGTTGTCGATCGCCACATCGCGGTGGATCGTCTGTTGGCTCTTGCGGAACGTGACGGGAACGGAGATCAGGATCGGGCCGTTGGCGCCGAGTATCTTGTTGCGGTTGTACCACATCGAGCGCGAGTAGGGCACGTCGTCGTAGATCAAGAATAGATCTGAAACGGCGATCTTGTGGAACAGCCCGAGCCACGGCAGGTAGGTGGGTTGATGGACGGAGAGCAACATTGTGTGACAACCAGGAACCGTATCGGAATGCCGCCGCGCCATCAGCAGGTCTGCCGGTGGCGTGCGATCGGACCTCAACTAGTTACATACACCCCGGCTTTCGCAAACGCCCTTGATCCAATCGATGGTTCGCGACGCGCCTTTGCCATCGACGAGTTTGGGTCCGCGGCCGGCCATTTCGAGAAGCGCCTGCGGATGACCGCGCAGCCGCGTCAGAGCGGCACACAACTCGGATTCGGTTTCACGCGGATCTTGGTAGCGCAGGCCAACGATCGCGCCCTCGGAATGGAACTCGCGAATCATCGGACCCTGATTGTCGGACAACTCGACGGCGACCGCCGGCACCCCGAGGCAGGCCAGCTCGCACAGCGTGACGCCGCCGCCCGAGACCGCCAGATCGGCCCACTCCATCAGTTGCCACAGACCTCCCGGCGATTCGACCACGGTGGTTTCGTGCGACGTCGCCCGAACCTCCGCATCGATAGATTCGATATTGTCGAAGTGCGCCCCGAGAACCAGCTTCACCTCCAACCGCTCCTCGAAGACACGATCCAGGGCGCGCAGGGCGATCGAGGTGAGGTCGTAACGGTCGACGCCTCCCGTTGTCACCAAAACCTTCCGGATGTCGCCGCTGCGATGCCTCGGCCGCATGTCCGAGTACTCCGGCGCAAGGGGGGCATACGCTAGCCCGCTCGCCGTCTCCGCGGGCAGCGAACGTCCCTCGAAGCCAACGTCAGGCCACAGGTAGCCATCCGCCGGCACTTCGGCAATTCCGATGCCGCCAAAATACACCAGAAGCGAGCCGCGCCCGCGAACCGCCTCGGACCACGCGCGCGTTATCCTCGGCCCGTCGGCGACGACGACGCCGGGACGAGCCGCGTTGATACAAGCCGCCGTTTCTTCGGATGCGAGGCTCCATTCCTCGGACGACGGGGTCCGGTAGGTCACGCCGTAGCGCGCCGCGAGCCATTCCACGGCGGCAACGCGCTCGCTGGTCATCAGGACCGTTTCCTCGAAGACCTTGGTTGCCGCCGCGGCCAAGGCCGTGCTCCGAATGACGTGGCCCAATCCGATCTTCGGATCCGTCTCGGCAAAGATGACGATAGACGTCATTTCAGCATCAGGCGTCCAAAGTCGGCGGCGCGGTGCCGCCGGGCGCTGCGTCGCGCGCGATGCCGATTCCGCGAATCACGGCGAAAGCCTCAGCATACCGCACGCCGGCCTGGGCCCCACGATACGTCGCAAGGGCGGTGACAACCTCTCGGCTTCGCGAGTGCGGAGCGGGCCGCATCTCGCGGTCGTAAGCCGCCAAGGCGCGCAGCTTTAGGTCAAGATGATCGCTGACGTCCTCGAAGACGTTGGGTCGAAACGGCTCGGTCGGATTCCAATCCGTGCTCGACAGCACCTCGAACGCCAATACCATCTGTGGGCCGGCTTGGCCCACCGGCCGGATTGCCGCCAGCGTCGCCCAGTGCGCCACGCGATGATCGATGTTCACGTCGTGAGCGGCGTGCGTGAAAAGGACCGTGGGTTGGAACTCGGCGATATGCCGCTCAATAATCTTCACCGAATCGATGAGCGGCTCGCGATCGAGCCGGCAGCATAATCTCGCGCTGAGAAACGTATCGTCCCTTTCGACACCGAGAATCCTGAGAGCGGCCATCGCGCATTCGTCGCGGTAGCGGATCGCCTCGCGCACCTGCGGCGTATCGATTTCGTCCAGCTCATAGCGGGCCGTCACGCCTTCGGCGAGAAACACGACCCGGACCGCTGCGCCATTGGCTCGAAACTTGCCCATCGCGGCGCCGCATCCGAGGACTTCATCATCGGGGTGCGCAGCGACGACAAGAATGCGCTCCATCACGATCTCTCCAGTGAGGGCGCCGCATGAAGCCGGTCGCGCCCCAGCCGCTGAATACCGTGCCGGACCGTCGGCATCGGCCGCCCCAGGCGCTCCTCTATGCGGGCGACCGACATGGTCATGTCCCGAGGCCTTGGCGCCGCACGTTCCGTGGCCGGACTGCGCCCCCGGCGGGCGGTGGAGAAGTTCAACGACAATTCGTCAGCCAACATTTCCGCAAAGTCCGCCTTCGACACCGATCCGCCGCGGGCGGCCAGGTTGTAAGTGCCGCTCAGGCCAGCCTGCAACAGTTCGACGAGAAGGTCTCCCAGGTCGGCGGCGTAGAGCGGGTTGAAGTAAATATCCTCAAAGACCGTGATGTCTTCGCCTCGCTCCAGGCTGTCGATCAGCCAACCGGCAAGCCCCCTCCTGGCGCCCGCCCCCAGAGCGAAAAAGTTGGTTCGCAGGACGAGGACATCGGCGGTCCGACGCGCGACATCTTCGCCCCAGAGTTTGGTCAGCCCGTAGACATTCAGCGGCGCGACGCGGTCTTCGGTATGTCCGCCCGTGCCGCAATAAACCTGATCGGTCGACAGGTAGACGTAGCGCGTGGCCGGCGAATGCTGCGCAATCCAGTCGGCGATGTGGCGCGTCGTTTCCACATTGGTCAGGTAGGCCAGGCTTGCCTCGGACTGGCAACGATCGACGTCGGTGAGCGCCACCGTATGCACCACGATGTCTGGCTTGACCGCGTCCAACAGGTGCCACGCGGCTTCCCGGTTCGAAAGGTCGAGCGCGAATTCCAGTGCCTCTGTATCGCGCCGAAAACCGACACGAACGACCTCGGCGTGGTGCGAAAGAATTGGCCCGATGTGGCGCCCGAGAAGGCCCGCAGCCCCCGTCAGCAAGATGCGCGTTCCCGGTTCAAGCACCGCGGCACGCTAGGGGCGGGAGCCCGTGCCGATCGGTCCGGCCGCCGTGTTCGGAATAAGAAATTCATGGACATAGCTATAGTCGCGCTTTGCCGGTGCAGTTTTCACCGCGCGCAAAAGGGTCGCCACATCGAAGTCGATCCGGTTTCTCGCATCGAACTGGCTCGGTACGATCGCACACCTTCCCTGAAGCTGATTGCGTATCCGTGCATTCCAGCTGCTTTCATCGAAATCGAGAAGCACGACCGCTGAGTCGGTGCACACGGCGAAACCGAATGTCGACGTCTCCACATAGGTGAACAAGAGGATGTCGGCGGAACGGTAGACATCTTCAAACGGGGCGGTGAGAACCTCATCGGCCCTTCCCCTCATGACATCGGCCACGGTCGCAACCGTCGCCGGATGAGGTTTGTACAACGTGCGGAAGCCGCCGGCGCGGAGGTCGCTCAGGAGCCGCAACTCAAGATCGAGACGCGTTGGGGCGAACAATCCGGTTCCGTAGTTGTACCGATATTCGCTCATCGGGAACCCGACCAGCATGACCGATCGGGTCGCCTGCGACGTGCGACGGCCCTCATGGGAGCGCCAGAGGCATCGATAGAATTCAGAGTCCATCGACACAAATCGTATCCCGCGGTTGCGGGTAAACTCTAGGGTCTCGGAAATTTCTTTGTACGACTTTGCCGCGTTGGCGGTGGCCGTGACGAATTCGTTGCAGATCGCGAGATCGGTGTAACAAACATCGCTCGAGGCCTTGTAGCCCGCGTGGTGGCCGTGAAAGAATCCAGTCACTTTCGCACCCGATTTCATTGCGGCCAACGCCGTCGTCCGAATGAATGCGTTGCTGGGGCCGGAGACAAGCAATTGCCACTTTGGACCGGTGCGGCGCCGAACGGCGTCGTAGAGCAGGCCAAGTGCCGCAAGGCGCTCGATCCATGCGTTCGAGATTCGCTCGGCGTCGAGCGCCGCGCCGACATCGGTATCCAAGGCCGACGCGAGCCTGACCAACCACCGGCGAAGAAGCTCGCGCGGCTTATCCGTTCCGCGCGAGGACTGCGGCCAAGACCTTGCGGCCTCGTACTCTAGGAACGGAAAGCCGCAGCGCAATCGGTGTCGAGCGATGTATTCCAGCTTGGGCTGGTGCAGCGGCCCCAGGCTCCAAACTGGACCGCCCGGCGTGGGCAACGCCCGCCGCCAGGCGGGGAGATGGCGATTGTAAATGAATCGTCTTCGCAGTTGCCGCAAGGCCATATAGGGACGGTTTCGGTGCTCTTCGGAAATCCGCCTGGTGTACTCGCTACCCAGAGTGGCCCATTCGACTCGGGACGGCGATAGATTGCCGGCCGCCGCGAGAATCCGGACGGACTGGCGCTGGCAAATGGCGGTCACCGCTGCAGCATGCAGAAACTGAATGATGTGATAGCGAAAGCGAATGTCGGCAACAAGCAGATCGGACCACGGGTCGTCGAGCTCCTCATATGCGCCGGCAAAGATCGTATCTACTTCTTCGACCAGCCGGCGAAACTCCGCCTCGCCGACCGGCCAACTGAAGTCTCGCTGCCAGTCATCGACGCCGATAGAGATAATCGATCGAAGATCTGCCGCGAGAACACCGGTTGGTGTACCGGGTCCCGGGTGGCTGCTGGGCATGGGGATAGATGCGACGGCTGATATCCTTGTGCGAAAGTGGCGGTTTCTCAAACGGGCTGCGCGTGCCGGCGGCGCGGCGCGCCCGTCCCAGGCGCGGACCCCCGGCTAATGCCCGTCACCGGCGGCCCCCAAACCGAGCCGCGACAGCAGCTGCACAATGCCGTCTTTGTCGAGTTGCTCGGGGTTCGTGTCGCTCGAATATCGAAAGTTCTCGGCGACGGCAACTTCCTCGGCGTGGTACTCGCGCTGATCCCCGTAGAGCATCGATCGGATCACGTAGCGGTCGGGCAGCTCGAGCGCCGCGCGGGCATCCTCTTCGGTAATCATTGTCTCGTGCAACTTCTCACCCGGCCGGATGCCGACGATATGGGTGGACAGGTTCGGCGCCATAGCTTGCGCGATATCGATGACCTTCATGCTCGGAATCTTCGGGATGAAAAGCTCGCCGCCGCGAACCATAGGCAGGCACGACAAGACAAAATCGACGCCCTCTTGAATTGTGATCCAGAACCGGCTCATGCGCGGATCCGTGATGGGCAGCGACTCGATCCCTTCACCTATCAGCTTGGAAAAATACGGAATGACGCTGCCGCGCGAGCCCAGGACGTTGCCATAACGGACCACGGCAAACAAGGGAGAACCCGCTCCAACCAAATTCTTGGCCGCGATAAAGATCTTGTCCGAGGCAAGTTTGCTCGCGCCATATAGATTGATCGGGTTTGTCGCCTTGTCCGTCGACAAGGCAACGACGAGCTTCACGTCGCTGCGAATCGCAGCCGTCACAACGTTTTCCGCACCGTGGATGTTGGTCTGAACACACTCGAACGGATTGTACTCAGCCGTCGGAACCTGTTTGAGGGCCGCCGCGTGAAACACATAGTCGACATCGCGAAACGCCATCTCCAAGCGGCCCACGTCGCGCACGTCACCAATGAAGTAGCGCATGATCCCGTCATGATCGCGAAACACCGGGTCGTTGCGCATCTCGTACTGTTTCATCTCGTCGCGGGAAAAGACGATGACCTTTTGCGGCGAATAGCGTTCGAGAACGGTCGCGCAAAAGCGCCTCCCGAACGAGCCTGTTCCTCCCGTGACCAAAACGGTCTTGGAGTCCAGGTCGGCCGCCGGCGGAACGCAGAACCTCGCGTTTTGGCCCGTCATGATTCCGCCACCGGGTTACTCCCCTGACCCCGCCGAGAGACCGGGGTATAAAGCGTGATTTCAAGATTCATCGTTGACAAACCGGGCGGCGAAGCACCGGTAGCTCTCTGTCGCGCCGTGTTTTTCTTCGACGCTTTCAAGTTGTAGCCGGCCCTGAACAAGATCCGAAAATCGTTCCGGGGTGAGCGACGCGTTGCCGCTCATGTAAAGGATCAGCGCCATCGTAGCTGACGGGCGCGCGCGCGCCTCTCGAAGCCTGCCGATGTACCAATCCACCTGTTTGTCCGACATCTCCTGCATTGATGCCGCATTCCAGCCCACGTCCCAACTGAAGTCAGATTCTGCGATACACCACGGGGGCAGGCACAGGACCCTCTCGGTCAGGCTGTCCAGGTCGGCAGGACGTTCGGAGGCGTAGCGCGAATAGTCGTAGACGTTCTCCGCACCAAAGATCGCCTTCAGGTATTGCGTCGCGACGTAGAGCATCGGCGGGATGTCGACGTAGAGCAGGGTCTTGATATTGGGAAACAGCGCCAGGGTTATCTGGGCGTTGACGCCAAATCCGCCGCCAATCTCAATAAAGCGCTCGGAGTCATCCAAATTGATCGCGTCACGCAGATTGATGACTCGATTGAGCTGCTCGATGTGGGTCAACGATATGGACGTGCCGTCCAAAGTCATGCCGACGCGGCAATCGCCGGCAAGAGTATCCATCTGACCAAGAACGTCGCCGTATTCCTTCAGAACGTGTGAGAATTTCAGTCGGTAGAGCTCTTCCCGAACGGCGCTGTAGTCCGAAAATGCGGCCCGCAACTGCTGGCGATAACGTTCCAGGACGTGCCGGTCGACGAGGGGCAAGCGGCGCAGCAGGGCGTAAAAGCGATAGGTCCTCGATTCGGTGGGAATGACGTCGAACGGGTCGGCCACCGGAACGTCGACGAACCCCTTTGAGATAAGGGGATTGCTACGAAACCGGCCGACCCCCGCGCTGGCAAGTTCGCGGGCGCTCCGTTCGCTGTACCGGCGCCAGTACGGCCCCGGCTGAAAGACCTCATCCTGCGCCCCCTGGTGCCTCATCAGGAGGTCAAGGAGTGCCGGATCGTCCTTCAGACCCGCGTCGGCACGTTGCATCACTTGTGGGCCCCATCCTGTCGCGGCGAGACGATGTGCGGTCCGCCTCTAGGCGGCGGCGTGCTGAGTTGCGCCAACGCTTACGGCCTGACCCTGTGTCATCGACTGCTTCGCCGCCAGGCAGACCTGCAGGGTTGCCTTGCCGTCAGACAGTGAACAAACCGGCGCCGCGGAACCTTCGATCGCGGCAACCAAATTGCGACATTGGGCTTCGAACATGTCGTTGCGGCGAAATCCTGTGAACGCTATCTCCTTCGATTGACCATCGGTTGAATTGCTGACGCGAACGACATTTTCGGCGTGGTCCCAGCGGATGTGGCCCGTCTCGCCGATGATGAGGCACTCGCGACGCTGCGGCCTTTGGACGAAGTCCAGATAGATCGATATTGGAACCGCACGGCCGTCCACCTCGCACTCGAGCAGCAGGTGGGCTGTGTCCTCCACCCCGCTCATGGCGAGATTGCTGAGGTGGCCGCCGACGCAGAAAACGCGGCGCGGCAATCCGAATAGCCAGCAGGCATAATCGATTTCGTGGCTCAGGCAAAGGATAACACCGCCGCCCTGATCGGCCCGCGCGGCGTGGCTTTCCCGATAGTCCTCGTAGGGATGCATCCCTGGCAGCCATTCGCCAAATTGCAGCTGAGCGGAGATGACGCGGCCTATGGAACCGGCCTCGAGCTCGCCGCGAATGGCGGCAAGCGCGGGGTGGAAACGAAATTGATACCCGACGAGAGCGACCAAGCCGTTTGCCGCGAGGGCATCTTCGAGCTCGTCCAGACCCGCCAGGGTGTCGCCCAAAGGTTTTTCGAAAAATACGTTGCAACCGGCCCGCGCGGCGGCCAGGCCGGTTTCGACATGCATGGAAATCGGATTTGTCACGAATACGACGTCGGGCCCATCCGAAAGCGCTTCGTCAAGGGTCGCGAAGTTCTTAAGCCCGTAGAATGTCTCAGGCGCCGTTTCGTTGTCGGCGTGCAGTCCGTCGTCGATCACGATATTCAGGCCGCGCGACCGATAGCACCCGATCTCGGCGCCTTGGCCGAGAACCTGGCGAAGCATGCGAACGTGGCGCTGACCGATCGATCCGAGTCCACAAAAGAGAAATTTCACGAGGGGTAACGTATGGTCGCCGCTGGCCCGTCAGCATCGCGCTCCGCGGTGGCGTCACCGTGGGCGCGCGACAGGAGTTCCTCGGCGCGGCGCAACTGGTCGGGATAGTCGATGTCGATCGCATCTTCCTCGATGACCAGCGGAAGAATCTTTCGGCCTGTCGTGGAATTCTTTGTCAGCACGACCTCGGGCCGCGCGATGTCGATGTATCCGTCCTGCCAGAAGACCGCGGGCAGCGCTTGACGGGGCATGTTGTAGGGCTCGGCCTCGCCCTCCAAGTCCGCGACCGTTTCCAGGAAGCCGTCCCCGCCCAGCCGCCACATCTTGTAGGGGGTCTGTTCCGCCAGCTTGACCGAACGCAGCGAATCCGCTTCGGGATGCTCCAGCATCAAGCGAATCGCACGATCGATCGTTGCCGGCCGGCGCAACGGGTGCGGCGGCCGCAGGATAACCATCAAGGCGGGGCGGTAGGCTTCGTTCTCCGCCAACCAGCGCAAGGCATGACTTTGGTATTCGATGTCGGTCGCGGCATCGTTCGAGATCTCGGCCGGCCGTCGAAACGGAACCTCGGCGCCCCAATCCAATGCCACCTGGGCGATCTCGTCGTCGTCTGTCGTTACGATAACGCGCGTGACAAGTTCGGCCGCCAAAGCATCGACAATCGAATAGGCGATCAGCGGTTTTCCTACGAGCGGCAGCACGTTCTTGCGCGGGACCGATTTTGATCCGCCGCGCGCCGGGATCAGCGCCAAAACCTCGATCGTCATACGGCAGGGCCAAGACCCAGGAGCGTCTCCGCCACTTCGCGGGCAACGCCGGCACCGCCGCGCGATTGCAGAACGTGCCAGGCCGCCGCCTTGACCCGGGGGTCGGCATCGGCGACGGCGACCGGATAATGCACCGCCGTCATGCCTGGAAGATCATTGACATCGTTGCCGACAAACATTGTGCGCGACATATCGATCGATCTCGTGCCGCAAAGCGCTCGAAGAGCGTCCCCCTTGTCGCCAACGGCTTGCAAGACCTCGACGCCGAGCTTGCGCCCCCGCGCGGCGACGACCGGATTCCGTTCGGTGGAGATGATGAGGGGCACGATTGGAGAGGCCCTCATCCAATCGAAGGCAAGCCCGTCGGCGCGGTTGCAGAAAACCGCTTCGCGCCCATCTTCGAGAACCAAAACGCGGTTGTCCGTCAGAACGCCGTCAAAATCGAATGCCACAAGGTCTACCGCCACACGCGGTTCGCCGATGGGAGCAGCCTGTGTCAACCGACGCGCCGGAGCTTTTCCCGGACCGGAATCTCGCTATCGTAGATCCGTTTGACACCGTCTCCGCGCACCGTGGGCCAAAGCCGGATGTATTTGGCCAGTTGCTCCATGCCGTGCGGCTCAACGCTCGCACTCTGGTCGCTGCCGAACATGGCGCGGTTCATCGTGATGTGCCGTTCCACCACGCAAGCATCGAAGGCGGCGACGGCCATGACCGATGGCATGATGCCCACTTCGTGCCCGCTGTACCCGATGGGCGTCCCGTAACGCTCGCGCAGGACGGGGATGACCGACAGGTTGAGTTCCACGTCGGCGCTCGGGTACGTCGAGGTACAGTGCAGGATTACGAGTTCCGAGCCCGCCAGGACATCGACCGCGTGATCGATCTGTTCGGAAGAGCTCATCCCCGTGGAGATGAGGATTGGACGTCCGGTATCCTTGATCCGACGCAAGAGCGCATCGTCCGTCAGCGTCGCCGATGCGACCTTGTAGCAGACCGGTCCAAAGTGCTCGAGGAAGTCGAGGGCCTGGCTATCCCACGGCGAGGCGAACCAAAAGATTCCGACTTCGCGGCAGTACGAATCGATCTCGGCGTACTCGTCTTGGCCAAACTCGAGCGCCCGCTTCAAATCGCCGTTCGTCGTTCCAAATGGCGACTCGCGGGGAACGGCGAGTTCTTCCTTGGTATAGACGACGTCGATCGTGCGTTTCTGAAACTTGACCGCATCAAAGCCAAAAAGGACCGCCTTATCGATTAGCTGCTTCGCGATTTCGACGTCGCCATTATGATTAATGCCAATCTCGGCGATCAGAAAGCATGGGGCACCGTCCCCCACCCACCGGCCGCCAATCTCAATCGAATTTTTCATAAATCAGTTCCTTGCGCGCAGGACTTATGAGAGCTCTTCGATACGTCTAGCAACGGGTCGGAGCCGCGCAACGTCCGACGAACAGCACCAAATCTCATTCCACCCGCCTGGTAAGCGCGGCTAAATATCACGTTGGTAGTTATCAACGGTGCAGTGGCCGCAAACGAGATGATTCTCGAAATCGAGCACCATATGCGCTTGCCGCACCGCGGCAAGCTCGCTGTAGCGCTTCCAATAATCGGACAAGGAAATATCTGCAATGTTTCCTAAGTTCATGAAGCCTTCCATGGTGTCGAAACAGCACAGAGTGATCTGGCCGTCCCAAAGAATCTGGATTTCCTCCCAGGGAATCACGCACGGCGTCTTGCGCCGGACGGGCGAATTCTTCCCCCTCAGGCCAAGCCAGTTGTGGAGCCCGGTAAACCGAACATTGTCGGCAATTCCGCCCCATTGTTCTCGCATCGCGGCGACGAATTCGTCGTCCGGCTTATAGAGCGTGACCTTGATTTCAGCGCGGCATTGACTCCCGGTCTCGGACCGAATGCGGAAGAACTCCCGGATGTTCTCGGTGGCCTCGTCGTAGCCGTCGACGCGGTTGTATTTTAGGAATGTAAGCGAGTCATTCGTGTCGAGGCTAATCTTGAGGCTGGAAAGGCCCGCGGCGAGCAGGTCCCGGGAGATTTTCGGCGTCAGGCCAAGCCCATTGGTGGCAATGTGGACCCCGCGAATGTTGGGGACCTCCGTTGCCAGGGCGACGAAGTCAATCACATCCGGGTGCGTCACCGCCTCGCCGCCCCCGCTGAGGCCAAGACTGGCGACGGCATCGCCTCCCTCGCGAACATCGGACAGGATCTTTGTGAAGAGCTCGCGTGACATCATTCCGCGGCCGCGGCTGGCGTCGTAGGTCGGACACTTCGCACACTTCAGATTGCAATTGTTAGTAAGCTCGGCGTTCACCACCTCGGGGATGCGCCGCGCACTCAGCTTGGCGATCAGGTTCGCCAGATCTCGCGACTTGCCCGCCGACGGATGCACGGGGGCTTCTTGGTCGGCCTCGGGGGCTTCTTGGTCGGCCTCGAGAACCTGCATATCATGAACGTTCATGTCTTCGACTCCCAGAACTCGGGCATGGCGGAAGCAACTTCAGTTTGACGCATCACGGTTGGAAAAATGCGGACCGCCGCCATTCGGTGAAAAACTTCACCGTCGTTAGCGGTGCGTAGCGTCGGCACGCCGATCGATCGTGCCACTGATGACGGACAAGTATTTATCGAGCGTCCCCCCCTCCAAGGAGGAAATATGCCGCTCAAAGGCGCGGCAACACAAGTCTAGGCGCCTTTGATCCACTTCGTCGGATGCCAGCGCCTTGCGGATTTCGTCTTTGAATTCGTCGGGACTGCTTGGAACGACGAACATGTCGAGTTCATCGCGAAAATGCAAGAAGTCCTGATACTCCGGCCGGGTGGTCTCGTAGAAGAGCGGCATAATCACCTTTTTCCCGGCAATGCCAGCCTCCAACAGGGTGGTCGACCCATAGCCGCAAACGATGTTCGAGCGAAGAATAAGTTCGTGGGCGTTGGCATCGGGGAGAATCTCTAGATTGGACCGCGCCGCCCGATCGACATTGTTGGCCTGTAGAACCCGCTCAATCTCGCCAATCCAGCTTCCGCCCCATTTCGGTTTGATCACGAAGTCAACATCGGGAAATTCAAGCGCCAATTCGCCAATTGCGCCGTGTACGGCCTCGAAATACTGCGTAAGCCCTTGCGCCCGGTCCGTCGGCCAGGGCTCGGTTAGTCCCCATAGGCCGGCGCCACGGTGAAACGAGAACAGCGTCACCCTTTTTCGCCCGCGAGAATTCCCCTGCCGCCGCGCGTCGGCGATTCGGTCGAGCAATTCGTCCATGCGGAGCGCACCGAGCGCCTGAATCTTGTCCGCTTCGATGAACCCCGCCTCAATGAAGGCATCGCGGCAGACCTCGTTGTGAACGATGATGCAGCTTCCCGAGAACTTGCCGATCATGGACGCGTTGTACACCAAGCGGCGAACCTGGCCCGGAGCCGTCGCCAGGTTCTCGGCCTGAAGAACGATGTACGGCGTGCCCAGCCGCTCCGAAATCACACCCCAATCGTAGTCCTGCTGATACCAAATCGCGGCGCTAATGACCGCGTCGATCTTGAGGCGCCGAAAAAGCGGTGGAATAAGTGCCGTCAAGAACTTGCGATACTGGCGCTGGATTTCTTTGATCCAGTCGGGAATATCGTCGCTAAAGTATTCGCGCTTGAGGTCAATCTCGCGCGACATCTCGGGCGTCCAATAGAGGGCGAGCAGGCCGCGCTGCCACTTCTCCGGCAATTCGATAATGCGCACGGCACCGCTGTTGTTCAGTATCTCAAGGTCGCCCCGAAAGCGCTGTGGGGTCAACGCCAAGAGGGTGACGCGTGGCGGCGCCGAATGTCGCCAGGGCCCCGCTTCCCACAGCGCATCGCGCGCGATGAGGCGGACGAACGGGCGTACGAAGCCGGCGCGAGCAAGCCTGCGCGCGACACGCACCAGTGCGCGCCGCACGATCAGGCGCCTATTGCCAAATTTTGAATATACAAACGCTAGATATGCTGCCGCACCGTAGGTGAGCCCAGATCACCCCGGCCAAACGAATGCCACCGGTGGCCCCGAATATCCGCCAGCGGGTTAACTTACTTTGGCCCTCTCCCGGGTGTCAATTGCGAAACAGGTCCGCCAAACGCGCATGAAAGAGGCGGCTGCGCTCGCGCATTTCCCGCATGGCCGCGGCAAATCGGTTCTTGTAAAGCGACGGCTTCTCAAGCGCATGCGCCGCCGCCAAATACAGCCGGTCCTCCAGATCTGACGCGAAGCCATCCAACATGAGATCGTCCAGGGCGGCATCGCGCAGGAAATTCCAAATCCTGTCCTGGGTCACGACGGCAAGGGTCGGCACGCCGAGCCCGATCGCCGGGCTCATCGAGTGCACGCGCATGCTGATGGCGAGATCGGCGCGCCGGTACAGGCCGTAGAACGTCTCGGTATCCTTAACCCGCGCGAGACCGGTCGAGATCGTGCTTTGATGGGCGATCTGCGGGCTCATGTGCGCGTAGAACTCGGCAATCATCCCGTAATCGTCGAGATAGTGCGGAACCAAGATCAGGTTGGCGTCGAACTCCGTCGCAATCCGCTCCATCGCGCCGGCAATCGCCGAGACGATGCGCGCCCGCGCGCCCGCGCCGGCGAAGCGATGCTCGCTGTCTTCGCCATTGAGCCCGATAATGACGTTTGGCCGCCCCTCGATGATCTCGGGATAATCGCGGACGGTCGCCGGGACGTACATCGCGGGGTCCGGGACCTCAAGTATCCGTTCGCTGGACCAACCCAAGAGCCCTTCCAGCCATCCTTTAGTTCCGTCGTTCCGGACCGAAAACAGAACATCGTCCCGATCCAGAAGATGCGAAAGAACGGATTGGAGTTGGTCCAGGTTGTGAAACGGCTGGCCCGGCCAATGCCGGTGCGAGATGCCGTAGAACGCGACGGGGCGCCGGATGGTGTGCCAAAGCTCGAGGGGCAAATCCACCCGCATGCCGGCGTTGCGCAGATAGTGCCGCCCGTTGATCGCGACCGCGCCGCCGACGATCAGGCCGTCGTGGGCGTTCACCAAGTCGACGAACTGCTCGTCAAAAGACTTCTTATCGAAGGTGTAGTCGTCCCACGCTTCCCGGTGCCAAGAAATCTCGGCGCCAAAATCCTCCGCCACCACGCGCTCCAGGCCAAGCGCCAAGGCCCCATTGCCTATGTTCGTGGAGTTGAAATTGGCGAGATGAATTAGTGAAACCATAACGGCAGGATGCGTCTACGTTACCAGGCGGTTCGGCCGCCATCGATCACCAGATTGGCGCCCGTCATATAGCTTGAGGCGTCGGAAACCAGGAATGCGATGGCGGCTTTGTACTCGTCCGCCCGCGCCATCCGGCCAAGCGGGATAAGGCTCGATAGCCGCTGAACGAACCGCTCGTCCTGGCCGGCCTCGATGCCGCCGGGCGACATGGAGTTGGCGCGCACGCCGTCGTCCGCCCAGTAGGTTGCCAGGTACCTCGTCAGGCCCAGCAACCCTGACTTGACGACCGAGTATGTCACCGGCTTGGCGGGTTGGGTTTCCTTGGGGCGATCGGGGTCGCGATAGATCCTCTGATCCGGACCGATGAGGGCAAGGTCGGATGCGACGTTCAGGATGACACCGCGCCCGCGACTGGCCATGACGGTGCCGAAGGTCCGCGCGCAAAGGAACGCCCCGGTCAGCCCGACATCGATATCGGCGCGCCACGTCTCCAGGCTCAGGGTTTCAAGGCGGCCCCACGTCGCGGCCCCCTCGCCTTCGACGGCCGGATTGTTCGCCGCATTGTTAATCAAGATATCAACGCTCTTGAATCGCTCCAAGACCTGCTCGCACGCCGCCGTCACCTGAAGGCTATCGGTGATGTCGCAGGCCAAGCCGGCAGCCGGCACGCCAAACTCCGAACCGATCTCCGCCGCCCGGTCCTGGGCACCGGCGCCATCGATATCCAGCAACACGACGGCCCCGCCGAGCTCGGCGACCGCCTCGGCGTGGCGTCGGCCAAGCAGCCCGGCCCCGCCCGTTATGACGGCGACCCGTGCGTCGAGATCGAACGCGTCGCGTACGCTTGCGCTCATGCCCGAGAGCGTCTCATGGCAATTGCCGCGGCCGATCTGGGACCGGGCGTAGAATACGGAAATGCCTGCAACGAAATATCTGACCCGCGGGTTGATGATTGACTTTGATCGTGTACCACATACTGATTGGCTCCGGCGGCCCAAATGAACCAAGCAATATCGGCCACTTTGCTCGGAAATTGACGCCAGCAATCTGAGCGAAGACCGGCAAACCCGAATATCCCTATGAAACGGTTTCGTGGACCCACCATAGCGGCGGTCAAGGTGGCGGCATCCGCCGCGCTACTTTGGTTTGCCCTGCAGCTTGCCGATCCCGCCGATGTGCTGCGGCGGATCTCCGAACTCAATCCCGCCCTCGCCCTCGCCCCGCTCTTGGTCTTGGCCGGTCAGGTCGTCGTTGCCGCATGGCGATGGAAGCTCGTGGCAAAAACGGCGGGGACCACGATACCGTATTGGCCCGGCCTCTCCGCATTATTTGTCAGCGCGTTTTTCAACCAAGCCATGATCTCGGTTATCGCCGGAGATGGCTTTCGCATCTGGTGGGTGAGACGCTGGACGACATCGACCGTGACGGCCGTGCTGACGGTTTTTCTCGACCGTCTCGTCGGCATTATCGGCCTGCTGATTATCGTTGTCGCGAGTTTGCCGTTCTTGCTGCCGCTTCTTCCCAATGACGACGTGCGCTTGGGCGCCCTCGTCGCGGTCGCCACGGTTGCCGCACCCATCGTCATCGTATTGTTGCTGCCTTTGCTGCGCCGGCCCGCGATCCGGCGCGCCTGGCTCGCCAGCCTTTGGGACATCGCCGGGTCCTCCCGGCATCTTACGGGCGACACCAGAGGATACGTCTCGGCGATTATGTCCGTGGCGATCCACCTTGTGAGCGGAGTGGCGGTGTGGATGCTGGCCGCGGCCCTCGGGATCGAGGTCAAGCTGTGGTGGTGCCTGGTTCTCGTCCCCCCGGTCATTCTCATGTCGATGCTGCCGATTTCGATTGCCGGCTGGGGGGTTCGCGAGGTCGCCATGATCAACGCCTTTGGCTTTGTCGGGCTTGCCAGGGACGAGGCCCTCGCGTTGTCGGTCACCTTCGGGCTTGCCCTTGTGGCGGCAACGGCCATCGGCGGCATCCTTTGGGCGGCGAAGGGCTGGTCATCCGGTGGAAAGTACGGCACCCTCAGCAACCGATCCGCGCGCGATGACCCGGCGCACTGAGGACGCAGTGTCGAGAACGATTACGGCAGACCTGGCGCGGGAACTCGAGAGGGGTGCCAATGGAATGGTATACTGGTCGGCTAAACTCGCCGGCCGTCGCCATAGCGTTCTTCGCCGGCAACGGAACAGCGTAACGCTATCACCCAGCCAACCCATCAGATGGAAATCTGGACTAGTGAATTCGGCCGTACCTATACCGACCGCATGACCTTTCCGGATGTGGATGCCCTGCGCGAGGTTTACGTCGCGCGTTATGGCGTTACCCGCGAGGACTTCTGTCGGGAGTGGCTCGCCAATGTCCCCCGCGACGCCAGAATTTTGGAAGTCGGCTCAAACGTTGGCCATCAGTAGTGGCCGAGATTTCGGCAGGCAACTCTCTGGCGGACCCGCAGCGATGATTGTCGCTCGTGGCACCGCGTCCACGCGACGCTGACCGATTATGGCGGAGTCGCTGATTCGATTGCCGGAACCAAAAAGATTCTGCCTATTGGGGGCGGGTGTCGCACTCCAGAACTTTGTTTCCGCGTTCGCGAAGGCGAACGCCGGACGGCACGGCTTCTTTGTGGTTACCCAGGCGGACCTCGATCAACGCTGGTCGAACGCGGACGGTCCGACGACTCAGGAACTTTGTGCCGGAATCGGGTGCGACATCGTCTTTGTATTGTCCGACACACCGGCAGAGATCGAAATTGCCGCTTCCGATAGAGATGCAAATATAGCTGTGGTTCTGGGATGGAACGCAAGGCTCCCGCAGAGTGTTCTTGACCAATTCAAAGGCTGCATTTTCAATTTCCATCCGATTCGATTGCCCCGATTCCGGGGTCCGGGTGGGGGCTTCAGTTGGCAAGTCCTGCATCAAGAATCGGCGGTCTTTGTCAATTTTCATGTGATGACGGAGGCGATTGATGCCGGTGGCATTGCGTTGGAAATCCACCGGGATTTAGGGAGGCCGTTACAAAATCCTCAAGAATACGTCGATGTCATGCGGGAACTATGTGTTTCGGAGGCTTTTCCCAAATTCTCGAATATTCTGATCGAAAATAAAAATGTTCCGGCCTGGCCGCAAGATCAGTCGGTGGCGGAGTACTACCCGCGTCTTGAGACAGCGACCAATGGCGCGATAGATTTTTCCTGGACGGCTGATGAGATCCTCCGTTTCGTGCAGGCCTTCGGAAGGCCGTACGCAGGCGCCAGTTTCTTCTACCTTCGTAAACGTTATTCGGCGCGGCGCTGCGAAATCGTGCGCCGGGACGACGCGGTCCATCCTTTCGGATACGGACTGATCGTAAATCGGTTCAATGATACCGTTCAAATTCTGGCGAAAGGCGGCGTGTTGGCGCTTTCCGAGTTTTCGGACGAGGCGGGGACGCGTGTCGATTCGACAACGTTCCATCTAGGAAATCGCTTCTATAACGATGCCGAAACCTTGCTTTCGGCAAAACTCCATCGCCCGAAGGCTACATAAAGGACGCCGTCGCCGCCTATGCCGGCAATCTTGAGGCAGGCGTCGATCGCGTTACCGGGGGCGAGGCGAATTGCCCCATAGGGCGCCCCCTCAAAGCGCATCTGCCGCCGATATCAAAGAGCCCGTTGGCAGCCTGTGGCTGCCAATAATGTCCGCCGGGTCCGAGCGGGACCGCCGGACGAAACGAAATCTATCTTCAATATGGACCCGTTCCGGGGTATTAGAGGCCACCCAGAATTTCACGCCATGGCGAGACCCGTGCCCACCCCAGAAAACACGACCGAACGGCTTTACCGGAGTTTGCGGTCTATTCGGCGAGTCGAGGAGGTCATCGCGGACCTCTACCCCACCGACAAAGTGCGCAGCCCCGTCCATTTGTCGATCGGGCAGGAGGCGGTCGCCGTCGGTGTGTGTGACGTGTTGACCGAAGAGGACGTTGTCGCCATGACCTACCGGGGCCACGCGACGTATCTGGCCAAGGGTGGCAGCCTCAGAGAGATGATGGCGGAGCTCTTCGGTCGGGTGACTGGCGTCGCCCGCGGCAAGGGCGGGTCGATGCATCTGGTCGGCATGGACAACTTCGTGCTGGGCGGGTCGGCCGTCGTCGGGACGACGATTCCGATTGCCGTCGGCTACGCGCTTTCGCTCAAGCGTGAGGGCCGCGGCCGCGTGGTCGCCTGCTTCTTCGGCGACGGCGCGACGGAAGAGGGCGTTTTTTACGAAAGCCTGAATTTTGCGGCGCTTCACTCGCTGCCCGTCCTGTTCGTATGCGAAAATAACGGCTACGCGATCCACCAGCCGGTCGACAAGCGCTGGGCGGCCAAGGACCTCTGCAAGCGGGTCGAGGCCTTCGGCGTTCCCACCCGCCGAATACCCGATGGCGACGTTTTTTCGATCCGGGCGGCGGCGGTCGCCGCGGTCTCGGGCATGAAATCTCGTGGCGAAGGCCCGTCCTTCCTGGAGTGTCTGACCTATCGCTGGCGCGAGCACGTCGGGCCGAACGAAGATTTCGACGCCGGCTACCGAGACACCAGCGAAGCCGCGCCTTGGTTCCAGTCCGAACCCGTGATGGCGGTCGGCAAGACGTTGACGCGGTCCGTCCGCGACGGTATTGACGCCAATGTCGAGGCCCAGATACAGGATGCCGTCGGCTTTGCCGAGCAAAGCCCGTTCCCCGAAGCGGACGAGTTGACTCAAGATGTCTTTGCCGACTGAAACCGGCCGCGTCATAACCTACGTCGACGCGCTGCGCGAGGCCGTCGCCGGCGAGATGCGCCTGGATCCTTCGGTCTTCGTCATGGGCCTGGATGTCGACGACCACAAAGGCATTTTGGGTACGACCCTTGGGCTGGTGGAGGAATTCGGCGCGGACCGCGTGTTTTCGACGCCGTTGTCGGAAGACGCGATGACCGGCGTCGCCATCGGATCGGCCATGGCCGGCCAACGTCCCATCCATGTCCACATCCGCATGGATTTTCTCATGCTGTGCATGAACCAACTGATCAATATCGCGTCGAAAGCCCACTACATGTACGGCGGTTCGGTCAACGTGCCGATGGTGATCCGCAGCATGATTGGCAAGTCGTGGGGCCAGGGGGCGCAGCACAGCCAGGCCCTCTATTCCATGTTCATGCATGTTCCCGGGATCAAGGTCGTCGCGCCCTCGAATGCATACGACGCGAAGGGCTGCATGGTGTCGGCCATCCGCGACAACAATCCGGTTTTGTTCGTCGAGCACCGACTCTTGTACTATACCGACGCCGAGGTTCCCGAAGCGTCCTACGCCCTTCCGCTCGGGCAAGCCAATGTCAGCGCGGAAGGAGATGACCTGACGCTTGTTGGCATTTCCAACATGGTCCTGGAATGTCTGCGGGCCCGCGAACTCCTGGAGGAGATTGGCATCCATGTCGAGTTGATCGACCCGGTTTCTCTTGTTCCGCTCGACATCGAGACGATCGTGGCATCGGTGAAAAAGACCGGCGCCCTTCTCGTCGTCGATAACGCGTGGACGAATTGTGGCGCCAGCGCGGAAATCGTGGCCCGCGTCGCCGAACGGCTTGCCCCGGCCCGCATACCGGTTGGCCGGCTTGGGTTTGCGCCGACCCCCTGCCCCACGACGCCCGTCCTTGAGGACGAGTTTTACCCCAACCCCGCGAGCATCGCCGTGGCCGCGCACAAGCTTGTGCGGCCGCAAGACGACGATTGGGCCCCGGATCCCGAACGGGCCCGGCTGGCGTACCAGCAGAAGTTTCGCGGGCCGTTCTAGCCGGCCGCGCAAATCGGAATTTCTGATCCGCTCTCAAATAAGGAAGGCTCGTAACCGGCATGTCGTTTGAGTTGTCGAGCTCTTCGTGGGGCCCGGAGGAGATCGCTGCGATTCACCGCGTCATCGAGAGCAACCGATTCTCGATGGGCCCGGAAGTCGCCGCCTTCCAGGAGGCCTTCGCGGATTATTTCGGTTCGCGCCACGCGGTGATGGTCAATTCGGGCTCGTCCGCCAATCTGATCGCCGTTGCCAGCCTCTGTTTTCGCAGCGCCAATCCCCTGCAACGTGGCGATGAGGTGATCGTCCCGTCCGTGGCGTGGAGCACCACCTATTTTCCCTTGCAGCAATACGGCCTCAAGCTTCGCTTCGTCGATATTGAACTCGACACCCTCAACATCGACACCAGCCAGCTGGAAGCAGCGCTGTCGCCGAGGACCCGCCTTATCGTCGGCGTGAGTATTCTTGGCAATCCGGCGGCCCTCGACGTTCTCCACCGGTTCGCCGACGCGCACGGGCTCATGTTCCTGGAAGATAATGCCGAGTCGATGGACGCCGAGTTGAACGGTGAGAAGACCGGAACCTTTGGTGACGTCGGGACGTTCAGCTTTTTCTTTTCGCACCACATTTCGACCATGGAAGGCGGCATGATCGTTACGGATGATGAAGAGCTATTTCATCTGATGTTGAGCTTGCGGGCCCATGGGTGGACGCGCGATTTGCCCCCGGGCAGCGGCCTGTTCGAAGAGAAGAGCGGCGATCGCTTTGAGGCCTATCGATTCATTCTGCCCGGGTATAACGTTCGTCCGACCGAGATTTCCGGCGCCATCGGCCGCGAACAGCTCAAAAAGCTGCCCGGGATGACGGATATTCGGCGTTCCAACCTCGCGCGGTTTCAAGAATTGTTTCAGAACGACGAGCGATTTATCATTCAGCGGGAGAACGGGCGCAGTTCGAGTTTTTCCTTTCCGGTTATTCTTGATCCGGCCCACAGCCCGAACCGCGATGCCGTGTTTCGAGCGCTGCGCGAGGCCGAGATCGAATATCGGATCATTACGGGTGGGTGTTTCCCGCGCCATGACGTGATCCGTTATTTCGAGCACGAAGTGGTCGGAACGCTGCCGCGGGCGAACACCGCCCACGATTTTGGTTTCTTTGTTGGCAATCACCCCCGCAAACTAGACGCGGAGATAGAACAATTCTACGGCGTCCTCGACCGCGTGTGCGGATAGGATAGGGATTCGATGAGCGACGGACTTTCAATTCTGGTCACCGGCGGCGCCGGCTACCTCGGCTCGATCCTGGTGCCCGAGCTACTGAGTGCCGGGCACCGCGTGACGGTCTTGGATTCTTTTATGTACCGGCAAAACTCGCTGGCGCATGTTTGTTACGACGGCAATCTTGACATCGTGCGGGGCGACGCGAGGGACCGTGCGGTTGTCGAACCGTTGGTCGCGGCGGCGGACGCCGTGATTCCGATGGCCGCCCTGGTCGGCGCCCCCCTCTGCGCCAGCGATACCATCGGCGCGGTGACGACAAACCGCGACGCCGTCGCGATGGTTTGCGATTTGCTCTCCAAAGACCAGTGGCTCCTGGTGCCGACGACAAACAGCGGCTACGGAATCGGCAGCGAGGAAGGTCTTTGCACCGAAGAGACGCCGTTGCGGCCGGTGTCTCTGTATGGCCGAACCAAGGTTGAAGCCGAAGCCGCGGTTTTGGAGCGAACCAATTCGGTGAGCTTCCGCCTCGCAACCGTCTTTGGCATGGCGCCCCGGATGCGGCTCGATCTCCTGGTCAACGATTTTGTTTTCCGGGCGGTCACCGAGCGAACCGTCACCCTGTTTGAGGGCCATTTCCGCCGCAATTTTATTCATATTCGCGATGTTGCCCGCGCATTTCTTCATGGACTCAAGAATTTCGACGCCTTGAAGGGGGCGCCGTACAACGTCGGACTTTCGGACGCGAACCTATCGAAAGAGCAGCTTTGCAAGCTCATTCAGAAACAGGTTCCCGAGTTCACGTTCGTCTCGGCGCCGATCGGCGAGGACCTCGACAAACGCGACTACATCGTCTCGAACGAGAAGATCGAGGCGACCGGGTTCCGGCCTAAGTTTTCTCTGGATGAGGGCGTCAAGGAATTGAGGAAAGGTTATGCGATGTTGCGCAATACAGTTTACGGGAACGTGTGATCGCGCATCACCAACCCTTCGTTCGATGTCTCGTCGCCGGCATTGTTGCGCCAGCGACCGCCCGGCGGCGATCTTGACCGGCCGCGCACGCGGGATTCGCCTTCCGGACGTTCGCGATGGCTAGAGTGGAACGCCAACTGTCGCTCGCCGATGTCGATGCCGTGGTGTTGGCGGGCGGGTTGGGAACGCGGCTCGAGACGACGCTTGAGGGGGTGCCCAAGCTGTTGGCGCCAATCGGGGGACGCCCCTATCTTGACTACCTGATCGACTGGCTCTCACGCAGCGGGGTGAAGCGCCTCATTCTTAGCTTGGGGCATCTCAGCGACAAGATTATCCAGCATCTTGGAACCAACCCCAATCCTGCGATGGATATCTCGGTGAGCGTCGAACCGGCGCCGCAAGGAACGGCTGGCGCGCTTCGCTTTGCCGGACATTTTCTCAAGTCCGACCCGGTCCTCGTTCTGAACGGCGACTCCTACGTGTCCGCCAGCCTGGACGCCTTCCTCGCGCACTATTTTTCGCACGATGTCCTCGGAGCGATTTTGTGCGCGGCCGTTGACGACGCGGATCGATACGGCACCGTCGATGTCGATCGCGACGGCCTCATTCAGGGGTTCGCCGAGAAAGACGGTGTTGGCGGCGGGCCGAGCTATGTCAGCGCCGGCGTCTACCTCCTAGGCAAGGAACTGCGCGCGTCGATCGCAAGGGGCAGTGAAAAATCCTTGGAAACCGATGTCTTCGCCCGCCTTGCGCCGGGATCCCTGGCGGCCATGACCGGAGAGTTTGAATTCGTCGACATCGGCACCCCTGAGAGCCTGGCGCAGGCTCAACACTTTTTTTCGCGGCACTTTCCGCGACTGGCCAGCCGCGGAACGCCTCAATGATTATCAGCAAGACGCCTTTTCGCATTTCCTTCTTCGGTGGCGGCACCGACTACCCCGGTTGGTTTCTCGAGCACGGCGGCGCGGTTGTGTCGACGGCGATCGACAAATACTGCTACATCAGCGTGCGTCGGCTTCCGCCTTTCTTCGAGCACAGCCACCGCATTGTCCATTCCAAGATCGAACTGGTCAGTACGGTCGACGAAATCGAGCATCCGGTCGTTCGCGCCGTACTCGAAGACAGCGGAATCGATTGCGGAATCGAAATCCATCATTTCGGTGACCTCCCGGCGAGGTCCGGCCTGGGGTCGAGTTCGTCCTTCGCCGTCGGCCTGTTGAACGCGATGCACGCGCTGCAGGGACGCATGGTGCCGAGGGAAACCTTGGCGAAGGAAGCCATCCGCGTCGAACACGACCTTCTCGCGGAGAACGTGGGCTGGCAGGATCAGATCTGTGCCGCCTACGGCGGCCTGAACAGGATCGAGTTCACGCCGAGCGGTCAATTTTCCGTATCGCCGGTGATCGTCGGATCGGAGCGCGTCATCGAGCTCGAGCGCTCCATCATGCTCTTCTTTACGGGCGTCTCGCGGTTCGCTTCGAGCGTCGCCAAGGAGACGATCGAGAACTTTCGCGCCCGCGAGAAGGAGCTCGCCGCGCTGCGCGCCATGGTCGATGAAGGAATTTCGATCCTCCAGACCGAGAGCCGGCCGATGCGCGAATTCGGCGAATTGATCGACGAGTCATGGGCCCTGAAGCGTGGTTTAGCGAAGAACGTGTCAAACCCCGAGATCGACGCCATGTACGAAGCGGCGCGCGGCGCCGGCGCATCCGGCGGAAAACTGATGGGCGCCGGCGGCGGCGGATTCCTCGTGCTTATTGTCGAGCCCGATCGTCAGCGCGCCGTGCGCGATGCGCTGCGGAAACTGATACAGGTGTCGTGCCGGCTCGATTTTACCGGCACCGAAATAAGCGTGTTCAGCCCGGACCATTTCGAGACGACCTTGGACCCCACGCCGTGACGAACGACCGCAATTTTGAGACCGCCCTGATTACCGGGGTCACCGGTTCCGGCGGCAGCTTCCTCGCCGAGCATATCGCGGAGAACCACCCCGAGGTCGCGCTGCACGGCGCCTCGCGATGGCACAGTGCCACTACGCATGGCAATTTGGCGGGCTTGGCCGACAAGGTCACGGTGCACGAGTGCGATCTTACCGACATGTCCTCTGTGATTCGCATGTTGGAGGCTTCGCGTCCCGACGTCGTTTTTCACATCGCCGCGCACGCGAACGTACGGGCGTCCTTCGCGACCCCCTTGTCGGTGATCCAGAACAACGTCATGGGGACCGCGAACCTGTTTGAGGCGCTTCGCCTGCTGGAGATGAACCCCGTCGTTCAGCTTTGCAGCACGTCCGAGGTGTATGGCCAGGTCGACCCGATCAATGTCCCGATAAACGAGAACTGTCCGCTAAACCCGTCGAGCCCGTACGCCGTATCGAAGGCCACCCAGGATCACCTGGGCTTCGCGTATTTTCGCAGCTACGGAATGAAAATCATCCGGACCCGCATGTTCGCGTACATCAATCCGCGCCGGGCCGATCTCTTTGCCACGGCGTTCGCGCTCCAGGTCGCTCGAATCGAGTCGGGCCGCCAGGACACGCTACGCCACGGCAACCTCGACTCCGTCCGCACTTTGATCGACGTCCGCGACGCCATGGAATCGTACTGGATAGCCGCGGAAAAATGCGCGGCGGGCGAAGTTTATAACATTGGCGGCGACACCGTGATTTCGGTCGGGGAATTCCTCGGTCTCCTTAAGAAGAAAGCGAAAACCGAGATCGTCAGCCGCGAGGACCCCGCCTTGCTGCGGCCCGCCGACGTCACCCTGCAAATTCCCGATGTCCGAAAATTTGGCGAGGCCACCGGGTGGCGGCCAAAATACAGCTTCGAAGATAGCGTCGAGTATCTACTGGACCACACCCGCCACACGGTTTCCTTGGAGCGATAATCCGGCGGCGACGCTAGATCGGCAAGTACAGACGGTCGCGATTACGCAAATAATGCAAAAACTCGTGCAAGTAAGACCAAGTAAAGTAAGAGAGCGGATACGCTAGCGATACGCCCTTGCGGCGCCCGTCGTAGACCGTGCAGTTGAAGCCCAGGTGGTAGCCCGGCAGCTTGTGCTTGCCGCGAAGATAATCGCGCCGCGATATCCGCTTTGGCCCGGTCTTGGCGGGACGCGCCCCGACCTTGATCAGGACGCCGAAATGCTTGCGGTAGCGTTCACACCAGTCGAGCTTTAGTGGGCCGTAACAACTGACGATGATGTCGAAGTAAGCCTCCGGGTTCTCGTCAAAATAGGCGGACACCTCGGAGCACACGAAATCCGATTCGGGGAAAAGGCGCTTCGCGACCCCGATCGCCGCCGGGGACATGTCCAGACCCACCACATGGTCGGCCGCGTCGGTCAGGTACCATGTGCTCACCCCGAACCCACAGCCGACTTCGAGGATCGAATTCGGTCGTTCGCGATCGATGTAGCGGAACGCCGGACGATAGCGCTCGACGATCCAGGTATTCACCGAGTTGACGTGCGTCAAGGGATTGTGGCCACTGAGAAAATATTGGTCGACATCAACGGTGAGCGCGTCGTCGCCAAGCCGGCGGCCGATCTCCAGCTCAAATCGACGTTGACCTTTTCGCCGCATATAGTAGCGATTGATCTTCTCGAGATGCCGGTAACGCCGGTGCGTCATCCGGAAAAAAGACGAGGCAAATCCCAACTCTGTCTCCCGCGCTCTATAGCGTACGAATCATTAGAGGTGACAGCTCGCCCGGGCCGACGGCCACGACTCGTGCCTACCAAAGCGGGTAGATGTCGTCCTGATCATTGTCCGGCGCCCGCCGCTTCGAAGACATCAAGCGGGTCCTGACAATCGACGCGATAATGATCACCGAAATCAGTATGATCGCACCGATAATCCAATTGGTCATCATGCACCTTGGTCCAATGGCGGGCAGCCTACACGACCCGCGGAAGCCCGAAAAGTAGAGGTTTGCACTGACACAGTACGATGCTCGGTCTTTACACCTACAAGGACATGCTGCGCACGGTGGATGCGACCGCAAAATCGCTGGCGCGCCACACATCCAACGGCCAGGGCCTGTTCTATCCGGCGCGGCGCGGACTGGGCTGGGAGATGGCGCCTTATGGCAGCCATCAGGTGGATCGCTGCACGTCGGACGCCTTCGGATTTCGGCCGACGAGCCGCGAAGGCGCGGCCGCCGAACTGCCGCGTGTTTCGATCTGGGGAGACTCTCTGGTCCAAGGCGGCGAGGTTCAGGATTCGGATTCCTGGCCGTGGTTGCTGCAGGAACGTCTGCAAACGTTTTGCCGGGTCATCAATGGCGGCGTGTCGGGCTATGGCACCGACCAAGCCTTCCTGCGAATGATGGACAGGTTCGAGTCCGTCAGCCCAAGCATCGCGATACTTTCCTACGCCACGACGGACCTTTTCCGGAACGTCAATGTTCTCCGGTGCTTCCTGCATCACTCGGCCGATTTCATAGCGCTCAAGCCGCGATACAAGCTTGACGGCGGCGGGCTCGCACTCGTGGAGCCACCGCACTTCGAATACGTTCAGGCCCCCGCCGAGCTGCGAAAGCAAAGTGTGCGGGATTTCCTGCGTCGGCACGATGCGTTCTATCCTCGGCTGATCTCCCAGGCCGCGGGCAAGGCGCGGCGCGCCATCGGCGTTCAACATCCCGCCGCGTCCTTGCGGACGGAGGCGCTGGAAATCACGAAGCGCATTTTTGGCGAGTTTTTCGGATACTGCGCCGAGCGCCGCGTCCATGGCGTCGCCCTACTGCTCCCCGTTTTCCAAGGACGCTATCGAACCGCCGAAGACTTTGACGCAATGGTGGACTTCTTCCAGCGCGGGGCGTTCCCTTATGTCGATCTGCGGCCGGAGATGAGGGAAGCGTCCAAGGATTCGCCGAATGCGTACTTCACACCGCGCAATCACTACACGCGCCGTGCGGGGCAAATCATCGCCGAGCGGGTCGCGGAGACGGCACGTGAAATCCTGTCCTGACGGGCCGGCATGAGCTCTCTGGCAAAGCGCGTCGCCGCTAGGATCGAGCGTTTTCTTTTCTCGAAAAAGAAATACAAGTTCCTGATCAAGGATTGGGTCGCCCTGGGCGATTTGAACGCCTCGGCCGCGGTCATCGGCGCCATGCGGTTTTCGCGAAACTTTCAGCCCATCGAACTTCCCGGTCCCGGTGGGCGAAAAGCCCTTGTTATCGCCCCCCATCCCGATGACGAAATCCTCGGGCCGGGCGGGACCTTGATCCGGTCGCACGGCGAATCGGGCGCCCAGGTTCATGTCCTGTACCTGACGACCGGCAAGCCCGAGCTGGCCGACGCTATGAAGTCCGAGGCGGTGGCGGTGAGCCAGCGCGAAGGGTTCACGACATCCTTCATGGACCTTGCGCTGAACGCCATTCCCCTTGACCAAACAACGCTCGATCGTTTCTTGCGGGTGGTCGAGTCCGTTGAACCAGACGTAATCTAGCTGCCCTTCCTTCTCGACGATCACGACGACCACCGCCGCGCCTCGGAACTTCTGCTTCGCGCGGGCCGCGGGCGGCGCTACAACCCGCGCATAGAAGTCTGGGCCTACCAGGTCTACACCACCCTGCTGCCGAACGTTGTCGTCGACGTCACCGATGTCATCGAACGGAAAAGCGAGGCGGTTCGAGCCTATAAACGCCAGAGCTCACGTGATTGGGCGCACTATGTCCGCGGACTCAATGCGGCAAATTCGAGATTTCTCCCGGGAGCGAGCGGCGCCCGATTCGTCGAATGTTTTTTCGTGCTTCCGATCGAAGAGTACTTGGACCTCGCGACGATCTATTTCGACGACGCCAGCGGCTCGGCCTACTATCTGCCGTATTACACTTCGGCCAACGCTGGATCCGGACAAACGAACGGCGAGTCCTGACGAGGGGCCCGACCCGTTGCCGAGTCGCCCTCCCGGCTCGTGCCGCTAACGGCGCGCGCCCAGGCGGCTGGCGACAAACTCCCACAAAAACTGGACGTAAATCGCGCCGCCCCACCGAACGACGCGAAGTTTGCGTTCGCCGCCGATTCGGGCGGGCTCGTCCCCCGGAATCTCGGTTACGCGCAGCTTGCGCATCGCCGCCCGCACCGAGAGCAACGGCTCCCAGCTAAGCCCGCCCTGCGGAAGCAAGAAAAGGCGCTCCGCATAGCGATAGTTTTCCGGCCGATCGAGGTGCAAATCCTCAATCAGCGCCTTCCGGTAGGCGCGATAGATGACCATCGTGTCGGTATAGCTGGATCCAAACAGGAGGTTCACGGTCTTGGTAAAAAACCAGTTTCCGAACGATGTCACGATATCGTCGTCTTCGCTTTTTGCGTCGCCGAGATAGCGCGAGACGATCACCATGTCATAACCCTCCCTTATCTTTTTGATAAGATCGGGCAGGATTTCCGGAATCGAATTACCGTCTGGACTGAAGGTCACGATGATGTCGCCCTCGATCAGGGGCATCGCTTCGACATAACCGCTCCGAATCCCGACGTTTTCCTGAACGAAAACCTGGTATCCCCGCTCCCGCGCGTACTCGACGGTGCCATCGGTCGAACGGCCGTCGATGATCAAGATCTGATCAAACCATTCACGCCTGACGCGCGGCATGATGTCTTTCATTCCTTCGATCTCGTTAAGCGTCGGCACGATCAAGGTTATTTTGGTTGGCACCGGCGAAGTCTCACTTTTGCGATGAAGATCTCATTCCGGCGTGGCGCCGGGGTTCCGAACAAGGGCGGCGTTCGAATGGCGAGACCTGGGATGGCCGGCAACGGTACAAGTATGTCAGCCGGGCTGCCAGAGATTTCCTGCCCTTGGCTAAATAGGGGGGCGGAACCGGGCAAGATCATAGAATCGGGGCTGGCCTCTTGCCGCAAAGAGAATTCGTTTCACCGGTGGCGGGATTTGGGTAGAATCGGAGACGATTTGTGGGCGGGCCTTTGCCGTAGGCGGGCCGGGACGGCGCGCGAAAACGACATAGGGGAGCGATCAATGAATAACGCCAGGTCCGCCGTAGCAGCCGGCCCGACCGGCGTCGAAGAACGAAGAGATGCGGCGGGCGATGTGCGCTCTGCCAGGGCGGCTCGCCCCTGACGTCCGGTTGTCCTTGGGATCGCGAGACACCTCCAGACGAGTGCGCGTTTGGCCGCTATCTGGCGTCAAACGCATGCTTGACGAATTGTTTCCGTCAAAGCCTGCGACTGGCGAGATTCGGTCCCTTCGTCGGGGGGCCGGGAGATCAATGTTCAATGTCGGCGGGAGCAATATTGGATGACACCTAGAGTGGTCCTACTCATCACTGCCGTTTGCGCCGGCATCAACGCCGTCATATTTGCCGTGGGAGCGCCCTGCTACCTGCTGGATTTTTCCGAGCTTTGCAATTACCCCTGCCAGCACGACTGTGAGGCCGCGCTCGGCTTGGCCCGGTACGGTGAATTGGTTCGTGTCGACGATCCGACCCAGCCTTTTGTCACCTGGCCGCCAGTCTGGGGCTTTGTGCTCTACCCGTTTCTTGCACTGACCAACGAATCGTCGGTGCTGGGCGGCGTCGTCCTAAACATCCTCATTCTCTACGGCTCGGCGCTGCTTGTCGGCCACCTGGTCGAAAACGACGTCCGCGGCTACGGCATCTGGGCCATGATGCTCGTTCTATTCAACCCGAACGCCATCGCCATCGCCCACCTGCCGCGCGGTGAAACCGCCAACGCCGCGTTGATCGCCGTTGCGTTCGTGATCCTTTTTTACTACCTGCAAAGGCGCAACCTCAGGCTGGCCCTGGCGCTCGGCGTGGTCCTCGGGTTCGCCACGTTATTTCGGCCCAATACTCAGTATTTGGTCGTGCTGCTTCCCATCGTTCTTGCGACGCTCGTCTTCCTGGGCGGGTTTCGGAGATGGCCGGCACGGCCGTTTCTGCATGGGGTGGCGGCGCTTGTCGCGGCCGCTGCCGTCATGTCCCCATGGCTCTATTACATGACGGTCAACGGGCAGACCCTGAGACTGGCGAGCTATGACAAGGAGTACGAGTACTTCAGCAAGAACGTTGGCGTCATAGATTCGTATCGTCAGGGGCTGTCGATGATCGTGCCGACGATGGAGCCATATCTTGCGCGCGAGAACACCGAACTTGTCGCCGCGACGAGCGAGTGGGATCAGCTCGATCGCAACGAGCAAGTCAAGAGGCGGCTCGCGTTCGCGCGGCACGTATTTTTTTCGCAGGACCCGGCGGACTATGTCGTGCCGGTCATCCATTCGGCGGCGCGTTTCTTTCTGACCGGCGGCGAGGGATATCTGAACTTGTCGCTCAAACTTGAGGGCGACTTGGCCGATCCCGACAGCCGGGTGACAAGAGTTGGCCTGGTTGTCACGGAGATATTGGGCAAGGGCTTCGCCCTGGCCACCCGGGTCCTCGGCCTGCTCGGTGTCATCTACCTTATTTGGCGCCGCGACTATGCCGTCCTTGCGCTCATCCTGGGCGCCGCCGCCTATTTCATGGGTACCGCCCTACTCGTCGGGTTCAGCAGGTTCCGCCTCCAGGTCGACGTGCCCTTGCTCGTGCTGGCGACCTATGGCTTGGCCTATGTTGGACAACGCTGGCAAAACCGCAAATCAAGATCCGAGGCGATATCGCCGCTCAGGTCATAGGCCTAACTGTTTTGGCCGCGCCGAACAGCAAAGAAAGACCGCCAGCATCGGCACGTTTCATCGGCGGTGTCCGTTTGTCCGTGACAAGGCGCCGGAGAAGCTCGGCGTTGACGAAAGGCCTCCTACTCGACCGCGATGGGACGATTATCGAACTATTCGAGCACCTCCACAGACCGCAAGATGTGTCCCTCTTGCCCGGCGCGGCGCGCGTCATAGGCCTCGCCAACGAACAGGGACTGCCTGTGGGTGTCGTTACAAACCAGTCGGGCATCGCCCGGCACCTATTCGGATGGGCGGAATTCGACTACGTTTCGGATGAGATCGAACGCCAGCTGTGGGCCGAGGGGTCTTGGCTTGATGGCGTGAGCGCTTGCCCCTTTCATCCGGGCTTCACGCCGGATTGGGGGAGCGAACACGCCCACTGGCGCAAACCGGGCGGCGGCATGCTGGAGCTTGTTGGCAGCGCCCTCGAGATGGACCTTGCGGCTTCCTGGATGATGGGCGACAACATCACCGATATCGCGGCCGCCCGGGCTGCCCGCATGGCGGGCGCCGTCCACGTCGCAACGGGCCACGGTGAAGGCTACCGCCGCGAAGCTTTGGCACAGGCCAACGAGGATTTTGCCGTAGAGTTGGCGGCGGACATCGGCGAGGCCGGAGAAATCCTGGCCCGGCGCGGCTTCTTCGTTTCGGATGCAGCGCAAACTATCGGCGCAAATGATGGGCGATGACAGTCTGATCAACGCGTTGTGCGTGGACGTCGACGATCTTGCCGGCAGCAGCCTGGAGCTCGGGCGTCGAGTCAAGAGCCCGCGCTATTGCCTCGAGTTTGAGATGCAGGAGGTGCTCTCCGCTCTCGAACGGCTTGCCATAAAGGCGACATTCTTTTTCCCCGGGTACACGTTCCAGCGATCGCCAGATCTGGTGCGCCAGGTGGCGCAGGCGGGCCATGACATCGCCTCGCACGGCATGACACACGATCTCATACGGCGACTGGGGCGCGACCGGTTTCGCTCGGACGCTATCGGAAGCAAACAAGCGCTGGAAGATATCGCGGGTTCCGAGGTCGACACCTACAAGGCCCCGTGCTGGAGCATCACGCCCGACTCGCTTTGGGCCTATGACATCTTGATCGAGGCGGGATACCGTATCGATCATTCGGCCATGCCGCCAACGCGTCGTGCGTTGGCCCAATCCGGAGACCGGATCACACCCTTTTTCTATCGCGACGCGCTCGCCATCATTCCGCCGACAACGCTTTCGTTCGCACGCCTTCCCATTCGCTTTTGCGGGGGTTTCTACAATGCCTACGTGCCCACGCGGATTCAGGGGCGTCTGCTCGCCCGTATCAACAAGATGGGGCTACCGTTCAACTACTATTTTCATCCCTATGAATTCAGGCCTGCACCGGAAAACCGCCGCGTCGTAAAGTACCGGTCCCCGTATTTGTCGTTGTATGCCGCACATGCGGGCTCGTACGAGCGGCACCTCGCGTACCTCGGACCGCGTTTCCGTTTTGCAACGCTGAACGTCGCGTACAAACGGTGGCTCGATCCGGCGTGACCGATCGCGGGCGAACTTGGATTGTGACAATCGATGAGCCCATCTTCTACGGGCGCCTCTACAAACGCTTGATCGAAGCCGCAACGGAGGAAATCTCTGGTGTCATCGTGCTGCCGCCGCCGTCCGAGGCCACCGCGCGCGCGTGGTTCACGGAGGCGCTCTACCGACTCCGTTTTTGGGGCGCCTATGGCTCCATCTTTGCCGCTTGGCAGCTGCTCCGGGCCCGCGTGCTGGGCACCGGCGACGCGATCGGCGCGGCCAAGAAGGCCGGTATTCCGGCGTTTCGAGAGACCAGCCTGGCGAACGCTGTCGATCGTCTGCGACGTGCGCGCGTGAATACCGTTCTCGCAAGTGTGTCCAGCCGCGTCCCTCCAGAGGGACTCAACGCGGCGCAAACCGGCTGGATCAACACCCATTGCGGTCCGCTTCCCCGCTACGGCGGGCTCGATGCGCCATTTTGGTGCCTATACCACCGCGAGCCGGAGGTCACCGTTTCGCTCCACTACATGTCGGAAAACATCGATGACGGACCAATCCTCGCGCAACGGTCCATACCGGCCGGGACGCGGACCTACTTTTCACTCGTGTTCGAGCTTTTTGACACGGCCTATTCGATGCACCTTGGTTTCTTGAAAGAGTCCTGGCCGGACCCGGACGGTCTGGAGCGCCAGGAGACGACCTCACGGACCTATTTCTCCAAGCCGCCAGCTGAGGCGGGGCGCGATTTCCGTCGGCGCGGCGGCCGCTTCGCGTGACTAGCGCTCCCACGCCTGCGGTCTCTCGCATGCGCCATATTGTTGATTGGATCGACGCCGGACGATCGCCGCGGCAGCGCCAAGACCGGTGGTTATGATGGTAAGAGATTTACTCCGCCTCGCGATCCGTAGACCCCTCGCAACCGCGATCGTCATCGCCATCGCGGCGCGGTTGGCGACTTTCGTCTTCGCCTTCTATGTTCCCATCACGAACGAAATCGGCATGCCCGTGTCTCCGAGTCTGCTACAGCCTTGGATCGAGTTCGAGTTTTATCGGAAGTCGCTCGAAGCCTATCGAACACTTTCTTTGAGCGAGCTGTACGGCCTGTTCGTCGAGTATTACCAGCGCCCGTTCGCCGATGCCGACGGCCACATCATCGGGGGGCCGGTTTTCCCGGCGCTGATCGGCGTGTTTGACTATCGCGCCGGCAACACGCTTCCGCTGGCCCTCGTGTACCTGTTCTTCAGCTCCTCGCTCGCCGCAATTTGGCTCATCTGGCTGCGCCGCAATAACGTCGGCGCGATCTGGCTCTGGGTCTTTGCCCTGCTGCCCAACCCGTTCTGGTTCATGCTCAACGTGACGACGGACTTGGCGTTTGCCGTTCTCGTGACACTGTTCTATCTCACGTATTTTCGCGACCGCTGGGCGATCCGGCATGTCGCGGCGTGGGTCGTGCTTTTGGTTTTGTGCGTCCTGGTGCGACCCAACGGGGCGGCCATCTTGCTCTTCGTGTTCCTAGATTTTGCCCTTTTCTCGTCTTTGTCCATTCGCCTGAGGCTCACGGTTGTCGGAATTCTTGGTGTGGCTGGGTTGGCCTCCGCCGCCTACCTGTTTCCCTATTTCGCAACTGAGATGTCAAAACTCACGAGTTTCGAATACTTTGGCCACGACGAGACGCAATACCTGGAGGGGCTCTTCGCCCACCTTCCCATATGGATCGACCTTCTCATCTCATGGGTAAGTCTGTTGGCGGCGAAATCCGCGTACTTCACCGGGCTGCGTCCTTCGAGCGCCGGGATCGCGGCGCCTTGGTTGATCCTGCGAGCTGCCGCCGGCGTGATCCTCCTGCCGGGTCTCATCTATGCGCTTTTCTACAGCGTGAAGCGCGAACGCCTTTTCGTCTGGGTCTACATATTTCCCATATTCCTGAGCTCAACACAGGACCGTTACAACCTTGCGATTCAGCCCCTACTGTTCCTTTACGGCATCCAAGCCTACCGGGTATTGTGGCTGAAACTCCGGCGCGACCATCCGACACCTCCGCGGGCAACCTTGGACCAGACATAGAACCGCCGCTCGCTCGGAGTTCGTCAGGCGATCGTCGCGCGGGCCGTCCGACACTGAGGAAACGTCGTCGCAACGTATGGAAACGGGACCAAATCGCCCATCGAATCTTGTCGCCACGGCGCAAGAACTGCCGTTTGGCCGGCGCCCAAATAATCGGTACCCGGACAGGCCTTCGCCGGCCGCCGCGCAAACCGATGTCGAACCGAGCCGGCGATGAGTTCTGAGCCGGCGATGAGTTCTGAGCCGGCGGCGAAAGACAAGGTTCTCGTCTTTCTGCCAACATATAACGACCATACCGAACTACTCCGAATAATTCGAGAGATCGAGTCGCAGGGACCCGAATACCGCATTCTGGTGATCGATGATGGGTCGACGCAGGTCGTCGAGCCGGGGTCATTGCCGGACCATGTCCTGCAGGTGCGTCTTCCGGACAATTTTGGCCTCGGTGTCTGCACGCATGTGGCATTCGATCACGCGGTGAGGCATGGGTATCGGGCGGTCATTCGGATCGATGCCGACGGGCAGCATCCCGTCGACCGGATTCCGAATTTGCGCCGGGCGCTGGACGAGGGGTCGGTCGACCTCTGCATCGGCGCCCGCACCAACCGCAACGACGGCAACGACGGCAACGGCTTTCGTGCGTTGGTTTCGCGGCTTATCCGGCAGTACCTGTCGGTCGTCGCCAGAATGGCGACCGCGGGCAAGTCCCCGGCCGACATCAATTCGGGTTTTATGGGTGTCAGTCTGAAGGCCGCAAAACAACTTTCCCGGTTTTCGCTCGAGCGATATCCCGAACCGCAAATCGTCGTATTGGCGCTGCGCAATGGGCTGCGAGTTGGAACCGTGCCGATAGAACAGGCGCCCCGCGCCGTGGGAACCTCGACGATCGGGCTGTCCGATGGCGCCGCGCTCTTCTACCGATTCAACATGTTTATTATCGGCGAATTCTTACAAGGGCGGAATCACAAATGAAGCTCGTGGCCGTCCTCGTGGTGACACTTCTTCTTTTCTATCTTGTTCGGCGCAAGTTGCTCCATGTGGATTTCTCGTTGCCCTGGCTTCTGGCAATTATCGTCCTTGGTTTCGCAAGCCTGAGTGAAGGTTTTGTGAGCTGGGTTGCTCGTCTGCTTGGAATTGTCGATCCTCCTCTCGCCGTCATCCTAATTTCTCTATTTCTCGTTCTCGGTCTTACGACGTTTTTGGCGGTCGCCCTGAGCCGCTTACGCTACAGGCAGATTTCTTTGGTGCGGCATTTGGCGCAAATGGAGTTATCGAGCCAGGAGAAGAAAATAGCTCCAAATCACCCGGACTAGGTCAGAAGCCGACTGACGGGAAGGTCAAGCGCGCCCAGGTTAAGCCGATGTGGCCCGCCTGGAGAAAACGCCGACCTTCCCTCCCCTGCGCGACGAGCTTCGGGAGCGGAGACCAGTTTCCGTATGCCTCAAGTCTTCCTCGATGCCGATGCCGAAGGGGTGCGTGCAAGAAGGCGATCGTAGACATCGAGGGTTTTCGCTACCGTTATTCGTTCGTCAAATTCAGCCTCGGCGACCTCGCGCGCACGGGCACCCATTCGGGCACGCAGATCAGCGTCAACAACCAACCGGGTAATAGCCTCCCCGAGGGCCTTTGGGTCCGCGGCGGGAACGAGAAAACCCGTTTCACCGTCGCGGACCACTTCCCGACATCCGGCCGCGTCCGTTGCAACCATGGGCCGCCCCGTCGCCGCCGCTTCGAGGAGCACCCGGGGCACCCCTTCGGCGTAGGTAGACGGAAGGCAAACGATGTGACACTGCCTAAGAACGTCTGGCATATCCTCCCGCCGCCCCCAGTATTCGACGATCCCTTCCTTGGCCCAGGATTGCAACTTGGTGAGGGGCACCGCGCGCGGATTACTTGAGTGCGTATTCCCGACAAGTGCGAAACGGACTTTGATGCCGGCTTGCTTCAGTTGACGAGCCGCCTCGACAAAATCGCCTACCCCCTTGTCCCATATCAGGCGCCCCGCGAGAACGACGAGGGGCGGACCCGGCCTCTCGGGCCGGTGAAAGAACTCGTGGAGATCGACACCGGATCCACGGATCAGGTCGCATCTCTCGCTGTCCACGATCCCAAGTTTCGTCAACACGTCTCTATCATCGGGGTTCTGAAGGATCACACTTGAATTCGTGTGCCCCATCGCTAGCCTGAGCGCGAGCGAGACAACGATCCGCAGGGCCGACCAGCGTAGCCCGCGCCCCACAAAGACTTGGCCAAGCCCGGTCAGCGCGTTGACGACCGCGGGAACACGGGTCAGTCGGGCAGCCAGGCCGCCATGAACGACCGCCTTGATGGTAAGGTGGTGGACGAGATTCGGGCGCAGCCTTCGATAAAGCCGGACAAGCGCAAAGAGCGTCCTGAATTCTTCCCACGGACTTTGGCGGCGGCGCGACAATGGAATCGCGTGAAATCGATAACCGGCCTTTGTTAGTTCGGAAATGTCAAAATCCGCCGGGGCCCAAACATGATCTGACGGCGCGGCAACATGAACCTGGAACCCCGCGTGTTGGGCGGCCCTGGCAAGAGCCGATCTGTGTGAGAGAAAAAAATACGCCTCGTTGACGACGAATAACAAGCGGCCGCGTGTCGTCATCATACGCCGACTAGGCTTCGGCCGCCCCAATAGTCACACCGTAGCTGTCCGCCCTCGGCGCGCAAGCAAGACGCCGCCTCCATGTCGTGGCCGGATCGGTTTGCCACTTGCGTCGCGGCGATTCGGCTTCGTTGATCGTCATCGTGACGTTTCCTTTTCCGGCACCGGTGCGACCGCCGCCAAATAAGAACTAATCCAAGAAGCGATCCCAGAACCGAGCGACGCCGTTTAAATTTCCGCCGCCGACAACGTCGTAGAGGCGCGAGCCTACGTGGAGCCGTTGTCCGCCATCCTTTGTGAGTGGGGCGAACGCAAATGCACCATGTTCTTGCGACGATTTCGTCGAGAAAAGATCGAACGGTACAGTCAGAAAGAATCCCTTGTCGAAACTCCCCTCACCAAACTGTTCGAACGAAATGTTTGTGAAAGTTGCATAGGCGCCCATTCGAACCCCACTATCAAAGCGTCGCGACATCTGCAATGTCACGCCACGATCACGTGCCAGATACTGCCCGATTTGAATTTGGCCAAGAAGATTGTACCATGGCATATCGTAATAGACGTTGAAGTGACCAGTGGCCACCGTATAAGTCAGGAAGGTTGAGCGCTGATCGAAATCTCTTTGACGCACCCAATTAGCATCGAAACCCACAGCCAAGCGCGACTCGAACGGGCGATAGAGAAACTCTCCACTATAGCCGCCATACATTTCCTCAAATATTCCCGCCGATAGACGTCCGTAGAGATTTTGTATTGGCATGAATAAGTAATCGGCTTGAAAGCGGACAAGAGATGTCTCCCCCTGTTGAAGATATTCCTTGATGTCCGACCGGACCTTTTGAAGTGTGGAATCGCTCTCCGTTACGATGCGATCGAATTGGTCATAAAGAACCCGGTTGGCCACGGCTGTGACGGATAAGCCTCGAACAACTTCCAGCCGCCCAGCCAAGGTCGCATAAACTCCATACAAATAGAAATCTTCGAAGCTGCCAATGTGCTGACGAACAGTAGGGTTAAGGCTCAAACTCACTGACGGATAGCGTTTAGGATTCTTAATCGTGTCGAACGGCAGGAATGTCCGTGAGGGTTCTTCAATGAACGCCCGCGCCCAAATTTCCTCTGGGCTCCCGTTTCCCGCGACTGCATTTTCAAGATCCTTCCTTAGAATCAATACTCGGTTCAGCTCAACACCGCTATTCATACTGACAATCACGATCTCTTCAACGCTGGCCGGCACGTTGTTGGCGACGACCCGCGCAGCCCGCCCGATGTTTCTCGCTTGCTCGCGAAATTGAATCTGTTGAACGTAAACGGTCGCTCGGTATAGCGAGAGTTCGAGACCCTCGGTTACAAAGTTTTCTTCTCCCAACTCCTCAAAAAGTTTCGCTACGATGCCGAGCTTCGCGCTCGTATCCGGCGGCCAAACCAAGGTCGGAAGCAAAACTTCATCAGTGCCGGGCTTCACGTTCTTGGCCGGCGGCCAGACTATCGTCGGATGCGAGCCTTCATCCCCTGATACCGAGTCTTGGCGAGTAGTATTCAAGGCCGGGATAGGACCAATCGGCACATCTCTAGTGACTTGTGTCTCGTCACTAAGGCGCATGAAACTCACACTCTCGATTGGTAGCGGGAGGTGATCGGCGACGATACGTGCCGCATCTTGTGTCTCTTTTCGCCAGTCAGAACCACCGCCATGAAAATGAAAGACAGCCCGACGATCCAAGATCTCAACCGAAACGACGTAAATTTCTCTTTCCTCGAGACGGTCGAACAATTCGTCAATCGATTGCACGCGTCTTACATCCGGTCGGGTAAGAGTGCTCAAAGTTTCAGGCGTGACGAACGTAACCGAGTTGAGCAACATTGGTAGCGCCGTGAAGATCGCGTCGGCGGCGGCCACCCGCGCCGACTCGTTGGGCAGATTCGCGATTCGTACCGTGGCAGTCGTGCCGGAGGTGTCAAACGAGTCGACGAAAATACCATTGGCCTCGAGATCTTCGAACAAGAACTCCAGGATCGCATCCTCCCGATAGGGCACGCGATTCGATGTGCCGCTATCGCGCTCGGGCCTAAGCGCGGGGCCGGGTGCCGGTGCCAGTGCGGCAGG
>Ga0315339_1000249_pt1 | contig 80084 bp, 65 predicted proteins | sample ASW17metaG_FD_204514 | JGI IMG/M metagenome (GOLD analysis project Ga0315339, IMG submission 204514) | Ammonia-oxidizing marine archaeal communities from Pacific Ocean, United States - ASW #17 | ecosystem: Environmental > Aquatic > Marine > Oceanic | place: USA: California | collected 2016-12-05 | reverse complement strand
CCAACTTGTAAAATGGGTACATTAGCACCCTGGATCTCGTTACTCGCTGCATTCTGGCAATCAGGTAGTGAATTTCTATACTCGTCGGTAACCGAATAATTTTTATTATAGCCTCGCTTTATCGACTTCTTATCTGCTACAGGTTCAGAGTTAGTTATTTTATTTTCGTTATCCATGGTAAAAGTAAAATTGAGCCTCTAAAATGGTAAGATGTCATGAAAAGTCAAAATATTCCTAAGATAATGCCTTTATCAACCTCGTTGGCTATTAGAATAATTTTTTAGGTAGTAAGAGGTTGATAATCTACGGTTAATATCTAGCTGTGAGGAAATTGAAGCCACTCACCTTTTAAGACTCTCTTGTCATTGCAAAGAGCGTGTGGGTCATGAATAACTTTATCCAGATTACACTCCTCACAATTGCATAAGAATATGTGAGATGAAATGTAAGAATAAATTTGCAATTACAACGACCTGATTTCAGATAATGGATCTGCATGGTTATGCGTTTCAAAATATTGGGTAGCAGCAGTTCAGGTAATGCCGCTCTCCTCATTACCGATAATTGTAAAGTTCTCATTGATGCAGGTTTTTCCGCGCGCCGCCTTGGAGAAATGCTTGAGGATTGCGGAGAATCTATTGATGCAATTGATGCTGTTTTCCTCACTCACGAACATGGTGATCATACCTCCGGCATCAGGGGACTTTCACGTCTCCCTCAATTGAAAGTATTTGCCAATCATGCAACGGCTAAATTCTTACAAGATAATCTAAAGCGACGTATTAATTGGAAATTATTCGAAACGGGAACTACATTCCAGTATCGTGATCTCGAAATAAGTACGTTTGTCGTTCCTCACGATGCCTGTGATCCGGTGGGCTTCGTCATCCACAATATACCGGGTACGGAGTATGAAACATCTCGAAGTATCGGTTGGGTATTGGATTTAGGTTATATCCCACAATTGGTGCGCGAGCGCGTGCGCGGAGTCGATCTTCTTGTCATTGAAGCCAATCACGACATCCACCTTCTCGACGAAGATACGCACCGACCATGGTCGGTTAAACAACGTATAAAAGGTCGGCACGGACACCTCTCAAATGAAACCGTCTATACGTTCTTAAATGAGATGAATGAAACGAACTGGAAGGACGTTCATCTTGCCCATTTAAGTAAGGATTGTAACAGTAAGGCCTTATTGAACGACATGTTCAGTCCTCAAAAAGGATTTATCAAAAAATTTTCGATCAGTGTCATAGATCCTACAAACAACCTTTTTCCCAGTTATGATCTGTAGATACATTTAAAAGATAGGGCTCAAACTAAATGAAACATTGAAATCATTACGCTGGGGCCACCTCTTCATTGATATAGACTTCAGCTCGTTGCCAGCTGGCTAAATCATCGACGTCTTCCAGCGGATTCAAAATAAAAACGGTTAAACCCAAGGTCTTTATCCGCTCTAGGGTTTCAAGAAAGACAGAATCAGTCCCCCAGTTAATACTCTTAAATAAATTGGGTATAGGCTGTTTACAAGCAATTAAATAGTAACCACCATCGAGGGTTGGTCCAATGACAATATCCTTTCTATTCAGACCTTTAGCCACTTCCTTAATCACAGACTGGTTGATGCAAGGGCAGTCACCACCCATTAAAACCACGGCTTCGCCACCCCGCCCCAATGATTCGTCACACGCCGAAGAAAGACGATTTCCCAAATCACCATCTACTTGGCAATAATAGGTATACTGACCCCCGAGCCAGCTCTTTATTTCCCCTTCAGCCTGTGCAGGTGTGTAATAGATTTCTCTTACGCTTCCCGTAGGAAGCTGAGCAAGAAATGTTTCGACCATCAGGCGGTAAGCAATAATCGCCTGCTCAACGCCGATACTTTTGGCGAGGCGGGACTTGACTTCAATAGCACCCGGCACCTTCAGCATCACTGCCAGAGTCAATGAAGCTATTGATATTTTTCTCTCCTCTTCTGAATATAAACTGCACATCTAGGCTATGCAATTAAATCGCTTTCCGATAAATAAAAAGTGCGAAAAAAAACATTAAAACGTTGGGTAGCCAGGCTGCTTGAAAAGGTTCAATGATTTGTCGCTCACCTAATAGGGTACAGAAACTGGACATGAAGTAATAAGCTAAAAAAAGACCAAAAGATTTTGAGACTCCGACCATGGGATTTACCCGCACACCGGCGACGGCATAAGGAATCGCAAGACCCATTACAATAAGACAACTGAAGGGATTAGCTAATATACTGTGATATCGAACCGCATACCCATTAACGCGCGGATCATCTTTTGCGGATATTTTATCCAGTATCTTCCCTAACTGAAAAAAAGATAAATCTTTAGGCCGTTTTTCCAATGAGTTCATAAGCGCCGGTTCTTCGCTTAAATATGGCAGGTTTTTTCTTTTAAAGCTAAGGGAGCGAATCGGGTCTCCCTGCTCGGAGTCAAAGATGGTTTCACGCCCATTAATAAAAACCCAGTTGCCATCTAAATCATCGTAATAACCCTCATTTGCCAGAAGCCGAGTAATTTCACGACGATTCCCATCGAGGATAGAAACCGTTATGCCATAACCACGGTAGTTGTATTCGCTGAACCTGTTCATGAACCAAAGCCGCTTTTCTTTGTGATTATAGAATGAAAGATTATAAATTAACCCGACATTTTCTTCATCTTTTTGCGTCAGCTGCTCCGCAAAAGCGTAATTATCCCAGATTTTACGCGATTGTTCTACAGACCAGGGAACAAGCTGGGCATTAAGGTAAAAGAGGAGAAAGGTAAAGGCTATCCCCATCGTCCATAAACTACGTGTCAACTTATAGAGGCTCAGCCCGCAAGCACGCATCGCAATTATTTCATTATTGCGGTGAAGATTCCCCAAGCTGAATAACACAGAGATCATAAGCGCAAGCGGTAAAACAATGGGCAGAAAGCTGGGCACCAACACCAGGTAATACCAGGCAACATCCATGATACTTGCCCCATATACGAGCAAGTCCGGGAGGTCGTCATACATGTCCTCCATCAGGAGCAACCCGAGAGTAAGCCCCATGGCAAGTAAAAATGTCTTCACCCACTCCGAGAATATATAACGGTCAAAAGTAGTCACAATTTATATGCTTAATTAATTTCCTGAAAATGAAATCTGATAAACACAGCGATCATTCACGATACGTTATTTAGATCTTATTAAACCATAACTTTATCTTTAATGCTCTCTTTAAATAAATATTTATGTGTGGGCGAAAGGAGACATAATTTTTTGCTGGCTTCTTTGAGCAAGGAAATTTAAAATACGTGACATAATGGTCGAACAAAAGGATTCCTGGAATTCACGCATAGGCGTAATTCTTGCCGTATCTGGTAGCGCGGTGGGATTGGGTAATTTTCTTCGTTTTCCCGGACAAGCAGCACAAAACGGAGGTGGCGCTTTCATGCTCGCTTATTTTATTTCCTTTCTCATTATCGGCCTGCCTATCTGTTGGGCAGAGTGGACTATGGGAAGATACGGGGGGCAGCGGGGGTTTAATTCCTGTCCCGGCATTTTGAATGCAATCTGGCGTCATCCCACCGCGAAATATTTAGGGATTATCGGGGTCATTATTCCAATCATAATCTACATGTATTATGTTTACATTGAGGCCTGGTGCTTAGGCTATGCAGTCAATTTTGTTGTCGGCAATATGGATTTTACCGCGGTGGGCGATGCAGGGAAATTCTGGGGTAACTTTATCGGGATTGGAGCAGATGGTGATGCCTTTGGATTTGGTATTAAAAACGTCGGTGTCTATCTACTCCTGGTTTTTGTTCTTAACTTTTTTCTTATCTACCGGGGAATCGCAAAAGGCATTGAACTGTTTTGCAAATATGCCATGCCCACTTTGCTTATTATCGCGCTCATTATTCTCGTCCGCGTTTTAACCCTTGGCGCACCGGTAAGCGAGCAACCCGAAAACAACATCAGCAATGGTCTCGGTTTTATGTGGAACCCCAATAAGCTCATTCTTCAGGAAAAAAGGTTCGATTCCAATTCCGGTGAAATAATTTGGGTGGACAAAGGGGAACTCGTTGGCAAATCCACGCTTGATAATGCGCGCGCTGAAGTTGCCGAAAATCCTGATCAACGTTTATACGTTAGAACGATTGGAGAGCAGCTCCTCAACCCGCAAGTGTGGTTAGCCGCGGCAGGACAGATTTTCTTTTCACTCTCTGTTGGTTTTGGCATCATCATGACCTATGCCAGTTATCTTTCGAAGAAAGATGACCTTGTTCTAAGTGGCCTTGCAGCGACGAGCGCCAATGAATTTTGCGAAGTGGGCCTGGGTGGACTGATAACTGTGCCCGCGGGGTTTGCCTTTCTCGGTGTTGCTGGGGTAGCAGGTCAATCTACTTTTGGCCTGGGCTTTAATGTCCTCCCGATGGTTTTTTCTGAAATGCCCGCGGGGACAGTTTTTGGTTTTCTCTTTTTCTTTTTGTTGTTCCTTGCCGCAGTGACCAGTTCGATTTCCATGCTTCAGCCAGGCATTGCATTCCTCGAGGAAACACTGAATATCAATCGCCGTCAATCTGTTGCCTTACTCGGGCTAATCACAGCAATGGGTTGCTTATTCGTTGTTTACTTTAGTAAAGACGTGAAGGCTCTCGATACCCTGGATTTTTGGGTCGGTACTTTTCTCATATTTATCCTCGCGACGATCCAAATCATCATCTTTGGCTGGTCGATGGGATTGGAAAAAGGGTTTTCTGAGGCTCATCAAGGCGCTATTTTTCATATACCTACTTTTTTTAAAGTGATTATCAAATACATCTGCCCCCTATTTCTCCTTACCATTTTTATCCTCTGGGTTCTTGTAAATATAATCGGTCTCGATTTCGCGACCGGTCAAAGTAGTGTCCCCACTTACGTGACCGATCTATTCGGTGAAGAAAAATCCGTCGTAGCGTGGCTTAGTATAGCTATTATTCTTTTCGTTGCTATATTTTTCACGATTATCGTCTCGCGTGCACGCCGTTATAGTATCGATGATAATGATGAAATAGAGGGAGTAAAATGACAATTGGAGGTTGGATTATCCTGATAATATCAGTTAGCACCGTCGTCACTCTCTTCACGTGGTGCATATACAAGGTATTGAGCATCCCCGGTGAAACCGAACACCTTCATGGATTCGAACAGGAGACGCCGGATGAAAAAGTTGACGATTAATTATCAAAAACCTGAAAGAACGGCACGGCATCAGATAAATCTGTAAGCAGGGCTGTCGGATTATAAACGGCAAGATCTTCGGCTTTTGTCCACCCTGTTGCCACCCCAATAGTATTTGCCCTCAATGCTTTGCCACATGCTATATCGTGTAAGGTATCACCGATGACAAAAATATGTTCTGAAGGGAATGTGTAACGGCATGCGGCCTGGGCACGCTCGAGTGCTTTGGGTCCCAAATCATTTCTGTCATAGCTCTCTTCACCAAAAGCGCCAAATTCAAAATACTGCCAGAGTTTAAAGTGCTCTAGTTTTGCTTGTGCGCTTCGTTCAAAATTCCCTGTGAGTAATCCTTGAACCAGGTCATCCCGCTGATGAGTAATTTCTAAAACTTCAGGAACTCCCGGGCAAACCACTCCATCGCCCTTCGGTAATTCAACCGTTAATTGTTGAAAATAGAGTCCACTCAGTCTCTGCAAATTCTCCTTATTATTCTCCAACTCATATTTACTGAAAAATTGCCTGAAAATAGCAAGATCAGTGCGCCCACTAAAATCAATATCGTCAAGTGACGCCTCAATCGAAAATATCCTCTTAATCGCGTATTCCAAGGCACGCCTGCTGGCATCGCCGGATTTCAGTAATGTCCCATCTATGTCCCAAAGCAAAAGTTTTTTCATTCTTTTAATTCAGCACTTCGACAAGTGATCCCTCGACGAAATCAGCGCTCATTTTTTCCAGGCGAACACGGGCCAGGCGATTGGTTAAGTCCTGGGACGATTCACTAACGACCCGGATGTAATTACAGGTATAACCTGGCCAAACGCCCTGACGTCGATCTTCAAAAAGAACCTCTACCGTTTTTCCCAGGTATGATTCATAATAATTATAACGCCTTTTCGCACTGAGCCGCCGTAAATATGCGCCGCGACGATTGCGTTCAGGCACAGGCACAATCTCCGATTGGCGCACCGCCGGTGTTCCCTCTCTCTCCGAGTAGGTAAAAACATGACAATAAGCGAAGGGGTTATCGAGAAAGATTCGGCAAGTTTCATCAAACTCCTTTTCTCCCTCACCGGGAAATCCTGTAAGTATATCCGTCCCAATACAGAGCCCGGGGACCTTTTTTTCGGCATTATTTATAAATTCAACAAAAGCAGAAACAGTGTACTTTCGACGCATGAGTTGGAGTATTTTATCCGATCCGGATTGCAGTGGAATATGCAGATATGGCAAAAGAGCGTGCACAGGGTCAGCCATACGCTCTAAAAGTGGCATCGGTATCGTTGTTGGTTCGATACTGCTGATGCGAATACGCGAGAGACCCGCGATAGCATTAAAATGATCAACGATCGATAAGATATCACAATCATAATTATTGTAAGTCCCGATATTAACACCTGTGAGAATAATTTCACGCACCCCGCGATCGACCAGGCTTTGAGCCTCGCACATAAGATTGTTATAGTCTCGGGACCGCGCCCGTCCTCGCGCAAAGGGAATAATACAGAAAGAACACATAAAATCACACCCGTCCTGAATCTTAAGATTGGCTCTTTTCTCAAATGGCTGGTCCCCCACAAAGTGGATAGAGAAATCGTCTCTATCGATGCGGTCCCGAATAATAAGCGGCCGTTCATTCTTACCATGACCGACATAATCGAGAACACTCAATTTATCCTGGTTTCCGATGATGAGATCGACGCCGTCTATCTCCGCGATGGCCTTGGCGCCCATCTGTGAGTAGCAACCCACAACCGCGGTAAAAGCGCGCGGATTTGCACGTATAAACTGGCGGATCGCCTGTCGGCATTTCGCATCAGCCTCGCGCGTTACGGTACAGGTATTAATAACTGCCAGGTCCGCCCTATCACCGAAAGGCACATAACGATAACCCGCCTCTTCCAGCTTTTCACGAATAATCTGCGACTCAGATTGGTTAAGGCGACAACCCAGAGTATGTACGGTTGCTTTTTTTTGTTTCACTAGATCTGATACCATCGTCTCCAATTATTATTGATAGGAGGAAAATAAATAATTTCATGTTTTTTAAAAGATAAATTCACTTTATATTAAATCCATTCTAAGCTGTTTTCGTTAGTCATTTTAGTTTTATAAAAGTAATCATAGATCTTATTTAAAATCATGAGTTGGAAATTTGAACTTGTTGCAGGACCTTTCAGCTTCACTGAAGGGCCCGCTTGGGACGGTGAAGCGGTATTATTTACTCATTGTCCGGAACATCGTATCATGCGCTATCACCCTGCCAGCGGTGAGTGCTCAGTATTTCGCACTGACACTAACGAAGCCAACGGGCTAATGTTTGACAAGGAGGGACTACTCTATGCCTGCGAGGGTGACTCCAAGGGAGATACCCACCGTATGGTACGCTATAATAAAGATGGGACAATGACGGTTATCGCCGACAATTTTGAAGGGAAAAAATTAAACAGCCCGAATGATTTAGCCTTTGATAAAAAAGGCAGCCTTTGGTTTACCGATCCTCGTTATGGGGATAAAGTTGACAATTTAGAACTCGATCATCAATCCGTCTTCCGCGCTGATCCTTTACCGGATGACACCTGGAATCTCACACGTGTTACCTATGACACAACAAAACCAAATGGTTTATTGATATCTCCTGACCAAAAGGTCCTCTATGTCGCTCAAAGCGAATACAAACTTAAAATGGAGTTACGCGCTTATCCCATCAACGCTGATGGTAGCCTGGGAGAATATTCACTGCTTCATAATTTTTCCCCCCACCGTGGTATCGATGGGATGTGCCTGGACACTGAAGGCAATATTATTGCCACCGCCGGTTTTAATGAGAGTGGACCCGGTCCAATGATTTATGTCTTTGCTCCTAATGGTCGCATTTTGGAAACGCATCCAGTCCCCAGGGACAATCCGACGAACTGCACGTTTGGGGACGCAGATCTGAAGACCCTTTACGTTACCGCAAATGGCTGCTTATTTCGTACACGTACGGACCGGACAGGGTATTTAATTTACCCAAAAATATAATTACCCTCTATTTTGCATAACGCTCACTTGCCTCTCGATGAGCAGCTTTCATTTCCAGTTCGCTTAAAAGGGCGAGGAGTTTTTCACGATCGGGTGTAAGATTCGATAAAACCTGAATTTCGTGATCGTATTGAAGTCTTGTCATCAACAGGTTACAGCGTAGATCATCTGCTTTTTCATAAACCTTGGACTGGAAACGTTGGGGCTTTAATTTTCCACAATTTTCAATCACTCTTTTTAGGTTACCGTAAGCATTGAGCCACTTAGCCGCTGTTTTAGGCCCAACCCCTTGAAGCCCGGGTATGTTATCTGATGTATCCCCGATAAGGGCCAGATAGTCGGGTATTTGATCCGGTCTTACACCAAATTTACTTTTCACCCCCTCAGCATCGAGACGTCGCCAACCCAGCTTCGGATTTGCCGTGGGCGGAGGAAGCAACTGTGTAACCCCATCCGTAACACACTGCGCTAGGTCCTTATCCGCACTCACGATAAGCACTACCTCACCGTTCTTTGCCAATTCGCGGGCGTTTACTCCAATAAGGTCATCTGCTTCAACGCCCTCCTTCTCTATCCCCCCGTAACCCATCGCCAGGGTTAATTCCTTAATAAATGGTATCTGTAAACTGAGTGGTTCTGGACAGGCTTCACGGTTGGCCTTGTATTCTGGTTGTAATGCCTCGCGCCTTTTGTCCCCGCCGCAATCGAAAAACACCACCATGTGGTCAGGTAATTCATCATCCACTAGTCGCCAGAGGGTACGCACCCATCCGTGGATCGCGTTTGTGGGAAACCCATCTGAACGGATCAGATCCGGCATCCCATAAAATGCGCGAAACGTTAGGTTATAACCGTCAATTAGTAGCCACTTTGCCATCCTATTTCCTTTCTAAAACTATTGCCTCATTTTTAATAAATACAAGAAAAGTCCATAGTTACGACATCATTACCGAGTTCCGCAGTTCTGTGGGGCAACATCTTTCAATAACACGAATATATGTTTTTTAAATACATTATTCAATGCCTGGCTTTGAAGGTTGGATATTTTTGCATTGATTTATCAATAGCATCCTTTCAGGTTTTAATCAGGGTAAAGTATAAATTAATGAAGATATGTAAACAGGAGCATAATATGAAAGGATTCAGCCAGATTAATCTTCTAAAAATCATGCTCGCCGCCACATTATTCCTCTCAGCTGGAGGAGTCGAGTTAGCTTATTCCGCAAATGGCAGTGACACAGATTTATGGCGTGAAAAGCTTTTTATTAAGCCGAAAAATTGGATTGTCAAAGTTGAAGCTTTGGACACTGAAGCGAAAGGGGAAATAGAAGCTGAAATTTCACTCTATAAGGTGGAAAAAGTTACCGCTTCCAATAATCTGACTTTTAATCTTGATGACAGTGACTCCGAAAATTCGATTCCATTTAATAAACCAGACTATGTTGATCAACTAATTTTCAGTGTTGAAATTATTAATATTAATACGACCCCGCGAAATAAAAGTATTTCATTTCAAATCCTAAAAAAGGACAAGAAGACAGGTAAGCATGACAAAATTCGTGGAGCCAAAGTTAATTTTAGTGACCCAAAGATAGGCGATATTGAAAAAACCAAATTTAATTATCGGGGTTCTTAAAGTGTAGCCAAGGGAAAGTGCTTTGATTTTAATCCCTCTTTAGACAGATGGATTAAATACAAGCAGAAAATCTTCGTCTTCGGCCTAAAATGAGTATCATTTAATTTGCCATTACAAATTGACGGCAATGTATTGCATACGATATGCACCCCATTTTCCTGGCCTAGGGGAGGGGTGATACATCATTTTCAGAGCCCCAGCGGACTGACACAATTACAGTCAGAAGATGTGTTGTGTCGCCCCGCTGAGGCTCTATTATTTTTCCACAGCTAGGCTGTTAGCTACCTTTGTTACACCCCTCCGGGGTGGATAAATAAACATACTAAATCTTCATCCTTATCTGATCAGGGTTTTACACAGGCGACTATGATTGTCCTCCCCAGTAAGAGTTTTTCACTGTTCATCTCGCGCACAAAGCGCTCGTTAATATTGTCGATAGTCTGGTATTTAATTCGTTCTTTGCGAAAGGCCAGAGCGCCAAATATTTTAACGGGCAGCCAAAGAAATATTAATCCGATCAGAGAGGAAGTCTGCTTTTTATCGATCGATACATTTACTTTTTCAAATCCAATTTCAGAGAGTGAATGTGCCAGATAAAAATAGGTAACCGGGTTAATATGCCCTCCAGTACTATATTTTTTGCTTTCTTGAAGATGCAAGGGACCGAATAAATTCCAGAACCCAAAAATTAAAAACCTCAATCTTGATTTAATATTAAGAATATTAGGGGTTGATAAAACGAGGATACCGTCCGGTTTTAATACTCTAAATATATCCTTTAACGTACCTCGGTAATCTTCAAGATGTTCAATTACTTCAGTCGAGGTAACTAAATCAAAATAATTATCCTCATAAGGAAGCTCTTGATTGTTTAAATCTACAATATCAACCGATTGATCGGGCAATTGTATTAACTCGTCCGTATAATCACAGGCGTGTGGTTTGACTTTAAATTCAGAAATAACCTCGGAGATCAGCTCTCCATGACCACTTCCAATATCGAGATAATTCCCTCTGACCGCCGCGTTATACTCTTTAATTTTATTAAGAGTTGCAATCAACGTTTGTGATAAGCTTAGTCCCATCGTCATTTTATTAATTTATCCTATCCTGGAATGGCAATTATTTAACATCTCCAGCTTCATAATCCTATCATAACTATTCCTCAAATAAAAAGCATGCTGTCCACGATAATTCTAATCACACACTTATATTTCCATGAGCGTGGTTGAGATTTTATTTTATCCGGAGTGTAGTGCAATTTGTCGAAAAAAAAGCCATAATAATTCCTTTACCAATAAACGGAATCCCAAGGAATAAGAGGACCCATGCTTCCACTTGATTTGATGGGATGTTAACCTCGATACAGGCATTACCCCAAATGAAAAGGATACTTGCCCATTGTCGGTAAAAGAAATAGCTGATCCTTCTGTGAATGCGGCTCAACAGCTTTGTACACACCCGGTTTAAATAATCCAATGAATTGGCTCCATCAGAAAAAATAGTCATAAGCTCTAATCCTAATGCCTTCTTATTGCCATATATTTATCGACCCGTGTCCACACACAGCGCTACTACCCGATTTACCAAAGAATTTAAAGATCAGATTCCTGGGTGCAGATTGAGAGGTACCAGGTGAATAATTGATCTCCAGTCGCTTGATTCTTCGACTTGCCTCAGGGTTCGTTGCTAATTGACCTTTCTTTACATGAATGGAAACCACTTCACCCTGATCAAGGTGCCCATTTTCTCGGAGGCACTCGGTCAACCATTGGGGAGTGATTTGAGTCGGGTCAGTAAAAAAATCCGGCGAGAGCACAACTATGCGTTATCTTTTCTGCCATACCTTATCGTACCAGCCTTCGAAAAGGATCTATCTTCAGGTTGACGACCAGTAAATCATCCAGGTTACCCGCATCCACGCCTTTTTTGATCACTTCAAATGACTCTGCTGCCGCCTGACATGTTTGTTGTATATCTTCCTCCGTATGCGCGAGCGTAGCATTGACAGCAAGTCTCGTATGGATTCCTCGCCTGGACATTTCCTGGATATACAAGGTGTTGGCTTTAGGAATGAGTTTCTCTGAAATATCGAACTCAATGGAAGGGCATACATAATGGCTGACACAGCTGCCCGATAAACCTGACGAAGTGAGCGCATCATTCATTGATGCATGGTATCTTTCCCCGATTTCCTCAAATCTCTTTTCTGAACCACGACGTTTCAGTTCTCTAATTGTCGTGAGTGCTGAAACCAGGCCTATATTATCACTCCAGTACGAGCTCGAGATAAACATCCGTGACGCCGGCTCCATCGCTTTACGGGACCCGACCACCGCGCCCATGGGATAACCGTTCGTCATACATTTGGCCAGGACTGTCATATCCGGGGTGACGCCGGTATATGCCTGAACGCCGCCGTGACGTATGCGCCAGCCACATGAGACCTCATCGAAGATGAGTAGTGCTTCATGCTGATGCGCGAGTGCCTTCACGCTTTCCAGGTAGCCATCGGGTGGAAGTTCTGACCGCATGGGTTCCATCATCACCGCAGCGACTTCGCCTTTATGTCGCTTAAGTAAGTCTTCCAACATATTTAAATCAGCGTAGGAAAAGGGAACAGCGGTCCCCGCGAGAACTCGCGGCACCCCGATGGGTTCGATCCCCGCAAAAGGAAATTCACCACTTTCCGGATCAACCAGGTAGTTAGCGGATTGATACCAGTCGTGCCAGCCATGGTATCCAGAAAACAGAATGATGTCTTTACCTGTGGTTCCCCTGGCAATACGGGCTGCCAACGCACAGGCCTCACCACCTGCTTTGGCGTAGCGAACCATCTCCGCACTCGGAATGGTGTCGACTAATTCTTCGGCCAGTTCTACTTCTAGTTCACTGTTAATTGTGAAAATGCTGCTTTTTTCTATCTGTTCTTTAACAGCAGCGTTCACCACATCATCGGCATGGCCTAGGATAATGGCGCTCACGGCGTTCACCCAATCGAGATAAACGTTGCCATCTACGTCTTTGAACCGGGAACCTTTTGCGTGGTCCGCATAAAGAGGACTGACACCATCGGCGAACAGGCTGGCCCTGCGACCGAATAGTTGTGTATGGCCGGGAATGAGTTCACCTGCTCGTTTATACAATTCCTTCGAACGACTGATGTTGGGAAAATCTGACATAAATAATAATTAGTAAAAGATTACCTCCACCAACTGAATCAGACTCCAACATTACCAGGCTGATGTTGATTCCCACCCATCATTTTCTGTACTAACTCGGAAGGGTTCTCGATTTTTGCCAATTGACCGTGCATATCTTCCTGTGGAATAAAACAGTGTTTTAGATACATGCTTAGCAAAACCGTTCGCGATTGGTCCGTAATATTCGGACGACCGGTGTGATACCAAGCGCCATGGGCAAAGACCACGCTCCCGCGACGACCGTTCAGGATTTCACCATCGGATCGCCATTCGGTTGCTGGTTTAGCTGGATGTTCATTAAGCCGATGAGAGTAAGGCACGACTCCCGTGCCGCCATTATCGTCAGTCAAATCATCAAGCAACCAGAGGGTCTGTCCCGTGATATTGCCGGGCGGCCAGGGTGGTTTCAGGCTCCAATACGGATAATCTACATGCCAGTGGATGTCATCGTAACCAGGATAAACGGTATTTGCGCTATATGTGGAACAATAGATATCCTCGCCAAGAAATCTTTCCCAGACGGCCAGAACCACCGGATGACACATTAAATCCCGGAACAACTGGTGCTTCACGGCGATCTGCCCTACCCGCTGTGTCTTAGCTTTCCGCGTCTCTTCAGTGGCCTCAGCCTCAAGGTAACCATGAATGAGCGTACGCGCCTCGTCGGCGACCTCAGTTGTAATGAGATCCGGGACAAGGACAAATCCCCGTTCATCAATAGTTTGAACAATGCTCTCAATATCAACTAAATTGGGCGCAATTTCTATCATATTCATGTTCTCTGGTGAACCTGTTGTTAGGTCTGTCTGTTAAAGATTGTACGAAAAGTATTATAGGGATTTTATAATTTTTATGACCTAATATATAGCTTCTCGAACGAGCGAAGCGAGCGGAAAATCTTTCTCTATTTCCCAGCCCATTTATACTTTTCATTTCAGTCAGATTATTAAATATGAATGAAAACAAATAAACAGTTCAACATGGCCCATCTTCGGATTCATATTCAAAATATAGGGTATTCAGTTTTGATGCTTATCGTTAGTGTGCTCACTGGCTCGTGCAATGAAAGCGAGATTGTCGACAGTGACATATCTCAGAGCAATCTCATCGAACAGATCGCATCCGACAACGCACCTATAATCCTCGATGTTCGCACTCCTGAAGAATATGCTGCGGGCCATATTTCTAGAGCGATCAATATCCCACACAACACATTGACCGCTCGGATCGACGAATTGAGTGAATATAAAAATGAACAAATTGTCGTTCATTGTCAAAGTGGACGCCGAGCAGGGTTAGCAGAAGGCGTCCTGCGTGAGGGGGGTTATAATAAAGTTCTTCACCTCGAAGGCGATATGTATGCCTGGCGCGAGAGTAAACTCCCCTCGAAGGCAATAAGGAAATCTCTTTGCTTTAATTTGCGATGCTGTCACGACCGGGTAAAAAAGTTGTAGACCATGGATTGAATATCATGCTTACAGGTAAATTATTATGAGTGAAGTTTCAGATATAGATAGCAGCAAGGATTCACATCAGATCAAATACATCAGGGATGATATTCCTGAAGTTGTGCTTCCGGTATACCAAGGCGAAAAAAATACTGCCTTCATCCCTGACACCCTGGACCTACAGGAGAGAGCCAGATTGGCGGTCAATGGCCTGACCGGCCCCACGGATCCCAATGCCGACTATGAAATTTACTGGAGAGTACATTTTCTATCCAACCCACCCCTCATGTACCACGGCATGGACGACCAGGTACAAGTAAAATTTTGGCAGGCCCTTCCTCTAATGCGTATCATGAGCGGAAGCACACAGGATCCCGAGGTTGAAAAGAGATGGTTGGAAGTCATGCTCAAGATGCAGGGTGAAGACGGCCTCCTCTATACACCGGTTGCTGGACGACCCTGGGCACTCCCTGAAAACCCCCAACCCTTTGCGGGTTTTGATAATATTCCCAAAGGTGGCCAATTTTGTACTGTAATTATGATGGGTCGTATTCTCGGCGCTTTTTCCATCTATGCTGAACTGGATCCCGATGGACCCTGGCGCAACGCGGCGATAAAACTTACAGACGGATTATGCCGCATTGCCATAATTAAAGGGGATAAAGCATACATGCCTGCTTACGTCGTCGAGCCCGGACAAACTTTTCCCGATGACGTAAAGCCCCCGAAAAGATTTACGGCAGGGACCACGAGTTGGATAATTCAAGGCCTCGCACAGTGCGGGCGAATGCTCGATTACACCCCCTCACTCGAGCTGGCCGGGAAGTTGGTGAATTACATGGTGAATGACGCGGATTGGTTTGATGAAGAGGGTCGCTTCCTGGCGGATTTCTTACCGGAAGATTACATTGGTGACTTTGTAGACCTTGCAACCGGAGACTCCAGACAGAAAAACCCCATCCATTTTCATGCGCATGCCAATACGATCATGGCTGTGCTGGAATATATCCAGGCAAGCGGTGACCGCACCTATCTCGAGTGGGCAAAAAAATGCTACGCCTATGCGAGAAATGAAGGGGAAGCCCTTATGGGATGGTTCCCAGAATGGATTTCTGGAAAGCCCTATGCCCAGACCTCTGAAACCTGCCAGGTTGCGGATATGGTTACCTGTGCATTGAAGCTTTCACAACTGGGTGAAAACCGATGGGACGATGCTGAACGTTGGATCCGAAATCAGCTGGTCGAAAGCCAGTTGGTAAAGTGCGACTGGATTTACCATGAAGCTGAAGACCTGCCCGAAACCCAACCGAAATTTAACGAGACCGTTGACCGGGTTCCGGAACGGAATGTCGGTGCGTTTGCGGGCTGGCCCTCAATCAATGACTGGGTCTGGTATCCGGGACACCCACACCGCTGGACACGGGGTATAATGCACTGTTGTACCGGTAATGGGGCAAGGGCACTCTTCTATGCATGGGACAGTATACTCGACTTCGATCAAGGAACACTTGCGGTAAACCTTCTCTTGAACCGGGTATCAACCTGGGCGGATATAGAAAGTCATTTACCCTATACAGGGCAGGTTGATATTAGGATCAAGCAGACAATCAATCTTAAGATCAGGATCCCTGATTATGTCTCTCTCAATGAAGTGACCTGCAAAATAAATGAACAGAAATCAGAAGTTACATGGGAAGACCGTTATGCTTGTTTCGATGGAGTGGACCGCGACACACTTGTGACGATCATTTTTCCTTTAAATGAAAAGGTGGAGAAGATATGGAATGAGGGACAAAAATATACTGTTACTTTCAAAGGGTACGATGTCGTCGAGATAAGTCCCCCCGGTGTCATTCATCCCCTTTACCGACGGGACCATTACCGCGAAACCACAACACGGTTTAAAAAGTGCGAACTGTTCTGTTTCAGCGGTCTAATCCCTGACATCTAAAGCAAAAAGTGATGGCTATAGCTTATGTGTTGTAAGTCGAAGGTTAAAAGGAAAAGCTATACGCATCAAATATTGGATTGCATTGAAAAGTCTTACTTTCACTTGTTATATAATTATACCCGATTGACCATTTCTCGTCGTTTATTAGAAATTTGAATGAAAGAGCATCTTTACTTTTGTTATCCGTCCAAGCCCATTGGTCGGAGGCGATATTAGTCATCGGGGTGCCTTGCTCCCAACTTAACCCATTGCCCTCACCTCTTATATAAAGCTGATTGCCAAAGCCAACAGCGACTTTAGCAATTATGCTTGTCACTTCCTTGGCCTTAGTTTTAACGACCAACTTACTTGCTTTGTTTTTCTTCACACTGGTGGCTTTTACAGTACTTTTTTTACCGCCTCTTCAGCACGTGCTTTAATAGTGACTCGATCGCTATTGGGAACATAGGCAGGGAAAACAAGATAAACATCCGCAAAGCATAGAGTATGCAAGGGCAATAGCAGAGGAGAATAAAGTGGTCAATCCAAGCCCTAAAGCTTCGCTGCAACGCCACCGTCGATATTGATGTGCACCCCGGTCAAGAACCTGGAGTCATCACATGCCAGGAAAAGGATTACGTTGGCTACATCTTCCGGCTGACCTGGTCCGTCCAGAATCTGGAATGTGTCAAAGGCATCCTTGAAGAGGTGTGTCTCCTGGCTACCGCCGCGAGTCGCGCCGGGGGTGATGATCTGCCCAGGCCTCACACAGTTTACCCGGATCTTGTGTTCACCGCCAATGCCCGCAAGGTAACGAGTCATCGCATCGACGCCGGCTTTCGCGGCGTAGTAGGACATCGAAGTCGTGCCTGCAATATCCAGCATCTGTTTACTGAAACCGCGTTGGGCGGCCAGTGAAGACATGTTTACGACCGCACCACCGCCCGCTTTGATAAGGTGCGGCCAGGCCGCACGGCACATATGGAATGTTCCGCCCATATTCACGCTAATAATGGCTTCCCAATTCTCATCAGTTTCATCCGGGAATGCCTGACCTGAGCCATATCCTGCATTGTTAAACAGGATGTCAATCCCACCATAAGTTTCAATAGCCTTGTCTACGGCTGCATTGGCCGAGCTCGTAACCGAAACATCACATTGAATGTAAGTGGCGTCACCACCCTCGCTTCTTATGGATTCCTCGACTTCTTTTCCCTGTTCCTCTCGTCTCGCCATCAACGCAACCTTTGCGCCTTCTTTTACAAACAAATGCGCAGTCGTCGCACCAATGCCACTGTTTCCACCCGTGATGATAGCGACTTTACCTTCCAGCTTACCTGACATGTCTGTTCTCCTTTATTCTAGATCTGACCTTATAAATCATTTTGCTTCGCCTCATTGCTCCTGGCAATGACAAGTAGGTGATTAAGATAATAAGTATTATATTTGAATACAGTTAAGTGCAATCGTAAATCGGCAATTGATTCACTCAATCGTTATCTCATCCACCGTGACAGTGATTTCCTGACCATCGGCATTGACGAAGGTCGCATTGATACTCTGCGTAGGCTGAGGGGTGTTGTCCGATTTGAAGTTGTTCTGGGTTATCAAAGTTTCAAACCCCGTCGTCGTAGATCCGCTCTCAGCGACTACGACCGAAGCGCCATTCGTCTGCACTAGGTCGCCTCCGGTGATTCTCAAGCCGGGGTTACCGGCGGCTACGGTGAAAGATCCCTCCCCGAACAAAAGGTGGGGCACCGCATCGCCATCGGCATCGATGTCGCCGACCGTTAAGCGCACCGCGATCGGTACTCCGCGCGCATCGACACCTACCTTGCCCGTGCTTCCACTGAAAACAGTGTTCGATAACTGCATCCCTCCCATTCCCGTGGAGTTGATCACCTCCACTAGGGTGACATCGGCCTGGGCATCATAAACCTGTCCCTCGGGAAACAACGCCTTGTTCACCGCGTTGATTCTTCCCACGGTGAAAATACTGAAGAAAGTATTCGCGTCGGCCCCATCGATAAACACGCTCGGTCTGCCGGTAACGTAATCCACTGCCTGATTATAGCGCGGGGGAATGGCTGGAGGAAGGAAAGTTGATGGAGCCAGAGTTACGGTAAAGATCCCCACACCTGAAAACTCTACCTGTACAATGTCCTCGGTTTCATCCATAAAGGAGACCCGTGTTATTTGTCCCGGTCTTGCCTGGAGCCGAATGGATTCACCTGTGAGTAAAATCTGGTCGAAGACGTTACCGTTCGGATGCTGGATATTTTCTCCAGCAATATCGCCAGAGCCGTCAAGGATGAGAGGCACGTAGGGCGCGGCCACGGTGATAACCGCGGTAATGCTGGCAGCAGTCTCACCTGCGTTAGTAATCTGCACCCAAAAGCTTGTGCTTGTGGCGAGAGCACTCGTAGTTAAAATGCTTCCGATGGCCCCGGCGACGGGGTTGGCGGTGTCCCCGCTGTTGCCGGTATACCACTGGTAAGTAAGATCGTCACCGCTAGCGACAACAGACAAGCTTGCCGAAGCGTCGAATGCGACTTCCTGGCTTGCCGGCTGGGTTATGATAGAGGGAGCATCAGCTGGTGGGGGCTCCTCGGATCCTGTACCCGGGGTACCAATGGGAGTATACCCGAAGTCGTCAATACTGCTTCGGCTAAAAGCCGGGTTTATATTGGGATCATCTATTAAAACAATTCTGCTAATGCCACCTGGTGCACCCAATTCGACCGCATTGATCGTTATAAAACTAGGTTTAAATTCGGGTTTAATATCTCCATCAAAATTGGTAAACGTAGCGATCAGATTATTATTCGTATCGTAAACTTCAAGCGAAGTATCAGGGTCGGTGCCGCCCGCTAGAACAATTGTTCCACCGAAAAAATCCACCTCATAGACTGGCGTTTCAAAAGTTATCGTTGAGGTTTCTCCATTAAATATCTGATAAGCAAAAAGCCCCGAACGAATAAGATTACCTGCTCCGATAAAACCACCTTCAAAGGTGGCGCTGAATGGAGATTCTCCAATAACAATCGGTGCGGATATGCCTTCACCCACACCAAATTCTTCAAAAGTGGTATAGATCGTATTATTGGAAGGTCTGTCCGTGAGGGTGATACCCAGGTCGTCGAGGGATAATTTTCCCGAAACATTGAAGACCTTCATTTCTTCTATCCCATCGAGAAAATCAAAATCGGTTGTGTCAGTAAAAATATTGCTGTCGGAAACAAAGCTTTGTAATGGGGGGTTGGCTTCGGGATTGATAGAGGTCGGCAGTCCTTCCACGACGCCGTTGTCCGCGATAACAGTTATCGCTTCAAGGCCGGAGGAGGAACTGGTTGCATTGATTTTCCCCCTGAACTCAATCTTACCCATACCGCTCGATTCACTCGCATAAAATTGGATCTGTTGGATACCTCTTTCCGATACAATCCTCCCCTCTTCACCGGGTCCGAGAGTTATCGCTTTTGTTCCCGAGTGTAAAAGCGCCAGATCTTCCAATATCTCTACTGTGAAACCGACTAACTTGACCCTGTTTGGCTCTTCCCCGATAAAAAATTCACCTTTACCGCTTAAGTCTTCGAAATCCGTAAATATCTCGAGCTCTTCCGGTAAAGCCATTAGCAGAAGAGGAATCACGAATGCGATTAATGAAATAGCAGCGAGTTTTTTTAAGTGCATTTCGATCCCATCAAATTTGATCACTTTAAAATTAAATACTCTTTTATATAAGTCAAAACAGGAAGAAATTTCAATCGCAGAACCGCGGAGGTTATTTAGAGGAGGCGAAAGTCAATGGAAAGAATAGTTACAAGATAAAATATAGAACTAAGGAATAAATATTTTTATACCGTAGATAACACGGATAAACACAGGTGTTGAAGGAAGAATAAGTTAAACGCGGTTCCGTTTTACCGTTCTTCCCCGGCTTCCTATTAAAGAATATTTCTTGTACCTCTTGTACCAACACTTCTTATTCTGCCTACCCTAAGTTTAACCGAAGGGCTGCTAGTAACGATTATAAATCAATCCGTACTTCCTTAAGTTTAGGGGAGCCGCAGCCGTAGGGAGAAACGAATGTTGCCTTGTATTGTAACCATTGAGCATTTTTTGGCATACCTCTGATAGTCCCACCTGAAATTTCATAATAGGATCCTTCGCCGTCGGGGCCAACCCAGATAGCATCATTGAGTCCCTCTTCTGTTTCGCTCCCTCGTAGTTGAAATTTTATTTTCAGAAGATCAGTCTCCTCCCCTTCCCAATGGATTCTACGCGCCTTACGTTTAGTCAAATCGTAGGAAGGAGAAAAATAATTTTCTTCGGGCTTTCTGGTAAAGGCATTGCCATGATCATAGGGGTACATTCCATGGGGCCCCAACGCGGGTAAGCTCGTCGGCTCTGTCGTAAAGAACCCATTCGGGCTATTCCAATATATATACGAATCCACCTGGTGCCCAACATTACTCCGGTGTGCGGCCCACACGATATCGATCCAGCCATCTCTATTGAGATCTATTTGCATCATATCAGCGGTCCCATGTGCAAAAAAATTTACGGGGTTTTTAAAATCAAGTTTATTACCGTCACCCCAGAATAATTGTGCGTCAGATACACGTGATATGGACGTGCCGTAAGCAGAGACTAAGAGATCAAGGTTTCCGTCATTATTTAAATCCGCTACTCCCGTATTATTGGCGCTATAAGCACCGAAATATTCCTGGATATTGTCGGGGTCATAACCATTGGAGCCGCCGAAGAAAACGCGGATCGTTCCTTTATAGCGCAGACGATGACCTTGAATACCAATTATCATATCAAGCCAGCCATCCTTGTTCAAATCAGCAAGATTTATGGTTCCAGAGTCACCAATTCCATAACAAGGGACTTTCCAGGTGTGACTGTTGGAATAACCTTCGGGGCTGCCCAGATAAATTAAAATATAATCACGTTTATCATGTAACGCTATATCAATATACCCATCGTTATTAACATCCCCAATTTTACTGCGGTAGCCAAAGTTTTTTAAACGATCAATGTGATCATTTGAAAACCCGCTAGCTGAGCCATAATAAATGATGCACGATTGCTTGGGATCATCCGTCAATTTTACCACCGCAGATGTCACAAAAAGGTCAAGATAGCCATCCCTGTTGAAATCGGTGATATCGATATCAAAATGAGTATGCCCGGTATCGATATCAATAAATTTATCTGGGTTTGGACCCTCGGGGGTACTATAGTAAATACGAATATAGCCTTCAGGGTCGTTATATTCGAGATCTTTATCGAACACTAAATCCGGATAACCATCCAGATCCAGGTCAGCTACGAGCGATCTATTTGATTGATCATTAGGAAACACCAATCGATTTTTCACACCATAGTCAGCTTCGGCGTTACCCAAATAAATGTAGGAGGGGACGGAGTAGACATGACCATTCATGTAATTATTGAAAATCACTTCCTGTTTACCATCCCCATCGAGGTCGCCAACTGTGTTACCCACTACGCCGATAGTCGAAACCCAACTGGCTCGTTCAAGCGAATAACCGTCGGGTCCATTCCAAAGAATCGGTGACTTAATTTCATAGTCATTGTCATTATATTGCTTACTGATGATCAGCTCGGGAAGCTTATCTCCGTCGAGATCAGCGGCTGTCACCCACCGACCGTTGGTCACCGCAATGAGAGCTTTGACTATTTCCACATTGTCTCCCGAACGAATTTCCACGCCCTCAGCAGTAGCGACAATCAAGTCGAGAATCCCGTCAGCATCTACATCGGACACTTCGACACGAACAGCTTCGCGGGTGAATGTCGTGCTCAGACCCTTGGCTTTAAAAACCAAGGGGGCATCCCTGTTGAATTCTCCCTCATTATTCCAATAGATGCGCACCTCGCCCCCGCCACTGAAAATAATGTCTTTACTACCGTCATTGTTCAGATCTTCAAGCACAACCTGGCGCGCTCCATGTGTGGGCAAGTAAAAAGGTTCTTCGGTATTTACGTTTTCATCGGTCCCCCAGAATATTTTCGAATCGGTGTCTAAATAGCCGCGCGCCCCACTTCGATAATTGGCCAATACAATTTCAAGGTAACCATCATTGTTTAAATCTGCCGTCGCAATCCCTGTCGCCCCTGTAGATATTATACCGTAACGCTCTTTCTCATCGCGAAAGCTGCGATCCTCTCCCTGGATATAGACGTGAATGGGTCGTGGTATCGACGGATTGTGGCTATCTACCCAGGCTGAAGGGAAAAGCAAGTCGAGGCGCCCATCGTGGTTAATATCCATGGCCACAACATCGTGGGCTCCAATCGTCGGAAGATCCGTTCGACTTTCCTCCATACCCTTGGGGCCACTCCAATAAATAAATGAAAGTAGTTCGGAGGTGACGCCGTTATGAGCATTTACCGTCACTAAATCGTTATAACCATCGCCGTCTACATCGATCACCTTGCTCATCCAACCACTGTCCGCTGACATCTCATGTCGCTTCCAATTCTCTCCTGGACCCTTCTCAGCAGTATACGCCCAAGTGGGACCCCGCTCGACATGATCATGTGAATTAGCGAAAATGATATCGACATAGCCATCGTGGTTAACATCAAAATGATTTATTATTTCAATCACACCTTTGGCATTCACATAAAGATTGTTACCCGCATTTTCGAAACGGCCGCGGGAAAATTCATCGAATCCACTGTGTACCCAGGCTTTCTTCCCGATCAGAGAGAGGGGGCTGGCAATAATGAATAGCGTTAAAAGTATTCCAAGTTTAGTGAATAGTGATTTTTGTTTTATTGTTGTATACATAATGCCTGCACTATTGGAATTGATCGGACCTCGTCGTTCGCAGCAATTTAATTGAGAGTGTTTCCGAATGCAAATGGTTTTATGGGATTAAGGAAGACGAGATCCTAAAAGGGGTCAGATTTTTTGACTTAAATAAGATGAAAATGGTTGTAATAACGATTACATATCAATATGGAATTCCCTAAGTATAGGAGAGCCCCGGCCTTCTAAAATAGACTTGTCCATTGTTGCTTAACTTATTTTGTAGTGATAACCCAAATAATAAGGGTGCACAAATGAATGTAAGAAAACCTATAGTAATTCATTATGTAACTGATATGAATCGCGTTCTTCGATTCTATCACGATGTTATCAGCCTCGAGGTGGTAAAATATTGTTAATCAACATGAGAATTAAAAGGCGTCACATAATTGAGAATGTAGCATGAAATTGGAATAATTAAATATCTTCGAAATAAACTAATTAATGAAACACATAAGCAGGATACTGTTATTATCGGCATTAATCATTTCAGGCACGGGAGTTAACGCTTTCAACCAATCGTGGGTAGAAGACAGTTTCGAGGATTTTATCGACGGGAAACTGGATGCATCTGGCAATAATATTTATATCACCCATGATGGTAAGATTCGCACCATAAATCGTTTCGATTTAAATAATGACGGTTGGATCGATTTGCTTTTCCCGCACACTCACGATCGGAAAAATATTATTCAACCCACCCTGGTAGAGATTTCTTCAGGGAGAGATGTCACGTTATCACAGCTTGAGGTGGACGGAAGCAAGCAAGTTGAATCAGCCGACCTTAACAAGGATGGGTGGCTGGACCTAATTTTTTGTCCGAGTCATAGTGGCCTACAGTACCCCCGTCGTTTCGTATCGATTATCTATGGCGGCGAAGACGGTTGGCCTGCTTCTCGCAGTAATGGGTTGTTACCGGTACATGGCGTTAACGCTATTGCCCTCGCCGATCTCAATCATGACAGTTGGATAGATATCGTAACACTGAATGGTAAAGGCTGGTTGCACGGCCAACCCGAAGGTAATATTATGCGTGTTTTTTGGGGAGGGGAAAAAGGCTATATCCTCACCCGCTATCAGGATTTGGGTGTGGAAAACGCGATCGCCCTGGCTTCTGGAGATTTTGATGCGGATGGCACTGATGATGTAGCTTTCCTCAGGTCAGATAATACCATTGAGATTTTCTGGGCGACGGCGACGAATGAAAATGAAGTCAATGACAAGTCATCTAAAATAAAGATACCACTGAGTCCCCATCAAAGTTTAAATGTTGCAGACAGCAATAATGATAAAATACCGGATCTGATTATTGGCAGTGGCAGTGGTAGTATATTTATTGTTCATGGCAAGCGCGGCCGCGCTTGGAAAAAACCAATTGAGATTGCTGGATTCAGTGCATCGCACGTTGCGGTTGATGATTTAGATAATGATAATTACAATGATCTGGTCCTTTCGTATTTTAAAATGCAATCTGCAGGTGGCGGTGAAAATGCTGGGGCTGCAAAGGAATCGGTTGATAATATAAATATACTCTGGGGAGATAAAAAAGGGTTCTCTGCTTCCCGATCAACCAGCCTCGATGCGCCAAAACAGAAAACCTCCGCGATCGGTGATTTCGATGGTGATGGCATTCTCGATCTTGCGGTAGCGATCCACCAGGGTGCAACGCACTACCTGGGTGAGTCGATCATTTACTTCGGCAAAGGGGATCGGGAATTTGAAATAGGGAAAAATAGAATAACGACGGAAGGACCATTCAGCGTTGTAAGCATTCATCCCACCGAGGGGAAACCAGCGGCTCTTATATTTAATAATACTGTGGGAGGAACACTAAAAGAAGAAGTGCCAGCATTTCTCTATTGGGGCGGTCCGCACGGGTTTAGCACCGAACGCCTTTTAAAAATACCGTTGAGGAGTGGGTATGAAGCATCGGCTGCTGATTTGAATGCCGATGGGCACATCGACTTAATATTGCTGGATTCACTGCATGCCGGCGGCGGTATTAATAAAGATCCCTGGGGGGGGGTTAATATCTTCTGGGGAAGTTCTGACGGTATTGAGATTTCAAACAGAACGGTATTGACTGAAATCAATTTAGCTTCGAGCACGATCGCCGATATAAATAAAGACGGATATCTCGATTTGGTTTTGGGGCAGTATGAAAGTGACCCTGAATCTTATGTCATTATTTATTATGGTGCAAAAGACGGCTTTGATCGCAGTCGACGAGTCGCTCTCCCCTGTTATGGACGTTCACTCAGTATTCAACTTGCCGACTACGACAAAGATGGATGGCTCGATATCGCCGCCAATTCTTATCGGGAAGTCGGAGTGAGGATATTTTTTGGAAGTGATAAAGGGTACTCTGTCTCACGCTCCGTGAATCTCGATGCTCCCGCAGTCTCAGATATCGAGACCGCTGATCTCAATGCGGACGGATGGTTGGATATCGTTGCCTGCTGTTATCGGGATTTTGTAAATATCCACAATGACGTTGGATCACTCATTTTTTGGGGTGGTCCGAAGGGCTTCAAGGAATGGAACAGTCAATGGCTTCCCGGGTTTACACCCCTCGGGCCAGTAATCGCCGACTGGGATAGCGATGGGTTTCTCGACCTGTTTTTTCCCTTCTATCATGGAGCAATATCGCGTGAAGAACAGCCGTGTTATCTATTTTGGGGAAGTGCGAATGGGTTCAGTAAGCGAGGGCGATCCTATCTCTTTAATGATTCAGGCGCTGATGGCTTAGCTGCTGATTTCAATAAAGACGGATTGCTCGACCTGATGGTCGCTAACCACACCATAGACGGCAACCACAATACGGTATCGAAGATATTTCTAAATGACGGGAATCGATTTGCAAAACCGCATATTGATACGGTTCCGACGCATGGCCCGCATTGGATGTATAACTCGGATATGGGACATATTTACGACCGTTCATGGAGGCAGACCTATAAATCTTCAATCTTCAGTTATGAAGAAAGTGCAACGAAGGGCTCACTGAGTTTCGCTGCAGCTATACCGGAAGGAACCCAATTAAAATTCGTTTTCCGTTCGGGAGCAGACAAAGATAATGTAAAAGAAAATCCCTGGCAATCAGTTGAAACGGGAGAATTAAAACTAAAGGAAACAGATCGTTGCTTTCAGTATAAAGCGGTATTCATATCCGATAATGGCGACCGCTTTCCAACGCTTGATAAGGTAACGATCAAGATTTTATAAATTAAAATTATTGCATCTTATCAAAGAAAATTTTCCTCAAATAAAGATACTAATATATTCAGGACTGGCAGATCAGCAGCCTGACCTCTTTTGAATTTATTTCAATCCCCTCCTAGGGATTTTCACCACGTCTTAACCTCGCCTCGATGTCATCCAGGCACGGCATTAGATTTGCAATGCTATCGATAACGTAGTGGGCTCCACGCTGGTACATGGTGGGGTAGATACGATCCCGGTGTTTTTGTTTTACCTCGTCGGAGAATGCATTCCACTCATCGAGCGGGACACCAACCTCATTGCCAGAAATAGCCAGCCCAACGGCCCAGCAACCTGCATTGAGACCTTCCTCGATTCCGGTCAAGGTATCGTCGATTTTGACTACCGATTGTACCGGCGAGACGTCGAGTTCGATGATATTACGCAACACCATGTGCGCGTAGGGGCGACCACGCTTCACATCACCGGCTCCGAATGTAGCGTCGGGTACATAACCCTGTTTTTCCGCGTCCGCCTGGTTGATGGCAAGCATGCCGGGAAGATAACCGGAGGTAGAGCCAATCTTATAGTTGCGCTTACGGCATTCCGCAACGACCTCGAGGGTACTGGGTATGAGTTTTGAGTAATCCGACAGGCAAGCTTCCTGCATGGGCACGAAATTTTCAAACATACGGTTCACGTCTTCCTCAGTCGGTTCAGCGCCATGGGTTTCAACCCAGCGCTGCCTAACACTGGGAATGTCGCAGATCAACCCGATATGAACTTTCTTGTGCGCCCCCATGGGAATGCGTGCTTCCTCAAGAGTGATGGGTACGCCGGCTTCCTCAAACACCTTGCGGAAAACTACAGCTGGAGCCATGCAACCGAAGTCCATGGTTGTGCCTGCCCAATCGAGGATAATGCAGCGGATTGGGCCACGGTATGCACGGTTGTAGGTAAATTCACGTTCGTAGGTAAATTGCATAATTATCGAACATTATTCTTAGGTATTTAGCGCCTCAGGTAAAGGGTATTACTATCTATCGGTGGAGAAAACTAAAAGGGGTCAGGCGCTCAATTGCAAATTAATCGACAAAGTGAAGCAGGGCGCACAGGTGCGTTGGCAGTCGTAATTTTTAAAACATTAATCTACATCGAGTATCCATTGGACGGGACTTGAAAGCCGGTTAACGGTTTCTGATCTCAGGTGCGCGCGTTGATTGGTCTGTTGTTCATCTTCACGTTGGCAAAAAAAGCAATGCATAGCGTGTCTCGACGTGCTACTTTCATTCTTAGAACCCCCGTGCCAGAGATGGGCGTTAAAAACGACAACCGTTCCCGCGGGAGCGATCAATTGTATCTGCTCAGGGTGCATCGCATAGGTATCTTCCATTTCGTCTCGAGGTGTTTTTTCTTTCCAGTGACTCCCGGGCACTACTCTTGTCGCCCCGTTTGTTTTATTAAAATCGTCAAGTAACCAGATAGAATTACAGGCCACTCTTCCCCATTCACCCGGTTTTACTGGTTTACCATAATCTTCATGAAGACGTTGAAGCCCACCTCCTGGTAGTGCTTCACGACTATTTAACGACGAATGTTTAAAATCTTTATTTATGACGTGCGCGATTGCCGCAAGTACCTTTGCATGCGTAGTACAAACCTCGAACCTGGGATCTTTATCGATAAGGTTACCCAACATGTAGCTCCCCTCTTCCTGGTGGACTTCCTTCCCTCCATCTTCTCCTTCCAGTTTTACCAACTCATCGAGTCGCGATGAAAATGCTTTTACCTGATCGGGTGATAGAACATCGCGTATAACTAAATAGCCCTGTTCATCGAGGAATTTTCGCTCGACCTCTGTTAACAGGTCGGACGTGACACCGAGATCAGCCAAGACCTGTTCCATCTTTAGAGAAAACCCCATAGGCACTACTTATTAGACATGTAACAATAGGTTATAAAAAATCAGTAAATAGATAAAATACAACACATATTCTCTTCTCACTTTGTAACTATTTAACCCTACTATTCATAGTGTTACCCCTCGCCTGAAAGATCAAAGAAAGAAGGAAATACATGGAAGCAAAGAAATTGTCAGGTGAAAAGTTAACCCATCTCAACCACGCGTATGAAAAGTGCAAAGATGAAGTTGTGCACGAATTAATCAGGAGAGAAATAAACCGCGAAGCATATAGAAGAATTGCAGAAAAAATCAGACCACATAAAATGCGAAAAATGTGTAACTAAAATTTATTTGCCCCAGAAATATTAATAAGCAAAAAAGAATCATGATTCATAAAAAGGACTGACCCCTTTTGAATTTTTACTGTTGGCCAAACTAATATCAGATAACCCAGATAAAAAATGTCTTTGGGCTGATTCCCGGCCGTCTTGCTGGTCGGCCCGGACCGATTGAAGCGCCTTGTTCTTTGGGCGAATTGAGTTCTCCTGTTTTCAGGGCTCTTATCGATCTGACAAGCCGGATGCAGACAAAGGCTGAGAATTGCATCTGACTCTTTTTTTTCTTTTAGTTATACAGCATCAGTAGGAGTGTTCAGCCCATGTTCATTACCAGGGGGTATCGTATGTTGAATTCTGTTAGCTCCAGACGACGCAGACACCAGTATAACTCCTATTACAATGAAGGTAGCGCCAATCAGAAGACGCACGATAAGTACTTCTTTCCATTCTGAAAATATCCACATAGCCAGCAAGGCCGTGATCAGACTGGCTGTAGCAGTTAAGGGACCAATTATTGAAATTGGAGTTTCAAACTTAACCATCGCTATTGACATTAGAGCTGTTGCGCTTGCCCATGACAATCCGACACAAAATGCCATCGTCGCAGACCCAGCGCTTATCGATTTTTCTTTGATTAGAACCAATAACAGGAACGCCAGGAAAATCGCCCCTGCCCCGGCAAATAGAATTAAATGATTCAGGCTTATCCCTTGCCGAGCGCTGGCTTTTAAAAATATTCCGCCGATACCAAATATAATAGCGGGTAGAAACCCACCGATGATTATCCCCATGTAATTTAAATTCATATCTTTCATCTCCATTTTTTAGAACCCTGTATACTGATTAGATGCATTAACTGCAGTAGGTCTTTTGCAAGATAGTAACGCTGGCTATTTTAACACAAGGCAATTAACCAAGAAGTATCCAAACGCACCCCAGCCCATCAAAACATTCTCACGGCTCCACTGAGGAAATCCCTTTTATTCTTCTTACTGCCTGTTGCCATTGAGGTTTCAATGAGCAATTCCATCTGTATATTAATAATAGTTATACAGCTCTTTTAGGGATCGTCAATTTAGGTAATATCCCAACCCACCAGTTCTAAGCGGTGCTCGTTTCAGCGTTCTCCATCTCGGAAGATTTCTTACTTTCGACCCGTTTTGAAATGAACAGTGACATTTCATATAGGAACCCCATGGGCACGGCGAGGAGAAGAAAAGTAAAAGGATCGGTTGTCGGCGTGATAACTGCCGCGAGGACAAGAAAAACGATGATACTGTAAGGCCGGAATGATTGAAGCTGTGTGATATTAATGATCCCGATATAAACAAGCATTACAATAATGAGAGGGAATTCAAAGCTGAGCCCAATTCCCATTACCATCCACATCAACAATCCGTAATACCGGTCGGCGGTCCAAAAAACTTCGAATCCGAACAAATGGTTAAAAAATATCGATGCCTTAAGGGAAGCGGGGACGAGGGCAAAGTAACTGAATAGTGCGCCGATGATAAATAATACAAGGGCAAGAAAACAGCCAGGCTTGAGGGCGCTTAATTCCTTGTCTGTCAATCCGGGTGCAACAAAGCGCGCAACGAAATAAAGGATAAAAGGTAGTGAAAGAGCAAACCCACCGAGAAAGGAAATTTGCAGAATTACGGAGAATACAGCCATCGGTGAAGTTGTAATTAATCCTTCTTCCGCATTTGGACCGAGGGCGATTTGCAAGGGCCAGTTAAGTAAACTCGCGAAGTACTTAAGAAATCCCATCACGAAAAAACACGCAATGAACAGGGCAACAATACATCGAATAAGTGTCCCTCGTAAATCTTCGAGATGGTCCAAAAAGCTCATAGCGCTCTTATCAGAGGTCGATATGTCCTTCTCCCTTTTTATGGGACTATAGCCTTCTTTTACTAGCGCGCGTGATTTCTTGTCCTGCATGTCTTGATTTAATCCTATTTAAAAGGCCGAATATAATTGGATGCGGCATCAAGAAAAGGTTATTCGCTCAGATTAAACTCAAGCAGGTTTAATTCACTGAATTTTATAAAATTCCTCCAAGTTTGTTCCGTTGACACTTAAGGGGAAATAATCTTTTTACCTTACTTCACATTGATTAGTACCATCCAGTGGTTTTCTACTAATTATTAAGAAAATTAAAATTCATTTATCACAAGAGGATGCCTACAAAAACAAAGCGAAAAAAAACTACTAAATCAAAAACAGCCGCTTCACGCAAAAAGCAAGTAAAGTATATCTACAATTTTGGTAGAAAAACGGATGGCCAAGCAGCGTTGAGAAACCTGCTTGGCGGTAAAGGCGCAAACCTTGCTGAGATGGCACATATCGGCCTGCCTGTGCCACCGGGTTTTACGATCACGACACAAGTCTGTACTTATTTTTATGAGAACAAAAGAAACTACCCGAAATTCTTAGTCTCAGATACGAAAAAATCAGTCGCCATCATTGAAAAACAGATGGGTAAGAAATTCGGTGATCCTAAAAATCCTCTATTATTCTCCGTTCGTTCAGGGGCCCGTGAATCGATGCCCGGTATGATGGATACCATCCTTAATCTCGGTCTTAACGATAAGACAGTCATTGGCCTCGTAAAGCTGACCGGTAATCCTCGATTCGCCTACGATTGCTACCGCCGCTTTATCCAGATGTATGGCGATGTCGTGATGGGGGTACAATCTCGCCACGAGAACGAAGGGGACCCTTTCGAGGAGATCATGGAAAAGCTTAAGCATAAAAAATCGATCGAAAACGATTTCGATTTAAGCGCCGACGATCTTATAGAACTAATTAAAAGCTTTCAAAAACTTATCGAGACAAGGACTGGACAAAGTTTTCCGCAGGATGTTTACGCTCAACTCTGGGGCGCGGTGGGCGCTGTATTTGGTTCCTGGCAAAATGACCGCGCGATGGTTTATCGGCAGAAATATAACATCCCTGTCGAATGGGGCACAGCGGTCAATGTACAATCCATGGTCTTTGGCAACATGGGTGATACCTCTTCAACGGGTGTAGCATTCACCCGTGACCCGGCTAATGGAGAGAAAGTATTTTACGGGGAATATCTCATCAATGCGCAGGGTGAAGATGTTGTCGCGGGTATACGCACCCCTAAACCGATCGTGCAATTAAAAAAGGAAATGCCAAAAGCTCACGCCGAACTTGAAAAAGTGCGCAAGACACTGGAAAAACATTTCAAGGATATGCAGGACTTTGAATTTACGGTGGAGGAGGGAAAACTCTACATGTTGCAGACACGTAACGGCAAGCGGACAGGCCTCGCCGCGGTCCGCATTGCGGTGGAAATGGTCAAAGAGGGGCTTATGAAGCCTGCCACGGCGATCAATAAAATCCCCGCTGATTCCATATCCAGTTTGCTTGTTCCGGTCTTTGACATGCAGAGTCGTAAAAGCGCCAAGCTCATCGCAACCGGCCTGCCAGCGGGACCCGGTGCGGCATCGGGAAGAGTCGTTTTTACCGCGAGCGCCGCTGAAAGGTTGGAGCGCCAGGGCGTTAAAGTCATTCTCTGCCGCATGGAGACTACGCCAGAAGATCTTCGCGGAATGATTGCTTCGGAAGGCATTTTAACTTCACGCGGTGGAGTCAGTTCTCATGCTGCTCTTGTCGCCCGACAAATGGGTAAAGTGTGCGTTTGCGGAGCCCATGATATAGTTATCGACTACGAAAAGCGAACCCTTATTGCGGGAAAGTCTGTGCTCAATGATGGTGATCCTATCTCTATCGATGGAACAACAGGTGAAGTTTTCTCAGGACATGTAGACACGGCTCCTTCGGAAGTTAACCAGGTACTTGCGGGCAATCTTAAACCGAACAAAAGCTACACCTACAATTTATTTTCCCAAGTTATGGCATGGGCAGACAAATATCGAAAATTGAAGGTTCGCACCAACGCCGATACGCCAGCCCAGGCAAAAATGGCAGTCGCTCTTGGTGCTCAGGGTATCGGGTTATGCCGCACCGAACATATGTTTTTTGAAGGTGACCGCATTACTTATATGCGCAAGATGATTCTAGCTAGTGATGAAGCAGAGCGGCGTGCCGCATTGAAAAAGCTGCTCCCTTTCCAGCGAAATGACTTCATCGGATTATTTAAAGCGATGGAGGGTCGCCCAGTGACGATCCGACTACTCGACCCCCCATTGCATGAATTTCTTCCGATGGATGCCGCATCGCGCAATGCACTGGCGGAAGAACTCAATGTCTCCCCTGAAGTGATCGCCAATCGCGTTAAGAGCCTCCACGAACAGAACCCCATGCTCGGTCATCGTGGTTGTCGCTTAGGCGTGTCCTATCCAGAGATTACCGAAATGCAGGCGAGGGCAATTTTTGAAGCGGCAGCGCAAGTAGTTAAAGGAAAGAAGTCAGTAGCGGTAGAGCCTGAAATAATGGTTCCCCTAATAGGATTTTCCGGAGAGTTAAAAAACCAGGTAGACATCATTCACCGCATGGCCGGAGAAGTAATGAAACAGAAAAAAGTAAAATTCCATTACCTAGTTGGAACAATGATTGAAATTCCACGCGCCGCCCTGGTAGCCCACGAAATAGCTGAAACTGCTGAATTTTTCAGTTATGGAACAAATGATCTGACACAGACCACGTTGGGCATGAGTCGCGATGATTCCGGAAGTTTTCTTCCCGAATATAAGGATTTGGAAATTCTTTCACAGAACCCCTTTGCCACGATCGACCAGGACGGGGTCGGCCAACTTGTTGAAATCGCATCCATGAATGGCCGAAAGACCCGTAAAGGAATAAAACTGGGAATCTGCGGTGAACATGGAGGAGACCCGGAATCGGTTAATTTTTTTCACAAAATCGGGCTTGATTATGTCAGCTGTTCACCCCCCAGAGTACCTGTAGCCCGACTGGCTGCAGCTCAAGCCAATCTCGGTGGTTTAGCTGAAAAACAATGAATTAGCATTAAACGAGCAGACTGTGAGGATAAAAAAGATCAATAAGACATTAGTTTAATATCATCCTCATCTTTTTGCTACAATAATAGTCCCTGCTGTAACGGTAGAGACCAATTTCTTTTCTTACACAGATTGACTAAAGGAAATATCTCTATATCATCTTATATATAGAATGAATAATGATCGCCCCACTTTTGCTGGAGTCCGTTCGCTTAAATGGTGAGCACGACTAATTAAGCGAAGTGAATTTATATGTTTGAGGTTCAGGAAAAACCTAAATTAGTAGAGCGCGCATTTATTGTCGGTGTTGAATATCCCGATGATGAACACGATCAAATCGATTTATTGCTCAATGAACTTAATGATCTCGTAGAAACCCTGGAAATTAAAGTTTGCGGTAGAGTAATCGTTCGCATCAAAAATCCCCGGGCAAAATTCCTCCTCGGTCCAGGGAAAGCCAAAGAAATTATCCAACTTGCCCGTAGACACAGATGTGACTGTATCGTATTTGACGTAGACCTATCACCGGGACAGCAGCGCAACTGGGAAGATGAAAGCAAAAGTTGTGTTATCGATCGACATGAAGTAATTCTCGATATTTTTGCCGAGCGCGCTCAATCAAAGGAAGCCGTTCTCCAGGTAGATCTTGCGCGGATGCAATATTCTCTTCCTCGGTTAAAAAGAGCATGGACCCATCTCAGCAGACAGCGAGGGGGCGGAGTCACACAACGTGGTGAAGGGGAGGCTCAATTGGAACTCGACCAACGTATGGTACGCACCCGTATAGCGAAACTGAAAAAAGAGATCGTCGGGGTAGTAAAGCACCGAGCAGTGCAACGTAAGCGGAGACAGAAAGTACCGATCCCCACAGCGGCCATCGTGGGCTATACTAATGCGGGCAAGTCTTCACTTTTAAATCGCTTGACTGGCGCTTCGGTGCTAATTGAAGACAAGCTCTTCGCTACCCTCGATCCGACAACCCGACACCTCACCCTTCCCTCGGGACAGAAAATACTCTTAACGGATACCGTCGGTTTCGTCCGACGACTGCCGCATCATCTTATTAACTCGTTTAAAGCTACTCTCGAAGAAGCGGTTGTATCGAATTTCCTTATTCATGTGATCGACATCACAAGCCCACAAATAGATCAATATCGAAAAACAACCTTGAATGTTCTCAAAGAATTGGGCGCAGATGAAAAACGGATTATCACCGTCTATAATAAAATCGATTTATTAGACAATGAAGAACGGAATGATATAAAATTTAATACTGGCAACGACTCTTATTATGTCAGTACGCAGACTGGAGAAGGAATCGATGCACTCATGGATCAAATGGATGTATTTCTCGAAGACAGTATATCATACATGGAGCTTCTTATTCCCCATCACAGGTATGATCTCGTATCACGGCTCCATGAAGTAGGTGGGGTAAAAAATGAAAAGGCGATAGAAAAAGGCGTATTTATTCAGGGGAATGTCCCTCGACTTCTTGTTGATCAATTCATCCCATTCAAGATGCGCTCAATCAACGGCGCCCTACCCTATATCAATGGTGAGCAAATTGATTGTAAGGATATGCACCGATAGGTAGAGAAGGTTTTTATTTAGAAAATCTTCGTCTTAAATTACATATCAAATATCTTGCAATCTAAGGTAGAGGGGCTATCCGCACGCTTCTTCTTGTACGACTTAATTAAATGCGCTAGGGACAGCGCGTTCCACCTAGATATTGTAGCAAATTACTGGATCCACGATGACGAAGATTAAAATACTAAAATTAATACTATTCCCGTAGTCCGATTGTCTCGTCAGAGAAGACCGGGATTACGGTGCCATCATAATCGGGCCTCTTATGTTCTGCGACAACTACGGTCCGAATCCCTCCCCTTCTCTTCCAGATTGACTCAATGCGCATCCAACGGGGTTGACAGACACTTACGAGGTCATCCAGAATTTTATTAGTTAAAGCCTCATAGAATATTCCCTCCGAACGATAAGCCTGAAGATAAAGTTTATAGGCTTTCAATTCGATGCAGATTTTATCCGGTATATAGGTAAGGACAATTGTCCCAAAATCAGGATTACCAGTCTTTGGACATAAAGAAGTGAATTCTGTTGCGACATGCCGAATTGTATAATCTCGATTTGGGTATGCATTATCAAATGTTTCTATGTCGGTGTTCATTATATTTTTAAAATCCCTTTTCAATATTACCGCCTAAGGGCGCAGGTGGTTTTGACTTTGGATCCATAAGATCAACATTATATAATTTATGTAACTGAAAGCCCGCACGAAATGGATTTCCGCTTTTTTTTATTTTCTCTGAAATACTTTTTAGTACCTTGGGGTTGTCGCGTTGAGACCACTCGGGATTGAGCCAAACAGGTATGTCGTCAATAAAATCACCAATTTCTTCCATCCAGCGATCAATTGTGATTTCATCCTCAACGATTATTTTTATCTCATCAGCTCGTTCGATGTTTTCTTTGAGTGGCATTTTCCACCACTTTGGACTCACCGTAATCCAGGAAAATTCTCCTCTTATTTCGAATCCTCCGCTCGTTTCCAGATGAGAAACCAGACCCACTTCTTTTAGAGCCGTCGTCAAGGAATAGAGATCGTGAATAGCCGGCTCCCCTCCTGTGATAACCACGAACCCACAAGGGTAATCTTGAGCCATTGTCGCCAACTCATGCGGTGTGTATTGATCTATCTTTTCGGGAACATAATCCGGATGCCATGTTCCGGCCGAATCACACCAGGGACATTTTACCGGACAGCCAAATGTTCTGATAAAGAAAGCCGCTTTCCCCATGTGAACCCCTTCACCCTGCCATGTATAAAAACACTCGTGTATAGGTAATGATTTCATTGTGCAAGGGTGTATGACATTATGTTACAAGTTTCCAACTATTATCAACCATCTCGCTTACCGATGGCGCTGATGACTCATAAAATGTTGGATCATTGATATTAGAGAGGTAAAAGGCTTCCCGTCTTTCGATGCAAGTCCCGCAACGACCACAGTGAAGTTTTTCCCCTTTATAACAGGACCACGTCTTTTCATAGGGAACTTTAAGTTTTGTTCCCAAGGTAATAATATCCGCTTTTGCCATCCCGACAAAGGGTCTGTGTAGCGACACCTGGTGCCAGTCTGCAAGTTGAATCGATTTGTCTAACGCTTGCGCAAATTCTTCACGACAATCAGGATAGATAGCATGATCACCACTATGTGCGGCATAAGACACAGTGTCATATTTATGTGAAATCGCCCATCCCACTGCAATGGCCAGCATAATCATATTACGGTTAGGAACAATCGTCTGCTTCATCGATTCCCCTTCGTAGTGTCCATCGGGAATCGCGACATCAGACGAGGTTAGGCTGCTATCGCCCAGCAAATGGGAGATCCTCTTTATATCCGCAACTTCATGTTCCAACCCTAAAGATCGCGTGATGCCTTTAGCACAATCAATTTCGATATGATGACGTTGCCCGTAATCCACCGACAGTGTTTTTATTTCATGACCCTCATCTAACAATTGATAGAGTAAAGTCGTAGAATCTATCCCCCCGGAATAAATCAGGATTGTCTGCATAGTTATAATATAAAATTTAAAATATTGTAATACCCCGGCAAATAAAATCCACAGGGCATTACAACACCCATTAATATGATCATATTATAAATTATCATTACACAGGATACCATAAATTGTCAATGTGTGGGCACTAATGAAAACATTCATCAGCTTTCGAAAAGAGGGAATAAAATTTACCCATTAATATGGTTTAATGATAGTTGTGTTCTTTATTGTCACTTTATTTTTCCCTGTATATAGGCTTATTTTCGTGACCATAATTATTGCTGTGACCTTGCCCATGTTCATGTTCGCATCACGGAATACCAGACAATATATTTGAGAGTATCGATCGAGTTAATAACTGCATCGCATTGTCTAAAACGAGCAGACAATTGGCAATTTTTATTCAGGGATCAACGAATAGCGTAAAAGCAATTCCTTTCTGGACTCCGCTCTTCACAACTCCCAAGCGGGCAATCCACTCACCATTCATGCTGGGACGAATGTCGCCGGTGAATACACCCGGTTGCCCAGTTGGTTCCAAATTAGCATTGGCGGCCATTTGCATTCCAGGCATATCTATTGTTAAGCGAAGGTATATGTTTGTCACATCGACACCGCTACCCACTACAGAATCGATCATCGAAATGCGCATCGGGTTGGTTCCAGTCTTAAGCGATGATTGAGAGCTTTCGATAGTTACCTGTAGGTTATCCAGTTTAGCAATATGAATTTGAATGTTTGTGTCTGCACCGATAATCTAAGGCCCGGTGCGGAGTCCAAAATAGAGTGCTGCACCCGCACTGAAGACGATAAGCAGGATTAATATAGATTGGAACCTAATGAATCTTTTATCAGTTTTTTTGGGTGAATTCATCGTAACGTCAAAGCTTTTCCAGGTAAAGTAGATGGCAGGAATGATAAGCAACGTCAAAACGGTAGAGCTGATCATCCCGCCTACCATCGGTGCTGCGATACGTTTCATGGTATCGGCGCCAGTGCCATGACCCCACATAATCGGAAGAAGCCCGACGATGATCGCGGAGACAGTCATTATCTTGGGCCGCACACGTTGAACAGCACCTTCCATGACAGCATTTTTCAAGTCGCCGAAGGTAGGTTGGGCCTTATGGCCTTTTATTTCTTTCCAAGCTTCATCAAGATAAACAATCATAACGATGCCGGTTTCGGCAGCAACACCGGCCAGTGCGATGAAACCGATTGCCACCGCTACGCTGAAATTATAATCCAACGCCCAAACTAACCATATTCCCCCGATAAGGGCGAATGGAATGCTAAGCAGGACGATGAGTGACTCGGTCACGCTGCCAAAGTTAAGATAGAGCAGGAAGAAAATAATAACTAACACAATGGGTACGATAAGCCTCAAAGTTTCACGCGCCTTGAGCAAATATTTGAATTGTCCGCCCCAATCAATGAAATAACCTGGTGGGATATTGACATTTTCCGCGATAACTTTTTTGGCACTGGCTACGTAAGAACCTAAGCCCGTGCCATCAGTATCTACATAAACAAAACCAGCCTTTACACCATTTTCATTGCGTATACTAGGTGGGCCGGTTTCAAAGTGAATATCAGCAAGCTGACCTAAAGGTATCTGCGCGCCGGTAGGAGTAGGTACCAGGACCTGCCGAAGTGAGTTAAGATCACTCCTGTAATCGCGAGAGTAGCGGACGTTTATGGGAAAGCGTTGCTGCCCTTCTATCGTCCACGATATATTTTTGCCTCCAATAGCGGTTTCGATAACCATTTCAACTTCGGTAACTGTAAGTCCGTAACGGGCGATGGCATCGCGATTGACGTCAAAATCGACGTAGTATCCCCCGGTGACACGTTCGGCGAATACTGAAGCTGTATGAGGCATGGCCTTAAGCTGCCGTTCGATATTTTCACCTATATTCTGAATTACCTTTAATTCTGGTCCCATAATTTTAATCCCAATCTGGCTGCGAATACCCGTTGCCAACATCTCTATACGTGTTTGAATCGGCATCCACCAGATGGCAGGCATTCCCGGGTAAGCTAGCTCTGCACCGAGCTCCTTTTTAATTTTTTCGAATGTCATGCCGGGCCGCCATTCGCTTTCCGGTTTCAAAGTGATCACGGTTTCAACCATGGAAAGGGGGGCAGGATCGGTAGGTGTACGCGCTCTTCCGATCTTTCCATAAACTCTTTCGACCTCAGGAAAACTTGCAATAATAACATCCTGTTTCTGGAGAATTTCCTTCGATTCACTGATAGACATCCCCGGCGGACTTGTAGGCATATAAAGGAGAGAACCTTCATTGAGAGGTGGCATGAACTCAGAATCAATATTTGTATAAGGGAACCAGGTTATAACCAGCGTTACCAGAGCAAGAGCCATAACAAGCCATCTAAACTTCAAAGCGAATCGTACAAATGGCCGATAAATCCAGATAAGAAAGCGGTTAATAGGGTTTTTATGTTCCTCGGGAATCTTTCCACGAATAAACCAGATCATTAGAACAGGCACTAGTGTGATTGAGAGCAATGAAGCAAAAAACATCGCGAACGTCTTAGTAAAAGCAAGCGGTATAAATAGCCGGCCAGACTGGGCCTGGAGCGCGAAGACAGGCAGGAACGAGACCGTGATGATGAGGAGCGAGAAAAAGAGCGGCTTACCAACCTGTTGAGATGCTCGTATGAGTACCTCAATGCGGCTCATAGCAGCAATCTCGAGATCTCTTGGACTAAGCTCCAAGTCACTTCTGCTTTCTCTTTTCTCTCTCGCCTGTTTCCAACGCTCCAGCGATTTGTGCGCATTTTCTATCATGACAATGGCCGCGTCCACCATGGCTCCTATGGCAATGGCAATTCCCCCAAGTGACATAATGTTCGAGGAAACGCCAAAGGAAGTCATCGGAATAAAAGATAGGATGATGGCAATCGGGAGTATGAGGATAACGACAAGTGAACTGCGAAGATGAAAAAGAAAAATTACGCAAATTAGGCTAACAGCGATACTCTCTTCGACTAATTTTATTTTTAGGTTTCCGATAGCGCGGAGAATTAAATTCGATCGGTCATAACCTGTTACAATCTTCACACCGGGTGGTAGCGATGGCTTAATGGCGTCAAGTTTTTCTTTGACAGCCTTTATCGTTTTAAGCGCATTTTCGCCATATCGCATGACAACAATGCCCCCTACCACTTCCCCTTTTCCATCCAATTCTAAAAGACCTCGACGGATATCCGGGCCCCGGTGCACTATCGCGATATCACCAATCCGGATCGGTATCCCATCTGATCCTACCCCAACTGCAATCTTCTCAATATCTTCCAGGTTCTTGATGTAGCCTAGTCCACGCACCATGTATTCTGTCTCACCGAATTCAATGACACGGCCACCGACATCGTTATTCGAATTGCGAATGGCACTAATAATCTTTGACAGGGATATATTATCAACGAGCAATTTGTTAGGATCGATCTCGACCTGGTATCCGTTGACGTAGCCGCCAACACTGGCAACCTCAGCTACACCTGGAGTATTTTGCAAATAGTAGCGCAAAGTCCAGTCTTGGAACGATCGTAAATCGGCTAGACTGTTCTGCCCCGTTTCATCCACAAGCGCATATTGATAGATCCACCCGACACCGGTTGCATCAGGGCCGAGAACGGGATTTACACTTTCGGGCAAATTATTCGTGGCTTGGTTCAGATACTCAAGAACGCGCGACCTTGCCCAATACATATCAGTGTGGTCTTCAAATATAACGTTGACGAATGAAAGGCCAAAAAAGCTTTGTCCACGCACGTACTTAACTTTAGGCCCGGCTGCAAGCGTGCTTACAATAGGGTAAGTAATCTGATCCTCTACGAGCGTTGGTGCACGCCCGGGCCACTCTGTAAAAACAATAACCTGTACATCAGAGAGATCGGGGATAGCATCAAGGTTTACATTCCTAAGCGCGACAATACCACCAACTAGGAAAAAGAGAGACCCAATAATGACAACAAATTGATTACGGACACACCAAGCAATAATTGCATTAATCATTATTCCACTCCAAGCTCGGTGACGAATTCCTCAGTAACTGTTGCCGCCTTGAGCTGGCTCTCACTGTCAAGAAGAAAGGTTCCCTCGGTTACGACTCGCTCTCCTGCTTCTAATCCATTCGTGATGACAACGTCATCACCTGAAATCGGACCTGCTTTGATTTCCTTAGGTACGAACAGCCCATCCTCTTCTTCCACAAATACATATTGGCGACGCCCGGTATCGAAAAGTGCGGAGCGTGGTATTACCCATTGATCGCCTAGATCCTTTTCAATGCGCACTCTCATCCACATATCTGGAAGAAGAAGGTGTTCGTGATGGATACTTCCATCTGCACCTATTCTTTGTCTCATAATCTGCTCCATGTCATTGAAGACAATGCGGACACGTGCAGTACGGGTCTTGGGATCTATGTGGTGGTTGACTAGCGATACCTTTCCAAAAAACCGTTTATTAGGAACAGCCCGCGTCGTAGCGATAATCTGCTGACCAGGTGAAATAAAGGGTAGTTCGGATTCATACACCTCCGCCATTAGCCACAAGTGGGAAAGGTCGACTACTGTATAAAGACTGTCACCTTCTTTGATGTAGTCGCCGTTTCGCACTCTCTTTATCATGATTTTACCGGAAACAGGGGAAAGAATATCAATGGCAACTGGTGCTTTGTCCATTCCGTCCAGCGCAGCGATTTGTTCGTCCCACAACCCAAGTTGCTTCATACGTAGCCGGGAAGATACGAGCAATTCAGGATCATTAAGCGTGCTATTTTCTAGATCGACGTACTCCTGCATGGCCGCGTAAAGAATGGGACTGTAGATCAAGTAGAGGGGGTCGCCCTCACGAATATCGGTTTCTTCCTCGCTGACGTAAAGTTTTTCAATCCGTCCCGATGTCCAGGCGGATATGGTAAACACGCGGGACTGGTCGTGCTCAATTACTCCAGGAGATTCAATAAAGAGAACAACCTTCTCCTGTTTAATAATTGAGCTACGAATATTAATCAATTGTTTCTGCACGGCTGTCAGTTTCACGGGCGCACGCTCTGGAATTCCCTTAGCTTCGATTTTTTCCACAGCTTGAAGGTCCATTCCACATATAGGACAATTACCCGGTTCCTTATCGACAACGTTAGGATGCATGGAGCACTGATAAAGGGGGTTCTCGGCTTCGCTGCTATCAGAGTGATTCACATCGGACTCTGCTTGGACATGAGCGCGTGCAGATTCAACTGCGGAATTGCTTTTGGAATTCCCACCGCAGGTTGTCAAGATGACTGCTGAAAAAACTGCAATTGCTAATTGTATACACTTTAAATGAAAAGATTTCATGGTTTTAATAAATTTAATAATTTAAGTTTTGAGAGGGCATGAATATAGCTGTCGTTGAAAACGGATGAACAAATTCCACAGCCACAATCTTTTCGAGTTCGGACACAGCCTTGGCGAGTTCTGCTTTCAAGAAGACCCAGCCAGTCTCTGCGTCGAGAAGGTTGCGTTGGCTCTCGATCCATTTCAGCGCTGAGTTGCGTCCGGCGCCATATCCCACCACTATTGCCTGGTAAGTTTCACGGGCTTGAGGAAGAAGAGCTCTTTCATAAAGATCGATTTGTTCTAAGAATGCTTCTGCTCTTGAATAAACGCCGGCAGCTTCAGCCTGTATGTCAAGCCGCTTCGCCTCCCACTGCTCTCGAGTTGCAGAAAGAGACGATCGTGCACTCCTTTCATAAGATATATACCTGCGAAACCGAATAGGCAGATTGATGCTGACATAACCGAATACTGCATCCTGTCCATTGTCGAGAGGGTTACTGAAGATGTTAGAGTTAACTTGAGTATAATCGACTCCGACGGTGAAATCAGGATACCGGTTCTTTTCGGAAAGCTTGACAGTAATCTCATCTCTCCTAATGGCCGCTTCTTTAACTTTCAGTGTTTCGTTGTTTTTCTCGGCTAAACTTAGAAGCATTGCTTTATCCGGAAGTTTGGGATAGGCTATCGTATTCGTCTCAAAAACGACCGCATTGGGTGCCATACCGCGTAAACGGTTAATTAAAGCGATAAGAAAGCCACGATCGCCGTTCAACGAAGCGAGCTGAATCCTAAGATCACTAAGAGTTTGCTTTGCAAGAAGAACATCGGGGAGATGCGCTTGATTAGTCTCAAAACGATATTGCAGCGTTTGAATCATTTTTTTCACCAGATCGATTTGATTAGTGAGAATTTCACGGGTACGGTCTATGCGATTAAGTTCGAAATAGAAAATTTTCCCCTGGGTGATACTCGCCCGCGTAACACTGTGATACTGCCACATAGCTATCTTCGCTTCCTCCTGAGCTCTCTTTTCAGATAGGGTCAGTTTTCCCGGGAAAAGAAATTCCTGCGCGAATACGATTCGTTGATTCATAGCCCCAACGCGGGTTTCCACATCCGAAAAGTAGTAACCGTAGTTAAGTGTTGGCTCAGGCATCCCCCCCGCAGCAAGTGCTTTTTCCTGCATGGCCTGCCAACGAAGCCTTGCTGCTTTAATGGCCGGATCCTTCAAGTAAATTTCATTGATGAAATCATCCAGCTTAAATTCAATGGGCTTCTCCGCTCTTACCATAAATGGTAAAACAAAAAAAGTAATAAGAGTGATTATATATACATCTAGACTTAAACGTATGGAATGCTGATTCCTATTAATAATATAGCGTAGATACATGGTTAATTATCCTGGGCTGAAACAGATAGTGTACACCTGCTTAGTTAGTCATTGAGACAGTTATGCGCCCTCAACTAAAATTGGATGCATATTGCAGCCGATAAGAGAGCGTTAAGAGATCAATCGTCCAGGCGGATCAAAGCAAGTAAGCACAATGCACCTCTAAAAGTGGTGGTGCATTAGACACGCAATCTAATTGCCTCGCTACGTATTCAAAGGGAAGTGTCAACCGATGATAGTCTGACAGCATGTATGTGGGTTCAAAAACGGGTGAATGCAGATTAGTCTGGCTACCATCGATTACTAAAGTATCAGCGAGCAGTTTATTTAAAATATTGTGTTCGCAGTTACTATCATTGTTCCGGTTTTTTGGATCGGGATCAGATGCAGTATCTGGGCAGCAGTTGTGCACTTTTCCAGGTACATTATCAATTCCAAGTGGTCCGGTTCCCCAGCAACAACATAGTGGAATGATAATAGAAAAAGTAAGAAAAAGCGTTATCGCTTTAGTGTAATACATATTAAAATATGATGATTTAATTAATAATATAATACACAACTCTACCAGTACTCAAGTTACAAAGTGAAAATTCACGTAGATTACACACCCCTTCATAATATTATCATTACATTTAATTATTGGGTTTAACGCATAACGGTCGGTAGTGGGAATAAACTGAACAGCGTTTTCAGCACTCGATTTACCTACTTATGATATTGGCCTGGATGAAGAGATAAATATATTTATCATTAAACAGTACAAATAAGGACGCATAGTCTTTGTGATTTAACTAGTTATACTATAAATATTTTGATTAGGTATAGTGATGCAATGTTTTTGGTATTTCTATTTACATACTTAAATCTAATTAGGTTTATTTTCCACAAATTATTATATAAATTTGAGTAATTTAATATTTTACTTCGTGAAAAAAAAACCACTGCAATACAATTCTCATAAGATGTATAATTTTTAAGTATCAAATGGCATACTCAAATAAGAATTCAATTAACCCAATGAAAAATAAATTTTTCCTGTTTTTATTGTCTTTAATTATTGTAATGCCAGCTATCCTGAGCTTCGGCAATAATGGACGTAGTAATAACTATGGACGTAGTAATAACTATGGACGTAGTGGCGCTTATAATCGTGATGAATCCCACTTTCGTGAGCACCCATCGGTTAGAACGATGAGAACTAAGAAATGGAAGAAGCCAAATAAACCTCGGGGCAAGTTTGACGAGAAAAGCTATTATTTAGGAAAAGACATTTATGAAAATAAAATCAAACTACCTGAAAATCAGATTTCCGAAAAAACCTTCGATGAGCAAAGTAGAACTTTGAATAAATTGAAAAAAAGATTGCCTGTAAAAGTGGTAAATAATCTGGATGAGGCTGAGTTTATTGGCCGTCTAGAAATAGATCAAATGGGCTCATTGATATATTTCCTCAAAATGAGATTTAGCAAACTTTAAGCGGTATTAGTTTGTTTTACCTGACCGGTACCATAAATCAGATATTTATAACTGGTCAATTCGCGTAACCCCATCGGTCCACGGGCGTGCAACTTATCTGTAGAGATCCCAATTTCCGCACCCAGACCAAATTCATAACCATCTGTAAAACGCGTACTCGCATTCCAGTAGACTGTCGCTGAGTCTACTCCTATCATGTAGGTTCGTGCCGCAGATTCATCCTCAGTTACGATCGCGTCACTGTGACAGGAACCATATTTGTTGACAGCCTTGATCGCCTCATCGAGGGAATCAACCACTCTCACTGAAAGAATTAAATCGAGATACTCTTTATAATAATCCTCCTCTTCAGCATACGTAACAGAAATTCCATTCGCCTCATTTAAAATTTTTTCTGCATCTCCATCGGCACGTAATTCAACACCTTGTTCGATCAACTCTTTTCCCAAATTGGGGAGAATTTTACCTGCGATGTCTTTATGAATGAAAAGGTTTTCCGCCGCATTACAAACACCGGGCCGTTGACACTTGGAATTTATAACGATTTTATTCGCAAGCTCCGGATCAGCCGCACGGTCAACATAGACATTGCACACCCCTTCATAATGTTTAATCACAGGTATGGTCGCATTTTCTACAACAAAGCGTATAAGGCTTTCACCTCCACGAGGAATAATACAATTAATTGCATCATCACATTTCAATAATGTGTTTAACGCGCTGCGGTCGGTAGTTGGTATAAGCTGAACGGCGTTTTCATTAATCGAGTTCTCGATCAGTGCCCTGCGTATTAAATCTGCCAATGCGGTGTTTGTGTAAAAAGCTTCTTTACCTCCACGCAGGATTGACGCATTGCCACTTTTAAAACATAAAATAGCGCAATCAACAGTGACATTGGGTCGGGACTCATAAATAATGCCGACAACGCCGATTGGCACACGCACTTTACAAATTTCAAGGCCATTGGGCCGCAGCGTTTTTTCCATCTCCTCCCCAACGGGATCGGGTAGTGCGATCACTTCTTTTACGCCATCAGCCATTTGAGTAATTCGCTCAGGTGTAAATTTCAACCGGTCAAGTAAAGCCTGGCTGAGACCTGCCGTTCCCCCCTTTTTAAGGTCTTTTTTATTCACCTCGATAAGCTCATCGACGTTTTCCTCGATCAATTGAGCGAGCGTAGCAAGGGCCTGATTTTTTTTCTCCGTTGAAAAAGTCGCGAGCTCATGTGCTGCTTCCTTAGAATGAGCAGCCATCTGCACAACCATGCTATCTATGTCTTTGATTTCTACTGTCTTATTTAAATTCATGATTATGATAATTCGCCTCTTTAAAGACTTATCATATGGACGAGTTCATGGTACCTCTCTTTGATTTTTGCGCTACCTGCAGATTCAAGACTGTCACAGCTAAATGATTCTACAGTTAGACTAGCAGTTACTGTAGCATAAAGCATAGCTTGTTTCAAGGCGTCAAAATCCGTCCGATCTGCTGCCGCGAGATAACCAAGCAAAGCCCCGGCATAAGAATCCCCCGCCCCGGTAGGATCTTGTAATTCAGTTACGGGATAGGCTGGCATGGCAAAAATACCGTCAGGGTGAAAGAGATAGGCTCCATGTTCGCCGCGCGTCATAATGGCCATTTTTGTGCCCAAATCGAGCAGCTTGCGGCCGGCCTCAATGGCATTAATCTCCTCCGTGAGAAGTTTCGCTTCGCTATCATCGATGACCAGACAGTCAACACGCTTGGTAAGTGAAAGGAAATCCTCTCTTTTTGTCTCAATCCATAATTCAATGGTATCGGCAATAATAAACGCATTGCTGTTGAGCTGATTGAGAACATGTATCTGTAAATCAGGCTCGATATTTCCGAGCATGACGTAGTTTGTATGCTTATAACTCTCGGGTAAATCAGGGCGATATTTCTCAAATACATTGAGTCGTATATCCAGCGTTTCACGGTGGTTAAAATTCTCCTGATACTCCCCTTTCCAATAAAAAGTTGGGCCCGATTGATCGCGTTTCAAACCTTCTAAATCGATTCCACGTCGCTCAAGTCTATGCACCAGTGTATCATTAAAATCGTTACCCACTACACCGACCATTTGTACTGGTGCATAATAACTGGCAGCCAGGCTGGCGTAGGAGGCTGAGCCACCAAGAATTCGCTCACCCTTCATGTAGGGTGTAATAATATCATCGAGTCCGACCGAACCGACAACGAGAGTCGGTTTAGGGGATTCATTTGTTATGGATATCCTGTCAATCATAGGTTGCTCTAAATAATATTATCGCCATCTGTCTTCTAAAGAAACCGCTAAACTTATAAACAGAAGCACCTTATCGTCAATCCCAATACGGGATATTCATTGAACGATGTCTGACAAGATAACTGTCGGTGCCTAAAAAGTTGATTCACTTTTGTGATATCACGTAAAGGACAATCCCGACGGACACCGCTAGGTTCAAGGAATCAATTGTTGCCTGATGCACAATGCGGACAGTCGTCCTCTGGTTAAGAACTTCAGCCGGTAAACCGGCACCTTCATTTCCAAAAATAAATGAGCTGGGCTGTTTAATATCTAAATATTTTAATTCCTTCCTGGCATTGGGTGAAAAGGCGAATACAGGTCGATCGTAAGCTCGACAATAATCCTCAAATTGATCGAAATATTGAAACTTAACATGAAATACAGAGCCCATGGAGGCACGAATGACTCGTGGATTCCATATATCCACTGCGGGGCGAATTAGGGCAAGGTTAGTCATGTTGAATCCAGCCATGCTGCGTAAGACAGCACCAAGGTTGCCCCTATCACCCGGGTTAACGAGAACGACATGATGAGCATTTTTATTTAAAGCTGTATCTAATTTACGAAAAACACCGATCGTATAACAATCTTCCCTCGGTGAAAGACTAGCGATTATCCGATCATCTGTTTTTACGGGTAGAAAAAGATTTTCACAACATTCAATAATTTTCGAAACGCCTTCGTTTTCATGTGAATCTGATCTGATAAGAACACATTCTACCTGTTCAGGACAGAGCTTTAATAATTCAATGGTAGGAAAAACTCCCAGTGAATAAGAAATTTCTAAATCCTTGCGATAATGTTTATATTTATTGGACATGACGCACAGTATTTTTATTAAAACTCATAATAACCGCGGATTTCCTAATCTCAAGATGGGAAACCAATATTAAGAACTGAAAATGGTTTTTGATTTATTTTATTTGCCAACCTTAAGCATTTAATTTAAAGGTAAAAGGCTACTTTTTAAGCGTAAAATGTCTTTAAATATTGGAACGAAAAAAGCGAGTTTCATTTTATTGTCGATACCACTGCTCATGGTGATCGCCGGTTGCGGAAAGGCGCAACTCGACCTGAGAAACCGCGACAATCCAAGTAAATAAGATTTAAAGTGTAAGCTCAGAAGTATTATATGAGTTATTATATATTTATTACTGGAGGTGTTGTTTCTTCCCTTGGGAAGGGACTCACAACTGCCGCTCTGGGTGCCATCCTCGAACAACGTGGTCAAACCGTTCGCCTGCAGAAATTTGACCCCTATCTCAATGTCGACCCTGGAACAATGAACCCGTACCAACACGGGGAAGTTTATGTGCTGGATGATGGCGCGGAGACCGACCTCGACCTCGGACACTACGAACGATTTACTTCGGGGAAGCTGACTCGACTCAATAATCTCACCTCTGGGCAGGTGTATGAAACACTAATCGCTAAAGAAAGAAGGGGTGAATATCTCGGCCAAACCGTTCAAGTTATTCCTCACGTAACAAATGAGATTATTGAACGCCTTTTATTAGTGAGCGGTGATGTCGACATCCTAATTACGGAGATCGGTGGCACCGTTGGTGATATAGAGGGATTACCTTTCCTTGAAGCGATGCGCCAATTCTCACTTGAGGTAGGTAAAGACAAGGTGCTTTATATCCATGTTACACTTGTTCCTTTTCTCCAGGCCGCCGGAGAATTAAAAACAAAACCGTCTCAACAGAGTGTTGCCAAATTGCGCGAGATTGGCATCCAGCCAGACATACTTGTTTGTCGAACGAGTCAAGAGTTACCCGACGATTTGCGCCGTAAACTCAGCCTCTTTTGCAATGTTCCCTATAAAGCCATTATCGAAGAACGTGATGTAGAGTGTTCAATCTATGAAGTTCCGATGATGCTTGAGGAGGAAAAACTTGATGATATTGTTATTGATCTGCTTCACCTCGATGTTCCAGATAAAATCGAAGACGGGTGGAAGGACGTAGTCCGTCGCTTAAAATTTCCAGCAAAGACAGTTAATATTGGTGTAGTGGGTAAATATATTGAGCTACAGGATGCCTACAAATCAGTCTATGAATCCCTATGTCACGGCGGCATTCATAATGATTGTAAGGTAATTATTCACCGCATTGATTCCGAAACGCTTGAGAAAGATGATAATTATCTGAGTCTTCAAGAGCTCGACGGTATCCTTGTCCCGGGTGGATTTGGCAAGCGCGGGATAGAAGGGATGATCATTGCCGCACGCATTGCACGTGAAAATGAAATTCCTTACTTTGGCCTTTGCCTTGGCATGCAGATCGCTGTTATCGAGTATGCGCGAAATGTTCTCGATATAGAAGAAGCGAATAGTTCGGAATTTGATGAAAAAACACCCCATCCGGTCATCGATATTATGGAAGACCAAAAGCAGCTTACTGACAAGGGAGCAACAATGCGATTGGGTTCTTATGAGTGCAAGCTTGTATCCGGCACCCGCGCACATAATGCCTATAGTGAGGAATTAATCCAAGAACGGCACCGCCATCGTTTTGAATTTAACGATAAGTACCGAGATCAATTTGAAAAAAGTGGAATTAAAGTATCTGGAATCAACCCGAAACGGAATCTTGTCGAGATTGTAGAGAACATCGATCATCCGTGGTTCATCGGTGTTCAGTTTCATCCTGAATTTCAATCGAAACCTCGTAAAGCGCATCCCTTATTTGCAGACTTTATCGCCACCTCGCTTGTTCGAAAGGAAGAACACCAACCTGTGCATGATTTACGTTAAGGGCTGTCGATTCTGGCTCATTTGAAGAAAGAATATTGTCATCCTGTAGAAGAGGCCTCGATTAATCTGTAAAATACTAGCCCTCTCTCAGAATTATTTCATAATAACGATTAATACATATGCTTGCAGCCTAAAATACAAACGACTCCTGAAATACGATCTAGTCGGTCGTGACGTTTTCCATTTATTGAATTCTATAGGATTATTTCTAACGGCTACCGCCTTTCGTATACCTCAGAATACAGCTCCTGATATTGTAAGGAAATTTGATAAATCTTTTGTCGTCGAATTACAGGTAGAACTCTATAAAACAGTAGAGGTCGATATGGATGGCAATGTCGATATTGGCGAGCTCAGTTAGCCCGTTTTTATACTACGAATTGCCCGTAGCCAGACCCAACACTTCCCTAGTCAAACGCGTGATTTCCGTATATTTTCCATCATTGATAAGTTTTTTATCCACAAACCAGGATCCCCCAATAGCTGCAACTATCGGCAGGGATAAATAATCTGCAGCATTACCCAAATTTATCCCGCCAGTGGGTATAAAACGAATGCCAGTATGACTATAGGGGCCCGCTAATGCTTTCAGTATTTTTACTCCACCTGATGCTTCAGCTGGAAAAAATTTTAACAGGTTGAAACCCATTGCGCGTGCGCACTCAACTTCAGTCGGTGTGATAACCCCTGGGGTAAGAGGAAAACCAACTCGCTGAGCTTCTTCAGCCACGCTCTTATTAAGCCCCGGTGATACGCCAAAACCAACTCCTAAATCGACGAGCCGAGATAAGATATCGGCATCGAGAATCGTCCCGGCTCCGACAATCATCTCTGGATAGCTACTTCGAATGGCTCCAATAGTTTCAAAAGCCGCCTCGGTACGCAAAGTAACTTCAATCAGATTAAGACCTCCTTCAAGCAATGCCTCTGCCAATGGCAGTGCCGACTCCACCTGCTCTATAACTGCAACCGGAACCACCCCCAATGCCTCGATAACTTCAAATGCATGCATCACTTCTATAGCTTATCGAAATTACTGTGTCAGTACCCTTTACCCCAGACAACCCGTCTCTTACTAGGTTTACCGCTAATCACACATTGACCTGATTCCTCCTCGCCATTAAAAGGAATGCAGCGAATAGATACTCCGAGATTTTTTTGGACTTCTTCTTCGATCCCAGGATCACCACTCCAGTGCGCCATGGCAAATCCTCCGTGGATCTCAGGTTTATCTTTGTTTTGCGGAGTGAAGAAATCATAAAACGCATCTTTTGAATCAATCTTTACTGTGTGTTCATGCAAATTCTTTTTTGCACGTTCGAACAATTTATTCTGGATTTCATCAAGCACAGTCCCAATCCTGCTTATAAATTCTTTCCGATTCTGACTGAATCGATCACGCTGGCCCTTGTCCCGTCGACCAATAAACACATTGTCTTCTGCGATATCTCGCGGGCCCACTTCAACACGAAGTGGAACACCTTTTTTAATCCACTGCCACATCTTATCACCCCCACGAATATCGCGATCATCCAATTCAACCTCTAACAACCGCCCATCCCAGGTGATTTCCTTCAATTCCCAACTCAGTTTTTCGCAGTAATTAAGAACTTCTCCTTTAGATTTATCATCATGGATTATTGGAAGAATAACAACGTGTGTGGGTGCCAACCGCGGCGGTATGATTAATCCATCATCATCACTATGGACCATGACAAGTCCGCCCACTAAACGCGTGGATACTCCCCAGGAGGTGGTCCATCCAAAAACCTGATCACCATTTTCATCTAAATAAGAAATGTTACTGGCTTTGGCAAATTTTTGCCCAAAATAGTGAGAAGTACCGGATTGGAGAGCTTTACGATCTTGCATCATCGCTTCTATGCTTAGTGTCGTTTCTGCTCCCGCAAATTTTTCATGCTCAGTTTTTTCACCCTGGATCACGGGAAGCGCCATATACTGCTCGCAAAAATCCGCGTAGACTTTCAGCATTCGATGTGTCTCCTCCATCGCTTCCTTCGACGAAGCATGAACCGTATGCCCTTCCTGCCACAAAAACTCCGAAGTGCGTAAAAATAAACGCGTCCGCATTTCCCATCGCATGACATTAGCCCACTGGTTGATGAGAAGAGGTAAATCACGGTAACTCTGCACCCAACGAGAATACATCTCTCCAATAATTGTTTCCGAAGTCGGTCTAATGACGAGAGGTTCTTCCAGGGGTGATCCAGGATGAAATTTTCCATCCTCTCCCATTTCCAACCGGGTGTGCGTGACAACAGCACACTCGGTGGCGAATCCTTCAATATGCTCGGCCTCTTTCTCTAAATAGCTTTTGGGGATGAGTAGAGGAAAGTACGCATTTCGATGGCCTGTATCTTTAAACATTTTGTCGAGTACCCGCTGCATGTTTTCCCAAAGAGTAAAACCCCAGGGTTTGATCACCATACACCCGCGCACGGGAGAGTTCTCAGCCAATTCTGCTGCACGCACCACCTGCTGATACCATTCAGAAAAATCCTCGATCCTTCTGGGTGAAATTGCGCTCTTTTCCTCTTTCGCTGTCATAATAAAAAGAATGGAGACCGTAAATCGAAGATTGCCAGTCTGACAACGCTATTATTCCTGTAATCGATATTAACCTGACTTTTCTTTGCTCGAACAGTGACTAATCTCCCTGGACTAATAAAAAAGCAGACGATCGATTAAGACCGCCTGCTTTGATTATGATGATGTATTTATATTTTTTAGGTAATAATAGTAATTAACCTTTTCAGATCGGCGATCGCTGCTTAAATCTTCTCTGATTTCCTCACGGTCCTACCTGAGTGTTTCTTTTAATTCGCGGTGTTGCTGACGATTTTCCTCGCAATGTTCACTCGGCGAATCCTCGAGTTGAACCTGAAATGCACAACGTCTGTTATTCATCTCGCCTCTCTGTGCGTTATAAGTGTGACGGCGAGGATTCACTTCATTCTCACCTTAAGCGGCGTGATAACGCCGACAGGCATTACTCAGATCGGTATTATCATCACCTTGATTCGTCCCGCTCTTCTTGTGTTTCTATACGGTCAGCATTTTCTCTCTTGAAGGCATCAATTTCTGTGCGAACATCTTCATGGGTAGGATCTTCCTATCTATCAATACGTGCACGTAATTCATTACGTAACGTATTGCGATCGGATACGTAGTCTCTCCTCTGATCTTTTAAGTCTATCGGAGATTTCAATATGACGCTCACCCCGTTCTGGAGGTCCTAGCAATTCTACTTCGAAACTTTCATCGATGGCGACGGCAACTTCATCCGTTACTGTGTTTTCATCAGTAACAGAATCTTGGCCTGATGCCTTAAGACCAAAGTAGAAAAAAGCTACTATAATGGCAAATATGATATTAATTGTCTTTTCATGATTAGCTTTTCCTTTAGATTTTAATTACTCTATCAACGCTGATTTACTTGCAGGTGTTATGCCAATAATTAGGTCGATTTCTTAATATTTAAGCATCAACAATATGTGCAATTAACTTCCAATTTATCGCCCTTACAAAGAAGTGTAATTGTGAGATTAATTTCCAATATATGGATATCTATACACAAATTCTATGAAATATTCCCCATGTGCATTGTAATCAACCAACACCCAATCTAGTATTTTAACCCCTTTACAAAAATCACCGAGGAATGATAAATGCCATTTATTCAACCAGAGGAAGAACCAAGCTTAACCTTTTTTTAGGTTCAGTAACTTAACTCCTCTTAAGTCTCATTAGATAACAGAAATATTATTAAACCTTAGTTAACTCGGAATCTAAACCGCAATGCTTGACTGATAATTTAGCTCATTTAGAATAACAGTGGAAAAAATATACAGACGATATATGGAAGCTTCATTAGACAAAATTGATCAAAAGCTACCCCTCGGGAAGCCGGGCAAGTTTACGGACAAAGAACAATTTCTTTTTGATACAGCAGGATTTCTTGTTATCCCGGATGCCCTCAGCCTGGAAGAAACGGAGTCTTGCGTCGAAGCGGCCAAGCGTGTTCATGCGCCCTACCCTAAGGGCGAATGGCGTCAACTTGGAAACACGTTTGAAACTGAAGAGGCCTTTGAAAACCTCATTGATCACCCCTCGGTTTTTCCAAAAGTTCGAGCACTGCTAGGAGATCATTTTTTCTTACAAAGTAGTTGGTGCACAATGGTTCCAACTGGCTACCAAGGCCAACGCTTTCACCAGGATGGATCCGGTTCTTATGAATTTAGAAAATTGGCAACACCCACACCGCTTGTTCAGCTCCGTGTCGGTTATGTTCTAACCGATCTTTCGCAGGAAGGTCGTGGAAACCTAGTCGTGATCCCTGGTAGCCACAATGGTTCAGTCCCATTACCGAAGAGCCTTGGGCCAGAAGAGATCCCCATTTCACTCAGCCTATGCGCAAAACCAGGCACCGCGATTATGTTTCATCAGGGTGTGTATCACTGCGGGGGGAAAAATGAGATGGATTTCAATCGTTATATAATACACATGGTTTATGCACCTCCCTGGTTGATTCGATCAGATCGAAAAAGTAATTCACTAGAATTTCTCGCGCGCACATCGTCGCTGCGGCGTGCTTTAATGGGTGAATGGGCCCGACCGGAGGATCCATTTGGAGGAGACTTGGATCCGCTTCCTTTTGAAGATTAATAGAAGCTCTGCCGAAAACTATTTATCGGCAATCATGTTTTCTTCGATAAGATTGATCAGGTTGCGAGCTGCTTGCGTCTTTCGGCCTTTATCTTCGAAAAGGATTTTTCGTGTATTTATTTTTCTTGTATTGTGATAGATGGCATTAGCCCTTTTGTCTAATTTCAGGTAACCCCCATCTATAAATATCCCTGCAAAAACCCCGTCAACATTGTTATAAACAACAATCGGAGCACAACCGATTGTTGCATCAACCTCACCACCAATACTCCCAGCGGATACAGCAACATCAATTCCAATTTGGAATTTCGATTTATCGAGTATTCCCAAACTCTGTTCATTCATGAGCAGAATAACGGTATCCGTTTTCCTTACCCCCGGCCTGCAACCCAATACTCCCTTCACCCAAAGTAATAAATACCGGAGGGGTCCAATCAATCTGGCTTTGCGCTCTCTGCATCTCCGCGGTGAATCTTTAAGGTTATACGTGCGACAATAATAAATACGATTCCTGCAAGAGCGAGGAAGAGAGAATAAAACACACCGCGGCTGAGACCGAGGATAAGCCCAGCATCGGGTTCACGAAACTGTTCACCAATGATGCGAACGATGGCGTAGAGAAGAAGAAATTCCCCACAGAGCTGACCCGGTGGTGTGCGGTGACGTTTTCCCGTCCAGAATCGAACCTGGGTATACAGTAGCAGGACGAGACCTTCGAGGGCTGCCTCGTAGAGCTGAGAGGGATGGCGTTGAGAGATAAATTCGATCGGTGTTCCGGGCCGCGCGCTGGCGGGAAAGATTACAGCCCAGGACACATCAGTAACTTTGCCCCACAATTCACCGTTGATAAAATTAGCTATCCGTCCAAAAAACAGCCCCGGTGGACCAAGAGTAACGGCAATATCACTCGCCTTAAGAAAAGGAACTTCCGTCTTGCGCGCATACCAAAGCAAGGCCAGCGCTAAGCCGACCAAGCCCCCATGGCTAGCCATCCCCCCTTCCCAGACTTTAAACAGGGTCAAAGGATTGCGAATAAAATGAGCGAGATCGTAGAGCAAGACATAACCTACCCGTCCACCTACGATGACTCCCAGGGCAATAACATAAATCGCGTTGATCGCCTGTTCCGCATTCCAAAGCGAACGGTTATAGCGGTAATAAAGTCTTAAAAAAAAATAAGCAACAGCAAATCCCAAGACATAGGATAACCCATACCAGCGCAAACCAAAATCCTCGTTGAAGCGTAGAATAAAGGGGTCTAAATCATGAACCCAATAATCTGAAAATTCAACTGAATTTGACCCTGGCACCCTAAAATAAACAGTAAACGATTACGTCGCCGAACGACGCGCAGCGGCAGATTGAGAATTGCCTGAAGGACTTGATTTACCTTCGGGAGAATTCAGATTATTTTTTCTCGCTTTTCTCCGTGCCAAAACGCGCATATCAACAGCAATATCGGATTCTTCATAAATCTCACGCCCCAGAATATGTTCGATGATATCTTCCATCGCAACTACTCCCGCGGTTGAGCCAAATTCATCGACAACGACACCTAACTGCTGGTGATTTTTAAGAAATAACTGGAGGGCATCTGCCGCGTTCGCAGTGTCGGGTACGAAGATGGTTTCCCCTTTTAGTTCAGCAACAGTGATACTATCGTTATCATCGGCTCGCGCCTGGAGAAGATCACGCCTGCGAATAATGCCAACGATATTATCTATCGTCTCATCGTAAACTGGAATGCGCGCAAAGGGTATATTTTTATAGTCCCTGAATACATCATCGATCGTGAGGTTCTGCTCCATTGCAGTGACGACAGTGCGCGGTGTCATGATGTCACTGATAAGGATGTCATCAAGACTCAGAGTATTGTGAATCATATTGCGCTCGTCATTAGAGAGAGAACCCTCCTCGGCACTTTTATCCGCAAGGAGGAAAATTTCCCGCTCCTGCTCCATCGTGCTTATGATTGGCTTTTTACGAATAATCAGACGAACGAACAGCTTACATAAGAATGAGAAGGGAATCATGATCAAACGCACATAATGCAGGGGGGAAACGAGATGATTAAGCAGCCGTTTACGGTAAATGACTCCCAGGTTCTTAGGGATAACTTCGGAAAAAATGAGAATCGCGAGGATGAATCCAGCTGAAATAATTCCGACCCAGACCTTATCAAACAACCGGCCCGCGAGCACACCGACGAGAGTGGCGCCCAAGGTATGAGCGATCGTATTGAGGGTAAGTATGGCCGAAAATGTCTCCTCTATGTCCATTTTAAATTTTTCAAGGAGTTGACCCTGTTTAGATGAGCTGCGCTTTAGACCTTCAATTTCCGCCGTCGTCGTACTGAGGATAAAAGCTTCCAACAGAGAACAAAATGCGGAAACGACTAGAGTAAAAACTATGGCAAGAATCAATGAGGTCATATTAAGTTGCACCAATCAATCGGTGCAAGGGGGAGACATAGCCATTTATTCGACAGCATCGTAGCCTGCGATAGGGTGTCTCTGATCGAGAAGGTTTAAGTGTTAGATAATGCATGGATGACTTCACTCAGGGCTATGTTTATATATTTATGAATGCCGAATGGCACTATAAACGCCCCCGAGGCATTATTAGGCTTATACGATAACAATCCCTCTCAGCGGAAAAATGAAGGCGCCTATATGACTCCGAGAGGAGCTTTGCAATAACCAGATCACGTCATCACGACTATGTCCGTAGCATTTATCTTTCATCAATTCGGCTATCCTGTATCTATAAAATATGGATTAAACTTCAGGAATTTCAAGAATTACTTTTGATCGATAGCCGAAATCAATAATAATTCATCACTGATTTCTTATTTCTTGATCCCAGAATAGCAAGCTAATTTAAAAAATGCCGACTCCTTCTGTGCAACATTGAATCCAGTAGAAGATAATATGCCCGATATAAAACAATCTCCCTTTCATGCGTTTCACCAAGAGAACGGAGCGCGTTTTGTTCCTTTTGCGGGATGGGAAATGCCGGTGCAATATACAAGTATTCTCGAAGAGCACCGCGCAGTACGAAAAACCGCCGGTCTCTTTGATATCAGTCATATGGGAGAAGTCAGGGTTTTCGGACAGGATGCGGAGGAATATTTAAATTATATCGCAACTAATGATGTCACAAAGCTTAGTGACGGAAGAGCTCTTTACAGTATGTTGTGCTATGAAAATGGGTGCGTTGTTGATGATGTCATCATCACCCGTTTTGATGTAAACGATTTTTTTCTCTGCATCAATGCTAGTAACACGGATAAAGATATAGATTGGATGCTTAAACAGGCAAAAAGATTTAACTGTGCTATTAAAGATGAAACATCTCAATATGCTCTACTCGCTTTGCAGGGACCCAGAGCCGAAACGATACTAGGTATGAGCACAGAGGCCAATCTAAAATATCTAAAAAGGTTTTATCTCATCCGCAATAAAGTGAGTGGTATCAAAGTGTTGATAAGCCGTACCGGATACACGGGGGAAGATGGATTTGAATTATATTGTCCTACGAAAAACGCCCTACCTCTAGCACGGGCCTTACAGGAGGTGGGGAATACTCATGGGTTAAAGCTCTGCGGGCTCGGAGCAAGAGACAGTTTGCGCCTGGAAGCAGGGTTGTCCCTTTATGGTCATGAAATCAGTGATGAAATATCTCCTCTAGAGGCTGGACTTGGATGGACGGTTAAATTCTCTAAAACGGATGATTTCATCGGACGCAGCGCACTGGAAAAAGAAAAATCTCTGGGATCAAGCAGGCAATTAATTTTCTTCCAATTAAACAATCGACGAATCGCCCGTGGTGGGACACCCGTATTTTTCAAAAACAAGAAAATCGGAACGGTTGTTTCCGGGACGCTATCGCCAATGATCAACAAGCCTATCGGCTCAGCCCTGATTACGGTCGAAGACGTCGATCTGGATAAACTTTATGTCGACCTGCGCGGACACAAGATAAATCTTGAACGTACAATTCCACCCTTGCATAAACAAGCGAAAAACTGATTGTTTTCACCTCTTTCACAATACAATGACTAAGATACCAACAGAACTTAAATATACTAACGACCATGAATGGCTAAAAATTGAAAATGATAGTGGCATTATCGGAATCACGAATTATGCCCAAGAGAACCTTGGTGACATAACCTTTGTCGAGCTTCCCTCGCCCGGTGATAGTATTGCGAAAAGCGATGCCTTTGGGGTAGTCGAATCGGTTAAAGCCGCTTCGGATCTCTATATGCCCGTCAGTGGTGAAATTCTGGAAGTTAACTCGGAGCTCGAAAATTCACCTGATATCCTTAATAAGGATCCTTATAAAAGCGGCTGGTTACTTAAAATAAAAATTCAAGATCAAGCCGAGACTGAGTCACTGCTCTCGGCTGCAGATTACGAAACGATTATATAATTCAGAAAGATTATCAATAATCTGGTAATCATAACTTCAAAATTGCTTAATGTTTTTTAAGTGTTTCGGGAACATAGTGTGCGAATACCAAAACCGCGAACAGACCGGCAGCGGATACCGACCAAATTGCAAACTGCATTGTAGCTAAGGCAGCAACCGTCCCCACGACGAGAGGTCCACCGGTATGTCCAAAATCCCCAATAAATCTCCAGAGACTGAGAAATTCAGCGCGAGAATCCTCAGGCGCTAAATCGGATCCCAAGGTAAGCATTGACCCGGAACCAAGACCGTTACCCAGACTGATCAGAGCTGAAATCATCAAAAGGCTAGAGAAATTATACGTGAAAGGTAATAGCCCCAAACCAATTGCTTGAATCAAAAAACAAGGGACAATCGCATACTTGCGGCCGTACCCATCCATGATCAATCCCGCCGGGTAGAAAAAAGCCAGATCAACAGCTGCAGCGATACTGACGATTAAACCAATCGCCTCTACTTTAAGACCGAGAACTTCAGCGGCATAAAGCGGAACAATTACCACAACTCCGGATCGAATCAATTGCCCAAAAATCTGTCCCAATCCCGCGGTAATCAGGATTCGATACTGCGTTTTAATGGTAATATAAAGTGGATTACCCTGATGGGTAGATGACTTGAAAGCAGGTAAATCTCTATGCACAATAAAGGTGGCTACAATGACGAATATTAAAACATAGACACCAGCATAAAGTAGAAAAACGGCACGCAGTCCAAAAAAAGCCGCACCCAAACCACCTATTGCAGGACCCAGGAATTTACCTATCCGCATTAATCCTCCAAAGAGCGCATTTGCACGTCCGCGATTGGCGAGGGCAATAAGCTCTGTAATATAGATATGCCGTGAAATCCCAAAAAGGGCCATACCAAAACCGGCAGTCAACCTAAGGACAAGAGCTTGGGGAATGTTTTGTGCCCAGAATAGAGCAAAGGTTGAAAGGGTGGTAAAAGCTAGACCCAGGAGCATTGATTTTCTCCCACCTAAACGGCGCAAGAGCAAACCCGCGGGGACATCACTTACGAGCATCCCAATACCATTACTCGCAAGAAATAAACCAACTAATCCATAGGATACATCAAAGCTTAATATATAGAGAGGCAAGATCGGGATGAGCAACCCGTTGCAAATTGACCCCATAAAAGAGGGAAGGTAAACAGGTAAAAATAGCGGATGGTTTCTGATCCTTCGTAATACTTTTCCATTCGCCATCGTCATCTTGAGGTAGAGAGATTTTCGAAATTGATAAAAACAACCATGAAAGTTTTTAATTTAACTCGTGAATTGAATAATAAATCACATCATAATATGGTACATCTATACTAGATAAGCTCAGATTATAAATTAACATTATACATCTCTCATCTAAACACCGACGCATTTTACAAATTATGTCTGCAATTTTTAAGGTTAATCAATCAAACATCGTTCACCAGATAATTGAAGGTGAAGTTGTCATCATTAATCTCAATACAGGGAATTACTAAAGTTTGGTCAATGTCGGTGTTCGTATTTGGAACCTCCTGAAAAAAAAGACCACTACAGATTCCATAGTAAATGCATTGAATAATGAATTCACAAGTAATAGGGGATAATATTGAAGAAACAGGAAATCTATTTCAACACTCTTTAGGATAATGCGCGTTCTTATTCTTACTTCAAGTACCGGTGGTGGCCATGATATGCGTGCACATTCATTGAAAGCCTGGATGCAATCTGAAGATGGTGAAAAATATAATTTTGAGGTGTCCGTTCATCCAACGCTTGAATCAACCCACCCGCTTTATGCTTTTGGGGTTAAACTCTATAATTTTATTCAGAAAAGATCACCTCGCTTGCATCACCTCTATTTTAATACTCTCGAGCTTGCCTCTATGCATCGGACTAAAAACAGGATACTGGGTAAAAATAATTTTCGAAAACTCATTAATGCTTACCAGCCTCAGATAATTATAAGCACCCACGCCCATCTCAACCACGGATTCTTTGCCCTTGCCCACGAAGAAATAAAATCACGATTAGCCTGCGTGACATACTGCGGTGAACTCAGCGGTGGTTATGGCTTCAGTAAGCATTGGGTAAACCCGGAATGTGATCTTTTTATTGGAGCGGTTCCAGAAACCTGTGAAGCTGCTACGCGACTAGGCATAGCAGAAAGTAGAACCTGGTGTGGCGGGTTCCTTCTCAAACCTGATTTCTACAATCCTCCTTTAAACAAGAGTGAGAGAGAGGATTTTCTCCGCAACAAGTTGGGTATGGATCCTCAACAATTTAATCTCATACTCTCAACCGGAGCCAACAGCGCGAACAATCATATGCTTTTTTTAAATGCCTATAAAAACCAGTCACCTAGGCCTGGAATTGTAGCTCTATGTGGTTTTAATAAAAGTACTCACCGTATGATTTCTTCCTGGGAAAAGCAATTTGCCAATTGGCAAATTATACCCATGAAATATTACGATAAGATGAGCATGCTTTTACAATGTGCAACGGCGATAGTCACCCGGCCTGGAACTGGGACGACCAGTGAGGCGATAATCAGCGCCTGTCCCTTAATATTTAATACCCTGGGTGGGGTCATGCCTCAGGAAAAAATCACCTTGAAATATTGCCAGAAACACGGTTTTGGGGAAATAATTAATAGAGCTAAACAGCTTCCCGTAATATCAAAGGAATGGATGAACAATCCTCGTGCAATCGAGAAGGAAAAAGAAATAATGCGGACTTTACAACCTCAGCAACATCCTCTGGATATTCTAAAAAAGTTACATAGCCTAGTCGCTTAATTTACGATATGGATTCTCCTTCAAAGGATAACATTCTTTGTCGTTTACATCTTAACGCTGTTCTTTTCGCGCTGGAAGATTTAGTAGCGGTCGTTCCGGAAGCTAAGCAGATTCTTAGTAAAGAGAGTTTTTCTATTGCTTTCACTACCAGCTCAAAATTGAAGTCTGCGGTTAAATTCCAAGATGGCAAATGTGAATTTATCGGGGCTATGGATACACCGGAAGCAATAAAAATACATTATTTATCTGAACGTCATCTCAATCGCACATTTACTCAAAGCGGTTTTACTTTGCCTTTATTAACAAGTGGATTTTTCAAGTTAAAACAACTGATTATTTTTAAGCGTTTAAGCACCCTTTTAAATAAATACCTTCAACCCGATGCTAGCAGTTTGAAGGAGACGACATTTCGATCAAAGCATTTAAAAATTCTATTAGGTTTAATGTTAGCAGCGACAAAGGAACTGAGTGAGAACGAGCCATTCTCGCGTGATCTTTTGAAATCTACACCCGAGGGTTTAGCTTTTTTTGCCATACGTGATGATGATATATCTGGTTGGCTTCAATGGAAGGATGGTAAGGTCAATTATGGAAAGGGTGATTCCCCCTACCCTCCTGATACCCGCATTGTGTTTGAAGATTCTGCTATTGCGTTAGCTGCGTTTCATAACAAAATCATCAACATGGCAGAGATTGGTTCGGGTCGATTACGCATTGAAGGAGATACAGCTTTTGCTGAAAAGCTGGGTTGGATAAGTGAACGCATTTCCTTCTACCTTGAAAATGAAAGATCATAGGCCACAATTACCCAAGAAGACACAGGATCTTTTTGAACGAGCGGTTCAAGTAATTCCTGGAGGAATATACGGTCATAACAGTCCAGCCAACACGATACCTGGAATCGCTCCCTACTTTGCAAAACGCGCCGAAGGGTGCAGGTACTGGGATGTCGATGGACGCGAATACATCGATTTCTTGTGTAGTTATGGGCCGATTGTTTTAGGTCACAATAATAAGGAGGTCGATTCCGCGGCCGACAAACAAAGAAATGCCGGGGATTGTTTCAATCATCCGTCTGAACGATTTGTCGAATTAGCCGAATACCTTGTCGGAGCTGTAGACTTTGCCGATTGGGCAATCTTTGGGAAAAACGGATCAGACATGGTCAACTGGGTGATTAAAATTGCTAGAGAATATACCGGCCGAAAAAAAGTAATCTATATTGATGGCGCTTACCACGGGAGTGGTTACTGGTGTCCCACTCGCGGTCCCAGTGGGTCCATCCCAGAAGACAACGTTCATAGTCATACTTTTTCATGGAATGACATTCATCGTTTCCACAAGCTGGTTAATCAACACAAGGGGGAGATTGCTGCGATCATTACTACCCCTTATCACCACCCGGGAGGGGCAGATTCCGTTTTGCCAGCAGAAGGATTTTTTCAAGAGATCGAAAACGTCTGTAAAAATAAAGGCATCGTCTTTATTCTCGATGATATCAGAGCCGGATTTCGACTCCACCACGGAGGTTCGCACCAGGCATTTAATTTTACCCCCGATATTTCCTGTTTTTGTAAAGCGATCGCCAACGGTTATCCCTTATCTGCTGCCGTAGGACGGAATGAATTCAAGCAGGCCGCAAGTAAAGTTTTTATGACCGGTAGCTATTGGTTTAGTGCCATACCAATGGCCGCAGCTCTTACCTGCCTACATATACTCAAGCGGGACAACGTTGTTGAACACTTGCAAGCAATGGGTAAACGTCTCACCCGAGGCCTGGAAAATAGCGCGGCGAAATACGGGTTACAAATCACTTGTTCCGGACCACCTGCGCTTCCCTACATGAGTTTTGCTGAAGAAAAAAATTTAATGCGAATGCAGTCATTTTGTCGTTACTGTATGGAAAACGGTGTTTTTTTTCATCCCCACCACAACTGGTTCATTAACGCTGCCCATCAGGAATCAGATATCGATGAAGCGATTAATATCGCTGATCATGCATTTAAAAAAGTTGCGAACAAAGTTCCCGCTTAATAATTGATCGCAAATACATCTGCAGGGTAGAAATGTAAAATGAAATGACTTGCCTTTTGGATGACAGTAAACTTTATTGAGCATTTTTAAAAACCCAATTTTATTATGCATCAGATACTAATATTTAATCTCTTATTCGCTCCTATTGTCCAAGCACAACAAGGTGGACCGAATCCTACTTTTCAGATATTAATTTTTGGCCTTCTTTTTGCGGGTATGTGGTTTCTTATCATCGCCCCTCAGCGTAAAAAACAAAAGGCACACGATAAGATGATACGTTCATTAGGGACGGGAGATGAGATTATCACAAATGGTGGAATCATCGGTATTATCACAAATGTTAAAAGCGATCGTTTTGTTTTAAAAATAGCCGATAATACTAAAATTGAACTGAGTAAAAGTTTCGTCCAGAGCAAAATGGATAAATCAGAATCCTGATTGTTGCATACCTAAGAATTAGCTTATCCTCTCATGACAGGAAGCATCCTTTGGAAAAGTGTAGTCTCAGCCTTTGTTCTGGCTTGGGCGATCCTTAATATAATCCCTGTAGAAGACACCCCCTTTAAGGATTATATAAAAGGGGAAGCCACATTCAAAGAACCGGAACTCAGGGCTCTTGTTCAACGCGCCAAGGAACGCAGCGATACGGGACAGGACCCCACAACTTTTATCGCGCTTAAAAGAATTATCGACAAGGATAATATCGATCTCCAGCAATATTTTCCAGAAATCGATGCCCATGATATAAAGAATATAAAGAAGCGCAATGATACACTCATGCGTTATCTTTTAAGTGAATCTCATGGGAAAGTAAAATTAGGCCTTGATTTAAAAGGTGGCGTGGCTTTCACCTTTAAAGTAAAAGAAGAGGATCTATCGGAAGAAGATTGGGAGCGCACCGAGCAGCTGTCACAGGCAAAAAGTATAATCGCACGTCGTGTTGATGGCCTGGGAGTAGCTGAACCCGTGATTCGTATACGCGGAGAAAATGCAATCGAAGTCCAAATGCCAGGACTTTCCACGCGCGATAACCCCGATGCGGTTGATTCGCTTCAAGCCCCGGCACTGCTTGAGTTTAGCCTTGTGCACCGCACCGCAGATCCGCGCACGACTCAGACCGGTCTGACACCGCCCGGCTATGTCCTCATGATTGAGGAAAGTGAAAATCCGCGTACAGGCGAAATAGTCGAGCAATCCTACTATATCAAGAAAGTCCCGGAAATGACGGGGGAGATAATTGAGAGTGCTTATGCTGCACCCAATGACTTTGGTGGTTATCGCGTACTGTTGAACTTTACCGATGATGGAGGAAAAACATTTGCTAATGTAACACGACGTATCGCCGAAGAAAACGCACGGACCAATTCTCTAGGGCAACTTGCGATCATTTTGGATGGCATACTTTATTCAGCTCCATCGGTAAAAGAGGAAATTAAAGGAGGAGCCGAGATCTCCGGGCGTTATACACAAAGAGAAGCAGTGGAATTAGCTAACGTTTTAAATAATCCATTGGAAGTCGGATTAAGTATAGTGGAAATGTACGAGGTGGGCCCCTCTCTCGCTAAAGATGCACGTATTGCGAGTATTGAAGCCGCATTATTTGGTGCTGCTCTTGTTATTCTCTTTATGATCATCTACTACCAGTCAATTGGCTTCGTAGCCATGATTTCAGTGACCTTGAATATATTTATCGTCGTAGGGACTTTAGCCAGCTTTGGCGCAACGATCAGTCTTCCCGGGATAGCTGCGCTTATTCTCACCTTAGGTATGGCTGTCGATGCAAACATCCTTATTTTTGAACGCATTCGTGAAGAGTTAAAAGTTGGGAAAAAACTGATGACCGCACTTATTTCAGGGTACGACAAAGCGCTTTCAACAATCATTGATGCTAATGTTACGACTCTGATAACTGCTGGAATTCTCATTTGGCTGGGCACCGGTCCGGTCAAGGGATTCGGTGTCACTCTCGCGATTGGCATAGGGGCTTCCATGTTCTGCGCCCTAATCGTGAGCCGCTTTATGCTTGAATTTCTCATTAAGGCCGGGCTGATCAAGAAAGTAATGAGATTAAGTATTTATAAGGATAGAGAAATTAATTTTCTCGATTATCGTCGAACAGCTTTTATCACCTCATGGATTATTGTTCTCATCGGAGTGATCACGATGTTCGCAAATTTTAATAACATTCTTGGCAACGATTTCACTGGGGGTGACGAGATAACTCTTCACTACCAGCAGAAGCTCAAGTATGAAGAAATTCAGCGTGTCGCTGATGATGAAAGTTTTGGTGAGGTTAATCCACTCTACCAAAGCATCATCGGAGAGGGAGGTGAAGTTTTAAAAATTCAGACCGAGAGTGGGGCCGGGCAAAGTTTTTTTGGCTCCCTACAGGAAACCTATCCAAATGCGGGATTAAATTTAGTGGGCACAACGTATGTTGGAGCATCGGTCGGAAAGGAAGTCCAGTATAGCGCTCTTATATCATTCGCCGTTGCCTTGATAGGAATTCTACTCTACGTGGCGTTACGATTCGAGTTCGGCTATGGGGTAGGTGCCGTTGTTGCTACAATCCATGATGTGTTAATGACGATCGGTCTCTATGTTCTATTAGGATTGGCTGGTATCGGAAGTGGTCAATTTACAGCACCTATGGTAGCTGCCATTCTCATGGTCATTGGCTATTCCATCAATGACAGCATTGTTGTTTTCGACCGCATTCGTGAAGAGTTAATGCTCAACCCGGGTATGAATCTCAAAAAGATTGTTAACAATGCGATTAATCGTACCCTCGCACGTACCATCTTGACCAGCTTAACAACAATGCTGGCATCACTTGCGCTTTATATCTTCGCCGCCGGAGTTATCATCGATTTTGCTCTCGTCTTTCTCATCGGAATAATTACCGGAACGTTTTCTTCTATCTTTATCGCAAGCCCTGTTTTCTTCTGGTGGCATAAAGGGGATCGCAGGCATGTAGAAGAGCAACATGATATTGTCCCAAAAAGAGACTGGGAATCTTCTGGGAAAACAGTTTAAGCACGATGCGCTGGGTAAATACCCCGATATCCAAGGATGATGTTTATGCGATAAGCAGTCAACTCGGCGTCAGTGAGATCATTGCAGGCCAACTCGTTAGAAAGGGATTGATTGATCCAAAAGCTGCCCGCGATTTTATAAAGCCCCGCCTCCGCGTTCTCGACGACCCCTTTCGAATCACTAACCTCAGACGTGCGGTTGGACGGATAGGTGAAGCCATCGCAAAGAGCGAAGAGATTATTGTATTTGGAGATTATGATGTCGATGGCATCACGAGCACTGTATTTCTCATTAGTATCCTCCAATATTTCAATGTATCCCCGAGCTATCTCGTGCCCAGGCGCAAAGAAGAAGGCTATGGACTATCTCAGATCGCGATCGAACGGGCTCTAGAGGGAAGGGATGCAAATCTTTTTATCGCTATCGATTGTGGAACTAATTCACAGGAGGAAGTTTCGTTTCTTTGCGATCAAGGGATCGATGTAATTATCATTGACCATCATACAACGACAAAACCACTGCCCAATGACTGTATTATTATCAACCCTCATATTTATGACGATGAAGCAGAGCCCTGGAGAAATCTCTGCAGTGTCGGCCTAGTATTCAAATTGGTACATGGTTTAATCAAAGAATTTCGCAACCGTGGTGATACATTGGCCAATGAAATCGAAATTAAAGACTATCTTGATCTGGTTGCGATTGGTACCATTGCCGACCTCGTACCTCTTCGGGATGAAAACCGGATATTAACTAAAGCGGGATTAAATTGCCTGAAAAACACTAATCGATTAGGATTAAACGCCCTCTTCGAAATCAGTGGCATGACGCTCGGCGATGATGTATCAACTTTTGATATATCCTATCGTTTAAGTCCGCGAATCAATGCGAGTGGTCGATTAGCCGATGCAACACTCCCCATTAAAATGCTCTTAAGCGATGATCGTAAACTGTGCATGAAAGCGGCGCGCACGCTCAACAACTTCAACGATGAGAGACGTGCAATTGAACGTTCTATTTTTTTAGAAGCTGAAAAATTAGTAGAAGAATTTCATTTAGATGCAGCAGGTATAGTTCTTTACAGCGATAATTGGCATCCGGGCGTGGTAGGAATTGTCGCTAGTCGAATCACACAAAAATTCAACCGACCCTCTATTGTATTAGGGAGCGCAGGTGATATGGCTAAAGGTTCTGGACGCAGCATCAAGGGCGTCAATCTTGTCGAGGTGTTAAAAAACTGCCAAGGTATGCTTGGACAATGGGGAGGACATCCAATGGCAGTCGGTGTATCTGTTCACCCCGATCAGGTGAAAGAATTTCAAAAAGCATTTCACCATGCAGTTGATGAGAACATGAAAGGAATCCATCCAGAACCAGAATTAGAAATCACAAACTGGATTACAGTAGAGTCGATCAATGAACATCTTCTCAATGAATTAGACATGCTTCATCCTTTTGGACAGGAGAACGCTGAACCGGTATTTGGGCTGCGAAATATAGTTCTTCAGTCATCACCTGAACCATTCGGACAGAATCACTTTCGATTCATGCTCCATCCTAATAAAGGTAAACGTCTATTCGGGGTGGCATGGAATCAAGGAGATAAAATGCCCCCTCGAAATCAACCCATAGATTTAGCGATTAAACCCAATTGGAATATTTGGAACGGTCGGAAATATCCGCAGGTCGCACTGGTTGAGTGGCGATCTTCAATAAACAGTTACTCGACAAATAAATTTGGGGTTCCTAAATACACACTATCCTGACGATGAATATATTAATTACCGGGGCGGCAGGGTTTATCGGTTCACACCTTGCGAAAAGACTGTTAGAACAAGGGCACAAGGTTAGAGGCATTGACTCCCTCGATAGTTTTTATTCAGTTGCCTTGAAACAGAATAGTTTTAGAATGCTTTCTGCACTTGGAGCAGCAATGTCGGTGTTAGATTTGACCAAAGATAAATTGTCCACAGAGCTCAAAGAAATCGAAGTAGTATTTCATCTCGCAGCACAGCCAGGCAATGATCCCCTTACAACGTTTGATTCCTATTTCAGAAACAATTTACTCGCAACCCAACGCCTCCTGAATGGACTTGAGGGCTCTTCTACCTTACGGTCTTTTATTAATGTCTCAACATCCTCGGTCTACGGAATTTACGCCACAGAGAGTGAAGAATCTGTACCCAAACCAGCCTCTATCTATGGTGTAACTAAGCTAGCGGCTGAACAGTTGGTATTCGCTCGTCAGCGAATAATGGATTTCCCCGCTTGCTCTTTGCGTCTTTACTCCGTTTATGGGGAGCGAGACCGCCCAGATAAACTCTATCCAAAACTCATGAAGGCAATCACTGATAATACCACATTCTCCCTTTTTAAGGATAGTATAGATCATCAACGCAGTTACACCTATGTGAGCGACATTATAGATGGGATGATCGCGGTAGTCGATAAGTGGGAGCTGGCTAAAGGGGAAATCTTTAATCTGGGTAATAGTACCGCAATCAGCACCGGTGAAGGACTGCGTACGATCGAAGAGATCATGAATAAGAAAGTAAAAATCAAAGAACTTCCCCATCGCCTCGGTGACCAGTTAGCGACCTGTGCAGATATTACGAAAGCACGTAATTTACTAAGTTATGAACCTAAGGTATCGCCGCGCGAAGGTCTTGAACGCATGGTAACTTGGTATGAAAATGAAATTGTCGGTAGAATTGAATATTGATAAGATGTAAGCTGACAAAGCCAATTTCTCCTTACAGTTTATCCTAGCACTTAATAGGTTTGCGAAAACTTTAGAGGTCGGCTTCATAAGCCGCGACTTCAGAAAACTGAGTCCGACCTCTTACTAGACGCCCCAAACGCGGCTTACGATTGTTATAAACTTCTACCGCATCGGCGTCGGAATAGCGCATGAAGAGAATCCGACGATCGCGATCTTTTGAAAAATTTCCCTCTGACTTATGGAGCATCCAACAATTAAAAAACAGGCACTCCCCTGCTTTCAAGGGAACAGGGATCGAATGCGTTTCATCAACATCGAGTCTGATATCCGTAAAATTATCTTTATCCTCAGATGAATGTTCAACTTTTACCTGTCCCTCTTTATGACTACCAGGAATAATTCTGATGCATCCGCTATTTTCGTCATTGTCTTCCAATGCTGTTAGACAAGAAATCGAATTATATGGTTCGAGCTCTCCATAACCATTATCCTGATGCCAGTTGAATGGCATAGTGTTCCCACGCATTTTAAAGGTGAGCTGGGTGGTAACTCCCTTAATATTTGGACCGATAATCTGTTCCGCAACATCGACGAGAGGTCCTTCAAAATAATAATCCCTGACGATCTTAGCCTTTTGATGAATATTTGTTAACAGTGCATTCTGCAGCCAGTTTTTTTCTGGATCGAATTCGCCCTTTTCCACGCTCCACGCTTGCATACACTGGTTGAGCATCAGTTCGAGACCTTGATCTGTAAGGGTGCGCCCGAGAAGAAGATAGCCCTTCTTATTATAAAAATTTAATTGATCATCAGAAAGCGTATGATAATCAAAAAAATCTGTATGTCGCCTGGAGTCCAGATCCTGCATCAGTTGAAAATATTATTAAACAATGTATCGGTTAGTATGTCAAGAACCCCACCTGATTCTGGATGGTTTAATAAAGCAATAATAGTCTTCATCATCGATTATTAAGTCGAAGTTCTCTGACGGTTGCTGACTTTAAGAATCTGCGATAGAACTGAAAATTAACCCTCTATTTTCTCACTCAGGTGGGCAAGGAGTTCATTCTCATTGAGCCTTACTTGCTTCGTTGTATCACGATCACGAAGGGTAATGGTACCGTCATCAAGCGTATCAAAATCAATGGTTACCCCAAAGGGAGTGCCTATTTCATCCATACGGCGGTAACGGCGGCCAATTGCACCGGATTCGTCATAAAATACATTCCAGCGTTGTTGGAGGTTCTTAAATATTTCACGCGCTTTCACAACAAGATCAGGTTTATTTTTTACAAGTGGAAACACCGCTGCTTTAATCGGAGCAATCCGCGGGTGAAAACGTAAGGCAACGCGTTTTTCACCATCGATTTCATCTTCGTCGTAAGCCGCGCAAAGTAACGCGAGGAAGGTGCGGTCAACGCCGAGAGCGGGTTCGATAACATGGGGGAGATAACGCTCCTTACGCGATTCATCAAAGTATTCCATCGATTTACCGGAGTGCTTCTGGTGCTGTCGCAGATCATAGTCCCCCCTAGCAGCAATTCCTTCGAGCTCGTGCATCCCGAATGGATAATGAAAAGTAATATCCGTCGTAGCCCGAGAGTAATGAGAAAGTTTTTCTTGTGGGTGAACATCTTCGCCAAGTAAATCACGGCTAATCCCGATACTCTCAAACCAATCTAAACGAATATTAATCCATTCACGGTGATATTTTTGCCAGATATCATCATCTGGTGGGATGAAATATTCAATTTCCATCGCTTCAAATTCACGGGAACGAAAAATAAAGTTACGCGGTGTGATTTCATTGCGAAAGGCCTTTCCAATCTGCGCAATACCAAAGGGAACTTTTACGCGTCCTGTATCAACGACATTTTTAAAATTTGTAAAAATCCCTTGTGCGGTCTCAGGTCTCAAGTAAACAATTGCCGATTCATCGCGCAAAGCACCTACATAGGTCTGAAACATTAGATTGAAATTGCGTGGCTCAGTTAATGAACCGGGTTTACCCGTAGCAGGTGAAGGTATAAGTTCAAACTCATCTTTACCTGCCTCTATGTATTCTTTAAGTTCAATCTTATTCAGCACCCCCTGTTTCGCCAACTTACGCTTTAACCCTTCGGCCTGCTCTGTTGCCTTTTCCTCCATATCCGGTGATTCGAGGACGGAGATATAACCGATGGTTTCACCATCGACGATAACAGATGCATAAAATAATTGATCGGCTCTATAGCGCATTTTCGACTCTTTACAGTCGACCATCGGGTCTGTAAAATTTTCGATGTGTCCCGATGCTTTCCAGACATCAGGGTGCATAATTATGGATGCATCGATGCCTACGATGTCTTCGCGACGGTGGACCATATCGCGCCACCACGCTTCTTTAATATTTCGGCGCATTTCTACGCCTAATGGGGCATAATCAAAAAAGCCATTAATACCACCAAATATTTCGGAAGATTGATAAATAAATCCACGACGCTTACAGAGGGCCACAAGCGTATCCATCTTCACATTAGATTCAATCTGCTCAGACATAAGAGCGCTAAAGGTTGTTTTTTAAACTCAGCGGGTCAAGCATCATTCAATCCAAAACCCGGGTGATAGTTACCTGAATAATGAAAGATCAGTCTTCTTCATCCCTGAGTTCAAGTTCAAGCTGAGACCAGCGGCTGTCACCTTTTTCCTGGAATCTTACTCCAGTACCGATCAAGCGTACATTCAATCGACTGCGTCCATAAGCTTCACCCAGTAATTCCTTAAATATATCCCAATCAAGTTTAGTTTCTGAACACTCAGCCGTAGTGCGCTTAAAATCAGTAAACTTTAATTTTACAAATAGTTTCTCTATCTGCCGGTCTGAAGCTTTAGACCGCAGATCGGTGTGAAGTTCCGTGTATAACTTCATTAATTCTCCCTCGCACTGGCCGAGTGTCTCGAGGTCGATACTAAAAGTTCGCTCCGTACTCATTGACTTTCGCACGCGATCTGGTTCGACTGCACGATTGTCTAAACCGCGACAGAGATGATAAAGCTCTTCACCGAACTTCCCAAATAATCCCTCTAACTCAAGAACCGACAAGCGTTGCAATTGATCGCAATTTCTGATTCCCCGCGCGTTCAATTTCACAACACTTTTTGGTCCCACACCCCAAATATTGTTTACGAGCAAAGGTTTCATGAAAGCAGAAACCGCTTTAGGTTCTATTTCAAATTGACCGTCGGGTTTTTTCCACTCACTTGCGATTTTTGCAAGAAGCTTGTTTGGAGCAATTCCAGCCGAGGCCGTAAGATTTAAATTTTCCAATATTTTTCTACGGATTTCCGAGGCAATTTCCGTCCCACTTTCCTCTCTACTGGAAATATCAAGAAATGCCTCATCGAGAGATAGCGCTTCCACCAGAGATGTATAATTAAAAAGAATCTTATGAAAATTACGGGACTCTTTTTGATAGCGCTCAAAGTTTGGTCGAACGATAATTAATTTCGGACAAAGTTCCTGCGCCTTAAAAGTGGGCATCGCCGAGTGGCACCCAAATTTACGTGCCAGATAATTGCAAGTGGTAAGAACACCGCGACCTGAAGTACCACCCACAGCAACCGGTTTCTCTGCCAGCTCGGGTCGATCACGCACTTCAATTGCTGCGTAAAAACAATCCATATCGATATGGATGATCTTCCGCATGGATTAAATAGATATAAACACTATCAATTTCTGCAATGTAGAAATTATGACTCTCACTGGATAACATCCCGGAGACAAGATCTTCCTAAGTTTCCAATGAATTAAAGTCGAAAAAAGAGCTGATAATTTTACATCCTGATATTCAAAACACCGCATATATCATATCCACATTTCTGGAAATGAGATGTAATTTTACGGAAAACAAAGAACAGGAATACGACAAGCACGAATTACAGTCGTAGTAGTACTTCCGATAAGCAGATAGCGGATCCGGCGGTGCCCATAAATACCCATCACTAACAGGTTTATTTCTTCATTGTCTACATAGCGGGCAATTTGATCTTCAACATTACCATTGAGAATTTGAAAAACATTGGTCCCTTTCCTTCCCTTGACGATCGATTTAGCCTGTTCCATATTTTTAGAAACAGCTTTGTCATCTTCATTTTCAGATACCATCAAAATGTGAAGCTCCTGATCACTTAAGGCTTCATTATCGCAGAGAAACTGAAGCGCTTTCTGACAACTTTCTCCGCCATCATAAGCGAGGAGGATTTTAGTTATCGGGATAAACTTTCTTGAAGTTGTGAGAGTCGGTTTACTACTGGCTCGAATCACACGTTCCATATTTGAGCCTAAGTGGGCGGTAGCATAATCGGCGTTTTCACCACGTTTACCCAGCAAAACTAAGTCGACATCCTTTTCAAAATGCCCCAGATAATCGACAAGTAAACCGGTATGGTGATAAAATCGAACCGGATTTTCCATTCCCTCTTTATCTAAAATCTCGCGTGCATTTTTTTCGATAACTGTGGCTTTACGTTTTTCCAGTTCTTGAAGATGTGTCAGCACATCCTGATAGGGATGGATGCCCAGGCTCCCACTTAAGTCAGCGACAAGGGAAACTTCAAATTGTCGTAAATCAGTTAAATAGAGAAGCTCAATGGAAGCGCCGGTGCGTTTTGCTATCCAAGCAGCATAACGACAACATACTTGTGAATAATCAGAACCATCGGTGCAAACGAGCAGTTTTTTTATAGATTGATCCATAGCCATCCTGTTTTTATGCGAATAGCATTTAACTTTTCATTATAACTTATGTTAGTATCAGAAAACAGTATCTTGAGTTACAATTGCATCTTTTGAAACAATGATTACGCCATCGCGAACCATGATATCACCATTTTCATGATGTTCCGGTTTATCTTTTGGAGAAATGCGCACGTTGTCCCCAATGCGTGCGTTTTTATCGATAATAGCATTAGAAATATGACAGTTTTTACCGATCCCTATTTTCGGTAACATCATATCCGGTCGGCTATCTCTTTCGTCGCTCCTTTCAAAATGATCCTGCCCCATCATGACTACATTATTCAATTGGGCACCCTCTCCAATAACTGAACGAACACCAATAACACTCCGTTTAATGGAGGCGCCAGATATAATACACCCATCGGCAATGATCGCGTTTTCAATAGATCCACCATTTATTTTACTCGCAGGTAAGTAACGGGGATGAGTATAGATAACATGATCCTGATCGAAGAAATTAAATGGAGGGAGAGATTCAGTTAAACGGAGATTCGCTTCAAAAAATGAGCGGACACTTCCAATATCCTCCCAATAACCATCAAAGATATAACTATAAAGGCCCACCTTACCTAATAGTTGAGGAATCACTTCACGCCCAAAATCAGCTGCATTTACATGATGCAGTGCGTCGTAAAGTGTTTCTTTTCCAAAGATATAGATGCCCATCGAGGCGAGACAATATTTATCCCCTTGAGGATTACTGATCTTGGTCATGAGCTTGTCACTGATCGTAAGCTCATTTATTATATTTTCATCGTTTGGCTTTTCAACAAATTCTTTTATCTCCAGGTTATCCTCCACACGCATTAACCCTAGCCCTTCGATATGAGAGATGGGCATGGCCTTAGCAGCGATAGTGACACCCGCCCCCGTTTCTTGATGTTGGTTAATGATACGACGAAAATCCATATTATAGAGTTGATCCCCCGATAGGATGAGGAAAAGATCGCCATCATTTGCATTATAATGATGCAAATGATGGCGCACCGCATCGGCAGTACCTTGATACCAACTTTCCCCGGCTTCCGTCTGCTCAGCGGAGAGAATATCGACAAATCCACCTCCAAAGGGATCAAAATTATATGACTCCTGAATATGCCGGTGTAGTGAAGCCGTATTGAACTGAGTAAGAACATATATTTGATTCAGTCCGGCGTTCAGACAGTTACTTATAGGAATATCTACCAAACGATATTTACCGGCAAGGGGGACTGCGGGTTTACAACGCATTTTTGTCAGTGGATACAGCCGTTTTCCTCTACCCCCACCCATAACCACAGCAATGATTTTGGACTTCATAAACCTCTATTTATAATATGTTCGATTATAATTTAATATCAAACCTCATTTCCTCCTTTTTCGCCATATGAAGTTGATTAAACGGGTTACAAGTGAAAGCGGGCTCACGGGTAGTTCGTCATCATTTGCCCACAAATTTTGTGACTAAAAAGAATGCCCAATTTTTGGAAATAGAACCAATACTTTTAGTAGTCAGAGGAAACCCTATAAGATACGGCTTAATCTATCTCCAGCAAGAAAAGTAATTGGAGCTATTTTTTAGCCCTCGTACCCCTGTTCGTCGTGCAAGGTGATATCCAATCCTACGACTTCCTCTTCATCCGTAACTCGCAGACCGATAATTTTATCGATCATAAAAAGTGATACGACAGAAACTACACCACACCAGACAACAGTTAATGTGACCCCGAGAAGTTGATTCCAAAGCTGAACTCCAACTGTATCGTGTGCCAATCCTGAACCACCCATAAACTCTGCCGCGCATAATCCGGTCAGGAGCGAACCAACAATTCCACCGACTCCATGGACGCCAAATACGTCGAGGCTATCATCGTAACCAAATTTCTGTTTCACAGAAGTTGAGAATAAATAGCAGAAAAATCCGGCTGAAAATCCGATCAACAGCGCCCCCATGGGACCGGCGCTCCCAGAGGCGGGGGTAATAGCGACCAAACCTCCTACCGCACCCGTAGCAATACCGAGGACACTCGGTTTACCGTGACGAATCCACTCGATGAACATCCAGGTAATGGCTGCGGCGGCAGTAGCTACTTGGGTCACGAGCATGGCCATGCCCGCAGTACCGTCGGCTGCCAACTGACTACCGGCATTAAAACCGAACCAGCCAACCCAAAGCATTGAGGCCCCAATTACCGTTAAAGGCAGACTGTGAGGCTTCATCGGCTGATTGGGATATCCTTGACGTTTGCCAATCATTATACAAGCAACCAAGCCAGCAATCCCCGCATTTATATGCACAACATTACCACCAGCAAAATCTAATACGCCCCAGTCTCCTAAAATACCGCCACCCCACGCCATATGACAAATTGGCAGATAGGATAGTGTAAACCAAATAACACTAAACCATAGCATGGCGCTGAATTTCATGCGCTCAGCAAATGCGCCGACAATAAGAGCGGGTGTGATGATCGCGAAGGTCAATTGGAAGCAGAAAAACACTGATTCAGGTATAGTTCCACTGACAGAATCAGGGGTTAGATCACTTAATAATGTTTTAGAGAAACCTCCAACAAATTTATTTAGCCCACCGCCATCAGTGAAAGCCATGCTGTAGCCATAGAGGACCCAAAGGACAGTTATTATACCCACCATGGCAAAACATTGCATTAGCACTGAGAGGACGTTTTTATTGCGAACCAACCCACCATAAAAGAGAGAGAGCCCTGGTATAGTCATGAAAAGAACGAGGACTGTGGCCGTAAGCATCCACGCGGTGTCACCTGTATTTATAACATCATTATCACCAGCCAGTAAGGTTGCCGGTAACACAGCAATGGCAAATAATAGTTGCATACCGCGAAGGGAAATGTGGAAGAGTGAACTTTTCATGATAATATCTATTTTGAAGCTAGTGGATTAAAACTGAATTAAAGTTTTAAGATAAAAAGAGAAATCGTTTTACATGATTGATTTTAAAGGCTGTTAAAAAGTCAAGGGTAAATGGGTGACACCTTGTTTTTGCTTGTTCCCTGGCGGAAATTCAACACCTTCAGATAGGATTAAATCAAGATTGTTATGAACATATTCCCTCCTTTACCCGATTTTTTAAAGCTCGCCAAAAGTGGTAACTTAATTCCGGTTTACGCAGATTTAATGGCAGATTTTGAGACACCCGTATCCGTATGTTCTAAATTGAATCGTACAGGCTTTGCTTTTCTTTTGGAATCTATCGAGGGAGGTGAAAGGTTAGCGCGCTATTCGTTTATCGGATGCCAACCCCGCAAGATAATTAAAGCGTTTCATGATAAGGTCGTGGTTGTCGACCGCAATGGTGAAACTTTAACCCTCCCTGCTGCTGAGGATCCACTGAATATAATCGAGGAAGAAATGTCAGCCTATCATCCGGTTAAACTGGACGGTATGCCGCCATTCATCGGAGGAGCCGTGGGCATTATAAGTTATGAATATGTCCACAATTTTGAATCGACGGTGCCCGTTGCCACGAATGACCCACTTAAATTTCCTCTGATTTATTTCATGATTAGCGATACGGTCGTTATCTTTGATCGCGCTCGACAAACACTGCGGTTATTAGTCAATGCGCACATCGAAGATGATCCTGAATCTGCTTACAATGAAGCAGTAAGAGGCATTCTAGCGCTTCACAATACCCTTCAAGAGAGTCGAGCTTTAGCACCCATACCGGTTGTTGAACAAGATAAGATTGAAGTCCCATCAGGTAATTATACTCAAAAGGAATTTGAAACGATGGTTAGCGAGAGTAAAAAATATATTCGCGCTGGAGATATTATTCAAGTCGTAGGGTCTCAGCGATTTGAAAGAAAATTTTCGCTTCCACCACTCGAATTATATCGTGCTTTGCGCACCATTAACCCTTCGCCCTACATGTTTCTTTATGAAACAAATGATTTTGCTCTCGTTGGTGCCTCACCGGAAGTGCACGTAAAATTGACAGGAAAGCTTGTCGAAGTTCGACCCATCGCCGGAACCCGGCCAAGGGGAAAAACTAACCGTGAAGACAGTGCGTTTGAGCAAGAAATGTTGTCCGATGAAAAGGAAAAAGCTGAACACCTTATGTTGGTCGATCTTGCCCGAAACGACATCGGTCGCGTCTGCCAGTATGGGAGTGTCAAGGTTCCTGAGTTCATGGTGGTTGAACGTTATTCAGACGTGATGCATCTCGTATCACAGGTAGAGGGGATTCTCTCTCCAGATTACAATGCTTTCGATCTCATGCGCGCCACCTTTCCCGCGGGGACTGTATCTGGAGCACCTAAGGTTCGTGCGATGCAGATAATCGAAGAAATGGAAGGTGAACAGCGTGGACCTTATGCAGGTGTGCTTGGTTATTTCAGTTACGATGGTAATCTTGATACTTGTATCGCAATTCGCACGGCTCTGCTCCAAGATAATAAGATTTATATTCAATCAGGTGCCGGCTTAGTTGCCGATTCACAACCCGAAAAAGAGTACGAAGAAACGATTAATAAAGCCAAAGGTATGCTCCGTGCGGTTGCTAGAGCTGAAGGCATGTCTCTCGTTTAAAAAAGTAGCGTGAAGGGATAGGTTTTCTCTTAAAAAAACCTTGTGCAAACTTTACCTGAAAATCTTCTAACGTTCATATAGGTTGATGACCAACGTATTATGCTATCGCAACCAAGCGTTAAGCACGGATTTTTATACCCATTGCCAAAAAATGCTCGATTCGGTTAGAATTCAGGTGCATTAATAAAAAAGAGTGAAATACAATCGACGGTGTCCTATACGATTATAGGTATTTAAAAAAAACAATAAACTTAATATCGAGGACATAAGTATTGTAGTATCGAGATAGCTGGGATCGGCACTCGATAAGGCAGAGGTTATAGATTAGTTGCTAGCTTCTGATACAAACACGATCAAACTTTATTTACAGGAAACTGGAAAAGACCCTTTTTTAAAACCAGCAGAAGAAGTTAAGCTTGCACCACGCATTCAAAAAGG